>Ga0247734_1000050_pt1 | contig 113407 bp, 97 predicted proteins | sample UWRJL103311B2_FD_180933 | JGI IMG/M metagenome (GOLD analysis project Ga0247734, IMG submission 180933) | Plant litter microbial communities from Arlington Agricultural Research Station in Wisconsin, United States - UWRJ-L103-311B-2 | ecosystem: Environmental > Terrestrial > Plant litter >...
CAAGAAACAGTTGCGATCCGCTACCGAGATATCACCTGGCGAAACCATGCGACCAATACCAGCGGGTATACCACCTGGGAAGGCGCGCAATGACACCCGCCAATAAAAAACCGCACGTCAGCAGCAACGATTATTGGGAAGTCAGCCACGCGGCTGGCCTGCTCACCAGCCAGGCCTGCACCGTGAGTGCTCGGCATATTCGGGATGGGATGTTGCGGATTCAGTTCAATCGTGAAGTGGCGTATTACGCGCGGGGGATTGTGGCGGATGTGGAGAGTGGGAGGAAGAGCGTCTGGGAGGGTTTGAAAGCGTTAAAAGAAGAGCATTCTTTATTAACAAGTCATCAGATAACGGTGCTCTCTCAATCTGTCGGCCTTGTTGCTGGAGGATTTCAGTTTGCAGGTGGTGTCGCAATATGTGCCGCCGGCGGAGTGGCATGCGCGGGAGGCGCATTCATGATTGCGCATGGCATGAATAACATCCACGAAAATACAGTCAATTTATGGGAGGGTCGGTCCGACACAGTGGGCGCAACTAGAATGGTATACCGCAGGGTCTCTGAAGTTCGGGGACATGGAAAAAAGGGAGGCGATGTTACTTATGGAGTATTTGACATAGGTACATCATTATTCGGCGCATTCAGAAACACACTAAAACCAGACGCCTGGAAGTTATTTAATTATATAGAAACCGACTACGCAAGAGCTTACAAATTCACATCAAAGTGGGTTCTTGGATTTGATGCTGCGAGCGGTATTTTCACGTCTAAAAGCATTCACGACAGCCTAGAGCAAAAAAATGAATGAACTCATTTTATACATTATCTTTTTCGTTATCAGCACGCTCCTCTTCCTGCCTTCAATTTGGGCGAAGCGCGCCTCATCTCGCAGCGACTTCACCATTACCTCATACCGTATGTTCTTCACCTACAACACAGTGTTTATGATCTTATATATCGGCATTTCCAGAACAGGAAACATACCGCTAACCAACATCGAAGACGCCCCTTTCGTTGACTTATTCTCATTCATCATCGCACTAGCATTCGGGTACATGATGGCAAGCTTACGCAAGCCAGATGAACACAAAAAGAATACACATGTATTCTATAAAGCACTGGATGGAACCAAAAGATCTGTACCCATAAATATAGATCGAATATTGTATTTTTTAAGGCTATCAATTTTCATCTTATGCGCAGCAGGTTTTTACACAGTAGTCATTAATTATATCCTTTCAGAACTCATAACTCTGGAACCCCAGCAGTGGAGGATGGCTGGTTACGTCACCTACCCCATTTGTGTCCTACTTGGAATTTGGTGCGTACGCATCCACCACAAAAAACATGGACGCACGCTGTAGAGAGAGTATTAAAATCAAACAACAGCGGCAGCGTATTTAACCTCATGAGGTTGTCGACAAAACAACCTCCGACTCACCTTATGTCTATGAAGAACACGAAAAACACAGGCCACCAACTATATGACCGAAAGCATTCACCCCGCTGCATTTATCTCGCTAACCCTACTGCTTTACATACCTGCGCTTTGGGCAAGATTTCTAGCAAACCTTGATAAACACTTCGCACTAAAGCTCGCTATTTTTGTTCTATATAACCTATTCATCATGTTCACCCTCCGCGACTTTATCAACATAGGCTACCTGCCTCTTCTTGGCGTGAGCGACAGCAAAACATTAAAATCTTGGGCATCCTTCATGGTCGTTGCCCATGCCTTCACGTTTATCCTTCCAAAAAAGCTCAACCGGTGGCTCATGAAAGACAAGCCCCCCACTACACTTTTTGTGGACATGGTGCCCAAGCAAAATACCAAACCCACGAGAAAACAAAAGTTCGCAAGCTTTGGAATGCTTCTGAAAATACTATTTTTCTCGACTTTCTATACGATCAAAATCCTGACGATGATTCTGTATTTTGCCCCACTCAATCCGCTACCACTTTTGATCACTGCTGTATTGTTTTTTATATGTGTAACGATGGGCCTCCTTGAAGACCGAAATAAGAAGTTCACACTCTATTTTTAGTCTTAAATTTACCTTTTAACACCCATAAAAAAACCCGAACACAAGGTCCGGGTTTTTCACGCTACCCCTCACCCAATCAATGCAAGATCTGGCTCAGGAACAGCCGCGTACGATCACTCTGTGGATTGTCGAAGAAGTCGTTTGGAGCGGCTTGCTCGACGATTTCGCCTTTGTCCATGAAGATCACGCGGTTGGCCACGGTGCGGGCAAAGCCCATTTCGTGGGTAACGCAGAGCATGGTCATGCCTTCTTCAGCCAGGCCGACCATGGTGTCCAGTACTTCTTTCACCATTTCCGGGTCGAGTGCCGAGGTCGGCTCGTCGAACAGCATGATTTTCGGCTTCATGCACAGCGCACGGGCGATCGCCACACGCTGTTGCTGACCGCCGGAAAGCTGGCCCGGGAATTTATGCGCCTGCTCTGGAATGCGTACGCGCTCCAGGTAGTGCATGGCGATTTCTTCAGCCTTTTTCTTCGGCATCTTGCGGACCCACATCGGCGCCAGCGTGCAGTTCTGCAGAATGGTCAGGTGCGGGAACAGGTTGAAGTGCTGGAACACCATGCCGACTTCGCGGCGGATGGTTTCGATCTGCTTGAGGTCCGAGGTCAACTCGGTGCCGTCAACCACGATGCGACCTTGCTGGTGTTCTTCCAGACGGTTCAGGCAACGGATGGTCGTGGACTTGCCCGAGCCCGAAGGCCCGCACAACACGATACGCTCGCCCTGACGTACGTTCAGGTTGATGTCCTTGAGCACGTGGAACTGGCCGTACCACTTGTGTACGCCCTCCATGCGGATCATGCCTTCGGCGCCCAGAGGCTTGGTGATAACTTCACTCATGTCAAAACTCCTAACGCTTGTGGCCTGTGTCCAGCTTACGTTCCAAGTGCATGGAATAGCGGGACATACCGAAACAGAAGATCCAGAACACCAGGGCCGCGAAGACATAGCCTTCGGTGGCCATACCCAGCCATACCGGGTCAGCAGTGGCTTGCTTGACGCTGCTGAGCAGGTCGAACAGGCCGATGATGATCACCAGGCTGGTGTCTTTGAACAGGGCAATGAAGGTGTTGACGATGCCGGGGATAACCATCTTCAACGCCTGAGGCAGGATAACCAGCCCCATGCTGCGCCAGTAACCCAGGCCCATCGCTGCAGCCGCTTCGTACTGGCCTTTAGGGATAGCCTGCATGCCACCGCGCACCACTTCGGCGACGTATGCCGACTGGAACAGGATCACGCCGATCAGGGCCCGCAGCAGTTTGTCGAAGTTCATCCCTTCGGGCATGAACAGCGGCAACATCACCGAGGACATGAACAGCACGGTGATCAACGGCACGCCGCGCCAGAACTCGATGAACGTCACACACACCACGCGCACGGCCGGCATGTTGGAACGACGACCGAGCGCCAGCAGGATCCCCAGTGGCAATGCACCGGCGATACCGACGGTGGCGATCACCAGCGTCAACATCAGGCCGCCCCACTGGCTGGTCGCCACGTGGGTCAGACCAAACGCGTCGCCGCTCAGCAGGTAAAAAGCCACAAACGGGTAAACAATCAGGAAGCCAATGCCGTAAATCGCTTTACGCGGAAACCTCGAGATGAACAGCGGTGCCGCGCCGACGATTGCCAGAATGGCCGTCAGGTCCACCCTCCAGCGCAGCTCGGTCGGGAAGTAGCCGTACATGAACTGACCAAAACGCTGCTGAATGAACACCCAGCATGCGCCTTCCTTGGTGCAGTCAGCGCGGGTGGTGCCGATCCAGTTGGCGTCCAGCAAGGCCCAGCTGAGAATCGGCGGGACCACCAGGTAAATCAGATACAGAGAGAACAAGGTCAGCAGCGTGTTGATCCAGCTGGAGAACAGGTTCTGACGCATCCACGCAACCGGGCCGAAAACTTTGCCCGGTGGCGGCATGTCAGGTTTGAAAGTATGAGTTGTCATGCGCGTTTCCTCACCGCTCGATCAGCGCAATGCGCTTGTTGTACCAGTTCATCAGCAGGGAAATGCTGATACTGATCGCCAGGTACACGCTCATGGTGATGGCAATGACTTCAATCGCCTGACCGGTCTGGTTGAGCACCGTACCGGCAAACAGCGAAACCATTTCCGGGTAACCAATGGCGGCGGCCAGGGAAGAGTTCTTCGCCAGGTTCAGGTATTGGCTGGTCAGTGGCGGGATGATCACTCGCAGCGCCTGCGGAATGATGACCTTGCGCAGCGTCGGCCCCGGGCGCAGGCCCAGCGAGCGAGCTGCCTCGGTCTGACCATGGCTGACCGACTTGATACCCGAACGCACGATTTCAGCGATGAACGCTGCGGTGTACACCGTCAGGGCCAGGGTCAGGGAGATCAGTTCCGGGATCAGAACCCAGCCGCCCACGAAGTTGAAGCCTTTGAGCTCGGGCATTTGCCAGTGCACAGGGGCACCGAAAATCACCATGCTCAGGCCCGGGATCACCAGCAGCAGTGCCAGGCCGACCCAGAACTTGTGGAAGGGTTCGCCAGTGGCTTCAAAGCGCTTGTTGGCCCAACGGGTCATCAAGACCACGGCAACGATGGCCAGCACGATGCTGATCACGAACGGCCAGGCGCCTTCGGCAGCGTAGGCACTGGGCATGTTCAGGCCACGGCTGCTGATGAAGAACATGTCGAAGTAACCGTGAGCCTGCCTTGGACCTGGCAGGGTCAGGAAGACAGCGGTGTACCAGAACAGGATCTGCAACAACGGCGGGATGTTACGAAAGACTTCGACGTACACCGTTGCCAGCTTGTTGATCATCCAGTTGGGTGACAAACGTGCAACACCGATAATGAAGCCCAGGATCGTGGCCAGGAAGATACCAATGACCGAGACCAGCAAGGTGTTGAGCAAGCCGATGACAAACACGCGGGCATAGCTGTCCGCTTCGGTGTAATCGATCAGGTGCTGAGCAATGCCGAAGCCGGCACTGCGCTCAAGAAAGCCAAAACCCGAGGTGATACCCCGGTGTGCGAGGTTGGTCTGGACGTTGTCGAACATGAACCAGCCCATTGAAACCACTGCAACTACGGTGATGATCTGAAACAACCACGCGCGCACTTTTGGGTCGCTCAATGAGAGCTTTTGCTTGGGTGCGACGATTTGCTTTTCCATGAAGTGCCCCAGGAAAAATGGAACGAACAACGCCCGACAGCCCTTGTGAGGCTGTCGGGCGTCGGGTCAATCAGCGAATAGGTGGAGCGTACTGAATGCCGCCTGCGTTCCACAGAGCGTTCTGGCCGCGCTTGATTTTCAGCGGGGTCGATTCGCCCAGGTTGCGTTCGAACATTTCACCGTAGTTACCGACTTGCTTGACGATCTGCACTACCCAGTCTTTCGGCAGTTTCAGGTCGGCACCGTAGGCACCGTCAGCACCCAACATACGGGCTACGTCCGGGTTCTTGGTGGATTTGGCTTCAGCCTCGACGTTCTTCGAAGTGACTTTGGCTTCTTCGGCGTTGAGCATTGCGAACAGGGTCCACTTGACGATGGAGAACCACTCTTCGTCGCCTTTACGCACGACCGGGCCCAAAGGCTCTTTGGAGATGACTTCCGGCAGAACGACGTAGTCGTTCGGCGCGGCCAGCTTGCTGCGCTGTGCGTAGAGCTGGGATTGGTCGGAGGTCAGAACGTCGCAGCGACCGCCTTCCAGGGACTTGGCGCTTTCGTCGGAGGTGTCGAAAGTGATCGGGGTGTATTTCAGACCGTTCGAACGGAAGTAGTCGGAAACGTTAAGCTCGGTGGTAGTACCGGCCTGGATACAGATGGTTGCACCATCCAGTTCCTTGGCGGATTTAACGCCCAGCTTGTTGTTTACCAGGAAGCCGATGCCGTCGTAGTAAGTTACGCCCGCGAACACCAGGCCCATGCCCGAATCACGGGAGCTGGTCCAGGTGGTGTTACGCGACAGGATGTCGATTTCGCCCGATTGCAGCGCGGTGAAACGCTCTTTGGCGTTCAGCTGGCTGAACTTCACTTTGGTCGCGTCACCGAAAACGGCAGCAGCAACAGCGCGGCATACGTCGGCGTCGATACCGGTGATCTTGCCGGTAGCATCAGGAACGGAGAAACCTGGCAGACCGTCGCTGACGCCGCACTGGATGAAGCCTTTCTTTTGAATGGCGTCCAGTGTTGCGCCGGCCTGAGCAAAACTGCTCACGCCGAGTGCTGCTGCGGCGGCTACTACAGCCAGGGTGGATTTCAACATCTTCATTCAAACCTCCAGTTTTGCTCTTTGTTGTTTAGGCTCTTGAATCCCGTCGCACCCTTGTGAGGCATAGGTGACCCGTGCTGGCTTTTTTTTGGGTCACTGGACGTTGGGCCAGATCGTGAACCAGGCGTGAGCTCATCTCATCACCTGCACTCTTGATCGTAGACGGCCCATCGGACTCAAGCACCATGATGTTCCTGAACCACTCCGGTACAGGATGAACCGTGCCGAAAATCCTGATGCATGGATTCGGTGCTGCCCGCGGGTAGAATCACTAATAGCACAATAGTGTTACCGCCCGAGGTGAGCGCTCTCACTCCCGGGTTTTTATAGCAAACCCCGTACCAGCATGGTGGCGAAGTCGAATTAGCGACAGGTCAAGAGGAAAACTTGTAACCTTGCGACATCTTCTTTCATTTTTAATTACACGCGCACCGCATTAACGCACTGCAAAAGAGCGAGCGCACTGCATTGGAGCAACCATGAGCGATCACCTGATTCTGGAACCCGTGAACAGCGCAGATGCCTGCGTCATCTGGCTGCATGGCCTGGGTGCCGACCGTTATGATTTCTTGCCCGTCGCTGAAGCGCTTCAGCAAACCTTGCTGAGCACCCGCTTCATTCTGCCCCAGGCACCCACTCGGGCCGTGACCATCAATGGCGGTTACGAGATGCCGAGCTGGTACGACATCATCGCCATGAGCCCTGCCAGGGCTATCGATCACGACCAACTGGAGGCCTCGGCTCAAATGGTCCTCGGCCTGATCGAAGCGCAACGCGATAGCGGCATCGACCCGGCGCGCATCTTCCTGGCCGGGTTCTCCCAGGGCGGCGCGGTGGTGCTGCATGCGGCATTCAAACGATGGGAAGGTCCGCTGGGGGGCGTGCTGGCGCTGTCGACTTACGCGCCAACATTCAGTGATCAGATGGACCTCTCGGCCAGCCAGCGGCGCATCCCTGCGTACTGCCTGCACGGGTCTCACGACAATGTAGTACTGACGACCATGGGCCGCAGCGTTTATGACCGTTTGAAGGGTCAGGGCGTAACCGTTACATGGCAGGAATACCCAATGGAGCACCAAGTGTTACCGCAGGAGATTTCCGACATCGGTGCCTGGCTGGTCGACAAGCTGAGCTAAACGCTTCTGCTGAAGATTCGTGGGACCGGCTCTGGCCGGGAATACACATTTTCATCGACTGGCATACGGCCTTCCCGGCTAAAACCGGTCCCACGGATGTTGACGATATGTAGCCCGTTCGGCATGACACTACGCCGCGCATGATTCTTGCTTTACACTGCCGGGCGTACATTCCTTAACCAACTGACGAGATCACCGTGCTCAAAGCACTTAAAAAGATGTTCGGTAAAGGCGAGGTTGAGCCGCTCGCAGCTGGCCCTGTCACCACCTCCCCCGCTCCCGCCGCTAAAACCGAAAGCGCCTTGCGGACTAAAAGCGCCCCCGTTTCAGCTCCTGCAGCCGTCGTTCAGGAAGAGATCGCGCCCGCCGCGGCCCCTGAGCCGACCAGCATCGCCCGGCCAAAGTCAGAACGCCCACGCCGTGAACGTGCGCCCAAGCCGCCGGTCATTCCGTGGAAACTCGAAGATTTCGTCGTTGAACCCCAGGAAGGTAAAACCCGCTTCCACGATTTCGCCCTCGCGCCAGAACTGATGCACGCAATTCAAGACCTTGGCTTTCCTTATTGCACGCCGATTCAGGCGCAAGTCCTGGGCTTCACGCTCAAGGGCCAGGACGCCATTGGTCGCGCACAGACCGGCACCGGCAAAACCGCAGCCTTTCTGATTTCGATCATCTCGCAGCTGACCCAGACCCCGCCGCCCAAAGAACGCTACATGGGTGAGCCCCGCGCACTGATCATCGCCCCGACCCGTGAGTTGGTGGTGCAGATTGCCAAGGACGCCGCCGACCTGACCAAGTACACCGACCTGAACGTCATGACGTTCGTCGGTGGTATGGATTTCGACAAGCAGCTCAAGCAGCTCGAAGCACGGCACTGCGACATTCTGGTCGCCACCCCTGGCCGTTTGCTGGACTTCAACCAGCGCGGTGAAGTGCATCTGGACATGGTCGAAGTCATGGTCCTGGACGAAGCTGACCGCATGCTCGACATGGGCTTCATCCCGCAGGTCCGTCAGATCATCCGTCAGACGCCGCAAAAAAGTGAACGTCAGACCTTGCTGTTCTCGGCCACCTTCACCGAAGACGTGATGAACCTGGCCAAGCAATGGACCACCGACCCGGCCATTGTCGAAATCGAAGCCTTGAACGTTGCCAGCGAAAACGTCGAGCAGCACATCTATGCCGTAGCCGGTGCCGACAAATACAAGCTGCTCTACAACCTGATCAACGACAACGGTTGGGAGCGGGTCATGGTCTTTGCCAACCGCAAGGACGAAGTGCGCCGTATTGAAGAGCGTCTGGTGCGTGATGGCGTCAACGCCGCGCAACTGTCCGGCGACGTGCCGCAGCACAAACGCATCAAGACGCTGGAAGGCTTCCGCGAAGGCAAGATTCGCGTGTTAGTGGCAACCGATGTGGCCGGTCGCGGCATTCACATCGACGGCATCAGCCACGTGATCAACTTCACCCTGCCGGAAGTGCCGGACGACTACGTACACCGTATCGGCCGTACCGGCCGTGCAGGTGCTGCGGGCGTATCGATCAGCTTCGCCGGTGAAGACGACTCGTATCAGCTGCCGTCAATCGAAGAGAAGCTGGGCCGCAAGATCAGCTGCGAAACCCCGCCGACCGAGTTGTTGCGGGCTGTCGTTCGCAAGCCTGCGCAGCCGGTGTAACTAAAGGGCGCAGCACCTGTAGGAGCCAACTGGTTGGCGAGGCGATATGTCTGATGAAACAGGACTAAAGCCTCACCAACTAGTTGGTTCCTACAGGGTCCATCGCGTATCAATGCTCACTTCCAACGCCCCGCCGCCGCATGATCACTGTCCCGCCCTTCTACCCACTTTGCCCCTTCTGAAGTGTTTTCTTTCTTCCAGAACGGCGCGCGGGTCTTGAGGTAGTCCATGACGAAATCACAGGCTTCGAACGCCGCCTGACGATGGGCACTGGCCACGCCGACAAACACAATCGGCTCACCCGGCTCCAGCGCACCAACACGATGCAACACCTCAAGCTTGAGCAACGGCCAGCGTTGATGCGCCTCGTCGGTGATCTTGGCCAGGGCTTTTTCAGTCATGCCGGGATAGTGCTCAAGAAACATCCCCGACACCTCCCGCCCTTCGTTGAAATCCCGCACATAGCCGACAAAGCTGACCACAGCACCGACGCCCACATTGGCGGCATGCAGTGCATTAACTTCAGCCCCCGGATCGAACGGCGCCACCTGAACCCGAATCGCCATGTTCAGCCTCCGGTGACAGTCGGGAAAAACGCCACTTCATCGCCAGCCTCGAGCGGTTCGTCCAGCGAGCACAGCTCCTGATTGCGGGCGCACATCAGGCTTTGCTCGCCGAGGACCTGCCAGACGCCTTCGCGCCCCAGCAGATGCAGGCGAAGGGCATCAATGGTGGGGAACTGGCCTTCCACCTGCTCGCCATCAAGGCCGAGGGTTTCCCGGTAACGGGCGAAATACTGGACGTTGACGCTCATTGCGCCTCCGGTGCATCAGCAACGAAGTGCCCGCTCTTGCCGCCGAGCTTTTCCAGCAGACGAACGTTTTCGATGACCATGCCGCGATCAACGGCCTTGCACATGTCATAGATAGTCAATGCGGCGACGCTGGCGGCAGTAAGCGCCTCCATTTCCACACCGGTCTGCCCGGCCAGCTTGCAACGCGCGACAATCCGCACCGCGTCCACGCCTTCGGCACTGAGCTCGACCTTGATGCTGGTCAGCATCAACGGGTGGCACAGCGGGATCAGATCACTGGTTTTCTTGGCCGCCTGAATACCGGCAATACGCGCCACGGCGAACACATCCCCTTTGGGATGGCCACCGCTGACGATCATTTGCAGGGTTTCAGGCTGCATGCGAATTAATGCTTCAGACACGGCTTCACGGGACGTCACGGCTTTATCAGTGACGTCGACCATATTGGCGCGACCTTGGGAATCGAGATGAGTGAGCACAGCTTTACTCCTGAACAGGAGTGGGGATTGTAGGGAGTAAGGGCGGCAAGCTACAAGCTGCAAGCCTATATCACTAAGGGCCTGCCTTGTAGCTTGCCGCGGCATCGACGACTCATGCGCGACATCCGCATCAAGCTGAATCAGCCTTAGTGTCGTCAGTAATTGAAACACTTCTCACAGAAACCTCCTTGTCGTATCGCGGCTGAACCAACAACTGGATAGTGTTACTGGATGACAATGAAGTGAAATTTGCCGGAATCTCGACAGTTCGCCACTCGGGAGACTCGACAAGATTGAAGGTATGGATAGCGCCGGATGACCAGATCAGTTGCACTTGACCCGCCGCCTCACCGGACCCGCCCTCTACTCGAAGTTCAACTTTAACCCTGAATCGCCTGGGTTCGTCGCTCTCCATCCAGAAACTTTGACTCAATTTTTCGCCATGACTCAATTGCACGTGATAGCGACCCTCCTCTTCAACAACAGGTATGTCGGAGCCCAACACCGGTTTCCACGGTTCGAGCTTCCCACTGCTGAAATCACCGTTAGTTAAATATCCCATGATCAAACTCCCTGAATAAAAAGCCATCATCCCTGCCAGGCACTAGCTTTCACTTTCGCAAAACAACCGAACAACCCAGACTTGCATGCACGCACAGGTATGAGGGACTAAAGGACCATCCTTCAGACACGGATCACTCTGAGCTTGAAAAATACAGGCGTCTACTGTCAGAAATGACAGTCCGTTCGTCGCCAGAGAGCATGAAAACAGGGAGGGATTTCGCAGGAACCGTTGGAGCGGTTTTAGACGCGAGGATGTTGGCGCAGATGAAAGATCCATGTTGCCTGGACCGACGCCCTCGCGGATAAATCCGCTCCTACGGGTTGTTGAGCGTGATGCTTACAAATGCGACTCCGCATATTCAGCCAGGATGGAGCGTGGCACGCCTTGCAGGGAGATGTGCACGCCGTTCGGGAAGTCTTTGAAGCGCTCCGTCAGGTAGGTCAGGCCGGAACTGGTGGCCGACAGGTAAGGGGTATCGATCTGCGCCAGGTTACCCAGGCAGACCACTTTGGAACCGGCACCGGCACGGGTGATGATGGTTTTCATCTGGTGCGGGGTGAGGTTCTGGCACTCGTCGATCAAAATCAGGCTTTGCTGGAAACTACGGCCCCGGATGTAGTTGAGGGATTTGAACTGCAGCGGCACCTTGCTGAGGATGTAATCCACGCTGCCATGGGTGTTTTCGTCATCCATGTGCAAGGCCTCGAGGTTGTCGGTGATTGCGCCGAGCCATGGCTCCATTTTTTCCGCTTCGGTACCGGGCAGGAAGCCGATTTCCTGATCCAGCCCCTGCACGCTACGCGTAGCGATGATGCGCCGATAACGTTTGCTGACCATGGTCTGCTCGATGGCAGCGGCCAGCGCCAGGATGGTCTTGCCGGAACCGGCAGCGCCGGACAGGTTGACCAGGTGAATGTCCGGGTCCAGCAAGGCGAACAGCGCCAGGCCCTGGTAAATATCCCGCGGTTTTAGACCCCAGGCTTCCTGATGCAGCAGTGGCTCCTGGTGCATGTCGAGGATCAACAACTCGTCAGGCTTGACGCCTTTGACCCAGCCCACGAAACCTTGCTCGTCGATGATGAACTCGTTGATGTGCACCGACGGGAGCATTTCCGTCATCTGCACGCGGTGCCAGGTGCGGCCGTGATCCTGGCGGGTATCGACCTTGGCGACGCGATCCCAGAAGGAGCCGGTCATGGTGTGGTAGCCACGGGACAGCATCGACACGTCGTCGACCAGTTGGTCAGTGCTGTAATCCTCGGCAGCGATCCCGCAGGCGCGGGCCTTGAGGCGCATGTTGATGTCTTTGGTGACCAGCACCAGGCGCAAGTCCTTGTCGCGCGCATGCAGGTCAATCAATTGGTTGATGATGATGTTGTCGTTCAAATGCTCAGGCAGAAGGCTGTTGGGCTCCTCGCGTTTGCTCATCAGGATGGACAGGAAACCTTTGAAGACACCAGTGCCGCGGTCGATCGGCACGCCCCGCTCGACCTCTTCGGGCGTGGCCTCACCCAGGGTCTTGTCGATCAGGCGGATGGCCTGGCGACACTCGGCAGCCACGGAGTGCTTGCCGGCCTTGAGCTTGTCCAGCTCCTCAAGCACGGTCATGGGGATGGCAACGCGGTGTTCTTCGAAATTCAGCAGGGCATTGGGATCGTGGATCAGTACATTTGTATCGAGCACGTAAAGGATTGGCTGGTTAGAGGAAGGGGTGCGTCCGTGATCATCCATACTCGCTCACCTTTATAAAAGCCAGGCAACGCAGAACCACTAGAAAACTGCGCCACGAAAAGGCCGCCGGGCTCTCCTCTTAGGGCAGAGGAGAATTGCTCAAGATGGAGTCTTGGAGGACGCCACCTGTGTTGCAGGTTTCGGCGGTCTGTAGTGGTAATACCGCAAAACCCATGACAGAAAAAAGCTCTTTGACAGATTTTTGAAGTTTATTTCACAGTTTGACGAATAGCCCTTGGCGACCCGCTTCGCGGCGTTTACAGTCGGAAGTCCGCCACACCTGAAATCCTCTGAAAATCGCCCCCGCCCTACCCCTCAAACGCGTGCAAACCCTTAGCCTGCGGGCCTTTCAGGGATATTGTGGCAATCGTCCCAGATCAACTCACTTTGCGCGGTATTGGCCAGCAGCAATGGCACCGCCGATTGCACCTTTGCGCTCGCGTCGTGGAAAACTACGGTGCCCCGCCGCCACAGCAACATCAGGGTGATCACCCGATCGCTGATCTGCTCGGAGGTCAGGCGGCCGTTGGCGTCCTGAGCGTCGATATTCCACAGCGACACCCGCAGGTCCTGATCGCGGAAGAACTGGCCGCTATCGGCGCGTCGGTGGCCATAGGGTGGGCGGAACAGCGGGATGTAGTTGTCGGGCAACAATTGCTGAGTCAACCCGGCACTGCGCTGCACGGAGTCCTGCCAGTCCAGCCACTGGCTGTGGGAGCGATACTCCCAACCCTGGATGCCCACGCATTGCAGGCGATACAAAGACTGCAAGGCGGCGGCCGACCCGGCTTCAAGGCGCTCCTGCAGGCTTTTGCCCAGCACAAAGAAAGTGGCGTTCATTTTTTGCTGGCGCATGAAGTCGGCGAGCCAGTCAGTGCCGCCGTCCGCCCCGGTGGGACCGCCTTCGAAATTGAGCTGGAAGGTTCTGTCAGCCATCGCATCGCCGCTCAGCTCATCCGAGTTGTAGAGGGCGATTTCGCTGCTGGTCTGCGGGAACAACGCCGCCTGGTACAGCAGCTCATTCAGATAGCGCTCATTAAAAGCGGCACTCGGCGCGGCCCAGTTGGCGTAGAACGAGTCGCCAGCGATGGTGTATTCAGTGGCACGCTGGCGCAGCTGGTCCATGTCCTCGACCAGGACACAGAACGAGGCGTCCTGTTCACAACTCTTTTGCGCGTTCTGATAGTTGTCCAGCAGGCGCGTCCACAGCCGGTTACGCACCAGGTTCAGCGTTGGCACATTGATGTAGCGCAGGCCCAATCGACGTTTGAGGCCGTCTTCGTCGAGACCTTCGCTGAGCAACAACTGATGGGCAAAACCGAGGATCTGCGCGCGGGAGGCAACATCGAACAGGTCAGGATTTTCCAGCCGCTCAGGCCAGGTACTGCGATCGATGGTCGCCACCGGTGGTAATGCCGCATTGGCTTGAACCCAGAACAGACACGCGCAAACTGCCAGAAAAATACGCAAAACCAAAAGCTCCCTACCCTGAACATCCAACCCGGATTAACGCCGCACTATAGCTGATAAGCAGAGCATGGCTGATGTCGGGGGTGATATGCGTTAGTTCGAAGGGGTTGGCCAAGCAACGGCGACGACTGGGGTGTATCTGGTACACCGCTGTTCGCAGCCTTCGGCAGCTCCTACAGGCCCTGCGTTATTTCAGGCACACCCCGGTTATGTAGGAGCCGACCGAGGTTACGAGGGCTGCGAAGGCGGTGTGTCAGACACACCGCTGTTCGCAGCCTTCGGCAGCTCCTACAGGCCCTGTGTTATTTCAGGCACACCGCGGTTCTGTAGGAGCCGACCGAGGTTACGAGGGCTGCGAAAGCGGTGCATCTGGTACACCGCTGTTCGCAGCCTTCGGCAGCTCCTGCAAAATCACCCCACCTATCACCACCATAGCTGGAGTCCTGTAGCAACAGTCCCTAGAATCCCCCCACGATTAAAGGAGACCAAGACATGCTGATGGTGATTTCCCCAGCCAAGACCCTCGATTTCGACACCCCGCCGACCACCGAGCGCTTCACTCAGCCGCAGTATCTGGATCACTCCCAGGAATTGATTACCCAGCTGCGCGAGCTGACCCCAGCGCAGATCGGCGAGTTGATGCACCTCTCCGACAAGCTCTCGGGCCTCAACGCGGCGCGTTTTGGCAGCTGGAACCCGGCGTTCACCCCGGAAAACGCCAAGCAGGCGCTGCTGGCCTTCAAAGGCGATGTGTACACCGGCCTGCAGGCCGAAACCCTCAGCGAAAAACAACTCAGCTACGCCCAGGATCACCTGCGAATGCTGTCCGGGCTTTACGGTCTGTTGCGGCCGCTGGATCTGATGCAGCCTTATCGCCTGGAAATGGGCACCAAGCTGGCCAACGGTCGTGGCAAAGACCTTTACGCTTTCTGGGGCACCCGGATCAGCGAGTGGCTCAACGAAGCGCTTGCCGAGCAAGGCGATGACCTGCTGCTCAACCTGGCGTCCAACGAATATTTTTCGGCAGTCAAGCGTTCGGCACTCAAGGCGCAGATCATCGACACCGAGTTCAAGGACCTGAAAAACGGCCAGTACAAAATCATCAGTTTCTACGCCAAAAAGGCCCGCGGCATGATGAGCCGCTTCGTGATTACCGAGCAGATCAATACCCCGAATGCCCTGAAAGAGTTCGACATGAACGGCTATCGCTACAGCAGTGAACAGTCCTCAGGTACCAAATTAGTGTTCCTGCGTGACTCGGCTGAAGAATGAATCCGTTGGAGGCGCATCGACAGTGCTCAATGCGCCTTTACAATCTGTCACGAACCTTTCATGCAAAGCGCCAAATGACACTCTTCTGGCGCCATATTTAAGTCACCTGATTTTCGAAGTTGAAATTCTCAAAAAATTAACAACTTTTTTGCACATTGGCCGGGACCTTTTTCTCAATAGTGGCACTTTTGCATGCAACTCGCTGTGACTCCTATGAACTAAGGCGTTGAAGAGATTTGCTATCAATGTGCAATCACTCAAATAAGCGCTTTCAAAATGCTCATTCTCGAAAAGAGGACGAGCGGCCAGGAACTTATCTCGAAATCAGACGCTCCTACATCCCGTAACAATTCTCGCCCACCTTGTGAGAGATCACTTACAAGGGGTGAGGATGAACTGGAAGTTGCCCGCCCTCTGGATTTGACCCGATGGTCATAGGCGGCAGGTATCAGGAGATTCATGCAGCACTTACAACTTCAGCCGTTTGGCAAAGCGCTGTTCAGGTGCACAGACAAAGGGTTCATGACGACAGCCGAGGCTCTGCCACGGGCCTGTCAGCCACGAATCCGGCGCAGCACCCACGAGGAGTGGTTTACCACATCCCAGAGCAAGGCCCTGTAGCTCAGCCTGAGCAGGACACTTGCCGTTCAAGACTCAGTTGTACTTGAGATTGCCTTCACTGTTAGGCACTCACCTTTTAAATATGCCTGCACTAGTTAAGCGACTTCTTTAAGTCACACTTTCTGGTGCGCGATAACTGCTGGCCAAAATTTAATATCCAGCCAACTTATGGCGTGAAAACGAGGAGAATACGATGCGTATCAGCATCTTTGGTTTGGGTTATGTCGGTGCAGTCTGTGCCGGTTGCCTTTCTGCGCGGGGTCATGATGTTGTTGGTGTGGATATCTCTAGCGCCAAGATCGACCTTATCAATAGCGGTAAATCGCCTATCGTCGAACCCGGTCTGGGAGAGCTTCTGGACCAGGGTATCCGTACCGGCAAACTGCGCGGCACCACGGACTTTTCCGAGGCCATCCGCGCCACTGACCTGTCGATGATCTGCGTCGGCACGCCAAGCAAGAAGAACGGCGATCTGGAACTCGATTACATCGAAGCGGTATGCCGCGAAATCGGTTTTGTACTGCGTGAGAAAGACTCGCGTCACACCGTCGTCATCCGCAGCACCGTTCTGCCGGGCACTGTTGCCAACGTTGTCATCCCGATCCTGGAAGATTGCTCCGGCAAGAAAGCCGGTGTTGATTTCGGCGTTGCAGTGAACCCTGAGTTCCTGCGTGAAAGCACCGCGATCAAAGACTACGATCACCCGCCGATGACCGTTATCGGTGAGTTCGACAAGGCTTCCGGCGACGTGCTGCAGTCCCTGTACGAAGAGCTCGATGCACCGGTCATCCGCAAGGACATCGCTGTTGCCGAGATGATCAAGTACACCTGCAACGTGTGGCACGCCACCAAGGTCACCTTCGCCAACGAAATCGGCAACATCGCCAAAGCGTGCGGCGTCGATGGTCGTGAAGTGATGGAAGTGGTCTGCCAGGACAAGCAATTGAACCTGTCGCAATACTACATGCGCCCAGGCTTCGCGTTCGGCGGCTCTTGCCTGCCTAAAGACGTCCGCGCCCTGACCTACCGTGCAGGCAGCCTGGACGTTGAAGCGCCGCTGCTCAACTCCCTGATGCGCAGTAACGTTTCCCAGGTGCAGAACGCTTTCGACATCGTGGCTGCCCACGACACTCGCAAAGTCGCCCTGCTGGGTCTGAGCTTCAAGGCCGGTACTGACGATCTGCGTGAAAGCCCGCTGGTAGAGCTGGCCGAAATGCTGATCGGTAAAGGCTTCGAGCTGAGCATCTTTGACAGCAACGTCGAATACGCTCGCGTTCATGGTTCCAACAAGGAATACATCGAATCGAAGATCCCTCACGTGTCGTCCCTGCTCAACTCGGACTTCGACCAGGTGATCAATGATTCCGACGTGATCATCCTGGGCAACCGCGACGAGCGCTTCCGCGCCCTGGCCGACAAGGCTCCAGCGGGCAAGCACGTTGTCGACCTGGTGGGCTTCATGACCACCACGACCAGCGAGAACGAGCGTGCTGAAGGTATTTGCTGGTAAAGCGTAAAACAGCTGCAAGCTTCAAGCGGCAAGCCACAAGCTCAGGTTGCAAGTCTTCTTGAGGCTTGCAGCTTGCGGCTTGCAACGACCTAGGGATACCGATATGCACAGGCTAAAGCATGGCCTTTTACAGGCTGCAGGTTGGCTGTTTTATTTAAGTTTATTAGGGGCTCTCGCCACGGCGCTGCCCACAAGTATCTTTGACTCACAGTCCAAGAACTTTATTTTCCTGATTGGCGCCGTGGGTATCTGGCGCTACTCGATGGGTATAACGCACTTTGTGCGTGGCATGATCTTTCTCTACATCGTTTACCCGCACTTGCGTCGCAAAGTTCGCAAGCTGGGCACTTCGGCGGACCCGTCTCACGTGTTCCTGATGGTGACCAGTTTTCGTATCGATGCACTGACCACCGCTCAGGTGTACAGCTCGGTGATTCGCGAAGCCATTGAATGCGGCTTCCCGACCACCGTGGTCTGTTCCTTGGTGGAAATGTCTGACGAATTGCTGGTCAAGGCGATGTGGGAAAAGGCCAACCCGCCTGAACACGTCAAGCTGGACTTCGTGCGGATCGCCGGTACCGGCAAGCGTGACGGCCTGGCCTTTGGCTTCCGCGCGATCTCCCGGCACATGCCTGATGACCGCGCTGTCGTGGCGGTCATCGACGGTGACACCGTGCTGGCTGAAGGCGTCGTGCGCAAAACCGTGCCGTGGTTCCAGCTGTTCGGCAATGTCGGCGGCCTGACCACCAACGAATTCTGCGAAGTGCGCGGCGGCTACATCATGAGCGAGTGGCACAAACTGCGCTTCGCCCAGCGCCACATCAACATGTGCTCCATGGCCTTGTCCAAGCGCGTCTTGACCATGACCGGACGTATGTCGGTGTTCCGCGCCACCGTCGTGACCGACCCTGAATTCATTCGCGACGTTGAAAGCGATTCCCTGCACCACTGGCGTCTGGGCACTTTCCGGTTCCTGACCGGCGATGACAAATCCAGCTGGTTCAGCCTGATGCGCCTGGGTTACGACACGTTCTACGTGCCGGACGCAGCGATTCACACGGTTGAACATCCGCCGGAAAAAAGTTTCTTAAAGGCCAGCCGCAAACTGATGTACCGCTGGTACGGCAACAACCTGCGCCAGAACTCCCGTGCCTTGGGTCTGGGTGTGCGTCGCCTGGGTCTGTTCACCAGCGTGGTGCTGTTCGATCAGCGCGTGTCCATGTGGACCTCGATCCTCGGCCTGACCGTCGCGATCATCGCCAGCTTCAAGTACGGCGGCATGTTCATCCTGATGTACCTGCTGTGGATCGGCATCACCCGCCTGATTCTGACCCTGCTGCTGTCCTGTTCGGGTCACCGGATCGGGCCTGCCTATCCGATCATTCTTTATTACAACCAGATCGTTGGCGCGCTGATGAAGATCTATGTGTTCTTCCGCCTCGACCGCCAGTCGTGGACGCGTCAGGACACCAAACTCAGCCGTGACATGGCCAGCTTTCAAGGCTGGTTCAACACATGGTCGTCTCGGACCATGACTTTCTCGGCTGGCACCATCTTCGTCGCCGTGCTGTTGACGATGGTTTGACCGGGCCAACGGATTAATCGCTTAAGTAGGAAAAATTAGCCATGAATACAGCCGTGAATGCAAACGTCGTCCATGAATCCGAAGCCCAGCGCCAACACGCGCGGGTCAAAATCCCGGCCAAGCTGCGCCTGCTCAATGGCGCGCCGAATGCGCCCCTGGTGCGCATCGAAGACTTGTCCGCCGGTGGTCTGGCCTACATCGCCCCGGCCCAGCAGCGCCCGGCCATTGGTGAAGTGATCAAGGCTCGCCTGCAGTTCCTCATCGACAACCTTGGCCTGGCCATGGATGTGGAACTGCAAGTGCGCAGCCTCGACGCCGCCACCGGCCGCGTCGGTTGCCAGTTCCAGAATCTGGAAGCTCAGGACATTGCGACCCTGCGCCACCTGATTACCTCGCACCTGTCTGGCGACATCGTCACCATGGGCGAAGTGCTCGCCACCCTGCAGCGCGACAACTTCACCAAGGCGCGCAAGGTCAAGGGCGACGGCAGTGGCATGACCGCCATGGGCCGCCTGCGCGCCGTGACCTTCAGCCTGGGCATCTTCATTGTCGGCCTGGCGGCGTTCGGCTTTATCTTCAAGACGGTCTACGGCCTGTACTTCGTCAGCCACGCCTCGGCAGGTCTCGTGTCGTTGCCTGCGATGGACGTGACCATGCCTCGCGAAGGCACCGTGCAAAGCCTGGTGGCGGTCAACACCCCGGTCGCCAAAGGCGCACCGATGGCCTCGTTCAACACCAGCATGCTGGAAATGCTCAAGGGCAGCCTGAACGGCGACGACCTGCAACCGGCGAAAATCGAAGAGCTGTACGGCAAGCAAATGGCCGGCACCCTGACCAGCCCTTGTGATTGCGTGATCGCCAAGCAATTGGTGGCAGACGGTCAGTTCGCGGCCAAAGGCCAGGTGATCTTCCAGTTGGTGCCACGCAACACTGCCGCCAATGTCGAAGCACGCTTCACCTATCGCCAGTTCAACGACGTCAAGCCAGGCACCAGCGTGAACTTCACCGTTGCGGGCGACGACACCGTGCGCACCGGCAAGATCATCAGCAGCACCAACCTGAACGACGCCGACCTGGCCACCGACATCCGAGTGCAGATCAAGCCTGACGAAGTGCTCGACGCTTCCCTGGCTGGCCGCCCGGTTGACGTGACCAGCGACCGCGGCCCGTCGATGAACTGGCTGATCGATAAAGCCATGGCGGCGGGTCTCTAACATGGGTAGCCCACTACGAAGCTTGTCGAGCCCGACGCTATTGAGCCTGGCCGTTGCCATCGGCCTGACCGGCTGTGCCGGTCTGCCGGATCAACGCCTGGCCAATGAAGCCCTGAAATACGGTGACACCGCTTTGGCTGAGCAGAACTATCGGCAACTGGCGGACCTGGGCTACAGCGATGCACAGGTTGGCCTGGCAGATATTGCCGTGCAAAGTGGTGATCCGCAGCGCATCAAGGAAGCCGAGGCGACCTACCGTGCCGCGGCCGAAACCTCGCCCCGCGCCCAGGCTCGCCTGGGTCGCCTGCTGGCGGCCAAGCCGGGCGCCACCGAGGCTGAGCACCATGAAGCCGAAGACTTGCTGAAGAAGGCGTTCGCCAGTGGCGACACCTCTTCGCTGACCCCGCTGGCCATGCTCTATCTGCAATACCCGCATTCGTTCCCCAACGTGAATGCGCAGCAGAAGATCAACCAGTGGCGCGCCGAAGGTTACCCGGAAGCCGGTCTGGCTCAGGTGCTGCTGTATCGCACTCAGGGCACTTACGACCAGCATCTGGATGACATCGAAAAGATCTGCAAGGCGGCCATCAACAGCGTCGACATCTGCTACGTCGAGCTGACCACCGTTTACCAGAAGCGCAACCAGACTGAACAACGTGCCGCGCTCATCGAACAACTGCGTAGCGCCTATGCCATCGGCAGTGTCGATGCGCAACGGGTCGACAGCGTGGCTCGGGTGCTGGGCGATTCGACCATCGGCACCCCGGATGAAAAGACCGCGCAGCAATTGCTGGAGCAGGTCGCACCGGGCTACCCCGTTTCCTGGGTAACCCTGGCCAAACTGCTTTACGACTTCCCTGAACTGGGCGACGTCAACAAGATGATGGAGTACCTGGACAACGGCCGTGCAGCGGATCAACCCCGCGCCGAGCTGCTGCTGGGTCGCCTGTATTACGAAGGCAAATGGGTTCCGGCCAATTCGCAAAAGGCCGAAGAGCACCTGAAGAAAGCCGCCGGCAGCGAAATCTCCGCGCACTACTACCTGGGTCAGATCTACCGCCGTGGTTACCTCGGCCAGGTCTACTCGCAAAAGGCTCTGGACGAACTGCTGACCGCCGCACGTGGCGGCCAGAACAGCGCCGACTTTGCCATCGCTCAACTGTTTTCCCAAGGCAAGGGCACCATGCCCAACCCGGTCAACGCCTGGGTGTTCAGCCAACTGGCTGTGCAACAACCCGCGCCGACCCCGGCTGCCACCGAACTCGCGCAGCAACTGAGCGCAGCACTACCGCCAGAAAAGCTCGCCACCGCCCAACGGCTGTTGCAACAAGAGCAGAACGTGCGGGGCGCAACCAGCCAGAACGCGCTGGCCCTGCAAGCCCTGAAAGAAGATGACGGCGAGGAAAAACCACTATGAAGTTGAATTCCCTGATGGCCGCTGGCCTGGGTCTTGGCTTTACCCTGTTGTGGGCGACGCCGACATTGGCCGCCATGACCGAAGACAAGAACTTCGGCCTTGAAGTAAAAGTCACCGGCCAGGCCGAAGACGACCGCGACCTGGGCACCCGTTCTGGCGGCGACGTCAACGGTATCGGTCTGGACCTGCGTCCCTGGGTATACGGCGAGCGCGGTAACTGGAGCGGCTACGCGATGGGCCAGGTGGTGACCGCCACTGACACCATTCAGACCGACCCTCTGGAACAGACCGACTCCACCACCCAGGAATCCACCCAGGCGCGCGGCAATTCAAGCGATCGTAAAGTCGACAAGACCTACCTGGCCCTGCGTGAATTCTGGATCGGCTACAGCGGCTTCACGCCCTACCCTGGCGAGAAGCTGAAAATCGGTCGTCAGCGCCTGCGCAACGATGACGGCCAATGGCATGACACCAACATCGAATCGGTGAACTGGCTGTTCGACACCACGCTGCTCAAAGCCGATGTGGGCGTGGCTCAGCGCTTCAGCGAATACCGCACCGACCTGACCGAATTGTCTCCGCAAGACGAAGACCGTAAACATATCTTCGGCGACGTCAGCTACCAGTGGACGCCAGGTCAATGGGCGGGTGTGCGTGCGCATCACAGCCAGGACGACGGCAACCTGAAAAAGCCCGGCGAAAATCTCGACGACCTGGACAAGACCTCCAACGGCGACCTCACCTGGCTGGGCCTGCAAGCCAACAGCGATGCTTACAACCATCGCAACACCAACACGATCAATTACTGGGGCAGCGTGACCTGGCTGTCCGGTGATCGCAGCCAGATCGCGGCCATCGCTCAGCCTGACGGCACGTATCAGGCTGGCGACAAGACCAATAACAACGTCAATGGCTGGGCCACTGACCTGGGCCTGCGACTGCGTCTGGATCCGCAATGGCAAGTGGGTGCCGCGTACTCGCGCGCCAGCAAGGAATACGAACAGAACGGTCTGGAATCCAACCGCTCGAACTGGACCGGTACCCGCTCGCGCGTACACCGCTTCGGTGAAGCCTTCCAGGGCGAAATGGCCAACGTGGAAAGCGGCTCGCTGTTCGCCTCCTGGCAGTTGCGCGATGAATACGATGCGTCGTTGATCTATCACAACTTCCGTCGCACGGACGGCAATGCGCGCATCGGCACGTCAGGCATCAACGCTGTGGGCGCAGAGGAAAGCGGGGTTCTGTCTTCCCTGCCACTGACCACCGATGGCGACAAAGACCTGGGTCAGGAAATGGACCTGGTCGTGACCAAATACTTCAAGAGCGGCCTGCTGCCTGCGTCCATCAGCCAATCGATGGATGACCCATCGGCCCTGGTTCGCCTGCGTGCCGGTGTGTTCAAACCGGGCGATGCCTATGGCAGCCAGGTCGACAGCTACATGCACCGCGCCGTCGTTGACGTCATCTGGCGCTTCTGATGCAAACGCGAAAGGAGTGCGATGAGATGAACAGTCAAGCAAGCCGTCTGCGCAGCCGCGCATGGCCCCATGCATTGCTCGAAAGCGCAGTGCTGAGCAGTGCGCTGTTGCTCGCCAGCTCCGCCATGGCCAACACCCCTGCTGTGGCCCCCGTCGAAGCTGAAAACGCCGCGATGGTCAAAGAGCTGCAACAGGCGAAAAACTACACCATCACCAGCCCTGATGCCTCCACGCTGCACATGGAAAAGCCCACGCTGCCGGACCTCAGCGGCTACACCGCCGAAGCTGCCGCGAAGAAAATCGTGCGCAGCAAAGTGGGCAAGGTTCGGGTCAGCCGGATGATGGATGAAGTCGGCCTGAAGGAATTCATCGGCGGCGATAACAAGATGGCTGAATGGGTAGCGCGCCAACAAGGCATCCCGCAGGCCATCGTCGTCGAAGGCGGCTACATGAATCTTCAGGACCTGGCGAAGAAGGTTCCGAAGCAGTTCCTCAGCGAAGTCTCGCCGGGCGTTTACGTTGCTCGCCTGCCGATTCTGGTCAAGGCCGACGGCATCCTCGAGGTCGATAAAAAGACCAAGGAGCTGCGTCTGTCCCAGGAGAAAGGCTCGTTCCTGGTCGTTGAAGGCAAGCTGTTCACCAGCGACACCCAGATCAACGGCTGGCGTGAAAAAGACAATCATCTGGCGACGTTCCGCACGCCTAATGAATTCCGTCCGTTCCTGCTGTCCTGGGGCGGTTCGCAGACGTACATCATCAACACCAAGATGGCGAGCCTGGGCTACAACCAGAGCAAGTCCTATGGCGTGAGTATTTCTCAGTACACGCCGAACATGGTCAAGGTGATGAACAAGCCTGATCCGACCGGCTGGATCGTCGGCTCGGAATTCTCGGACATGTGGTACGGCTTCTACTGCTACGAGACCCGCGACTTCGTGGTCAAGGGCAGCACCTATCGCGACAACATCGTCTACGGCATCGACCCTCACGACCGTTCCCACGGTCTGATCATTGCCGAAAACGACGTGTACGGGACCAAGAAGAAGCACGGGATCATTATTTCCCGTGAGGTGAACGACAGCTTCATCTTCAACAACAAGAGCCACGACAACAAACTGTCCGGGCTGGTGCTGGACCGTAACAGCGTCAACAACATCGTCGCCTACAACGAGATTTACCAGAACCACACCGACGGCATCACCCTGTACGAAAGCGGCGACAACCTGCTCTGGGGCAACAAGGTCATCGCCAACCGCCGCCACGGCATTCGGGTTCGTAACAGCGTGAACATCAAGCTGTACGAGAACAAAGCCATGGCCAACGGTCTGATGGGGGTCTACGGCCACATCAAGGACCTGAGCAACACCGACCGTGACATCGCCCTCGACCCGTTCGATACCAAGGTGTCGCTGATCGTGGTGGGCGGCGAGTTGACCGGCAATAACTCCGGCCCACTGTCCATCGATTCGCCCCTGAGTATCGAGCTGTACCGCGTGGCCATGCTGGCGCCGACCAAATCCAACGGCATCAGCCTCAACGGCGTCCTGGGCGAACGTCAGGACGAAATCCTCGACCTGCTGGTGCGCCAGCAGAAAGCAGTGTTGATCGATCCGGTCGAAAGCCAGAAAGAACTTCGGGACTGAGAAGGTAATGTTTATGCACGCACACTCGATCAAGTTACTCAGCCTGTCCGGCCTGACCGCAGCACTGATTGCAATCAGCAGCGGCGTTCGCGCAGACCAGGTGCAGGCCCCGGTTTTCACGGCTGAGCCTTGCTGCCAACTGTGTCCTGAAGCCCATGACGCAAAGAACTACACCACGCGTTATCAGCAGAACTTCACCACGCTGGTGCAGGCTCAAGGCGACTGGCTGTTCCGGACCCAGGAAGACCTGCGGACCGAATTCGACACCACGCCTGAAGGCTATCGCCGCATGAAGCAGCTGCACGATGCCTTCAAGAGCAAGGGCGTCGAGTTGGTGGTGGTTTATCAGCCGACCCGTGGCCTGGTGGATCGCAACAAACTGTTCCCGGCTGAACGCGACAAGTTCGACTATGAAAAAGCCCTGAACAATTACAAAGCCATGCTCGGTCGCTTCGACAAGATGGGCTACTGGGTACCTGACCTGTCGCCGCTGACCAACGAACAGCAGGCTCACGATTTCTACTTCCGCGGTGACCAGCACTGGACGCCATACGGCGCCCAGCGCACGGCGAAAATCGTCGCTGAAACCGTGAAGAAGGTTCCGGGTTTCGCCGACATCCCCAAGCGTGAATTCGAAAGCCACGTCTCAGGGCGCATGGGCAAGACCGGCACCCTGCACAACATGGCGGCGCAACTGTGCGGCAATACCTACGCGATCCAGTACATGGACCAGTTCACCACCGAGCCTAAAGGCGAAGCGGCCGATGGCGACCTGTTCGGCGACTCCGGCAACCCGGAGATCACTCTGGTCGGCACCAGCCACAGCGGCAAGAACTACAACTTTGCGGGCTTCCTGCAGGAATACATTGGCGCCGACATCCTCAACGTCGCCTTCCCTGGCGGCGGTCTGGAGGGCTCGATGATCCAGTACCTGGGCAGCGAAGACTTCCAGAAGCGTCCACCGAAAATTCTCATCTGGGAATTCTCGCCGCTGTATCGCCTGGACCAAGAAACCATCTATCGCCAGATGATGTCGCTGCTGGACAACGGCTGCGAAGGTAAGCCGGCTGTGATGAGTGCGAGCACCTCGCTCAAAACCGGCACCAATGAAGTGCTGGTCAACGGCAAGAACGGCATCAAGAACATCCGCAACGGCAGCAACCAGATCGACATTCGTTACGCAGATCCTTCGGTCAAGGTCCTTCAGGCCAGGCTCTGGTACATGAACGGTCGTCACGAAGACCTGAAAATCGAAAAACCGGAAACATCCGATACAGACGGGCGCTTCTCCTTCGAACTGCGAACAGATGAAGACTGGGCTGACCAGCAGCTGCTCGCACTGGAAATCCAGGGTCCGGAAGCGGGCGCTGCACCCCAGAAAGTCGAAGCGAAAGTATGCAAACGCAACGTGTTCCCAGGTACTGCGCAGCAAACCGCGCAGGCCGGGTTATGAGGCCATTTATGCAGACTCCGAAACTGATGCTCCCTACCCTTCTGTCGCTTGCGATGTTCGCCGGCGCAGCCAGCGCGGCGAATCTCGTGCCGCCAAAGGGTTACGACGCTCCCATCGAAAAGATGAAAACCGGCGACCACAATTTCAGTTGTGAAGCCATTCCCAAGCCTTACACCGACAAACTGGTGTTTCGCAGCAAATACGAAGGTTCGGACAAGGCCCGTGCGACCTTGAACGAGCAGTCCGAGGAAGCGTTTCGCAGCGCGACCAAAGACATCACCACCCTTGAGCGTGGTGTGAGCAAAGTCGTGATGCAGTACATGCGCGACGGTCGTCCGGAACAGCTCGACTGTGCGTTGAACATGATGACGACATGGGCCAAGGCCGATGCACTGGAATCGACTGAGTTCAACCACACCGGCAAGTCGATGCGCAAATGGGCGCTGGGCAGCATGTCCTCCGCTTACCTGCGCTTGAAGTTCTCGGATTCCAAGCCACTGGCCAACCGCCAGGCTGACGCAAAAATCATCGAGGCCTGGTTCAGCAAACTGGCTGATCAGGTGGTCAGTGACTGGAGCAATCTGCCGCTGGAAAAAATCAACAACCACTCGTACTGGGCTGCCTGGTCGGTGATGGCAACGGCCGTTGCCACCAACCGTCAGGACCTGTTCGATTGGGCGGTCAAGGAATACAAAGTCGCCGCCAATCAGGTGGATCCGGAAGGCTTCCTGCCTAACGAGATGAAGCGTCGCCAGCGTGCGTTGTCGTACCACAACTACGCCCTGCCGCCATTAGCGATGATCGCCAGCTTCGCCCAGGCCAACGGCCTGGACCTGCGCCCGGAAAACAACGGCGCGTTGAAGCGTCTGGGTGACCGAGTGCTGGCGGGTGTCAAAGACCCAAGCCAGTTCGCTGCGAAAAACGGCGAGAAACAGGACATGACGGATCTCAAGAAAGATCCGAAATTTGCCTGGCTGGAACCCTACTGCTCGCTCTACACCTGCAGCCCGCAGGTGCTGGAAGACAAGCATGAAAAACAACCCTTCAAAACCTTCCGCCTGGGCGGTGACCTGACCAAGGTCTTCGATCCTGAGCATGAGAAGGGTGATAAAGGCAGCTGATACACGCCTACCCCTGTAGGAGCCAACTTGTTGGCGAGGCGTCAGACCTGACAACACGGATCTGACCAGTGGAATGCGGTGCTTCAGAAACCGCCTCGCCAACAAGTTGGCTCCTACAGGGTGACGTCGCAACACTGCATTAACCCCCACATTTGTGTGGGGGGTTTGGGGGGGCTTCGGCCTTTGACTGTTGGATAAACGGAGATATCAGGATGGTTTTCTCATCCAACGTGTTCCTGTTCCTGTTCTTGCCGATCTTCCTCGGCTTGTACTACCTGAGCGGGCAACGTTATCGCAATCTGCTGCTGCTGGTTGCCAGTTATGTGTTCTATGCCTGGTGGCGCGTGGACTTCCTCGCGCTGTTCATTGGCGTCACCGTATGGAACTACTGGATCGGCCTGAAAGTAGGTGCGGCAGGCGTTCGCACCAAACCTGCGCAACGCTGGCTGTTGCTGGGCGTGGTCGTCGACCTGGGCATCCTGGGTTACTTCAAGTACGCCAACTTTGGCGTGGACAGCATCAACGCGATGATGACCTCCGTCGGTCTGGAGCCGTTCATCCTGACCCACGTGCTGTTGCCGATCGGTATCTCGTTCTATGTGTTCGAGTCCATCAGCTACATCATCGACGTCTATCGCGGTGACACCCCGGCCACGCGCAACCTGATCGACTTTGCAGCGTTCGTGGCGATCTTCCCGCACCTGATCGCCGGTCCCGTGTTGCGTTTCCGTGATCTGGCAGACCAGTTCAACAACCGTACCCACACCCTGGACAAGTTCTCCGAAGGCTGCACGCGGTTCATGCAGGGCTTCATCAAGAAAGTGTTCATCGCTGACACCCTGGCGGTAGTCGCCGACCACTGCTTCGCCCTGCAGAACCCGACCACGGGCGACGCCTGGCTGGGCGCACTGGCCTACACCGCGCAGCTGTATTTCGACTTCTCCGGCTACAGCGACATGGCAATCGGCCTGGGCTTGATGATGGGTTTCCGCTTCATGGAAAACTTCAAGCAGCCGTACATCAGTCAGTCGATCACCGAGTTCTGGCGCCGCTGGCACATCAGCCTTTCCACCTGGCTGCGTGACTACCTGTACATCACCCTGGGCGGCAACCGTGGCGGCAAGTTCGCGACCTATCGCAACCTGTTCCTGACCATGCTGCTGGGCGGTCTGTGGCACGGCGCCAACATCACTTACGTGATCTGGGGCGCGTGGCACGGTATCTGGCTGGCGATCGAAAAAGCGGTCGGCATCAACACCACGCCGCGCAGTTTTAATGTGATCCGCTGGGCACTGACCTTCCTTTTGGTGGTCATAGGCTGGGTGATTTTCCGTTCGGAAAACCTGCACGTGGCTGGCCGTATGTACGGCGCGATGTTCAGCTTCGGTGACTGGAACCTTTCCGAACTCAACCAGGCCAGCCTCACCGGTCTGCAAGTGGCGACCATGGTCGTGGCCTACGCCACCCTGGCGTTCTTCGGCCTGCGTGATTTCTACGCCAACCGCCCTGCCGACAAGGCAGTGAGCAAGAACACGCCGGATCTGGGCGTGCAGGCCGACGGCCCTGCCACCGCACAGCCAGGCATGATCAAAGCGGTACCGGGCGACAAGCCAGACAGCATTCATCAGCCGGGCTACATCGTCGGCACCGAGGCTCAAGTGCAGCCCGCTTACTGGGTTGCCGACTGGCCACGCTACGCAATGCGCGCACTGATCCTGCTGCTGTTCATTGCCTCGATTCTCAAACTCTCGGCGCAAAGCTTCTCGCCGTTCCTTTACTTCCAGTTCTGAGGAGCCTGACATGACCCGTTCGTTACGCATCCTCTATATCGCCCTGTTCCTGGCCATCCTGTTGGGTCTGGGTATCTGGTCGCTGCGAAGTTTCGCCAGCTTCTCGACGTCGGCTGAAACCACCGTGCTCAACGGCAAATGGACCAAGGCGGCGGAAACTCACTACGACGAAGAGTTTCCGATCAAGCGCCTGGGCACCAACCTCTGGGCGGCGCTGGACTACAAGCTGTTCAACGAAGGCCGTCCTGGCGTCGTGCTGGGCAAGGACCAGTGGTTGTACACCGATGAAGAGTTCGACGCGGTGGCCAATGGCGAACAGAACGAAGCGGACAACCTGGCAATCATCCAGGGCGTACGTGACGCACTGAAAGCCCAAGGCACGCAGCTGATCCTGGCAATCATCCCGGCCAAGACCCGTCTGTATCCGGAGCACATGGGCGATACCAAGCCTGCGTCCCTGCACACCGACCTGTATCAGCAGTTCCATGCCCAGGCGGCCCAGGCTGGCCTGGTGGCACCGGACCTGCTCGCTCCACTTCAAGGCGCCAAGCAACACGGCCAGGTATTCCTGCGCACTGACACCCACTGGACGCCAATGGGTGCCGAAGTCGTCGCCAAGCAATTGAGCGAAGTCATTGCCCAGCAGACGCCATTGAGCGGCGAGCCTGAAAAGTTCGTTACTCAGGCCAAGGAAACAGCGCCGTACAAAGGCGACCTGACCAACTTCCTGCCGCTGGACCCGCTGTTCAGCAACCTGCTGCCACAGCCGGATCAACTGCAGCAACGCAGCACTGACCCGGTGGCCACTGATGCTCAAGGCGACGACGCACTGTTCGCCGACAGCGATGTCGCCGTCGGCCTGGTCGGCACCAGCTACAGCGCCAACCCGAACTGGAATTTCGTCGGGGCGCTCAAGCAGGCCCTGCACAGCGACGTCGTGAATTACGCAGAAGACGGCCACGGCCCGATCCTGCCGATGCTCAAGTATTTGCAAACCGATGCGTTCAAAAGCAGCCCGCCACAGGTGCTGATCTGGGAATTCCCGGAACGCTATCTGCCTGCTCACAACGACCTCAAAGAGTTCGATCCGAAGTGGATCGCAGAGCTCAAGAAGGCCGGCGAATCGCAACACAATCTTGCTCTTAACGATAAATCTCCCGAGTCGCCTACCCAGGCGCAAAACTGAGAGGACTACCCAAAATGACCTTACAGACTACTTCGAACCTGCTGCCAACCACTCGTACCGGCAAAAAAGGCCTGTTGAAAACCTGCGCGCTCGTTGCGGGCATCAGCCTGTTTTCCCTGCAAGCGTTCGCCGGTGACTCGGCGCTGTACGGCCCGACTGCACCAAAAGGCTCGACCTTCGTGCGTGTCTACAACGCCAGCAGCACAGAAATCAGCGCCTCGGTGGGCAACACCAACCTCAACGAAGTCGCTCCGCAAGGCAGCACCGCGTTCAGCTTCATGCCACAGGGCGATTACAGCGCCAAGCTCGGCAGCCAGACCGTGCCTGTGAAGCTGGCGGGCGATCACTATTACACCCTGGTCAACAACGCCAGCGGCAAACCGCAACTGGTTGAAGAGCCGCCATTCAAGAACAAGCAGAAGTCTCTGGTGCGCGTGCAGAACCTCAGCGACAAGGCCCTGACCTTGAAGACCGCTGATGGCAAGACTGACGTGGTCAAGACCGTTGCCGCCAAAGGCACCGGCGAGCGTGAAATCAACCCGGTGAAAGTGAGCCTGGCGCTGTACGACGGCGACAAGAAAGTCACTGACCTCAAGCCGGTTGCGCTGGAGCGTGGCGAAGCTGCCGTGCTGTACATCACCGGTAGCGGCAGCAGCCTGTCGCCAGTGTGGGTCAAGCCACCGGTAGCGACGCGCTAAGTATTGAATCGGTCGCTGCGCCACCTGGCGCAGCGGTCGAAATGGAATAAGAAAAAGACTGAAACGACAGACCGACGTACAGCCCATTTCGAAATGCTCTTGGAGATACAAAATGATTCCAGTGATCTTGTCAGGCGGTAGCGGTTCACGACTCTGGCCGCTTTCGCGTAAGCAATTCCCAAAACAGTTCCTGGCCCTGACCGGTGAACACACCCTCTTCCAGCAAACCCTCGAGCGCCTCAAGTTCGACGGCATGCAAGACCCGATTGTGGTCTGCAACAAGGATCACCGCTTCATCGTCAACGAGCAGTTGGCCGCACTGAATCTGGAAACCCAGTCCGTGATCATGGAACCGTTCGGCCGCAACACTGCGCCAGCGGTTGCCATCACCGCGATGCTGCTGCTCAGCGAAGGCAACGATGAACTGATGCTGGTGCTGCCGGCCGACCACGTCATCGACGACCAGAAAGCGCTGCAACGCGCGCTGGCCCTGGCCACCGTTGCCGCCGAACGTGGCGAAATGGTGCTCTTCGGCGTACCGGCCACCAAGCCTGAAACCGGCTACGGCTACATCAAGTCCACCGCCGACGCGCTGTTGCCTGAAGGCGTGAGCCGGGTCTCGCAATTCGTCGAAAAACCGGACGAGAAACGCGCCGCCGAGTTCGTTGAAGCAGGCGGTTACTTCTGGAACAGCGGCATGTTCCTGTTCCGCGCCAGCCGCTTCCTCGAAGAACTGAAAAAGCACGATCCGGACATCTATGACACCTGCATGATGACCCTGGAGCGCAGCAAGAACGACGGCTCCACCATCGACATCGACGAAGCCACCTTCGCCTGCTGCCCGGACAACTCCATCGACTACGCCGTGATGGAAAAAACCCAGCGCGCTTGCGTTGTGCCGTTGACTGCGGGCTGGAGCGACGTCGGTTGCTGGTCTTCGTTGTGGGCTGTGCAGGAAAAAGACAGCAACGGCAACGTCACCAAAGGCGATGTGGTCCTGCAAGACAGCCGCAACTGCATGATCCACGGCAACGGCAAGCTGGTCTCGGTGATTGGCCTGGACAACATCGTCGTGGTCGAAACCAAAGACGCCATGATGATTGCCCACAAAGACAAGGTTCAGGGCGTCAAGCAGATGGTCAACACGCTCAATGAGCAAGGCCGCAGCGAAACCCAGAATCACCTCGAAGTCTATCGTCCGTGGGGCTCCTACGACTCGGTGGACATGGGCGGCCGATTCCAGGTCAAGCGCATCTCGGTCAAGCCGGGTGCCAGCCTGTCCCTGCAAATGCACCACCACCGCGCCGAACACTGGATCGTGGTATCGGGCACCGCCCAGGTCACCTGCGATGAAAACGTGTTCCTATTGACCGAGAACCAGTCCACCTACATCCCGATCGCTTCGGTCCATCGCCTGAAAAACCCGGGCAAGATCCCGTTGGAAATCATCGAAGTGCAATCGGGCAGCTACCTGGGCGAAGACGACATCGAACGCTTCGAAGACATCTACGGCCGTTCGGGCGCGCTGGAAGCCGGTGTAAAAACCCAAACCATCGCTCGCTGATTCCCTTTAGCTGCATCGAGCAGTACACCTCAACAACCTTTTGCGTACCCCATCCGCAGAGGGTTGTTGAGGTTTTTTTATGTCGACCTTAACGCTGGCAACGGTCGGGTTAACCAGCGATGGAACTGATGGGCCAACCGAAGGACGACGTTTTTTTGCGAGTGCATCAATAGCTCGCCGGTATGAATATTTTTGATATCGTGGTTTTCAATATCGCCCACGGGTTTTAAGCCGACAATCTTAAATGCAGAGCCACCCGAGGCTATCGAAATCGTATGAATTGCCGAGACCTTCACAAGTTCGCCGGGCTTCACCAGAACGTGATCGGCTAGCATCCCAGTTCCGGCTATTTTCTTGGGTACATCTTTGCTGATGATAAACATTACCTTTTCGGGGGCCTCTGTCACGCTATCGACCCACCCTTCCAGCCAGTTAATGCTGTTACGAACAATGGCACTCGCCGACATGTATCCTTGATCGACTACTACGTCGCCGATTTTTATTTTGCGTCCAAACACCCCTTCAGCGGTTTTGACCCCTCGGTAAGCAACATCAAAATAGTCCTTTAATTCATCGAATTCGCCAGCCAAGCCCTTTACCAAGTCAGCTGTACTACGGCTTCTACTCTCAAGGTTACGCAAGTAACTATTAATTTTATGATAAACCCCATTACCTCCCTCAACATATTCCGCCAGCGTCGGCAGTTCAACCATCTTTAAGGCTATGTTTTCCAGCTTCGTTTTCTCAACATCCCACTCACCTGCCTCATAAGAACGATTGCCTCGCTCATCAATTTTACGTTCATAGATATCGATGAATTTTGCAATTTCTGGAGCCATGTCTCGTCGCCAAGGCCACCTGATCAGTCCGGACTTGTCAGTAAAACTGATAGGCTGATTGCCGACAAATCGATATAGATTAATCCCATCCACGACACCCGCCGGATCCGGATTAATCCAGCGCTGCAACCACGGCGCGTAATACCTCAACCCGTAGTAGTACAACCCGGTCACATCGCGCTCCTTGCCGGAATACCGGACCGTTTTATAGCTGGCCTCAATCGCATTGCGCCCGGCCCACCATGAGGTACCACCAAACGGGTAATAACTTTCCTGGCTGGTAATTAGTGCATCCTTGTCCAGTTCCAGCATGCAAGAACCCAAATGATCGTTGAGCGTGTAGCGGTGCTGATCATTGCTCAGGTCGCTGTTGGGCTTCCCGGATTGCCAATGCAGAACCCGCACATCATTACGCCCGGCTTTCACGCAGATCACCTGCAGGTTTTCGCCAGTAGCGGTATCGGTGCGGATTTCCAGGCCGGGTAAATACCGAACTTCAGCGCGATGGCTGACAGTTTTGGCCTGGGTGATGCGCACCTTGCGCAGTCGCTGGCCGCTGGCGTCGTACAGGTAACGCTCGGTGTCATCGTTGGAGGTTTCACGTACCACCGGTTGCGCCTGCTGCAATTGATTACGCCGGTCCCAGGTCAAAGTTTGACCGGCTTGCAGCTCTCGCAGGTTGCCATTGAGGTCGAACGCGGCGGCGATGGCTTCTTCATCCGGCAACTGGTTATCAATTACCGGCAGGCTGCGATTACTGGTGCGCGCCGTCACCAGGGTTAGTGAATGGTTTTGTGCGCCGACGTGCGTTATTTGCTGCAGATTACCGCCGGCATCGTAGCGGTATGTCTGCGTGTAATTGGCCAGTTGCGTCGGATCGGCCGGGCTCTGAAAGTCAGGCAAAGCCGGGCCATGATTGGCGTTTGCTGATTCCCTTCCCGTGGCTTCGATCAGTTGGTAGAGCGTGTCGTATTGATAACTCGACACAGGCTCGATGCGCTGATTGGCAAAGTAACGCGTTGGCTGGGCTCGATCTTCAATACGGATGACGTTGCCCGCCGGGTCGTAGGCGTAATTCAGGCTTTGCAGCATCTGACCATTGCTGCGCACAGCCTTGAGTTCAGCCAGCCGACCATCCTCTGCGCCGTACATCGCGCTCGTGACTACGCCATTACCTGCGGTTTCAGAGGCCACGCGACCCTGGGCGTCGTAGCTGATGCCACTGAGCAGAACATGCTCTGGCTGATCGTTGAGTTGCAATGCAACGCTTTTGAGCTGACCCGCGACGGTATGGGCGAACACCTGAGTATTTTCCCGCGCATCATTCTGGACGATTACCTCGCCCAGCGGATTGACTGTCCAGCGTGTGGCTGCTCCCGCGCCAGGCTCCAACAGGGTATCGCGCTCGTCCTCGGCTTCCGGCCAGTCGGGCTCGCTGAGTTCAGCAAGAAAATGCTGCGTCTGTTCAAGGACTGCGCCGCTCAAACCAAACTCAAGATTGAGTCGCGTACCCACAGGATCGTCGTGACGAACCAACTGGCCGCACTGGTTCCGGGGCGCACCCTCTCCAAAGCCATATTGCAACCGCTCCCTGCACTGGTCATTTTCATAAATTGCCAGAGGCCTGAGCAGCGCGTCGTATTCCAGACGTCGCTCGGTACCGCGCCCGTCCCAACTGGCCAATAACTCCCCGCCCTCGCCGGGCAAGCCAACATGCCAACCGGCATCGACGCTATCACGGCCCAATATCTGACTGCTCAAGGAGCAAACCGAGGTGATATTGGGCCCGGCCTCATCGGCCCATAGTCGCGGATCCCATTGACTGACGAGATGACCGGCAGCGTTGAAGGTCGAGCGAGTTACGCGTGCTTGCGCGGCGTCTGATGGCCTGGACCGGCACCAGGCAACCGAGCGTATCGACAAGCCACGAGGATCAAGCGCAACGAGCAGCGGCGTATGTTGGTGAAGCGTTGCTGATTGAGTGTTCATGTTCCAGCCATCCCTGAGCCTTAGATCAAGCGTAGACATGGGTGGGGCACAGCGCGAACAGGCGGGTTGAACTTGAGATTTTCCCTGTAGAAGCTGCCCAAGACTGCGAATCGCAGTGCATCAGAAAAGCCGCCTTCGCAGCCTTCGGCAGCGCCTACACAGCGTTCCATCTGTCGGCGACTGTCATTTATGACAGTACTGCGCCGTGCTGAACGGGATTAGGCTGAATTTTACAAATCGCCAGGCAATCGGGATTTGTTGTTGGATTGATAAACAAAAGGACTACCGAAATGAGCAAGGATAAAAAGGGGCAAGCGTCCACACCCGCCGTTGAAGACCTCGAAGCTTTATTGCGAGCTGCCAAGCAGGTCGTCACGACAACGCCTTACATCCCGGAAGCGTCGATTAAGCATGAGTTACCCGCTCACAAAGCGAACGACCGGTTCAGGATTGTGCTGCCGCAAATGGCGGATGAGTTCGAAGGCGTGGCGTTCGTCATCAGGGGTGATGGTTTTCCGGTTTCTTATATTTCGAGTAAGCGACTCCCCTACACCCCAAACAAGGACACGCAAGACCTGATAACCAGAGAAAGGCTTCAAAGAGAGTTCACTTTAGGAGAAAAAGTCGTGGTCTGGCCTTATGTCTGGATTGGCGGCCGACTGGCCGTGGGCAGTCCCTCCAAAGAAATCACCATTACCAGGCCTTGAATCCCGGATGAGCGCCTGGCTTTTTCGGGCGCCCACCTGATCTGGCTGATGCCTCTCATAGGTTGTCTGCGCAGGATCAACGCATTGCGCGCGCAGTGACTCATTGGCAGCCAAGTCGTAATGCCGCTCGATCGCGCCTAAAACATAGCTCTTCACCATTACCACCCCCCACCCCGCTTTCGGTACGATGCTCGCTTCTCTGCTCACGAGGCGCGACTCATGTTGTTCGGCGCATTGCTTATCCTGACCTGGCTGGTCCTGCTGCTGCGTTACCCGGCCAAGGCCCTGCCTGTTTCTCTGGCGGCTGCGGCAGGCCTTGGGGTCGTGGCCATGGTGGTGATCTGGCAAGACAGCCAGGAAACCCGCCAGCTGGAACGCCTGGGGTTGCGCATGGATTACGCTCCCGACCAATGCCCTGTGGGCAAACCGCTGCTGGTGTTGATCGACAACACCAATAAAGTCCCGCTGCGTGAGCTACGCTGGCGCGTTGCCGCCTATGCACCCGGCGATACCGTCAACCTTACCGACGACGCCTACGCCGGCCCGCGCTACCGTGGCCCCGGTGATCTGCAGGCGGGCAGTCAGTGGCAGGATTGCTTGCCGCTGCCCACCCTGCGCCAAGGCTATCGCCCGCAGACCCTGGAGTTTAGGGCTGAGCATTTACAAGGCAGTTTCGCGGACTAACCATTAAAGGAATATCAACATGCCCAACGTCCTCATCACCGGCTGCTCCACCGGCATCGGCCGCGCCTTGGCCGATGCTTTCAAAGGCGCGGGGTATGAGGTCTGGGCCACGGCGCGCAAGGCTGAGGACGTTGCCGCGCTGATTACTGCGGGCTTCATCGGGGTGCAACTGGACGTCAATGACGGCCCGGCGCTTGGACGGCTGGCCGCAGGGTTCGAAGGGCTGGATGTGTTGATCAACAACGCCGGTTACGGGGCCATGGGACCGTTGCTCGACGGCGGCGTCGAAGCCATGCAGCGTCAGTTCGAGACCAATGTCTTCTCCGTGGTGGGCGTGACCCGAGCGCTGTTTCCGGCGCTGCGACGCAATAAAGGGCTGGTGGTGAACATCGGCAGCGTGTCCGGGGTGTTGGTCACGCCGTTTGCCGGTGCGTATTGCGCGTCCAAGGCGGCAGTGCATGCCTTGAGCGAGGCGTTGCGCCTGGAGCTGGCGCCTTTTTCGATTCAGGTGATGGAAGTCCAGCCCGGCGCAATTGGCACCAGTTTCGCGAAAAACGCCAGCCATGAGGCCGAGCAACTGATCAGCGAAAATTCGCCCTGGTGGCCGCTGCGTGACGGCATTCGTGCCCGGGCCAAAGCCTCACAGGACAACCCCACCCCCGCCACCGATTTCGCCCGCGACCTGTTACGCGCCGTGCAACAGGCCGAACCACCGCGTTTGCTCCGGCTGGGTAACGGCTCTCGGGTCATGCCGCTGATCGCGTGGTTGCTGCCTAAAAAATTGCTGGACGGCAAACTCAAGCAACGTTTCGGCCTGGACAAAATCCTGTGATCACCGTCACTGATCCGATTCCGGGCAGCGAAATCTATCCTTCCAGCCGGGACGCCAGCTTTTGCGACGCCTACCGAATCTCGGTGCCACCCAACCATGACCCCATGCTGAAACTGGCCATGCACGTCATGGGTTCGACGCCGGCATGGGTCGAATTCCTGATGAGCTGTCGCAACAGGATCGTCTCGCTGCTGGTTTGAAGAATCTGGGCGCGATGTCCAACCTGAATCGAAAAAAACCGCTTGAGGCTTACGCCATCGGTGACCGGATTGGCATTTTCACGCTCGTCTATCTGGCGCAGGACGAAGTGATCATGGGCGACAACGACAAACACCTGAATGTGCAGGTCTCCATCTATCGCCAGCACACGCCGCAAGGCTGCGATCTGGCCGTCACCACGGTTGTGCATAACCATAACTGGCTGGGTCGGCTGTATATGGTGTTTGTGCACCGGCGCATAAAGTCATCGTGCGGGCGATGCTCAGGCGGTATTTACGCTGAACGGACACCGCAGGAGCCGCCCAAGGCTGCGAATCCCGGTGTATCAGGCAAAAGGCTTTCGCAGGCTTCGGTAGATCCTACAAACCGCGTCTAACCCTTGAGCATTGGCGGTAGCCATTTCCAGCCAAAACAACGAAAAGTCCTACGGCTCACAAAAATCACTCCCTCTATATTTGTTGATGAGCAGCGCATACCCATGCGCTGCCATTGCCTTTATCAAAGGAGTGATAAATGGGCACCATGCTGTCAGACCAAGCCGTTGCAGTCCCTGCGAATATCGATACATTGGCCCTCGAACTCGCCGAATTGATCGATACCGTTTCCCAGCCTACCCTGCTTTCCCCCGCCGCCTTTATAGACAATTTCATCCGCACAGAAGTCATGCGCTCGACCATGGATGAGACGTTCAAGGCTCAAGTCACCAGCAACATGAAGATCAACGTTGAATACCGGGACGCGCGCCCCAGCGGTTTCCTCGGCGCCACGACGCCGCCCCTCAAAGTCGCGACATTTGAACTGCACCAGATAGTCACTGACTTCTTCCGGCATGACCTTAAACAAGCCACCACACTGCGCATTCGTTGGCCTGCCGGGTTCCCATCTGAACTGCGCCATCTGTTCGACACGGTGGACCTGCAGGAACGCTACAAAGACGAGGTTGAGGCGTATTTCAAGCCGCCCCATGTCAAAGACCTTTCCTTGCTGCTCACGCGACACGAACTGGATAACCTCATTCGTCGCTATATGGAGCGCAACACCGCCGGAACAGCGCTTCATACACTGGGCAGTGATTACTTGAATGGCTGGATTGAACCACAGCTGGTGCAGTTTGAAGGGGCGTCGAGGGTCAAGCTGGAAAGGGCGGTTTTTCTGCCCGTGCCTAAATATTACGACGATCAGACATCAGCAGGTTTACTGGTTTTTCTGGGCAATGAGGCGCAACAGAAATCGGTCTATGCCATACCGCGCGGCTTTGAGCAGTTCCGCACTTTGATTGAAAAAAGCGCCGTGCTGCGTAACAAAATACTGGCCCGCATCCCGCTTTATCACCGAATAAGGCCGGGCAATGAAGATGTGAAATATTTCCGCGGATTCGAGACCAAGTACTACTGGGTGGCTCCCGTCACATTTCATGCAAGTCACGATATCGCCAACGAGCTGTTCGATTTGAGTTACCAGCGTTTGTTGTCGGATATCGATACGCTGGTGTCGACTGATTCAGAGCGGCTTGCTGATGCGGTGCTGGAGTTGAGCGGTTCTCTATTGGCAGCTTTGTCGCTGGGTATCACGCTGCCATTAAGCGTATCGCTGGTCCCCGTGAGGCTTTTCATCGCGTTCTTGCTTGGTATTGCATCTGCGGCCACCGACGCTTTACGTGCTCAGTTGGAGGATCTGCCCGAAGTTGCCGATGATTTATACCGTGCGGCCTTCATCGGCGTACTCGCCGAAGTGATCGGTCCGCTGGTGTTCAAAATGTCTGGTCGAGGCTTGTCAGCGCTGGCCAGGACCCAACTTGGACAGCGGCTCAAAACTATTTTGAACAGCAAGAATCTGCCCGTTTCAGCAACGCCCTATCTGGTCGACGCTCTGGAGCAGTCCAGGCATTCGGTGAAAATGCGCACCCTGGAATTGAAACTCAACGCCGACTTTAGAAAAGGCCCGCAGGCAACACAGCTATGGGTGGAAAACCACGGGCGATTCCTGCAGAAATTCATCGAACCCCATGACATCACGGTCTACCGCGGCTTCGTGTTTCGCGGCGATACACGCAGCCCGGAGGTCATCTTCAAGAAGGGCTTCAAGTTGCGAACCCCGGCTGCGGAGCTGGAAAAAGACATTCATCAGGCGACCGGCGTCAGGGGCGGATTTGGTGGCGGCCATGACGCTCTGGACCTGGATGGCCGAGGTATTTCCACCTCGGTGTTCTATGACAAAGACAATGTCGGGGCCTTCACTTACGGCGGCGCCAAAGGTGGCCATACTTACCTCATCGATGCCCGCAAACTCGACGGTTATCACCTGTACGCCAATGATTTTGCGGCTCGCTACCCTCACTCTCCGAAACTTGATCTCGCCCCGGTCGAGATTAATTACGCCAGCGAAATACCGCCTTCGGCCATTGTCGGCGCCTATGACAAGAACGGCGTATTTATCCCCAACCTCGACGGGCTGCGCAGATCCGCACGGATCAACCAGACGAGACTGGAGCAGGAGCTGGCTCGACGAACCTTCGGCCGCGCTACGCAAAAAGCGGCTGCTTCTGAAGCAAGCCTTGGCATTGAGGCGACGCTTAAATTGTTTTCTCTGTAGTCGTGGATGACGCGCCATCTGTAGGAGCTGCCGAAGGCTGCGAAGGCGGTGTATCTGAGAAACGCTTCGCAGCCTTCGGCAGCGCCTACAAGACCGCGATCTATCCGAAAAAAACCAGGGCAATAGTGATCTACCTGAACGAACGCGAAACCAACACAAGCCCCGGACCCTGTGGGAGCGAACTCATTCGCGAAGAGGCCAGTACATCCGATGCATCTTCATGGGCCTTGATAGTGCCTTCGCGAATGAATTCGCTCCCACAGAGACTGTGTTTGCTGTACGAAAGCGCTACGACGGGTATCTCTGGCACACCGCGACTCGCAGCCTGCGGCAGCGCCTACAAGGTTTCAGCGTTGTGCCTCAGGATTCACGATCACCGTACACGTAATCCCCGCCGCCAGCAGTACGTCGGCGGGTACTTCATCCAGATGGATACGCACCGGCACGCGCTGGGCCAGGCGGACCCAGTTGAAGGTCGGGTTGACGTCGGCGATCAGTTCGCGGCTTTGCGGGTTGTCGCGGTCGTAGATGCCGCGGGCGATGCTTTCCACGTGGCCTTTGAGGAGTTGGCCGCTCATCAACTGCATGTCCGCCGGGTCGCCGATACGAATATGCGGCAATTTGGTTTCTTCGAAGAAGCCGTAGACCCAGAACGAGTGCATATCCACCACGGCCATCTTCGCGTCACCGATGCGCGCGTAGTCGCCGGGATGCACGTTGAGGTTGGTGACGTAACCGTCCACCGAGGCCAGCACGCGGGTGCGACGCAGATTCAGTTCCGCCGCCTCCAGCCCGGCCAGCGCCAATTGGTAATCAGCCTGTGCGGAGGTGGCGATGTTGCTCGCATCGTCGCGGCTTTCGGTGGAGATCACCAGATTGTCCATATCTGCACGGCGCCTGGCGTTGACCTTGCGCATTTCCCAGGTGGCCTTGCGAGAGGCGACCAGCGCCTGAGCCTGTTTGACCGTCACTTGATAGTGCTCCGGGTCGATCTGCAGCAGCAGGTCGCCTTTCTTCACCTGCTGGTTATCGCGCACCGGCACGGCGACCACGGTGCCGCTGACATCGGCGGCGACGTTGATGATGTCGGCACGCACCCGGCCATCGCGGGTCCAGGGCGTGTCCATGTACTGGACCCACAAGGTGCGGCCGATCCAGATGGCCAGCGCCAGCACCAGTAGTGTGGCGATCAGACTGAAGAGCTTTTTCATCAGGGCTACTCAAGAATCAACGGTAAACAGTCAGCGCCATGGCGCCGAAAATGCAGGCAAACAGGCTCAGGCGCAGCAGCGCCGGGTGCCAGAAAAACCGGTACAGATCCAGGCCTGAAAACAGCCGGTCCAGCGCCCAGGCGAGGACCACCGCGATCAAAAACAGCACGGTGACGCTGGGCATGTACAGGCCATGAAAGGCAATTTCACGAGGCATGAATCGATCCTTGCCGGGCGTAGCTGGCAAATGGGGATTGAGGATCCAGCAGCGACGAGCGAATGAAGTGCAGGTAGCTTTTCACCCGCCGTAACACCGACGTGTCAAAGTGCGGGCCAAAGGGTTCGTCGCTGTTCTGCACGCGGTTGATGGCGTGATCGACCGCCGCCAATGCGCGTTGCAGGTTGCTGTGGTCCGGCTGAATGAACAGGCGAATCAACGCCCGGCCCATCACCCGAATCGCCACTCGCCAGGATTGCCACGGCGCATAGGCCGGATGCACGGGGAGCATTTCCTGTTCGCGACGCAACTCGATAATCGCGTGGCCGATTTCCAGCACCACGAACATCCAGCGCAGCAGTTCACGCTGCACCAGCGGTTTGCCGGCCGCCAGCCCGTAGGCCTGGTGCATCAGGTCGCGGGTCTGGCTTTCGAAACTTGAGCCCAGCCGATTGAGCGGCGCGCTGATGGCAAACACCACCTGACGGCGCAGATCGCCTTCAAGCCTGCGCCACATCCAGCGGCTGTTGGGCGGCAGGATGATTGCCCCGGCCGCCGCGCAGATCAGCATGCCGAGAACCATGGCGATGTAGTCGTTGATGTAGGTGTAAGGGTTGTAGATCGTCAGGTTGTCCGGCACGGAACCGATGCTGAAAAAGATCAGCAACCCAAGCCCGTAACCCGCCCATTGCGGCCGCGAGCCAAGAAACGCGCCGAGCATGAACACTGGCGTCAGGCACAGGCATAACAGCGGGAAACCGTCGATGAACGGGAAGATAAAGAAGGTTTCGGTAAAGCCCAGCAGCGCACCGAGCAAGGTGCCGCAGGCCATCTGGAACGACATGCGTTTGGGATTGTTGGTGGTGGCTGACAGCGCCACGGTCGCCGCCGACACCAGAATCATCGTCGCGCCACTGGGCCAGGCGGTCGCCACCCAATAGAAGCTCATGATCGACAGAATAAAGGTCGCCCGAATGCCCGCCGCCGCTGCCGTCATCCAGCTGGTTTTGGGCAAGAATTCCTCCTGCCACTTTTCCCGGATGTGATTGTGATCGGCCAGGGATGCGTGGGTCTGGGCGTAGTCGTGCATGTCGCTGACCAGGCGATACAGCAGCTCGTAAGCGGTGTGGAAATCCAGCAGCTCGGCCTCGCTGGGCTGGAGTTCTTCCAGAGCCGCTCGCTCGGCGCGCACCCGCTCCGGCAGGCTGGCCTTGAAGTCTTCCAGTTCGCGCACCAGTTGCGCGGCATCGCCGGGAGTCAGGAAGCGATTGGCGAAGCCGTCCAGCAACTGCGCCAACGCAATCAAACCCGGCTCGGTGGCGATCACAACCCGGCTGACGCCATCGCCACGCAAGCGCTCCAGCAACTGATGCAAGGCATTGAAGCGGGTGGTGATGGCCATGAATTCGCTGTTCAGGCGATTGAGTCGACCATTGCGCCGACGCATGTGCGGGTCTTCGAACACCGTGACGCTGCGCAACCCTTCAAGGCCAATGGCTTCAGCGACGAAACGCACGTTGCCGGTTTCAAACGCTTCCCGGGAGTTGCTGCCGCGCAGGCCATCGGCGACAAAGCGCGAGAACACGCCGAAGCGCAGATACAACGCATTGCGCATGGCCGCGCCGGAGCTTTGCGGCAGGATGGCAGCGGTGACGGCAGTGGAGCAGACGATGCCGAGGCTGATTTCCAATACCCGCCAGACAGCGGCCATGAACGAGCCTTCCGGATGCGCCAGCGCAGGCAGGCCGACCATGGCGGCGGTGTAGCCGGCGAGTACGAAACCGTAGGCGCGAAAGTTGCGATAGCGCGCCGCACCTGCCGAGCAGAACCCGACCCACAAGGCCAGGCTGCCGAGAAACAGTTCGGAGTTCTGCGCGAACAAGGCCATAAGCACGACCATCACCGTCGAGCCCGCCAGGGTGCCGAGCAGACGATAGAAACTCTTGGCGAACACATGGCCGCTTTGCGGTTGCATGACGATGAACACGGTAATCATCGCCGTGCGCGGCTGCGGCAACTCCAGACGCAGGGCCAGCCAGTAAGTCAGGAACGCGGCGATCAACACCTTGAAGAGGTAGATCCAGGTCACCCCGTCGCTACGCGCCCAGCTGTTGAACTCCCGACGCCAGGGAAGTTGAGTGATGGATTTCATGCTGCTGCGGCCAAGGGACTGGGTTTCAGGACAGGAATGCAATCTCTTGTAGGAGCCAACTTGTTGGCGAGGCGGCCAGCACGGCGTGTCAAATGCACCGCCTCGCGAACAAGTTCGCCCCTACAGTAATCTCGTCCGCTCCAGTTATTCACCGCCCAAACACCGCCAGCGCCGCGGGGGTTTTCGGGGCTTGGGTTTTGTCTTCGGTCGGCACATCGCTGCCCGCGTCCAACCCGCCACCCAGCGCCACCACTAATTCGGCATGGGCACTCAAGCGCGCGGCCTGCACCTGCTGCTGAATCTGTTGCTGACGAAACAGCAAGGTCTGAGCGTTGAGCACGTTGAGGTAGTCGGTCAGGCCGCGCTGATAGGCGATCTTGGCGATGTCGTAGGTCCTTTGCGCAGAGGCCACGGACTCGCTGACAAACACCTGCTGTTTGTCCATGGATTCGCGACGGATGAGCTGATCGGAAATGCTTTTCAGCGCGCTGATCAAGGTCTGGTTGTACTGCGCCACCGCCAAGTCATAACCCGCCGACGCCTCACCCAATTGCGCCCGTAATCGTCCGCCATCAAAGATCGGCAAGCTGACAGCCGGGCCAGCGCTGTAATTGAATTTGCGCCCTGCGAGAAACTCCAGCATGCCGCCGCCGGTGGCCATGTAACCCAGATTGCCGATCAGATCGACGTTGGGATAAAACCCGGCGTGGGCCACGTCGATACCCCTGGCCTGCGCCGCAACCGCCCAGCGGCTGGCGACCACATCAGGCCGCTGACCGAGCAGTTGCGCAGGCAAGATCGAAGGGAGTTTCAGTGAGATAGTAAGCGACAGCGTCGGGCGTTGCAGGGCCGCGCCCTCCCCCGGACTTTTACCCGCCAGCGCCGCCAGTTGGTTGCGGCTCAGGGCGATGGCTTCATCCAGGGCATCGATTTGCCGATGGGTTTCGGGCAGCGGCGTTTCGGCCTGGCTGACTTCGAAATGGGTGCCGATGCCACCTTTGAGGCGACGCTGGGCCAGATCAAGAATCTGTTGCTGCTGCGCGAGCGTCGCTTCGACGATATCGCGCTGGGCGTAATTCAACGACAGCTGGATGTAGGCGCGCACGATGTTGTCCTGCAATTCCAGCTGCGCCTGTCGTCCCTGGGCGGCGCTCATGTGTGCCAGGTCAAGGGCCTTCTCGCTGGCATTGCTTTCCCGGCCCCAGAAATCCAGCGAGTAGCTCAAACCCAGGGACGCATTGTTGTCCCAGGTGGTGGTATTGGCGAGGGCGCCGGGGCCGTAAAACTGATCGTTGGCCCAGTTGTGACGCTTGAGGGACGCGTCCCCGGTTACGTGCAACGCCTCGGCGGATTCAGCCACGCCCGCCATGGCTTTGGCTTGACGCACACGCGCCGCGGCCATGGCCAGGCTCGGCGCGCTGGCGGCGGCCAGTTCTATCCAATGGTTGAGCTGTGGGTCGCCATAAGCCTGCCACCATTGGGCAGCGGGCCAGTGAGCATCGTGCTCGGCATTCTGGATGGCTTGATCGGTGGCCAGGTTTTCCACAGGCAAAGCGCTGCCTTGAGGAGCGATCCCGCCGGTGCCGATGCAGCCGCTGATGACTAACGTTAAAGCCCAGACACTGAGGGGCGCGGCCCCCCGGATGATGCGACGCACTGCTAGAGCTTCCCGACATAAGGTGAAACGACCTGAGTGGCGCGATTCTAGGGAGCGCCACGGTCGCCGATAAGCCGGGAGAACTGTGAATCTTTGTTACAGGAACGGAGATAATCCACGAGGACGCTGACATGGGTCAGTTACTTCGTGTCACAATTTGCCATCTCTCCAGAGAACTGCCCATGGATACCTTGCAAAACATGCGCGCGTTCAGCTGTGTGGCCCAGGCGGGTAGCTTCACGGCCGCCGCCGTGCAACTCGACACCACCACCGCGAACGTTTCACGAGCCGTTTCGAACCTTGAAGCCCATTTGCAAACCCGTCTGCTCAACCGCACGACACGCCGAATCGCGCTCACAGAAGCCGGCAAGCGTTACCTGCTGCGTTGTGAGCAGATCCTGGGGTATGTGGAAGAAGCCGAAGCCGAGGCCAGCGACGCGCATTCGCGCCCGGCGGGCCAGCTCAAAGTGCATTCGATGACCGGCGTGGGCCAGCATTACGTGATCGATGCCATTGCCCGCTATCGGCGCAACCATCCTGACGTGTCGTTCGATCTGACCATGGCCAACCGCGTGCCGGACCTGCTCGAAGAAGGCTATGACGTGTCCATCGTGCTGGCCAGCGAACTGCCGGATTCGGGGTTTGTGTCTCAGCGCTTGGGCATCACGTACAGCATCGTGTGTGCCTCACCCGAATACGTCAAAACCTTCGGCATGCCCATCAAGCCCAACGACTTGCTCAACCACGCCTGCCTGCGACTGGTCAGCCCGGTGTTCCCGCTGGAAAAATGGCTGTTCACCGGTCCCGAAGGCCAGGAAGTGGTCAGCATCAATACCTCGCCGTTTCAGGTCAATTCGGCGGACGCCATGGAAGCGGCGATCAGCAGTGGCATGGGCGTGGGGATTCTGCCGATTTACTGCGCCATCGAAGGCCTGCGCAACGGCACGCTGGTGCGGGTCCTGCCTGAATACCGCTCCCATGAGCTAAACCTGTACGCCATCTACCCGTCGCGCCAATACCTGGACGCGAAGATCAAGACCTGGGTGGAATACCTGCGCGGCTCGCTGCCGGAAATCCTTGCGGCGCATGAAGCGGATTTGCAGAGCCACGCGGTGCGCGATATCGCCTGATCTGATTGGAATGCACTACCTGTAGGAGCCAGCTTGTTGGCGAGCCGCAATAGCAGGCACACCGCCTCGCCAACAAGTTGGCTCCTACAGCTCATCCGTTCCTGCTCAAAAAACCGGGTGCCTCGGGACGGCCAAGAATGTTAGCGTGCTACTCATCTCTAACAAAAGTCCGAGGAGTAGCTGCCCGATGAAAAAGACTGTACTTGCCTTCAGCCGTGTATCCCCCGAAATGGCCGAGCGCCTGGCGCGGGATTTCAATGTGATCGTGCCTGACCCCAAGCTGGGTGACTTGAATGCCCAGTTCAACGACGCCTTGCCCCAGTGCCACGGCATGATCGGCGCGGGTAAACAACTCGGGCGTGAGCAACTGGCGGCCGCCACGCAGCTGGAAGTGGTGTCGAGTATTTCCGTGGGTTACGACAACTACGACGTCAGCTACTTCAACGAGCGCGGCATCATGCTCACCAACACCCCGGACGTGCTGACCGAAAGCACTGCTGACCTGGGTTTCTCGCTGATCATGAGCAGCGCCCGGCGCGTCGCCGAACTGGACGCCTGGACCAAGGCCGGACAGTGGAAACGCAGCGTCGAAGCCGCGCAGTTCGGCACCGATGTGCACGGCAAGACTCTGGGCATCGTCGGCATGGGCAACATCGGCGCAGCGGTGGCGCGACGCGGGCGGTTGGGTTTCAACATGCCGATCCTGTACAGCGGCAACAGCCGCAAGCCAGCGCTGGAACAGGAACTGGGCGCACAATTTCGCAACCTTGACGAGTTGCTGGCTGAGGCGGATTTCGTCTGCCTGGTGGTGCCGTTGAGCGAGAAGACCAAGCACCTGATCAGCAGCCGTGAACTGGGCCTGATGAAGTCCAGCGCGATCCTGATCAACATTGCCCGCGGGCCGATTGTCGACGAAGCCGCGCTGATCGAAGCCTTGCAGAAAGGCACCATTCGCGGCGCTGGCCTGGACGTGTACGAGAAAGAGCCATTGAGCGATTCGCCGTTGTTCAAGCTGAGCAACGCCGTGACCCTGCCGCACATCGGCTCGGCCACCACCGAAACCCGCCAGGCCATGGCTGACCTCGCCTACACCAACCTGCGCGCCGCGTTGTTGGGTGACAAGCCGCAGAACCTGGTGAATCCGCAGGTTTGGAAGGGGTAACTGAATTCCTGTAGGAGCTGCCGAAGGCTGCGAAGGCGATATTTCTGATACACCGCAATTCGCAGCCTTCGGCAGCTCCTACAGGGCCTTATTTCTTCAAGCCAACTTTGCCCCCACCGGCACCACCACCTTCGGCTTCCTGAACACCAGCACATTGCCCAGCATCACCAACACCAGCCCCGTCAACGCGGGTGCGGTCCATTGGTAGCCTTCGACAATCGCCGAAATATTCAGCGCCACCACCGGGAACAACACCGTGCAATACGCCGCCCGCTCAGGCCCCATGCGACCGACCAGGGTCAAGTAAGCGGTAAAGCCGATCACCGAACCCGGGATCACCAGATACAAGAGCGAGCCGATGTAGCGGCTGTTCCACTCGAACGCAAACGGCGTGCCGCTGATCAGGCAATACAGACTGAGCATCGCCGCGCCATAAAGCATGCCGTAGGCGTTGGTGGTCAACGGACGCAGGCCCGCTTTCTGTTGCAGGCTGGAAAGCATGTTGCCCGCCGAAAAACACATCGTGCCGAGTAACGCCAGGCCCAGCCCCAACAGGGTTTCGCGGCTGGCACTGTGGCCAGACAGTTCAGGCCAGAACATGCAGCCCAGGCCGATCAAGCCCAGCGCTCCGCCGGTCAATACGTTGCGTGCGACCTTCTGCTTGAAAAAGATCCGCGCATTCAGGGCGTTCCACAGGGTCGCGGTGGAAAACACCACGGCAATGAGCCCGCTGGGGATCCACTGACTGGCAGTGAGGAAGCACATGAAATTGATGCAGAACAGGCACAACCCCTGTGCCACACAGATCAACTGCCCGCGCTGATTGACCTTCTGCAATTTGCCGCTGAGCAACAGCATCGCAAATAGCACCAGAGCGGCCAGGCCGAAGCGATACACAATCGACACCGCAATCGCCACTTCACCAAGCTGCAATTTCAAAGCGATCCAGGTAGTGCCCCAGATCAGGACGGTGAGCAGATAAAGGGAGATATTCATGACGCGGCTCTTGTCTGGATGGAGGAACGAGCCGTCAGTCTGCGGGGCAAGGCTGGTTGCCACTTGCATAATCTTGCGCATTTGCGTGCAGGGTGGCTGGCAGCGGGCGGTACAACGGGTAGGATGCGAGGCGTAGAGGAAAGCCCATGCCCACCATTGAAACCCTCCAGGTCTTTGAGGCCCTGAACAGCTCACCCCATGCTCAACTGGAGCAGAGCGCGGTGCTGGGCGATGGTCTGGTGGCGGCGCTGTGGAACAACCGCCACGATTCGCAGGAATATCACGGCCCCAGCCACCACACCCTGTCGTGCTACATCGACGGCGGCACTGGCACGTTTCGCCGGGACCGACCCGATCAGAAAGGCAGCCCGAACACTCTCTGTACCCTGCCCGCCGGACATGAGTCGGCCTGGGTGATCAACGGCGAAATCCGCCTGGCGCATCTGTACATCAGCCCGCAACAGTTCGCCCTGGGCTGCATCACCCTGCTGGACCGCGAACCCCGCGAGCTGCAATTGCGGGAAAACACCTTCCACGACGATGCCGAGCAAGCCGCCCGCTTTCGCCAGTTGATCCAGATGAACTGGAGCGAACCCGGCGAGCGTCTGCTGACCAGCAGCCTGGCCCACGAAATGCTCAGCCGCGCGTTGCTGGAACAGGTCGGCCTGCGCGACGGACTGCGCCTCAAGGGCGGGTTGGCGCCGCACCTGCGTCGGCAACTCGTGGAGTACATCGAGACGCGCCTCGCCGAGCCTTTGAGCCTGGGCGAACTGGCCGGGCTGTGTGCGCTGTCGGAATATCACTTCGCGCGCATGTTCCGCGAAAGCTTCGGCCTGCCGCCCCATCAATACCTGCTGGCCCGCCGCGTGAACCACGCCCGGCATCTGCTGCGCACCACGGGCCTGGCCTTCGGCGCGATAGCCCTGGAATGCGGTTTTGCCAGCGCCAGCCACTTCAACAACCGCTTTCGGCAGGTGGTGGGCGCTACGCCGGGGGAGTATCGCAGTGCATTGGGACGCATGCCCCTGTAGGAGCGAACTTGTTCGCGAGACGATTTCTCTGTGCACGCCCTACTAGCGCCTCGCCAACAAGTTGGCTCCTACAAGTTGTTCGTCATCTGCGCTAAAACTCCAGCGTGCTGGACACCACAACCTGCCTTGAATCGCCCATGGAGACGAAGTAGCGGCTGACGCTGGAGCTGTAGTAGGTGCGATCGAAGATGTTTTTCAGGTTGATCTGCAGCCGCACTTTTTGCCCGTCCAGACGGGTGTCGTAGCTGGCGAAGGCGTCGGCCACGGTGTAGGCCGGGAGGTCGAAATCGTCTGTCGGGTTACCCGCCCGCTCACCCACGTAATGCGCACCTGCCCCCAGGCGTAACCTGTCATTGCCCAGAACACTGCCCACGTCATACACCGCCGACAGCGAGCCGCTGTGGCGTGCGGCATTCTGCAGGCGGTTGCCCTTGAGCAACGGGTCCTCAGTGACTTGGGCATCGGTGAAGGCATAGGCACCGATCAGGCTCCAGCGCTCGTTCAACTCGCCGCTCACGTCCAGCTCTAGCCCCCGTGAGCGCACTTCACCCGCCGAGCTGTAAACCGTATTGGCGCTGGCGGCGTCAAAGTTGGCGACCAGCACGTTGCGCTTCTTGATATCGAACACCGCCAGGTTGCCGCTCCAGCTCCCCGGCACGTCCCATTTTGCTCCCAGTTCCCAGGACTTCCCCTCTTCAGGCAAGGTGCCGGAATCCAGCACCAGGCCACCGCTCAAGGGCGCAATGCTGGAATTGGGTTTGAAGGATTCGGTGTAGCTGCCATAGAACGACAGCTGCTGATCAAAGCGGTATACCAGCCCGGCGCGGGGTATCCATTTTTGCCCGGAAGTATCGGTGTTGACGGTGAACGGACGCCCCCTGCCCGCCATCTGGTCGTACGTCTGATAACGCCCACCCGCGACCAGAATCCATTGCTCGTTCAGGTGAATGGAGTCCTGCAAAAACACTGAGTGGGTGCGCAGCGTGTCACGTTGCGCGCTGTCCGGGTCGCTGGACGACGTGCCCTGCACTTCCTGCCCGTAAACCGGGTTCAGATAACTGAAGGTGGTCAGGCTTCTCTGGCGGATCAGGTCAGCGCGGGCAATCTTGCGGTATTCGTCGTCGACGCCCATCAGAAACTCGTGGCGCACACCCGCCGCCTGCACGTCGCCGTTCAAGGTCAGCGTGGTAAAGCGGTCGGTGCTCAGCGCCCCCAACGTACCGTCCATCGAGCGGGTCAAAGTGCCACTCACCGGATTGACGGCGGTGACCCGCACCTGACTGGCGTCGTAGGTTTCGCGGTTGTAGCTGTAGCCCAAGTGGCCTTTCCAGTTGTCATCGAAGGCATGGTCGGCTTCGAAGCGATACAGATCAGAGCGGCCCTCCATGCTGTTGAAAGGTTCGTCCAGGCGGCGCGTGGCGGGAATATCCAGCGGATGGTTGGTCACCGGATTGATCGCCGTGCCGCGATCAAAGGGCGAGAGGAATTCTCGGTGCTCATAGGCGGCCGTCAGTTGCGTGTCCTCCCCGTACCAGGCCAGCGAAGGCGCCACCAACGACTCGCGATGCACGCCGTAATTGCGCCAGTAATCTTCATCCACGTGATCGACGATCATGCGATACGCAAGCCCCGACTCCCCCAGCGCGCCAGTGCTGTCGAAGGTGCCGCCGCTGCCGTTCTTGCCTGAGCCATAGCTTGAGCTCGTGGCAGTCAGGGCGTTATAGCGCTCAAGCTCCGGGCGTTTGCTCACCACGTTGATCACCCCGCCTGGGTCCTGGATGCCGTAGAGCAAGGTCGACGGCCCCTTGAGCACTTCGACCCGCTCAGCAGTGGCATTGAGGCTGCGGCCCTGCACGATGGGCATACCGTCGCGCATGATCGAGCCGTCACGGTTTTCGCCGAAGCCGCGTTTGACGATGGTGTCCTGGGTGCTGCCCAGGGTGTTGCCTTGGGTGATCCCGCTGACATTGCTCAAGGCGTCGTCAAGGTTGCGCGGCGCCTGATCGCCCAGCACTTGCGCGGGCACGATGGCGACGGCCTGGGGTGTTTCCAGCACGGGCGCCGAGGAGCGCAGAACCGAAGAACTCTCCGTTGGCTGATAGCTGCTGCGAGGCGCCGTCGAGGATTGAATCTGCGTGGCACCCAGATTGATCGCGCCCTCGGTTGCCGCCGTCTCCAGCGTAAAGGTGTGCTCGGTGGCGCGACGAAACGTCAGCCCGGAACTGGCCAACAGACGGGTCAGTGCCTGCTCGGCGCTGAACTGGCCGGTGATGGCTGGAGCATTGATTGCGTAAGGGGTTTCCTGGGTGTAGATCACCCCCATGCCGGTGACCCGACTGAACTCGCTCAACGCTTGGGGGAGCGACTCGGCGGGGATCGCGAACGTGAAGGCAGCATCAGTCGCGTGCGCGGCGCTGATGGCAGCGAGCAGCAAAGAGCCAAGCACAGCGCTGATTGAAGTTGGGTTCATCTATCACTCAGTTGAATGGCTGCCCCTGTGGGAGCGAGGCAAAACAATTCATCGCACCACAATCACTCGCCCCATCACGCTGTACTCCTCGAACCCCACCACGGATTTCAAGGCGGCCAGCACCGCTTGCGGGTCTTTGCTGGGGAAGCTGCCGCTGATACGTTTTTCGCCCAGTTGCGGGTTGAGCAACACGATGCGGCCAGGGTAGTAGCGGCTCAGGTCGTCGATCACGTCCGCCAGTGGCGTGCGGTAATAGTTGAGCCAGCCATCGCGCCAGGCCAGTTGGTTTTGCGGGTCGATGGTCTGCGGGTCGCTGGTGGTGCTTTGGTCATACGCCACACGCTGGGCGGCGCCGAGAATCCGTTGTTGCCCATCCTGCGCGGATTTGACTGCGACCCGACCGGACAACACCGTGACCTGCGCGCCCTGCTCTTGCAGGCGCACTTCGAACTGCGTGCCCAGCACCTGAGTCTGCCCACCGTGAGCATCCACCATGAACGGCTCGCCGGTGTGGGTCACCTGAAAGAACGCCGCACCACGACGCAATTGCACATGCCGTTCGCCATGGCTGAAGTTCACCGCGATTGCACTGTCGGCATCCAGCGTGACCTGCGATTGATCGGCTAGCACCAGCGTGCGCACCTGACCCGGTGCCGACACATAGTCAGCCCCCAGATCATCCGCCCAGCGTCCCGGTTGCCAGCCCGCGCCAACGGCAACCGCCAGCAACAGACACGCCGCCATGGCCAGACCTGCTGACCAGCGTCTAACGGCACGAGGTGCTTTGCGGCTCGGAGCATCCATCTCCCGCAAAAGGGCTCCCAGCGCAACAGAGTCTTCATCAGCGAGCCGTGCAGCAGGCACTTCGCTCAACTCCCAGAGCACCTGAGCCTGAGCGTAAGCCTCGACGTGAGCGGGATCGGCTTGCAACCATTGACTGAAATGCAGTTGATCACGACTGCTCGGGGCGTCGTGCAGAAGGCTCAGCCAATCCAGAGCGGCCTGTTGTTGCGCCGCAGACACGGGGGGTGTGCTCATCGACGCGGCTCCTGGGGCTTCAAGCGAGTGGCGCGAGCCGACGACGGAGACTGTTCCAGACTCGCCTTGCAGGCTTGCAAGGCGCGCATCATATGTTTTTCCACGGCACTTTGCGAAAGCCCCATGACCTTGGCGATTTCACCGTACTTGCGGCCGTGAATACGGTTGAGCAGGAAAATCTGCCGGGTGCGCTCGGGCAGCTCGCGAAGCGCTGCCTCCACATGGCGCAGGTCGTTGCCGGCCTCCAGCGCAGCCTGGGGTTCATCCACCTCATGTTCGAGGCCGTCGCTCATCAAACCTTCGCTGACCCGGTGGCGCGCGCCTTCGCTGCGCAAGTGGTCGACCGCGATATTGCCGGCGCAGCGCAGCAGGTAAGTACTGAGTTCGTCCACCTGCACCAAGGGCCTGCGCCAGAAACGAACGAACAGGTCCTGAACCAGATCGGCCGCCGTTGCCCGGCAGCCCACACGACGCCGGACCAGCGCTTCCATCTGCGGACGCTGGGACAGGAACACCTCGAGAAAATGCGCGCGCGCGCCTTTGGCCGAATCATTGGCCGGGCGCGACGGGCGATCAGGCTGATCGGATTCAGGGGCCGGTGCGATGTTCATGACGGGTTGGTCAAACCAGCAATTGATTGAACGCGGCGACCGGGCTTAACAACAGCCCCGCCGCCGCGAGTATCAACGCCAGCCGTGGCCGAAAAGGAATCAGGAACACCAGCAACAGGGCGCTGGCCATCAGGGCGGCAAACCACTGCACCAGCGCCAGCCCCCAGCCGTCGGCGCTCAGCGCGCTGGACAGCGACAGGCACAACAACGCCCAGCCCAGCACCTTGAGCAAGCGTCCGCGCTTGACGCTGAGTTTGCTGCGCAACAACTCGCCGTGGTGTCTGGACATGGACAGGCACAGGGCCGTGAAACCCGCGTAGCACAACAGGGTCGCCAGCAGCATCAGTTCACCTCGCCTTCAAGCTGACCATTATCGATGTCGGGCTGCCTGGATTTTCTGGCTGCCGATTGTGCATCAGCCGTGGCGGCGACCACTGGCGCAACAGGGCGAAACTTCGTCGCGCCCCAGGCCATGAACACGCCCGTCACCAGCGCCGTCAGGTCAAAGCCGATCAGCACCCAGTCGCCTTGTTGCAGTGACGCCAGCAGATAATCGCCACCGGTCACGACATCCAGCACTGGCAACCCGGCGAACAACACCGCGCCCAGCGCCAATTGCTCACGCCAGCCCTGACGCCCGTTACGCAACAGGGCATGCAACACGGTCAGGCCCCAGACGCTGAAGAACGCATTGATTTCCCAGTCGCTGCGTTCGGCCAAGCCCACAGGCAACAGGCGATTGGCCCAGAAAAACGCCGCCACTGCGACCATCAGCCCGGCCATGCCCGCCACATTGAGCACATGCACCAGACGCAACTCCAGTGGCAGTACTCCGGTTTTCGCATGTTTGACCTGCCGTTTGGCCAGCCACATCACCAGACCGGTGCCGATCATGGCGGTGCCCGCGATGCCAAAGACGAAATACAACCAGCGCAGCAGCGGCCCGGCGAACTCGCCGATATGCAGACCGTACATGGCCCCGGAGACCAGCATCGGCCCCGAACGCGGAGTGGGCGACGTCTGCAGCGCGCCGCTCACACCGTTGAAAATCAGCGCCACACCGTTGTCGTGAATCACGCTGTCAGCCGCGCTGCGAAACACGGCCACGGTGGCGTTGGCATCACCCGGATTGTTGACCACGATCCGCCCGACCGTGCCATCCGGCCATTGGCCCTGGGCCGCCGACAGCACCGGCATCAAAGGTGTCAGCGGCGCTGGGGTTCCAGTGGCCTTGGCGCCATTGGTGCTGGGGAATACATCGGCGTAGAACGCCTGAATGTTGTCGCCGTAGGACGCAATGATGCTGGCGGGCATGACCATGGACATGAAAATCACCAGGCTGCTGTAGGTGATCATCAGGTGAAACGGTAACGCCAGCACGCCAATCGCGTTATGCCCGTCGAGCCAGGAGCGCTGGCCTTTGCGAGGGCGGAAGGTGAAGAACTCCTTGAAGATCTTCTTGTGGGTAATGATCCCGGTGATCAGCGCGATGAACATCAGCATCGCGGCGGCTGTCGCCAACCAGCGGCCCCACGGGTGCGGCATTTGCAGCTGGAAGTGGAAGCGATAGAAAAACTCGCCGCCCATGCTGCTGCGGGTCTGGATTTCTTCACCGGTCTGCGGATCGAGACTCTTGCGCATGAAACCGCGCCGCCCTTCCTGACCCGGCGCCTGCCACATCACCTCAAGTGCCGGCTCGCGGTCATCAGGCAGGCTGATGAACCAGCGCGGCGCACCTGCCGCATTCTGCTGCAGATAACCCTGAGCGCGCTCCATGCTCGCCGCTGCCGGAACCGAACGCACGGGGATTTCCGGGTGAGTCCAGCGGTTAATCTCGGCCTTGAAATAGGACATCGTCCCGGTGAGGAATATCGCGAACAGCAGCCAGCCGAAGATCAGCCCGATCCAGGTGTGCAGCCAGGCCATTGCCTGACGGAAGCCCTCTTTCATGACAACCACCGCCCGAGACCAAACAGCGCCGCCAACACCGCCGCAGGCAGCAGGATGCCGAACCACGCCCGCCATGCTGTGCGACAGGCAAAGCACCAGATCACCGCGCCCAGGTACGCCAAAAATGACAGCAGCATGCCGGTCACCACGGCATCAGCCCGGGACATCGGCAACCATTGGGTCAGGCAGACGCTGGTCAGCGCTGCGAGCAGGTAACCGCCAAACAGCGCAGCCAGAGTCCGTGAGGTGACCGCCAGCCGATAGGCGAGCGACACTTGGGCGCCTTTGGCTTTGCGCGCCGGTTTCTTGAGCGGTGGAGTGTCCATCGTTGCGCCGTCCATTAACGCGCACCCGCCCGGGACTGGCAGCACACTGGGGAGCAACGGCGTTGAATCGGCATGGGGCATTCCTGATGAAGGGCTATCACGCGAGGGTTTTGTAACCAAATGCGCGCGCAGACCGCAATATTAATGATAAATATTCTCATACGCAAAAGAGTCTGACAGAATCTGCGCCAATCAATGGTTCATCGCGGACTGCAGCAGCTCATGCCCAACGCCCAATACGTGCTCAACGACACTGTCGAAGGCCTGTATCACGCCCATCACAACTGGCTCACAGGCTGGTTGCGGCGTCGGCTGGGCTGCCCGCACAGCGCAGCGGACCTGGCTCAGGACACCTTCGTCAAAGTCTTGCTGGCGCGGGATACGCCGCAGATCATCGAGCCTCGGGCGTTCCTGACCACCATCGCCAAGCGTGTGCTGTGCAACCACTACCGGCGCCAGGATCTGGAACGCGCTTATTACCAGACGCTGCTGGACATGCCCGAATGCGTCGCGCCGTCCGAAGAAGAGCGTGCGATCATTCTGGAAACTCTGGTGGAACTGGACCAACTGCTCGACGGCCTGCCCATGGCGGTCAAGCGGGCGTTTCTGCTTTCTCAGGTCGACGGCCTGAGCCACGGCGAAATCGCCGAGCAATTGGGGATTTCAATCGCCACGGTCAAACGTCACCTGAACAAGGCGGCCTTGCGTTGCTACTTCTCGCTATAACCAAGCCGTTATGAACAGCAATGCCGAATCTCTGAACAAGTCCGACATTTCGCCCCAGGTGGCCGAACAGGCGGTCAGTTGGCTGATTGAAATGCAGAGCGGTTCGTTTGCCCCGCAGCGCCACCAGGCATGGCAACACTGGCTCAATAGCAATGGCGAACACCAGCGCGCCTGGGCACATATTCAGCGGGTCAATCAGCGTTTGAGCGGCCTCTCTTCGCCCTTGGCCCACGCTGCGCTCAATGCGCCGAAATCAGCAGGTCGACGTCAGGCTCTGAAACTTCTGCTCTTACTGGGTGCAGGCTCGGCGGCAGGCTGGGGCTTGCGGGATCAGATCGCCTTGCAGCCGCTACTCGCCGACTATCACAACGGCGTTGGCGAGCGGCGCAAGATCGCCCTGGCCGATGGCAGCCAGATCCACCTCAATACCGCCAGCGCCATCGATGTGCGTTTCGATGCCCAGCAACGCCTCATCAAACTGCTGCAAGGCGAGATCCTGCTGACCGCTGCCAACGACTCACGGCCGCTGAACCTGCTCACTGCCGAGGGGCGCATCCAGCTGACTTCCGCCGAGAGCCGATTTGACGTGCGCCAACTGGAGGGCAAAACCCGGCTGGCGGTGTTCAGCGGCAGCGTGCAGATCAGCCCTGCCACTTTCCCCGGCCCGGACTTGCAGGTGCAGGCGCAGCAGCAGGTGCTGTTCAACCGCAATGCCTGGGAACCGGTGCGGCCAGTGGATGCCAGCAGCGGCGCCTGGGCGGACGGCATGCTCGTCGCCGCGCACATGCGCCTGCAGGATTTCCTCGCCGAACTCAGCCGCTACCGCCGTGGCCGACTGGAATGCGACGCCAACGTCGCCGATCTGCTGATTTCCGGCAGCTATCCATTGGCCAACAGCGAACGAATCCTCGACCTGCTTGCGGTAGCGCTGCCGGTGCGCGTCAAACGGTTTACCCGGTACTGGGTGACGGTTGAGGCGCGGGTTTAGGGGTGACTGCTTTTCAGGGGCTGGATCCGACTGTAGGAGCTGCCGCAGGCTGCGAAGGCGGTTCATCCTGACACACCGCTTTCGCAGCCTGCGGCAGCTCCTACAGTTGATCCGGGCGAATCCTGTGGGAGTTCCCACTCCGTCTTCGACGCCGCGCTATCGCGCAGCAAACATAGGACCTGTGGGAGCGAGCTTGCTCGCGAAGGCAATGTTCCTGCCTTCAGAAATGCATGTCGATGTCCCGGCCTCTTCGCGAGCAAGGTGGAGCGCCACCCCGGTCCTCCCACAGAAAAGCATTTCAATTCAGATAGTTATTTCCTGTTTGATGAGAGTGAATTCATTCGCGAAGGCGGCGTTCCAATTGGACAAATATGTGTTGGATGTACCGGCCTCTTCGCGAATGAATTCGCTCCCACAATTTATCTCCCGTTGAACCTCTGAAACTATTTTTCAAAAACCATGAGCCGTTTCTGCGTCCTCGCGTGACAGACAGGAAAAGCACCTTAATCGTCTCGCCAAAGGACTCCTGCATGTCAGCTCGCCCAAGCCGTGTTTCCCCCCTCGCCCGCTCGTTGCGGCACATTCTGTTCGGTGCCGGGCTGTCCCTGTGCGGCGTTGCGCTGGTACAGGCTGATGCCGTCAGCAAGCCGTATCACATCGCGCCAAGCGCACTGGAAACCGCGCTGAATCAGTTCGGGCGGGAAGCGGGCGTGCTGATTACCTTTGGCTCGCAGATCACCAGTGGTTTGCAGAGCCGTGGGCTGGAAGGCGAATACACGCCTGAGCAGGGCCTGGCGGCGTTGCTCGAAGGCACCGGGCTGCAAGCCACCACCGATGGTCAGGAAGGCTTCACCCTGCAACCGGTCAGCGCTGCGGCCAATGGGCCGATCGAGCTGGGCGCCTCCACCGTGGTCGGTGACTGGCTGGGTGAAGCGCAGCAGACTGACGTCTTCGAACACCCCGGCGCACGTGATGTGATCCGTCGTGAAGAGATCGACCGCATCGGCGCCACCAGCGCACGCGACGTGCTCAACCGTATCCCCGGCGTCAACGCCCCGGAAAACAACGGCACCGGCAGCCACGACATGGCGCTGAACTTCGGCATTCGCGGCCTCAACCCGCGCCTGGCATCGCGATCGACGGTGTTGATGGACGGCATCCCGGTACCCTTCGCGCCGTACGGTCAGCCGCAGCTGTCCTTCGCGCCGATCAGCATGGGCAACATGGACGCCGTGGACGTGGTGCGCGGCGGCGGTGCTGTGCGTTACGGCCCGCAGAACGTCGGCGGTATCGTCAACTTCGTGACCCGCGCCATCCCAGATGCGCCCACGGTCAAAGGCGGTTTCCAGACCGAGACCAGCCCGTCCTCCAGCCGTGACGGCTTCAAGACCACCGGCAATCTGCTCGCTGGCGGCACGGCCGACAACGGCTTGGGCGGCGCGATTCTCTACTCCGGCGTGCGCGGCGGTGACTGGCGCGAACACAGTGATACCGGGATCGACGACCTTATCCTCAAGGGCAAATACCAGATCGACGATGCCAACAGCGTCAACGCCATGGCCCAGTACTACGAAGGTCGGGCGGATATGCCCGGTGGCCTGAGCACCGCGGCCTACAAAGAAGACCCGTACCAGTCGACCCGCCCCAAGGATGAGTTCTGGGGCCGTCGCACGCTGGTCAACTTCGGCTATCGCTACGAGCAGGATGCCCGGGTGTTCACCGCCAATACCTTCTTCACCAAAACCCTGCGCAGCGGTTACCTGGATCAGGGCAGTTTCGTGTCCCTGTCGCCTCGCGAATATTGGGTGCGCGGCATCGAAACCCGCTTCTCCCAGGGGTTCGCGCTGGGTGAAAGCTGGAACGAAGTCGGCGTCGGTTATCGCTACATCAACGAAGCCGGACACGAAATGCGCTATCGCACACCGACCACCGCCAACCTGCTGCCGACCACCAACAGCACCAATGACCGCGATACCCGTGGCTCGACCGAAGCCCACGCGATCTACATCGATGACCGCATCGACATCGGCAAGTGGACGTTCACGCCGGGTATCCGCTACGAGATGATCGACTCGGCCCAGAACAACAACCTGACCAACGTCAAATACCAGGGCGACTACACCACCGCGCTGCCCGCGCTCAACGTGTTGTACCACCTGACCGACAGCTGGAACCTGTACGCCAACACCGAAGGTTCGTTCGGCAGCGTGCAGTACAGCCAGATGCCCAACCGTGTGGCGGGTGGCGAAGTGAAACCGGAAAAAGCCCGGACCTGGGAATTGGGTACGCGTTATGACAACGGCAATCTGCGGGCAGAGATCGGTGCGTTCCTGATCAACTTCGACAATCAATACGAAAGCAATCAGACCAACGACACGGTTATCGCGCGTGGCGAGACGCGTCATCAGGGCATCGAAACCAGCGTCAATTATGCACTGGACGGTTTGAGCCCGGCGCTGGCCGGTTTTGATGTGTACGCCACCTATGCGTTCGTCGATGCGACCATTCGCGAAGACGGCCCGAACAAAGGCAACCGTGTGCCGTTTGCGTCAAAGCACAAAGGCACCCTCGGCGTGGGTTACACCGAAGGCCCGTGGAAGCTGAATCTGGACAGTTCGTACCAGAGCGATCAGTTCGCCGATAACGCCAACACGGCGGCAGAAAGCGTGGATGGCAGCACCGGCAAGATCCCCGGTTACATGCTGTTCAGCACCCGCGCTGCCTACGACTTCGGCCCGCAGCTGAATGACCTGAACGTCGCGGTCGGGGTGAAAAACATCCTCAACCACGAATACTTCACCCGCTCGTTCGACGACAACAACAAAGGCAAATACATCGGCGAACCACGCACGGTGTATGTGCAGACGTCGGTGGCGTTTTAAACCAGACGCGGTGTGTCTGATACACCGCCTTCGCAGCCCTCGTAACCTCGGTCAACTCCTACAGGTCAGGGTTGTACCTGAAAAAACGCAAAACCTGTAGGAGCTGCCGAAGGCTGCGAACAGCGGTGTGTCAGACGCACCGCCTTCGCAGCCCTCGTAACCTCGGTCAACTCCTACAGGTCAGGGTTGTACCTGAAAAAACGCAAAACCTGTAGGAGCTGCCGAAGGCTGCGAACAGCGGTGTGTCAGACGCACCGCCACTTAGCCTGACTCGTTACCAACGATACGTCGCACTCGCCTGCACGGTCCGTTGCGAGCCGTACCAGCACCAGCCGTACCCGCTGCACGACGCGACATATTCCTTGTTGGCGAGGTTGGTGACGTTCAACGCCAGGCGCAGGTTGTCCATCGGGTTGTACAGGCTCGGGATGTCGTAATGCGCCGCGGCGTCGAACAAGGTGTAACCCGGTACATTCAGCGAATTGGCCTCGTCGCCATACGTAGACCCCACATAACGCGCGCCGCCGCCCACGCCAAAGCCTTTGAACTCGCCGTTACGGAAGGTGTAATCCACCCACGCCGAAGCGGTGTGGCGCGGGATGGCAACCAGCGTCTTGCCTTCAGCCGATTCTGCCGGACCATTGGCGGCACCACTGCCCGGCGACACGCTGACGGTGTTGTTGGATTTGCTGGTCTTGGCATCCAGGTACGCATACGCCGCCGTGATATCCAGGTTGTCGCTCAGGCTGGCTTTACCCTCCAGCTCGAAACCACGGGACTGCACTTCACCGGACTGAATCTGGCAACGCGAGCCGTTACACAGGTTGGTCACCACCGGATCCAGGGTCAGCACATTGGATTTGCGCAGGTCAAACACCGCCGCGGTGATGAAGCTGTTGCTGCCCGGCGGCTGATACTTGATGCCCAATTCGTATTGCTTGCCTTCGGTGGGGTCGAAGGGTTTCGCATTCAGGCCCGTACCCGATTGCGGCTCGAAGGATTCGGAATAGCTGACATACGGCGCCAGGCCGTTATCGAACAGGTACACCAGGCCCAAACGCCCGGTGAAGGCTTCGCTGTCGAGGCCGCTTTTGGTTTTCACCCCGTTGGCGATGCGCGTAGACGTGGTGCTGCTTTCGGCCCAGTCATAACGACCGCCCGCCAGGAACACCCACTTGTCCCACTTCATCTGCTCCTGCAGGTACAGGCCTTTCTGCTCGGCACGGCTCGTGGCGTCAGCCGTGTAGGTGACCGGCGCATAAGCCGCGCCATACACCGGATCGAAGATATCCAGATTCGGCGCGGTGCCGCTGCCGGATTTGGTATCGGTGCTGGTGTTCTGATAATCGGCGCCGAACAACACGGTGTGCTGCAGCGGGCCGGTGCTGAATTTGGCCTGCGCCTGGTTATCCAGGGTGTAGGAATCCAGGTTCACGTCAGTGGCGATCGCGCTGCGGGTCAGGGTGCGGTAATCCGCCTGAAGGGCGCTGTTGTAGATGCTGCGATACAGGCCTTCGCTGCGCAGGTAGCGGGCATTCTGGCGAACGGTCCAGACATCGTTGATGTGATGCTCGAACAGGTAGCCCAGGGCGTAATACTTGCGATCAATCTTCTCGAAGCTCTTCTCGCCGTCATAGAAATCGACGTCGATGTCACGGCCAATGGGGCTGTTCAGCACTGAGCCATAGGCGGGCACCGCGCCGTAGGAACCGGCTTTGGGGTCCGCTTGATAGTTGGCGAGCAGGGTCAGCGACGTGTCCTCGCTCGGGCGCCAGGTGAAGGCTCCAGCGACGGACTGGCGGCGGGTTTCAGTGTCTTCGACCTGGCCGTCCGCATCGTCGAACAACCCCGACAGGCGATACGAATAGACCCCTTGATCATCCACCGGCCCGCCGAAGTCAAAGGTGCTGCGCTTCTTGTCGAAGGTGCCGTAGCTCAAGCCGATTTCATGGAACGGGGTGTCGGTCGGCATTTTGCTGACCATGTTGATTACGCCGCTCGGGCTGGCCTGGCCGTACAACACCGACGACGGGCCACGCAGCACTTCAACCCGCTCCAGGTCGAAGGCGTCTTTCTGTGGCGACGCATCGCGGCTGCCCGGCATGCGCAAGCCATCCAGATAAGTGGCCGGGGAAAAGCCACGCACGCTCATCTGATCAAGGCGCGACGCCGTGGCGCCACGGGTTTCCGGAACCACCGCAGCGGTGTAGCGCAGGATCTGGTTCAGGCTCTGGGCACCCTGGGCGGTCATCTGGTCTTTGGTGACCACGGAAATCGACTGCGGTGTTTCGATCAGCGCCGTGTCGGTCTTGGTCCCGGTCCGACCACGGGTGGCCACGTAACCGGACACCGGGCCTGACGCGGTTTCAGTGTGATAGGCGCCGTCGATGGCCGTCGCCCCCAACTCCATGGCGCCTTCAACGTTTTCTGGCGCGGCCTCGATGCGGTAGCGATTGGCCGACAACGCCGTGCCGCGCAAGCCACTGCCGGCCAACAATCGGGCCAGCGCCACGTTAGTGTCGAAGCGGCCCTGCAGGCCATTGCTGTGTTTGCCACGGGTCAGCGCCGGATCGAACGCCAGCACCATACTGGCCTGCTCGGCCAGGGTGTTGAGCGCCTGACTCAACTCCCCCGCCGGAATGGCGAAACTGCGTGCAGTGGAGGAAGTCTGCGGCTCGGACTGGGCCGGGGCGGCACTCACCGGGGCGACGGCACAAGCCATCAGCACGGCGAGGGCCAATGGTTGCATTGAACTGACAGGGCGTGACATGAACGATCCTTGGCTGGTTATCGGGGTCTACCTAGCCATGACGGATGTCGACGCAAAACAGACAGCGAATGATAGAGATTTTCATTCAATATCCGGATTTATTTTTTTGCCGCGAAATATTTCTTTCTCAATGGGGTTGAATTGTTTCCTCGCAGGCGTCAACACTGTGATTGAGCACCGACGAAATGAACCTCCTGCCACGGAGTTCGTCCGATCTCACACGAGCAAGCCTTATAAGGGAAGAACTATGCAAATCCAGGTCAATTGCGATAACCACATCGAAAGCAGCATCCGACTGGAGGAGTGGGTACGAACCACTGTAGAAAGCACGCTCGAACGCTACGAAGAGGATCTGACTCGCATCGAAGTCCACATCCGCGATGAAAACGGCGACAAGCCTGGCCCGCACGACATGCGCTGCCAGATGGAAGCCCGCCCGAAAGGTCATCAGCCAATCTCCGTTACCCATAAGGCCGACACACTGGATCAGGCAGTGGATGGCGCCGCCGTCAAACTCGATCACGCCCTTGAGCACTTATTCGGCAAATTGCGCAACAAACGCGCAGGTGCCCCCCTCATTGATGGCGCAGAATCGGAAACCGAAAACGCCGATGCCCTGTTGCAAGAGGAGTTTCTTGAAAAAGAGCAGGAAAAAGACGTCGCCCAACTGGGCTGATGAATTTCTGACCCGGACTTCGCGCGCGTAAAGCGTGCGCATCAAAAAGGAGGCGGGCCTCGCACTGAGGCCCGCCTTCTCGCGTTAGGGCAGGTCTATTGTTTGGGCGTGATCATCACGAACAGGTCGGTGTAATGCTCAACCTTGATCGGCAGATTGTCGGCCAGGGTGGCCAGCGCTGCGTCAGTGTCATCCAGACGGAACAGGCCTGACACCCGCAGCCCGGCCAGCGCCTGCTCATCGAACTGCAACACGCCGTGACGATAAACCGCCAGGGCCTGCAAGACATCGCTCAGGGGCTGGTCATCGACTTTGAGCACGCCTCGGGTCCAGGCTGCCGGGTCCTGATTGCCGAACACCTGCGGCGTTTGCACCAGACCATCCCGGAGCGTGGCCTGCTCTCCGGTGGCGACTTTCACGTCACCTGAACGCTCGGCTTTGGCTGCAATAGCCGACTCCAGAACGCTGACCTGCACCGAGCCGTCCGCGGCTTTACGCACCACAAAGCGCGTACCCAGCGCCGTAATGGTGCCTTGATCGGTCCTGACCACGAATGGCCGATGCTGGTCTTTGGCCACCTCTACCCAGATTTCACCCTTGCGCAGGTCGATGATCCGCTGCCGTTCGTCGAATTCAACGTCCAGCGCCGAGTCGCTGTTGAGCCGCAGCTGACTGCCATCGGACAGTGAAATCTCCCGACGCTCGCCGATGTGAGTGCGCTGATCAGCCAGCCAGACCGGCGCCTGTTCGACGCCGAACCAGCCACAAACCAGCACCCCCACCAGCGCGATGGCCTGAAACCCTGGGCGAAAAAAACTCGCAGGCGCGGGGGTAAATGTCCTGCGCAACGCCTTGCGCGACGGGACCGATGGCAAATCATTGAAGGCTCCCAGCAGCGCTTCCATGCGCGCCGCCGCCAGATAATGACGAGGATCCGCATGCCGCCAGCTATTGAACGCCTTGCGGTCGGCGTGACTGGCATCCTCGCCCTGCAGCACCGCCAGCCAATGCGCAGCCTGGCTGATCATCGCTTCGCTGGGTTCGTGTTCAGCACTCATGCGCGGTGGCCCGAACCATGCAGGGCTTTATAACAATGCACCAGCACGCTGGCCATGTACTGCTTGACCATGCTCGCGGAGACACCCAGCACCTTGGCGATTTCGTTGTATGTCAGACCATCCAGGCGATTGAGCAAAAAAGCTTCGCGGGGTTTGGCAGGCAGCCCCTCAAGCATCTGGGCGATTTTTTCCAGCGCTTGGAGCGCGGTATGGATCGCCTCCGGACTCGGCGTCGCACTTTCGTCAGTGTTCACGGCCAGGGCTTCGAGGTAGGCGTGTTCAAGTTTGCGCCGCCGGGCCCCGTCAATCAAAAGCCGGGTGGCCGTGGTGGTAAGGAAAGCACGAGGTTCTTTGAGGTGCTGGGGCTCGGCAAGGGTCAATACGCGAATGAAGGCATCGTGTGCCAGATCCGCTGCGCGCTGCGAGCAGCCCAGCTTTTTGCGCAGCCAGCCATGCAGCCACGAGTGGTGATCGCTGTAGAGCTGGGTGAATTGGCGATGACGATGGACCAGGTCGCCATCGGATGCAGGGATGTCGCGCATGTGTTAACGCTTCTTAAACACGAAAAATTATCATTAACGCGGAAGATGCCACTATTCAGTAACAACGGCAAGCGTAGGAATTTTCCGATCAATCATCACAACGTCGAGAACTAAAGGGCCAAAACCCCAGTCAATTTATGCAGACCCAACTGGCAGGTACCGAAAATGGATAATCCTTTTCAGCAGATTACCGATGCTTTCCATCCTGACTACCGGGTGAACCTGAGCATTCAAGGCCTCGACGGCAGCATCATGCTGACCCTGTCGAATGAAACCGGCGTGGTTGCCAAGCGGTTGATCAGCGCCGCACAGCGTAATGATCCCAAGCGCCTGCAACGCCTGATCGAAAGCGTGCAATTCGGCATTGCCATCGAAGAAGGCCACAGCGCAATCAAGATCCTGGCTGCCATGACCGACGGCGACCTCAAGCGCCTGGCACCACCCCCACCCGCACGCCCCAATCTGCTGGTGAACCGCCCGACGTTGGCGGTAGGTATTTGATTCGACGTATTGTCGATGGCGTTTGCATCCCCTCCTCTTCCGATTCAGGCCCGGCTGCCAGGATTTGCCAGCGGGCTTGAATGAAATCTGACTCATCACCGCCCGAACAACACACTCCCCTTCTGGAGCGGCCGAAGGCTGCGAACGCCATTGACCTGCCCGCTTTTCATACCCTTCGATTTGGGCGGATCGGTTCAGGCGCCGTACAGACATAGGCTGTTACAACATTCCTGAGCAGTATCGTTGGGTGACACCCCGTCACCGTTCCACTCCAGCGACGGATAACTCCTGGGAGGCAACATGATCTTGCGTTATGTGGCACTTGTTGCGCTGGTCGCAGTGGCGTCCGGTTGCGTAGAAGAACGAATCGTCCATGAGCGGCGTCCGGTCCACCACGAATATGTCGAAGTCGTGGCGCCGCAACCCCCGCCTGAACGTGTCATTGAAGTAGAACCCGCACCTCGCCCGGGCTACATCTGGGCGCGCGGCTACTGGCACTGGGATGGCGGGCGTTACGTGCCCGTCCATGGTCACTGGGAAGCCGAGCGGCCTGGGTACCGTTACGAACACCCGCATTGGGAACGGGGCGCAGATGGCTGGCATTGGCATGCCGGCGTGTGGCTTAACTGATTGTCGTGCGACATGTCCTGCAGCTACAGAAGTGGCGGCAGGACATTCAAAAAGACTCAACTCTCCGATTTGTCCTTCACCGACGGGAACCGCGACGAGGCGAAGCGCACCACCAGAATCGCAAAGGCCAGCAGCAGAATCCCGCCACACAGGTAAATAATGCCGATGTCCGGTGCGTTGTGATGCGAAACATCGCCAATTAACAGGCGAGTCAGCGCGGTGATCGCCACGTAGAGCAGGAAGCGGATCGGCATGTGGTTGGTTTTGAAATAAATCCCCACCATCGCACCCAGTTCCAGGTAGATGAACAGCAGCAGGATGTCATCGACGCTGACGCTGCCCTTGCCGACCATCCCCATGAACGCGACCACCGCGCCGTAGGCAGTGATGGCGCCGATCCCGAACAGCGCCAGATAGTGGAAGGCCTCTACGCACAGATTGCCAAGCGAATCGGCTTGGTCGTGAAGGTTTTTGCGTAGCTTCTCAGCCCATTTCAGTTCTGACATCTTTGACTCATCCTGTACAAAAATTGAGCAACACTTCCCGGCCTACATCATGCCGCGCCCGGGTGACGCTTTTGCATGGCCTGATTTTCAAGCAGGAACGAGGCCATTAGCTATCGTTGAGAGCGTGACGGGTTGTCGCAAGGCACATCGCAGGATAAAAAGATGTGCCGGGGCCACTATCCAAGGCGCAGTCTTTCGCTTATGCTGCGCACTGTATAAAGATACAGTAGTCGCTAAAGACAACTATCGTAAAGGCATGTGAGGTGGTGAATGGCCGTCGAAGTGGTATACCGCAGCAGCCGAGATCTGGAGCGTTTGTTCATGGATAAAGCCGAAGCTGATCGTCATGACAAAATGCTCGAACTCGCTGAGTTGCTGGCAACAGTATTGAACAAGGCCGTGCCTTCCCTGAGCGAAGCCCAGGTGGAAGAAGCCGGGATTTACATGGCCAAGAATCGCGACATATTTGCACGCGCCTTCAAGAGCCAGCCGGATGCGCTGAATGAATTGCTGAACGCGCCTGCTGAAGAGTAGCAAGGCGTATTTCTGGCAACTACTCGGTTGGGTCGCCCAAATACCAGGTATATCCAGCAGCGGCGGCGACGCTGATTCACCTTTGCGCCTTACGGCGCGTCACTTGTGTCTTGGCAAAAGTTAACCAAAACCGTGCCGCTCCATTGTCCGGTCCCGCTTCGCGGGATTCACTCGCTCCGGCATTGCTCCGTGGGCCGCCGCAATGGGCCATCCATGGCCCGGTGTGGCTAACCCGGCACCCATGCCGGGTTGCCCACTGCGCAATACCTGCGCTCGGCCGGCCACAAGTCGCAATTTGTGTCGCCCATACGTTTTTCGCACGCCTCCAGAATCAAAAGCAGGGTATGAGTCAGGAAGGAAATCGTGTTAGAGAAATCTGCAGAGCAGATTTGCTTTTGCTTTTTGTGCCTGGATTTCACAGACGACGCAAAATGCGCGTCGGGAGGGTGAACGCAGGTGTCGTGGTGGGGGTCGCTCGGCATGGATGCCGAGCGAGCGCCGCTGGGCCATGGATGGCCCGTCGGCGCGTGCCCCCACCACGGCACCGGAGTGAACGTACCGCCGCGAAGCGGGGGCCGGACGCCAGCGCAGAGGTTTTGGTTACTTTTGGCACCAAAAGTGACCCGGCCGTCAGGACGGAAGCTGACTCGGCAGCACCCGGATGCTGTTATCGGTACTCGGTTCAAAGCACACCACTCTGACTCGTAGAAGCTCCAGGTTCTGTGTTTTCTGGACACGACCGAATGATCAATTGAGCGCTAGCTACCCCGCAAAAGATGCTCCGCCAACATATCGGCAACCCGTGCCGGTGAGCGCTTTTCAGCCTGGGCGTGGGCGTAGACCTCGGTCAGGCGCTTGCCGATCCGTGATAGATGAGCGGTGATGGTCCCCAGCGATTCACCCTGATGCTGTAGCGCAACATAAATAAGCCCACCCGAATTGATAACATAATCCGGCGCATACAGGATGCCGCGATTTTCCAGCTGATCCGCCACCTGCAGACTGCTGAGCTGATTGCTCGCAGCCCCTGCCACTGCGGCGCAACGTAATTGCGCCACCGTGGCGCTGGTCAGCACACTGCCAACCCCGCAGGGCGCGAGGATGTCGCAGGGTGTGCTGAGCAAGGCTTCGCAGGCGATGGGGTGCGCACCGAATTGCTCCATCGCCAATTGCACACGCCCGCTGTCCAGGTCACTGACCAACAACTCGGCACCGGCGGCATGCAGTTGTTCGGCCAGGGCATAACCCACATGGCCCAGCCCCTGAATGGCGATGCGCAAACCTTCGAGGTTATCGCTGCCGAGCCTGGCCATGGCGGTGGTGCGGATGCCAGCGAATACCCCCATGGCGGTGTGCTGCGACGGGTCGCCCGAGCGGGAGGTGCTGGTGACGTGCCGGGTGTGTTGCGCGATGCAGTCCATGTCGGCGCTGGAGGTGCCACTGTCCACGGCCGTAATGTAACGGCCATTGAGGCTTTCGATGAAACGTCCAAACGCTTCGAACAGCGCCGCCCGACTGGGCAGGTGTGCCGGGCGCATGATCACCGCTTTGCCACCCCCGTGGGGCAGACCGGCAAGTACCGCTTTATAGCTCATGCTCCTGGCCAGGCGGATGGCATCGGTTATCGCGCTCTCGTCGTCTGCGTAGGCCAGATAACGACAGCCACCCAAGGCTGCGCCATGGCGACCATTGTCGATGGCAATCACTGCTTTGAGGCCGGTTTCCGGATCGACGACAAGATGCAGCGACTCCACGCGTGATGAATGCATGACTGCGAACATCGGCGGTGCCCCTGTCAGATTTTTTTCTAGACCGAGTATAGGCGCTGGCAAAAAAAATGATCGACCGCTGGGCATACGCAGCTTACACATCCGGTATCCCATTGGGCGCTGGACGAAAGGCATCAGGAAGGCTACAAACAAAGCGTACGCACTTGTCGGGTTTCCTCGGAGCGCTCATGACACCACGCGAACACTGCCTGGCCTGCTTGAAAAAGTCCCCGCAAGCGGTTTTCGAGGCGGGGCTATGGGTTTCGGCAGAGCACGACCCGCAGTTTGTGCCCGAGCAGATCGTCGGCGAGATGGATGATTTGTTGCGCGGCATCAGCGCTTCGTTGCCAGCCCTGCCCAATGCCGAACTGGCCCAGCCGCTGTTGCGTCAACTCAGTGCTCAGGGTTTTGCCCAAGACGACTGGAACCCGCCCAAACCGCAAACGGCGCTGCTGCATAAAGTGGTACAGCGTCGTAGAGGCCAGCCGCTTGGCCTGGCGATGGTCGCCATGGAGCTGGCCAGACGCTTGGACATCCCGTTGGAGGGCATCAATTTCCCTGGGCACTTTCTGCTGCGCGTGCCAGGTGCCGATCATGTGCTTGACCCGTGCGGTGGTCGCAGACTCTACCCCAAGGATTGCCGGGAGCTGCTGATTCGGCAATTCGGCCCTGACATGCACCTCAAGGCCGAATTCATGGCCCGCGCCACTGACGTGAACATGCTGCAGCGCCTTTCACGCAACCTGCGGCATCTGCATCAGATCAACGATGATCTGCTCGCCTCCCTCAAGGACGCCAATCGGGTCATAGAGCTGGGCCCGGCAACCACCAGCGATTACCTGGCCCGCGCCAGCCTGTATCAAATGCTCGAATGCCCCCAGGCCGAACGATACGACCTGGAGCATGCGTTGATGTTGAGTGATGACCCGATTCAGCGTTTTCGCCTGACCGAGCGGTTGGGGCACTTACCTCACAGCAAGGCCATTCACTAGATGACGGGAAACGGTAACCGGCTGGTAGACGCCCAGCGGACTATTCGGAATCCTATCCCCATGTGACCCGCGACAGCACTGGCAACACTGCCTCCGGCGAACGCGCCGCCAACACCTGCGCTGACGAAAAACTCCAACGCGGCGGCACGATCACCATCCTGATAAGCAAGGGCCCCGCGCGCAATGTCGATGGTAGTGTGCAATACACCCCAGGCTGCTGCACCCGGCGGGAAAGGCAGCAGTAAAATGCTGCCGGTCCAGCGTGTCGCCGTATAAGCGATTGCTGCAGCATTCTCAGCCGCACTCTCGGTCTGGTCATCCACGTCATCGATCATGCGCTGGATCATCACTTCGTATAACTGCTCCAGAGTGGCGATTCGGTGCTCTGATCGACCACGTGTATTAAGCATATGTCGATGTTTCTGGGGGTCCTGTTCCAGATTGACCACCAGACCCTTTACCGTTGCCTGGTCCCTGTACCTCGCGCGGTCATGATAATAAGCGGGCATGCCAAAGTGCTTCATGGTGGTTGCAACTTCATCTTCCGTTCTGAATTTGATGCCGTCTGGCGCGTCGGGGGTATAAATCAGCCGGTCGTTGGGCTTAGTGCCATCCAGGCCCACAAATGTCAGCGCGCCACTCATGATTCGATCCCTGTCCAAAGGGGCGAAATTAATAATATCGGTGAACACCAGAGTGCTGACCCAACCTTTGGCAGACGCTGGATTTCGTCGGGCAGGATTATCAATGCTGGAGATCAAGGGGATTAACCAATGATATTGCTCTTTATCAAGCTGGCCATTTAAATATCCGCTTAACACATCGCGATAGAGCGTGAAATATTTTTTCTTCGCCAACAAAGCACGCCGGTACAGATGAGCGCCATCACGATTATTGAGTTTCGCCTTGAGCAAGTTTATGTATTCCGCGCCCAGCGGCAGATCCAGCAATTCACGTAGTGCACTCGATGGAAGTACTGACAGATCCTGGCCGACAGTGGAATAGACTCTGGGGTCCGATCCGTCCGAAGGCATAAAGGTGTCGAGAAGCGTGGTGTATTCCTTCAACAACCTCAGCGACCAATTCACCTTAATACCGACCTTCAATAAAGCACTCCACCAGGGAACCCGATAGGCGTCCTGATTGACCCAGTCATTCATCAATAAGGACGTCAGTGTGACATCGGTCGACGGCATGCCGATCCAGCCTGTTATGTCCCTCCCGTCCTCCATCTTGAAACAGACGGTGTCCGGATCCACGACCCTGTCAATGCCTTTGCTTTTCAGATAGTCAGCGATCCACTGCTTTCCCTCCTCCCGTACATATTCGCGATAGGACTGCAACCTGATATCGGTAGCAAAAAGATTTTCCAGTGCATCAATTCGAAGGTCCAGCAATGCCAGCAATCGTCGATGGGAATACGTTTGCGACAGGTCCTGATTGGCGTATTCACTGAAGAAGTCGGAAAGCTCCTGTGCTTTCTTGGCCCTCACCTGCTCGATTAATGTAGTTTCGAAATTCTCCTTTCCGACGGGAACAAGCAAAGCCCCCCACGAAGACCATGCACCCGGAACAAGATTCTGGAATTTGCGGATCGCGAAACCTATCTGTACCCGAAACCGTTCCGGTACCTGATCCAGAATGTATTGCAGGCCCTCCAATGTGGACATCCAGGCGACCGGCTGCTCTCTCAGCAGCCCTGAGGAACTGAACTCAAACATTTCCCGACCACCCGGTGCTCCTGGCGCATAAAGAACATAATGCTCACTGTTATTGCGCTTCAGACAGAAGACCAGGACATCTTTCATCAGTGCTCGACTGTCCTGAAAGGCCAGGTTGCAGAGCGTGATCTCAGTATCAGGCAGCTTCGAATCCGAGCGTGCCCACTGGATCAACTGCTGGCTGAGTTCGTCTCTCAAGTGCCCTTGAAGCCGTGCCGCGAGAGCACTCAACTCAATAGCGCAGCCCCGCTGGCCCGCGAGCCGCTGAACGAAGGTTTCATTACTGAGGCATCTCCAGCTGTCCAATTCAAAATGCTGCTGAACATCCAGTTCGGCACACATTGCTTCCACAAATGGGAAGTTGAGCGCCGGATTCTGACTGTGCTCCGGGACCTCCATGCTGATAAACAAGTCGTCGGAGGATAACGGCAGGCCATCGACCACAAAGTCCAACAGCGACTTCCTGTAGGTACAGCGTCTTGTCAGCTCTGCGTTTAACTCAAGCTCCTCCAGTATCGAGATAAAGATTTCCTCAGGGTCGATCAGATAACCCAGTTTGCGCAGCACGTAGCCCTTGATCTTGCCCAGCGCGTAGCCACGTTTTGACTCCAGCCCGGCCATGAGGACATCTGCTTGCTGGGCATGTTGCTGATAGCCGGCAACCAGTGTTCGATACTGCGCTTTATCACTGGCCGAAGCATTTTTGAGCCAGTCCGGCGCCGTGTCTTTAATGGCCTTGGTGAATAGCTGCTGAAAATGGTACTGGTACGCGGAGTCCAGGTAACTCAGCTGGCTCGATGCGTTAACCCGCGGCAGGAATTCCTTCAGATCTTGCCTGGTTTGCTGAGCGGCATTGAGCAGAAAGTCAAAGTCCTGAATCTGCTTGTGCCGTATCGCATCCATAAGATACTCACTCGGATCGTCCGCTGAATAACTATAAAAAGGATGGATCACGGCGCCTTGGTCAACGCCGGTGTCGACTCGTACTCTGAGGAGCAAATCCTGGAGCAGATACTCACGTTGATCGGTATCTTGCAGTCTTGCGCGCAGCTGCTGATCCAGCGCCTCCAGGGAGTCGTACAACTCCAGCCCGGTGGCGGCAGATATGAGAAATACATTGCCTTCACAGTTGCTCGGCGTCAGAACGCTACGGGTCTGCGGGGTTCGCGGGATGATGAATGCGGAGCTCAGAACGCCGGAGCCGGTCCCGCTTCTCATCGAAACCCTGTACAGATTGCTGCCCGAGAAGCCCTCGGCAAGGACAGGTTCATCAGCTTCATTGATCTGCCCCTCCAGACGCTGCAGGCGAAGTTCGCACATCAATATTTCTGCATACAGATTTGCGCACATTCTGCGCCGTGTCACGTGCTCGCTTTCACTGCCAGGTACAGGAAAAGCCTCGGCCCAGAACACGTCAATTCTGTCTTTGTAGGCGTTGGGCAACGCATCAAGACCGTTGCCAAGCATTTCAAAAAAGGAGAGGCCTTCCAGGCCTGGCGCCACATCCGCCTCCTGGACAGAGTCAGGTCGAGAATAAACCTGAATACCCTCGCGCATGAATCCAGCAAGACCCTGGGTCAGGGCTTGCAGCAGTGCGTCGGTAAGCGAGATAGAGCTCGCGAAGGTGCCGTCAGATGCCTGTATGTTGATAAAAAGGATGTCAGGATTTTTTATCGCGCTCGAATAGGGCAGCAGTTTGCTCAGGACCTCATGCGCGACCTGGCGCAGCACTGGCGCCGTGCGGGCATGCTCATTCCACTCGGAGAAGACCTCCCCTAGCCGCCCGAGAGCCGCCGTTATTCCCTCGGAAGTTGAACCCGCCAGATCGGCGTCAAGCCGGGACAAAATCGATAAGTCAGTCATGTATAGCTCCACGGTTGCGCTGTCCAAACCCAAAAGGCATCCAGCCAGATGGAAGTAAGTTTGAGCAGCCTAATCACGCAAACAATAGAACACTGCTACGCACCGCGCTTTTCGATAACTATTGCTATAGATGTAACTGGAGTGTGATCAATAGTTGCCAGAGCACGCGCATACAAACGTGGGAAGTTTTACCTGGATCCAATAGTTGCTCGCGCAGCCGACTCTTACATTTGCTGCAACAAACAATCTCAACAACCCGTCTTTTCAGTACTGCTGACAGCGTTTATCATCCCGGCCACGTTGATTTTGAAGCTCCTGGATCTACGTATTATTTAGCCGCTGCCTTGCAGCGGCTTTTTTTATCAAGTTAATTATTAGGGATCCAACTTACATCTGGCGCCAATATGCCATGACGGTTGAATAAAATGCCCGGCACAGACGCTGACTAGAGATACTTCTGCAAGTTGGCCATCATCTGCTTAAGCGCTTCAACGTTATCCTGCGGATGCACTGCGTCACCAAAGTCGTTGATGCGCTGCCATTGGGCGGCTACCTCTTCCGGGCTGAACCCCGTCACCGGGTCAAAACCCGCACCCAAGCTGCGCTCCCAGCGCACTTTGCCAATCCAGCCGCCGCCCACTTCGAACAAATCCGACGTGTCCTGGCACTGCTCGCTGCCCAGGTACACCACCAACGGGCTGATCAGCTCCGGCTTGAGCAGCTCGAATACTTGCGGCGCGATCAGGCCTTCGGTCATGCGCGTACCACCAGTGGGGGCGATGGCATTGACCAGAATATTGTTCTTGCGCCCTTCCAGCGCCAGGGTGCGGGTCAGCCCATACAACCCGAGCTTGGCCGAGGCGTAGTTGGCCTGGCCGAAGTTGCCGTAGATCCCCGAGGTCGATGAGGTGAAGATCACGCGGCCGTAGTTCTGCTCGCGCAGGTGCGGCCAGGCTGCGTGGGTCACTTTGTAGGCGCCTTCCAGGTGGACCCGATAAACCAGGTCCCAATCGGTGTCTTCCATCTTGGCGAAGGATTTGTCCCGCAGGATGCCGGCGTTATTGACCACGACGTCCACCCGACCAAAAGCGTCCAGCGCGTTCTGCACGATTTTATCGCCGTCGGTCACTGAGTCATGGTTGGCCACGGCAACGCCGCCCGCTTCGCGAATCTCTGCCACCACTCGATCCGCTGCGGACGCATTGGCGCCCTCGCCGTGGGCAGAGCCCCCCAGGTCATTGACCACCACCTGCGCGCCATGACACGCAAAAAGCAGCGCATGCGCTCGCCCCAGGCCGCCACCGGCACCCGTGACGATAACGACCTTGTCTTCAAAACGAATGGGTTGGCTCATGATCGGCTCCAGTAGAGGGTTTGGGACCGCCAGTGTCGTCCACCGCTGCAGCGGTCACAATCAACACAATCGGCGCTGAATGGTGCGCGATAAGGTAGTGGGATAAGTGCTCTTGCGATCACCAAATCTGTGGGAGCGAGCTTGCTCGCGAAGGCATTATTTCTGCTCACAGAGATACTGTGACATTCCAGTCCTCTTCGCGAGCAAGCTCGCTCCCACAAAGGCGCCCTTTATTGACAGGGACCTCTTGACTTCAAGCTTTCAACAACCCAATGAAATCCGCCAACCAAGGCTCGGCATCGGTTTCAGGGGTGACGCTTTCGCTGGCGTCCAGGCGCAGCATGTCCTGCACTTCGATCACGCCCAGCTCGGCAAACAGCTCACGAATCTGTTCGCCACCCCCACAAAAGGTGTCGCCGTAACTGGCATCGCCCAGGCCGATCACACCGCCGGGCAGGCCGCGCCATTGCGCAGGCAAAACGTCACGAATCTGCGAGTAGACTCCATGGATGTTATCCGGCAGCTCGCCCATGCCTGTGGTGGACGTCACGCCCAGCAAGGCCTGCGGGGCAAATGCCTGCAGCTCAGCGAGGGTCACCCGCGGGTTGTGCAGCACCTCATGACCGGCATTGCGCAGGATACCTGCAGCATGACGGGCAACTTCTTCAGCCGACCCGTAGACCGAACCGGAAATGATCGCGACTTTCATGAATCTTCCTTTATGACTGGCTGGAAACGTCGGACATTATGCCCCAAGCCGACGGATGACCTAGAATGCGGACTCTGCGATTCGCTTCGGAACACTTTCATGATCAACGCAAAGCTGCTTCAGCTAGTGGTCGACGCCTCCAATGACGGAATTGTCGTTGCCGAGCAGGAAGGTGACGACAACATCCTGATCTATGCCAACAAGGCCTTCGAGGCGCTGACGGGCTACGCTGTGGATGACATTCTGTATCAGGACTGCCGCTTCATGCAGGGTGATGATCGCCAGCAGCCCGAGCTGGAGATGATTCGCCAGGCACTGAGCAGCAAGCAGCCTTGCCGTCAGGTACTGCGTAACTATCACAAAGATGGCAGCGTGTTCTGGAATGAGCTGTCGATCACTCCGGTGTTCAACGAGGCCGATCAGCTCACGTATTACATCGGCATCCAGAAGAACGTCACTGAGCAGGTCAAGGCTCAAACACGCATTCAGGAACTGGAAGCAGAGCTTGCCGCCACCCGAACAGAACTGGCGGCCTTGAAAAAAAACCATTAACAGCAACAAAATGGCGATTTCACGGTCTGCTTCTCACTAACCGACATCTCAGAGCTATGTAATGTCGCACGAATCGCTTCTCACCCAGGCTGAACTGGATTTCATCCAGAACATGCAGCACAACCCCAAGCTGAACGTGCGCGATGCGACACGCAGCTTGACGGTGAACGGTGGAAGGCAGATTCAAGACTTGCTGACTCGCCTGGCTGCCCACGAACAGGTGACCATTCAGGCCCAGTTCGATAATCAACAGATGACCTTCCCGCTGCATCTGGTGGAAGACGAATTCCACGCGTTGCACCTGGAACTGGGCGCGCCGTCGATTTTCGAAGAGGGGCCGCGCATCAGGCCGTGGCGCCTGACGCTGCCGGAACCGGTCGCGCTGGAAACCGAAAAAGGGGCGATGACGGCCCTCTGGCTCTACGAAATGTCGTTCAAAGGTGTGTTGCTGGAGAATCGCAAGCCGAACCGCCCACCGAAAGTGTTTTCCGCCTGGTTCGCCCCGGTAGGGCATGCGCCCATCGCCATGCGCGGCACCTTCGAGCGCCTGACCGAATCAGGGCTGGCGGCTTACCGGCTCAGCCAGCACAACAAGGAAGAGACCGAACGCCTGCGCCAGTACATCCTGCAGCAACATCGCAAGCTCTTTCCCTCCCTGCATCGCTGACTCAGGTATCGAGCCGGCCCTGCAAGAACAGCTGCAACCCCCGCTGCATGGATCGCCCGTCGCTGCCCAGACACGCCACTGCCGATCCTTCAAGACTCTCGCGCGCCAGATCAGAACCCTCTCCCGCCAGTAACAGCGGGCAATCCAGGGTCAACGCCAGGCGTTTGAGACGACGCGGCAGATCAACCGCGGGCGGCAGGTTGCTGAACAGCACGACCGCCAGCGGAGCCACCTTGCCACAGATCAGGCTCAGTTCTTCCAGCGGCTGCCCCAGCGCCAACACTTGCACGCCCACATCGCTACTGCCAAGCAACAGCCCAGCGACCCACAGCTCCAGTTCGCGACAGGCGTCAGGTAACGCGGCCAGGATCACTTTATGCGGCGCAGCACCCGCCGCCATCTGCAGGCGCTGAAGGGTCCGCGCACGCAGGAAGCTGTCGAGAAACAGCCACTCGCTGGTCTGGCCAAATCGCTCACGATGCAGCAACAGCTCTCGCCACACCGGGATAAAGACGTCCTGAAACACCACGGGCATCGGGTAGCTGGAGAAAACCTGACCATAGAGCTGCTCAAGCCTGCGCTCGTCAAAGGCAGCCACCGCGTGGCGGATCTGCTCGTGCCAGTCAGCCCAGTCACTGGCCTGCACGTCGCTGTCCAGTGCCACCGGCGGTGGCCGGGTGCTGCTGGTGTGAGCCAGGATCTTGCTCACCTTGCTGACCGCAACGCCGCGCTCGATCCAGCCCAGGATGCTGCGCACTTCGTCGATATCGCTTTGCGAATAAAGCCGATGCCCGCTCTCTGTCCGGGTAGGCTGGATAAGCCCGTAACGGCGCTCCCAGGCACGCAGCGTGACCGGATTGATGCCGGTGATGCGGGATACTTCGCGGATAGGAAACAACTCTTCCTGATCAAGGCCTGCACAGGGGCCGTTGATGAGCGGTTGGTCCGTGGCGGAATCAGTCATGACAAGGATCGCTAGGAAACAAGCGGCGTAGTGTACGCCTGCACACGGCTTATTTCGTTAAATAACCCTGCCTGCGGTCGATCTGTTGGACAGATTGCGCCCCGCCCTATGGCTTATTTGTGGAATTCAGGAATAATCCTTGCTTGCTCAAACAGCGAAGCTGACGCAGCCCATCACCCCGGCGCTGCGCCATGTGAATTCCCTATCCGGGAAACTCACGCGTCTATCGGAGATACACAATGTCTACCACCCCCGTCACCCTGCTGGTTGCGCGCCGCGTAGCCCATGGCCGTTATCAGGAACTGATCGCCTGGCTGCATGAAGGCGAACGGCTGGCCACTGATTTCCCCGGTTACCTGGGTTCGGGTGTCCTTGCCCCGCCACCCGGTGACGACGAATTCCAGATCATCTTCCGCTTCGCCAACGCCGAAACCATGCACGCCTGGGAGCATTCCGAGTCGCGAAGCTCCTGGTTGGTGCGCGGCAGTGGCCTGTTCGCGCAACCTTCGGAGCACCGCGTGAGCGGGATCGATGGCTGGTTTGGCGCGGTTGGCCAACGCCCGCCTCGCTGGAAGCAGGCCGTGGCCATCTGGCTGGCGTTCTTTCCGGTGTCGTTGACATTCAATTTCGTGCTGGGCCCGCTGCTGAACGACCTGCAACTGCTGCCGCGGATCATGATCAGTACCCTGATTCTTACTCCGCTGATGGTGTTCTGGTTCATCCCCCTGTCCACGCACCTGCTGGCCTCGTGGCTCAACCCCGCGCCGACGCCTGCCCGGCCGAGCGCTGAATCAGTGCGCAGCAGCTGAATCCTCCCTCCCCGGCAGCTCAATACTGCCGGGTGGCGAATGCCCCCGCCGAGACAAACTTCGGTATGCTATGCGTTCTCGTAAGGACATCCCCCGAACGCATGCCGAACGTCGCTAAATGAATAATCCAATCCTGATCACCGGGGCCAGTCAACGAGTGGGTCTTGAGTTGGCAACAGCACTGGCCGAGGCTGGCCATCTGGTTGTCAACGCCAGCCGTACCCTCGCCCCGGCATCGTCGCATCCCAATATCGTGTCGTTTGCCGTTGACCTGCAGATCGCCGAAGAGCGCATGGCGCTGGTCGCCTGGTTGCAGTCCAACTACTCAGGGCTGCGGGCCGTGATCCACAACGCATCGTTGTGGCTGGAAGACGGCGTCGACAACCTGAACACCATGTTCAAACTGCATGTCGAAGCGCCCTATCATTTGAACCACGAGCTTGCACCGCTGCTGGCGCAGAGTCCTAAGGCGGACATCATCCATATCTGCGATGAGACCTCCTCCCGGGGCAGCAAAAGCCATATCGCCTACGCTGCGACCAAGGCCGCGCTGCAGAACATGGTGCTGTCCTTTGCCGAAAAACTCGCCCCGGACACGCGGGTGAATGCGATCTTGCCCGGCCTGTTGATCCTCAAGGAAAACAGTGACGAGGCCTATCGCAGCCAGACGCTGAAAAAGGCCCTGCTGGCGTTCGAACCCGGTTCGCAGCCGCTGATCGATGCAGTGTTCTACCTGCTCAACACGCAGTACAGCACTGGCAGCAGCGTGGTCGTGAACGGCGGCCGACACCTGAAGAAAGGCGCTTGAATGACCCTTTCATTTCATCTTTAACGAGGCAGTAATCCCATGACTGACCAAGAACGCCTGGAACTCGAAGCCGCCGCCTTTCGCAGGCTGGTGGCGCATCTGGACAGCCGCAAGGATGTGCAGAACATCGATCTGATGAACCTCTCCGGCTTCTGCCGCAACTGCCTGTCCAAATGGTACAAGGCGGCAGCGGATGAAAAGCACATCGACCTCAGCCTCGATGATGCCCGCGAAGTGGTGTACGGCATGCCGTACAGCGAGTGGAAAGCCCAGTACCAGAAAGAAGCCAGCGCCGAACAACAAGCGGCGTTCGTCAAGGAACCCAAGCATGACTGACCTGAACACCCTGCGCGCCAGCCTCAACAGCGGCGAGCACGTTTTCGCCGACACCCTGGCCTTCATCGCGGCAGGCTACGACTACCAGCCACAAGCCTTCACCAATGGCGACGTGGAAAATGCCGCCGGCCAGAACGAAGGCTCCTGCAAGACACTGGGGCTGGCGCTGCTTGAAGGCCTGAGTGACGAAGAAGCCTTGTTGGCGTTCGGTGAGCACTACCGCTCGGTACAAGCCACGCCTGAAGGCAGCGACCACGGCAACATCCGTGCGCTGATCGACAATGGGCTGGCGGGTGTCAAGTTTGCGGGCGAGCCGCTGACGCGTAAGGCTTGAGTCGCCGCAGATACTGATGACGACGAATCATTCTGTAGGAGCCAACTTGTTGGCGAGGCGGCGCTTCAAGCGGAAGTGGTCTTCCTGAAAACCGCCTCGCGAACAAGTTCGCTCCTACAGCCTCTGCGATTTTTCGGGCACACCTCGGTCTTGTAGGAGTTGTCGGAGGTTACGACGGCGACGAATGCGATGAGCCTGACACACCGCGATTCGCAGCCTTCGGCAGCTCCTACAGTGAGCAGCGTCCACAAAAAAACCGGCCAAGGCCGGTTTTTTTTTGCAGCTGAAAAGTCGCTATCAGAACGACACGTCAGCCAGACCATCCAGATACCGTTCGGCATCCAGAGCAGCCATGCAACCCGCACCCGCCGAGGTAATCGCCTGGCGGTAAACGTGGTCAGCCACGTCGCCTGCTGCGAACACACCTTCAACGCTTGTCGCCGTCGCGTTACCTTCACGGCCGCCCTGCACCACCATGTAGCCGTCTTTCAACGCCAGCTGGCCTTCGAACAGCGAGGTGTTTGGCGTGTGGCCAATGGCGATGAACACACCATCAACTGTCAGCTCGTCGCTGCTGCCGTCGTTATTCTTCAAGCGCGCACCGGTCACGCCCATGTTGTCACCCAGGACTTCATCCAGCGTGGCGTTAAGCTTGAGTTCGATCTTGCCTTCGGCAACCCGCGCATGCAGTTTGTCGATCAGGATCTTCTCGGCGCGGAACGTCTCGCGGCGGTGAACCAGAGTCACCTTGCTGGCGATGTTGGCCAGGTACAACGCTTCTTCAACGGCAGTGTTACCACCCCCGATCACAGCGACCGGCTTGTTGCGATAGAAGAAACCATCGCAGGTTGCGCAGGCCGAAACACCCTTGCCCATGAACGCTTCTTCCGACGGCAGACCCAGGTAGCGAGCGCTGGCGCCGGTGGCGATGATCAACGCGTCGCAGGTGTAAGTCCCGCTGTCGCCTTTGAGGCTGAACGGCTTGCCTGCCAGATCCACGGCATTGATGTGGTCGAAAACGATTTCGGTTTCGAAACGCTCGGCGTGTTCACGCATGCGATCCATCAGCGCCGGGCCAGTCAGACCGTGAACGTCACCCGGCCAGTTATCGACCTCGGTGGTGGTGGTCAGCTGACCGCCAGCCTGCATGCCAGTGATCAGCAAAGGCTTGAGATTGGCTCGCGCGGCGTAAACGGCAGCGCTGTAACCGGCAGGGCCGGAGCCGAGAATAATCACTCGGGAATGACGTACATCGGACATGACACACTCCTATCGACCGGCCTTTAACGCCGTGGTCGGAACGGCTGATATAAAAAGGATCACCGCAAGCACTTGGGGAAGGCTGTAGTGCGGTCATCCTGAAAATTTGAAGCTGCGGCCGCAACCGCAGCGACGTGTTACAGGCTGGTCGCGTTCTCAGCCAGGTAATCAGCAACGCCACGGGCGTCAGCTTTCATGCCTTTCTGGCCTGGACGCCAGCCTGCCGGGCAGACTTCGCCGTTTTCTTCGGTGAACTGCAGGGCTTCAACCAGACGCACCATGTCGTCGACGTCACGGCCCAGCGGCAGGTTGTTGACCACCTGGTGCTGCACCACGCCTTCACGGTCGATCAGGAACGAAGCACGCAATGCAACGCCAGCGTCGTGTTCGATGCCGTAAGCGCGAGTGATTTCGTGTTTCACGTCGGCCACCATGGTGAATTCGACTTCACCGATACCGCCCTTCTCTACCGGGGTGCTGCGCCATGCGTAGTGCGTGAACTGCGAATCGATGGAAACGCCAACCACTTCAACACCCAGCTCGCGGAATTTAGCGATGCGGTTGTTGTGCGCGATGATTTCCGAAGGGCAAACGAAGGTGAAATCCAGCGGCCAGAAAAACAGCACAACGTATTTGCCACGCAGCGAGGACAATTTGAAGCTGTCGACGATCGAACCGTCGCCCAGCACGGCCGCTGCATCAAAATCCGGTGCCTGTTTATTTACCAGTACGCTCATGAAGTCTCCTAGATGAAAAATTGAAAAGGATAGGTTGAGAAAGTGACGCCAAGCCTATCGGGGGTGCAGAGATTAGGGAAATATCGTTTCACAATCCAGCTCATAGGCAAGCTCTATCCGGCCACGCCGACGACTTGCCTGCTGTGCAGACTTTACGCTGATCGGTTTGTTACCGCGAATGTCTGGCGGCGTCACCGCTTTTGTAGGAGCTGCCGAAGGCTGCGAATTGCGGCGTGCCTGTCAGCCCCGGCTCGCAGCCTTCGGCAGCTCCTACAAGGTAAGCAGCCACTTTCACCCGACCACTAAAGCCGGTAAGGTCGCGCGATTCAATTGATCTGGAGGCTGCCATGCCTGCTCCCGCGCTCTCGGGCCCGCAATACCTGCGTGAAGGCCTGAAACTGGTTCTCAGCCCAGGCCTGCGCCTTTTCGTCCTGCTACCGCTGACGATCAACCTGGTGCTGTTTGCCGGTTTGATCTATCTGGCGATGCACCAGTTCGGCATGTGGGTCGATACCCTCATGCCCGAGCTGCCGCAGTGGTTGAGCTTCCTCAGCTATATCCTGTGGCCGCTGTTCGTGGCGCTGGTGGTGTTGATGGTGTTCTTCACCTTCACCATGCTGGCCAATATCATCGCCGCACCGTTCAACGGCTTCCTGGCGGAGAAGGTTGAAGTGGTCGTGCGCGGCACCGATGAGTTCCCACCGTTCAGTTGGGGTGAATTGGTGGCCATGGTGCCGAGAACCTTCGGCCGGGAAATGCGCAAGCTGGGTTACTTCCTGCCACGCGCCATCGGCCTGTTCATCCTGTCATTCATCCCGGTGGTCAACCTGATTGCCGCGCCCCTTTGGCTGCTTTTCGGCGTCTGGATGATGGCTATCCAGTACATCGACTATCCGGCGGACAACCACAAACTGGGCTGGAACGAAATGCTCGCCTGGCTGCGCTCCAAACGCTGGCAGAGCCTGAGCTTCGGCGGCATCGTCTACGCCGTACTGCTGATACCGGTAGTCAACATCCTGATGATGCCAGCCGCAGTGGCCGGGGCTACGTTGTTCTGGGTCAGGGAACGGGGTGAAGAGGCGTTGTTGATAAACAAGGTGTAAAGACTTCGAGGCCCCTCATGGGGCCTTTCAATTACCTGACGCAGTTTAAATAAATCGCGCCACACCGAAGCGAAAATATATAACAAGAAACCTCCTACCTATAATAAATACACTTCTTACAACTCCATAAAAACACCAATCAATTGCCGCAGGCAAACTTCTGCCTGCACCGGCAAACACTTGCCTATAACTTACAATACAACGATGTAGGACTTGTATGTAGGACGCTATTTTTGGAAACTCTCCTATCCCCACAAACATTGACCATTCAAGCAATACGTTTGAGGAACGTTGAAACTGGCACTGTTGTTGCTGATACAGCAAAAACACAGGAGAGCCACAACAATGGAAATCAACAACACTATTGCCGCTAAAACAAACCCACTGAAAACCCAGAAAGCATCTGCTGCTCAGGCGACGCAGTTCGCCGAGATATTCAAGCAGGTAATGAAACCCGAGCTCAGCGAACCGCTCAAACCAGCCCCCGCCACGCTGACACGGCACACTCCGCCGCGCTCACATCTGGAGATGAAAAGTCCCAATCCTGTAGATCAAATACATATACCTCAGGCAGCGGCAATGGAGAGGCTTGGTAACTCTCGGGTATTGCCTTTTGCTTCTCCCAGTAATCGCTGAAGTTACGATCACACATGCGACCTCCTGTAGGAGCCAACTTGTTGGCGAGGCGGCTTATGCGGCGCATCAGCTATAAAAGCCTCGCGAACAAGTTCGCTCCTACAAGTCACCGCCATACCCCCACCGGTTTCTGCAGAGGAAGGCCTACAACCGTCACAAATCCATCACCCCACCGCCACATAACCGCAACCATCGCAGTCGAGACTGGCTCTCATGAGCAAATCTCTTCATGTCACCCTCATCACTGAAACCTTCTCTCCCGAAATCAATGGCATCGCCACGACGCTGGGACGGTTGTGTGACGGGTTGCGTTCGCGGGGCCATCGGGTTGAGTTGGTTCGGCCGCGTCAGGCCCAGGATGCAGGCCCGCCTGCGGACGATCTGATGCTGTGCCGTGGCTGGCCGATTCCGGGGTATCCGGGGTTGCAGTGGGGGCAGTCGTCGATGCGCAAGCTGCTGCGCCGTTGGCAGCGCCAGCGCCCGGATGTGCTGTATATCGCGACTGAAGGCCCACTGGGTCTATCGGCCTTGCGTGCGGCGCGGCGGCTGGGGATTGCGGTGGTCAGTGGCTTTCATACCAACTTCGCGCAATACGCCCGGCAATACGGCATTGGCATGATCAGCCGCGTCCTGACCCATTACCTGCGCTGGTTTCACAACCGCTCAAACATCACTCTGGCGCCCAGCGTGAGCCAGAAGATGGAGCTTGAACGACGTGGCTTCGAGCGCATTGAACTGCTGTCCCATGGCGTCGACAGCCAGCTGTTTCATCCCTCCAGACGCAGCCAGCTATTGCGCGACAGCTGGGGGCTGGCAGCACACGACGTGGCAGTGGTGCATGTGGGCAGACTTGCAACAGAGAAAAACCTGGGCTTGCTCAAGACCAGCTTCGATGCCCTGCAGAGCAAGTATCCCCAACGTACCTTGAAGCTGATCATTGTCGGCGATGGCCCCCAACGCGCGAGCCTTGAACAGCAACTGCCCGAGGCGATTTTCTGCGGCACTCAGCGCGGCGAAACGCTGGCGGCGCACTATGCCTCGGGGGACATGTTTCTATTCCCCAGCCTGACCGAGACCTTCGGCAATGTGGTGCTCGAAGCGCTGGCTTCCGGGCTGGGTGTGGTGGCTTACGATGAAGCCGCCGCCGCGCAACACATACGTCATGGCCATAACGGCGCACTGGCGATGCCGGGGGATGAAGAAGCATTCGTCGATGCCGCCTGCTGGTTGCTCGAAGACAGCGAGACCTTGCGGCGGGTGCGTCTCAATGCCCGGCAACATGCGAGCCGTCAGGGCTGGGCAGCGATCATCGACCTGTTCGAACGACAACTGCTCAGCGTCTGTCCGGTATCGCCCCTGCTCAACCTCGAACACGCCCCGCACTGAGCACGCTGGACTCAATTCAAATCAAGGTGGTGAGGGCATCGCGACTGAACGGCAGGATGTCCTGCTCGCGGCCTTCGCGCACTTTCACGGCCCAGTCCGGGTCCACCAGCAGCGCGCGCCCCACCGCCACCAGGTCGAACTCCTCGTTACCCAGACGCTGCAGCAGATTCTCCAGGCTGGCCGGTTGCGCCACTTTGTCGGTGTTGACCATGAACTGCAGAAACTCGCCGTCCAGCCCGACACTGCCCACGGTGATGGTGGGTTTGCCGGTCAGTTTGCGGGTCCAGCCTGCCAGGTTCAGATCGGAGCCTTCGAACTCAGGCTCCCAGAACCGACGTGTCGAGCAGTGGAAAATGTCCACGCCCGCGTCGGACAGCGGCTTGAGAAAGGCCTCCAGCGCCTCAGGGGTCTCGACCAGGCGCGCGCTGTAATCCTGTTGTTTCCATTGGGAGAAACGAAAGATGATCGGATAGTCTGGGCCAACCGCTGCGCGAATCGCCTGGATCAGCTCGATGGCGAAACGAGACCGGCCAGCCAGATCGCCGCCGTATTCATCGGTGCGCTGATTGCTGCCCTCCCAGAAGAACTGATCCACAAGATAGCCATGGGCACCGTGGATCTCCACGCCATCCATACCGATAGCCTGCGCATCTTTGGCGGCTTGGGCGAAGGCTGCGATGACTTCGGCAATATCCGAATGAGTCATGCCGTGGACGACGACCTGGCCGTCCTTGAGTTTTTCAGTGGGGCCATAGGCCGGAACGCTGCCATCCGGCTCAGTGCCCAGGCGGCGCACTGCCCCCACATGCCACAGTTGCGGGACGATCTTGCCGCCCTCGGCATGCACGGCGTCCACGACTTTTTTCCAACCCGCCAAGGGTGCGTCACCAAAGAACTGCGGCACATTGGGGTAACCGTTGGAAGCCTTGTGATTGACCGTCGTGCCTTCAGTGATGATCAACCCCACGCCCGCCGCGGCGCGGCGACGGTAGTATTCGATCACTTTGGAGTTGGGGACATGACCGGGCGAGAAAGACCGGGTCATGGGCGCCATCACGACCCGGGTTGATAACTCGAGGTTGCCAAGACGAAAGGGTTTGAACAGGGCTTTGACCGGCATGCAGGCGTCCTGGGTGATTTTCGGGATCGCCAAGGATAGAGCGGGCGATCAGCGGGATGACAGCACTATTGATTTGAGTGATTGGGGTTTAGAACTACCAAGCGTACAGATCAGACGCTGCTGGAACATCCACGACGCTATGGCGAAATAAACGCAGCAATTGTGGGAGCGAGCTTGCTCGCGAAGACGGTTTTCAGGTTTAACGGAGGGTGTGTAATGTTCCGCCCCCTTCGCGAGCAAGCTCGCTCCCACAAAAAGCCGTTCACAACGTTATTTCAACGCTTTCTCGATCGCCTGGATCACCGCCGGATCATCCGGCGCGGTGCGAGGTGAAAAGCGGGCCAGGACACGGCCGTCTTTACCGACCAGAAACTTTTCGAAGTTCCAGGTGATATCGCCTGGGTACTCTGCGCCCTCTCCCGCCAGCAGCCGGTACAGCGAATGACGCTGCGGGCCGTTCACGTCGAGCTTGTCGCCCAGTGTGAAGGTCACGCCATAGTTGAGGCTGCAGAACTCGCGGATCTCTTCCTGAGTCCCCGGCTCCTGCCCGGCAAACTGATTGCACGGCAGACCCAGAACATTGAAGCCCTGGCTTTTGTAGGTCTGGTAGAGGTTTTCGAGCGCGGCGTATTGCGGCGTAAGCCCGCATTTTGAAGCGACGTTAACGACTAGAACCAATTGCCCCTTGAACGGCGCCAGCGGCAGCTCCTGTCCATCCAGAGCTTTGAGTTTCATGTCGTGAAAAGCACTCATGACCGTTTCCCCCTTGACTGCATTACGTACCAGCAGCGGACTAAAAAGGCGCCTTGCCGGACTGCGCGAACGTGTTGTCTACGCAGAACCGGCTTGGGCGCCTTGGCAGCAAACCTGAGCTTAGCAGCTCAGATCAATGGTGGTGACCACCTTCGCCATGGACGTGACCATGGGCGATTTCTTCCTGACTTGCGTCACGGATATCAACGATTTTGACTTCGAAGTTCAGGCGCTGACCCGCCAGCGGGTGGTTGCCGTCAACGGTCACGTCGTCACCATCCAGGTCGCGAATGGTCACGATCTGCATGCTGCCGTCAGGACCGGAAGCGTGGAACTGCATGCCGACTTCGAGCTCGTCGACGCCTTCGAACATGCTGCGGCTCAGGGTGCTGACCAGCTCGGCGGAGTATTCGCCGTAAGCATCTTCAGGCTCGATGGCAACCTTGAGTTCGTCACCGACGTTCTTGCCGTCCAGTGCTTTTTCCAGGCCAGGGATGATGTTACCTGCGCCTTGCAGGTAGACCAGCGGCGCGCCGCCGGCGGAGCTGTCGATGACCTCACCGGCGTCGTTGGTAAGGGTATAGTCGATGGAGACAGCCTTGTTGGCGGCGATCGGCATGAGGGCAAGACCTTTGCTTAAGATTGAAGAACGAGCAAGTTTAACCAAGCAATCGCCCGAAAGCGAACGCAACTCTGACAGACGGCCCAAATTGCAGAACCCGACAGTGATGGATTGGAAGCAGGATGAGGACGGCCATTGGGTCGTTGTGTTGTCGTGCGGGCACACTCAGCACCTGCGTCATCAACCGCCCTGGCAATCCAGGGCCTGGGTCCTTGATCCAGCTCAGCGACAACAGAAAATAGGTGAAAGCTTTCACTGTGGCTGGTGTGCGCAGGCCTCGGATAACGATAACCTTAGCCCCCGTTGAGACGCTGCGATTCGACAGCGCCCCTGCTTCTTCGGTCGAGGCTGTTCATGTGCGCCACGACCCTTGTACTGCTCATGTCATGCGAGAACCCTGAATGCAGACTTTCTTTATTGCGCCCACCGATTTTGGGGTGGGTCTGACGTCCATAAGCCTGGGGTTGGTGCGTACCCTGGAGCGGGCCGGGTTGAAAGTCGGTTTCTTCAAGCCCATCGCCCAGCCGCATCCGGGCGACCTGGGGCCGGAGCGATCCACCGAACTGATGGCCCGTACCCACGGCCTTAACCCGCCTCGCCCGCTGGCGCTGTCCCATGTGGAACGCATGCTCGGCGACGGGCAGCTCGACGAGTTGCTCGAAGAAATCATCAGCCTCTATCAGCAAGCCGCCGTCGGCAAAGACGTGTTGGTGGTCGAGGGCATGGTGCCGACCCGCAATGCCAGCTATGCGGCGCGCGTGAACCTGCATCTGGCCAAAAGCCTGGATGCCGACGTGATTCTGGTTTCGGCCCCTGAAAACGAAGCGCTGACCGAATTGTCCGGCCGCGTCGAATTGCAGGCCCAGCTGTTTGGCGGCCCCAAGGACCCTAAGGTCTTGGGCGTGATCCTCAACAAAGTGCGCACCGACGAGAGCATGGAAGCCTTCGCCGTACGCCTTAAAGAACATTCCCCCTTGCTGCGCAGCGGCGACTTCCGCCTGCTGGGCTGCATCCCTTATCAGGCCGAACTCAACGCCCCTCGCACCCGGGATGTGGCCGAGTTGCTGGGCGCTCATGTGATCAATGCCGGCGACTACGAACAACGCCGCATGTCGAAGATCATCATTTGCGCACGCACCGTGCTCAACACCGTGCAGTTGCTCAAACCGGGCGTATTGGTGGTCACGCCGGGTGATCGCGACGACATCATCCTCGCCGTCAGCCTGGCCGCCATGAATGGCGTGCCGCTGGCCGGGTTGCTGCTGACCAGCGACACAGTGCCCGACCCACGGATTCTGGAGCTGTGTCGCGGCGCGTTGCAGGCCGGTTTGCCGGTACTGTCGGTGAGCACCGGCTCCTACGACACCGCCACGCAGCTCAACCAGTTGAACAAGGAAATCCCCATCGACGACCGGGAGCGGGCCGAGATCATCACTGATTTCGTCGCCAGCCACCTGGACGCCGCCTGGCTGCACCAGCGTTGCGGCACGCCACGGGAATTGCGCCTGTCGCCCGCGGTGTTCCGCTATCAATTGATCCAGCGCGCGCAGTCGGCTAACAAGCGCATCGTGCTGCCCGAAGGCAGCGAGCCGCTGACCATTCAAGCCGCTGCGATCTGCCAGGCACGGGGCATTGCCCGTTGCGTGCTGCTGGCCAAGCCCGAAGAGGTCCACGCGGTGGCCAAGGCGCAAGGCATCGAGCTGCCACCAGGTTTGGAGATTCTCGACCCTGACGTGATTCGCGAGCGCTACATCGCGCCCATGGTCGAACTGCGCAAAAGCAAAAGCCTCAATGCGCCGATGGCCGAGCAGCAACTGGAAGACACGGTAGTGATCGGCACCATGATGCTGGCGCTCGATGAAGTCGACGGGCTGGTCTCGGGGGTCATTCACTCCACCGCCAATACCATTCGCCCCGCCCTGCAACTGATCAAGACCGCGCCGGGCTGCACGCTGGTGTCGTCGGTATTTTTCATGCTGTTCCCGGAGCAGGTGCTGGTCTACGGCGACTGCATCATGAACCCGCACCCAAGCGCGAGCGAACTGGCGGAAATCGCCCTACAAAGTGCCGATTCGGCAGTGGCCTTCGGCATTGCGCCGCGGGTGGCGATGATCAGCTACTCCAGCGGCAACTCGGCCAGCGGTGAGGAAGTCGAGAAAGTCCGCGAAGCCACGCAACTGGCTCAAGAGGCCAAGCGCGATCTGCTGATTGACGGGCCGCTGCAATACGATGCCGCTGCCAACGAGAACGTGGCCCGGCAACTGGCCCCTGACAGCTCGGTGGCCGGACGCGCCAACGTATTTGTGTTCCCGGACCTGAACACCGGCAATACCACGTACAAGGCCGTGCAGCGCAGCGCTGACTGCGTCAGCCTCGGGCCGATGCTGCAAGGCTTGCGCAAACCGGTGAATGATTTGCCGCGCGGCGCCCAGGTCGATGACATCGTCTACACCATCGCGCTGACGGCGATTCAGGCCGACACCCTTCCCTGACACACAATCTGATTACCGTTGGCCGCTATCGCCACCTGGCGACAGCGGCCGAACATTTTCCGGAGCCTGATCCATCATGGATTTTTTGCCTGCCCCCTTGCGTGGTGTCATTGCCTCGCTGCTGTTGGCGCTCAATACGATCGTTTGTTGTACGCCGCTGTTCATCGTCGCGATCTTCAAGCTGTGCCTGCCCTTCCCGGCGGCGCAACGGCTGACCGACTGGCTGATGAGCCACATCCACGAGGCGTGGATTGCCAATAACAGCCGCTGGATGAACCTGATCGGCCATACCCGCTGGCACCTGAGCGGGTTGGAAGGGCTGGACTATGAACATTCCTATCTGGTGACCAGCAATCACCAGAGTTGGGTCGACATCATGGTCTTGCAGTACGTGCTGAACCGACGCATTCGTCCGCTCAAGTTCTTTCTCAAGCAGGAGTTGATCTGGGTGCCGGTGATTGGTCTGGCCTGGTGGGCGCTGGGCTTTCCGTTCATGAAGCGTTATTCCAAGGCGTACCTGGCCAAGCATCCGGAAAAGAAAGGCAAAGACCTGGAAACCACCCGCCGCACGTGCGCGAAGTTTCGTCATAACCCGGTAGGGATTTTCAACTTCGCCGAGGGCACACGCTTTACCCAGGGCAAGCATGCGCAGCAAAACTCACCGTTTCGGCATTTGCTCAAGCCAAAGGCCGGCGGGATTGCGTTTGTGCTGGATGCGATGGGTGAGCAACTGGAGTCGATCATCAACGTGACGATCCATTACCCGAACGGGCGTCCGGGTTATTGGGATCTGCTGTGTGGCAATGTCAGAGAAGTGGTCGCGCATTTTGAAGAGATCAAAATACCCGCGCACTTTATCGGCAAGAACTACGACCAGGACGGCGAGTACCGCCTGGAGTTTCAGCAGTGGATCAACAAACTGTGGGAAGACAAGGATCTGTTGCTGGATCGGTTGCATGCCGAGTATCCCGGCAAAACGCATTAATCCTGTAGGAGATCCCCCGTCGTCCAGACGCCGCGCTGTCGCGTAGCAAACATGGGACCTGTGGGAGCGAGCTTGCTCGCGAAAGCGATGTTCCTGCCCACAGAGATATATCGGGTGTTCCGGCCTCTTCGCGAGCAAGGTGGAGCGCCACCCCGGTCCTCCCACAGAAAAGCATTCCAATTCAGAAAGTTATTTCTTGTTTGATGAGAGCTGCCGCAGGCTGCGAACGACGGTGTGTCAGATTCATTGCCTTCGCAGCCTTCGGCAGCTCCTAAAGGATTTACTGCTGATACTGCTCGTACTGCTGACCCGGAATCGGCTTGAGGTTGACCTCTACCCGACGGTTCTGGGCGCGGCCGTTGGCGTCGGCGTTGCTGGCAATCGGCTGATCGGGACCGGCACCGCGCACTGACAAGTGTGAAGAGTCCACACCCTGAGAAGTCAGGTAAGTGCTGACACTCTGCGCACGCTGCAACGACAAGTCCATGTTGTGCTGACGCGAACCGGTGCTGTCTGTGTAGCCGATGATTTCAATGTTGTTCTGGTTGAACTGCTTCAGCGAGCCCGCCAGATTATTGAGCGGCGAATAGAAGCTGCTGGCAATGGCCGCCGAGTCGGTGGCGAACGTGATGTTGCCCGGCATGATCAACTTGATCTGATCGCCCTGACGCTGAACTTCAACCCCGGTGTTGGCCATGCTGGCGCGCAATGCGGCTTCCTGCTTGTCGGCGTAGTAGCCATAACCGGCGGATGCCGCGCCCACTACCGCAGCACCGATCAAGGCGCCTTTGCCGCGATGGTTGTGGTCAATGGCGGCACCGGCCAAGGCACCCGCCAATGCACCGAGGCCACCGTACTTGGCGGTTTTGCTGACACCGCCGGCGTTTTGCGCCTGGCCCTGGTTGTCATAGGGATTCTGCGACGCACACCCGGAGAGCAGGGCCAGCGCTGTTGCGGCAATAATCAAACGACGCGAGGTAAACATGGAGATGCTCCTGATTCTATGGCCATCAAGCCCGGCAGCTGAATGAAACGGGACTTGTGCGCAAATTAGAGCATGGCCCCTGTCAAAAATTCCTTAACCGGCCCTGAACGGTTCCGATGGCTTTGAGTGGCAGGTTGGAAAATGCCGGATATGCTGATGAGTAAATCAGCTGTTTTAACTGAGAACAGGAAACAATGTTCACGTCAGTACCCAGGCAAAAGTTTGTTTTTGACGTCAAAAAACAAAACTTATAACTCGCTGATTAATATCAATAAATAGCGAATATTGGGTACTTATAAATCTGTTGGCGCCTCATGCTTTTTCATGACCGCCTGACTATAATGGCACAACGCAATCAGACAGTTTAACGGCCGTCTCAAACATGCACTCATGATGATCGGCAGGACTCCCCCGGGTCTCATGAACGGCGACTTCCCCCTCCAGACCTAACGGCGTGCACGGCAGCTGCGCTTCAAGGTCGAACAGGACTCAGGCGATGCTGAAACGTATCCCCGTCAGCCAACTGATGCTCGGCATGCACATTCACGAGTTTTGTCGAAGCACTTCCTGTGAGCCATCGTGGGCCAGCCAGGTTGACGTGCAACTTGATGACCTCACCTTGCTCAAACACATTCAGCAATCGGCCGTAAAAGAAGTCTGGATCGATACCCGCCTGGGTTTGAAACCTGACGGAACATGCTCATCCATCCCCGATGATGCTGAGGCCGCAGGCACGGCACCGGCGACCATTGCAGAAGAAATATCACGCGCCAAACTGATCTGCGGCCGCGCCAAGAACGCCGTGATGGCCATGTTCACCGAAGCCAAAATGGGCCGTGCCATGGACGTGACCAACGTTGAACTGCTGGTCGAGGAAATCTCCCGTTCAATCGTGCGCCACCCCCACGCATTGATCAGCCTGTCGCGCCTGAAAAATTCGGATGAATACACCTACATGCACTCTGTCTCGGTCTGCGCATTGATGGTCGCGCTGGCACGTCGCATGGCCATGAGCGAGAAAGAAGTCCGTGAAGCCGGGGCTGCCGGATTGATGCATGACGTGGGCAAAATGATGATTGCACCCGAGATCCTCAACAAACCCGGTCGGCTGACGGACGAAGAGTTTTCAGCCATCAAACACCATCCCGAAGCAGGCCTGAAAATCCTTCAGGACAGCGATGCAACCAATGCCGCCGTACTTGACGTCTGCCTGCATCACCACGAGAAAGTCGACGGCTCCGGCTACCCGCATCGCCTGGCGGGCGAGCAGATCAGCCTGTTCGCCAAAATGGGCGCGATCTGTGATGTGTACGACGCCGTGACGTCCGATCGGCCTTACAAGAAAGGCTGGGGGGCGGCCCATTCACTGCGGGAGATGGCCAGCTGGAAAGGCCATTTCGACGAAAGGATTTTCCAGGCATTCGTGAAAACCCTGGGCATTTACCCGGTGGGCACGCTGGTCAGGCTGGAAAGCGGTCGCCTTGGCGTGGTCATCGATCAGAACGAGCAGTCGCTGCTGCTGCCCCGCGTCAAAGTCTTCATGTCGGCCCGTACCCGCAAACCCATTGAGCCCAAAGTCATCAACCTGGCGAGCCAGCGGGAATATGACGCGATCCTCAAGGTGGAATCAGCTGAAGATTGGCAGCTGACTGATGTCGAGGAGCTGTGGTCGGGGTTCAAGTCCCACGCCAGCTAGATCCCTCCCTGTAGGAGTGCCCACGTCGTCCGGACGCCGCGCTGTCGCGCAGCAAACACAGGACCTGTGGGAGCGAGCTTGCTCGCGAAAGCAATGTTCCTGCCCACAGAGATATATCGGGTGTACCGGCCTCTTCGCGAGCAAGCTCGCTCCCACAGAAAAGCATTCCAATTCAGATAGTTATTTTATGTTTGATGAGAGCGGTCATTTGCGCCTCTATGTGTCTGCGCCAGGTCCGCATCTAATTCCCGCCCAACAACCCCAACTCCTGCGCGCGGGCCACGGCCTGGGTGCGGCGCTCCACGCCCAGTTTGCTGTTGATATGGCTGGCGTGGGTCTTGACGGTGTGCAGTGAGATGAACAGCTGCTCGCTGATTTCCTGATTCGAGCAGCCTTGGGCGATCAGTTGCAGCACGCTCAGCTCCCGCACGCTCAGCGTGTCATTGGTGTGGGTGGTTTCAGGTGGCGCGATGCATGTCACGGTTGGCAATCTGACCAGCAGCCCCTCACGCACGGCGCAGGGCTGGGCCTGCAGCAGCGCTTTGCGCAACCAGTCCGGGTGATGCTCGATCAATTCCTGAAACGGCAACAGCGCCCCGCCCGCCGCTGCCTGCAGACCACGCTGCAGCAAGATGCAGGCCTGCCCCTGATCGGGGGATGTCAGCAGTAAGCGTATCCGCTGGATCAACGTCGCGAGGAGCAACAGCTGGGCGTCGATGGTCTGCGCCTGGCGTTCAAGTGCTTCGAGCCGTTGGGCGCACTCGCTGACGCGACCCTGAATACGCTCCAGCGCCGCACATTGCAGCTCCACATGCTGTGGCAACTGCGGATCGCATTCAGGTGACGAAGCCGGCACTTCGCTGTTGTAGGTCTGGGTCAGGCGCATCAGCCAGGCTTCAGCCAGATCGATACGGCCCTGACGCAGCCACAACTCGCACTTGGCCAGGGTGATCATTGCCAGGTAGTAGATCGGCGGCACGTCCCAGATATGCATCAGCCGTTCGGCCTCGGCCAGTTCGGCAAACGCCTCGGCGAAACGCCCTTCACGCCCTTCCAGACCGGCAATGGCGCAATGGCCAATCAACACGGTGATGTCCCGACAGGCCCGGGCTTCGACCAACCCGGCGAGCAAGAGCCCACGGCCGGTATCACCCTGGCCGCGCAACGTCAGCAGATAACCCTCGTACAGCGTCAGCCGCGCCCGGACTGCGTATAACCGCTGAGCAGACAAACCCTTGAGCCGCTGCAGGCCATGACGCACTTCGTCCAGCGCGCGCAGGATTTCACCCCGAGCATGCAAGACCCTGGCGCGATCATAATGCGCGAGCGCCTCGAACAGCGGGTTGGCCACCCGTTGCGCCAACTCGAGCGCCTCACGATTAAACGCCCGGGCCTGCCCCATATCGCCTTCGGTAATCGCCAGCCCCGCCAGCGTCGACAGGCACAGCAGGCGCTGGCCGTAACGCTTGCGCGGCAGGCTGAGCAGGGCCTCGCTGCAATACAGCCGGGTTTTGTCACTGTCCCCGCGACCACGGGCAATCACGCCGCTGAGTGCCATCCATTGAGCGAGCATTGATTGCTGGGCAGTGGCCGACGGCGCAGGTAAAAAACGGCTGAGATGGCTGGCCAATTCTTCAGCGGCATCCAGCTGACAGGCCAGGCCCAACGCCCAGGCGTAGAGCACGATCAAGCGCGGGGTGCTGATCAGCAGGCTGTCAGGCAAATCCATTTTCCAGCGCAGCAACATGCCGACGTTCTGCTCGGCCAGCAGTTGCTCTTCGGAGAGGTTTTGCACCAGATTGGCCGCGACATCCAGATGCCCGGCGCGTAATGCCTGCTCGACCGCCTCGTCCAGCAAGCCCTGCTCGCTGAACCAGCGGCAGGCGTTGAGGTGCAGGCGGTTCTGCGGTGGCCCGTCCTGGATGCGTGCCCGCAGCAGGTCGGAAAACAGATGGTGATAACGAAACCAGCGGCCGTGCTCATCCAGCGGCACCAGGAACACCTGATGCGCCTGCAGGTAACTGAGCATCTGCGGACTGTCATGACTGTCCCGGACGGCATCGCACAACTGGCTGCAAAAACGCTCAAGGCAGGCGGTGTCATAAACAAAAGCCTGCACATCGGCGGGCAGGCAATCGATGACTTCCTCAAGCAGGTAATCGCGGATCAAGCCTTCGCCGCCGTGCAGTGCCTGAGGCAACTCGCTGTGGGCACCGGCTTCGGACGCCGCCAGCAACCAGAACCGCAATCCGGCGACCCACCCTTCACTGCGTTCGATGAGGCTCTGCATGGCCTCGGCATCCAGCGCCCGATTGTGCTGGTCAAGCAAGGCCACGGATTCGGTATGGGTCAGGCGCAGGTCCTGCTCATTGAGTTCCAGCAATTGCTGACACAGCCGCAGCCGCGCCAGATGCCAGTCCGGCCGCTGCCGACTGGTCACCATGATGATCAGCCCGGCGGGCAAATGATTGAGGAAAAACTGCAGGCAGCGATCCAGCACCGAGCCCTGGGCCAGATGGTAATCATCCAGCACCAGCAATAAGGGTTTGCTGAGCATCAGGTGCATGGCCAGCTCATCCAGCAAGCCGTCCAGCCATTCTTCAAAAGCAAAAGGTTGATGACGCTGGCGCATTTTCAGCAGGCCTTGAGCCTGAGCGCCCAACTGCGGGAAAAACTGCTGCAACGCAGACAGGAGACGCTCGAGAAAACGCCCCGGATCGCTGTCCCGCGGGTTCAGACCCAGCCATACGCTTTGCCACTGGGGCGGTAGATTCTGGCAAAACTCGACCGCCAGCGAGCTTTTGCCAAACCCTGCTGGCGCGCTGACCAGCAACAGGCGCCCGGACAACCCCGCAGTCAATCGCTCGCATAAACGGCTACGGGCGACGTAGCCATCAGGCAGTGGTGGTCGAAAGAATCGCCCTTCCAGCGCGGGAAGGGCACTGTTTGCGAATCCTTGCAAACGGGACAGGTCTGTCATGGCCGGCTCTGTTGTCGAAGTCTTATCGGCTTGGCGGATGCACCCGAGACTAGTCGTTAACTGAGCGCTTTTGAAGGCAGGCCGGGAAAAGACTGTAACAATTTCCCTACAATCATCGAGCCGAATACACAGGCATAGAAAAGCCCCGGTGAAGGGGCTTTGGGGTGTGAGCTGCGGAAGCTGGCTTGTAGGAGCTGCCGCAGGCTGCGAAGGCGGTGTGTCAGCTATATTGTTTTCGCAGCCTTCGGCAGCTCCTACAGTTCCATCGCATTTATATCAACGAACCCCCTCCTGACGCAGCGCATTAGGCGTGAACTCGCTAGTGGTCGCGGTGAAGCCGAAGTCGTAGGCGCTTTTCTCTTCGTTCTTCATGCCCAGTGCCAGATAGCGACCGGATTGCAGGTCATACAGGGCTTCCAGGGCGTACCAAGGAACCTGTTTGTCGAAGTAGTTTTCAGCGTGGGCTTCAGCAACGCGCCACAGTTGGCCGCGACCGTCGTAGTGGTCGATCACCGCTGCCTGCCAGGTGTCTTCGTCGATGAAGAAGTCACGTTTGGCGTAGATGTGGCGCTGACCTTCCTTGAGGGTGGCGGTGACGTGCCAGACGCGACGCAGCTCATAGCGGGCCAAGTCCTGGTTGATGTGCCCGGCCTTGATGATGTCGGCGTATTTCAGCTTCGGATCATCGAGTTTGTAGCTATTGGCGGCGATGTACAGTTCCTGCTTGCCGACCAGTTTCCAGTCGTAGCGATCCGGCGCCCCGTTGTACATGTCGAGGTTGTCGGAGGTACGCAGGCCATCGGCCGCGGTGCCCGGCCCGTCATAAGACACTTGCGGGGCACGACGCACGCGGCGTTGCCCGGCGTTGTAGACCCAGGCCGAACGGGGCTCCTTCACCTGGTCGAGGGTTTCGTGAACCAGCAGCACACCACCGGCCAGACGCGCCGGGGCCGTTACTTCCTGCTTGAAGTAGAACAGGACGTTACCGGGGTTCTTCGGGTCGAAATCCTTCATTTTGTCGCGGAACACGAACTGATCGCGGAAGTACACCAGGCTGTATGAGCCGTTGGGCTGCGGAGTGGCCTGGGTGACCAGGCGTGTCACGCTGCCGCCACGGTAACGCGTGATGTGGTTCCAGATCACTTCATTGCCGTTCTGCGGGATCGGGAACGGCACGGCGGTTTCGAAGTTTTCCAACCCGTTGCCGCCTGCGACCAGCTTGGTGGCAGTGGCGTTTTTCTTGATGGCGGCATACACATCGTCAGGCACGGTAGCGCCACGATGGGAGGGGTAGACCGGCATTTTGAAGGTTTCCGGGTAGCGCTTGAACATCGCATATTGGCCCGGTGCCAGATTGGCCTTGTACTGCTCCACGTTGGCGGCGGTGATGGTAAACAGTGGTTTTTCACTGGCGTACGGGTTGGCCAGGAAACCCTTGCTGTCCACCGCTGCGGCGTTCTTCGGCATTGGGCTCCAGGCCGGAATGGTGTTGGCAGCGTTGCCAGCCTTTTCCGCACCCATCGGGGTCAAAGTAGTGCCGAGCTTGGCCGCTTCCGATTCAGACACTGCGGCCATGACACCGGTCGCCAACAAGGACAGACCCAGCACACCTACCTGCAACAGACCTTTTGTTATTCTCATTTTCATAGTCGTCCTGAAAAACCGTGTACTTAGAAGTTCATGCCAAAGCTGAGCGCAACGAAGTCGCGATCATCGACCGTGGTGTACTTGCCATCAAAGAAGTTGGTGTACGAAAGACTCGCGGTGTAGGTGTTCTGGTACTCGGCGTCCAGGCCGAGGCTGACGGCCTTGCGACCTTCTTCGAAGTTGCCGCCGGGGCCTGGCGAATAGCCTTCGACGTCATGGGACCAGGCCACGCTTGGGCGCAGGTTCACACCAGCGAAGACGCTGTTGTAATCCCAGATGGCTCGGGCGCGATAACCCCACGAGTTAGCGGTGGTGAAGCCATCGTTTTCGCAATAGCGAGTCAGGTTGTTTTGCGCACCGCCGCCCAAGGTGCTTGCGTTGAGGGCTGCGCACTGCCCGGCTGGCAGCGGACCCGGGCCGTAGCTCGGGTCACGGCCGTAACGGATTTTCGAGGTGTTTTCCAGACCGCCGACGTGAGTCCAGCCCACTTCACCGACCACGGTCAGACGCTCTGCGCCCATGACCTGGTCAAAGAACTGCGTGAAGGTGGTTTGCATCTGGGTGATTTCTTTGCGGCGGTAGCCCGGCTGATCGGTATTGGGCTGGCCCTGAAGCACCGACACGTTGGGGTTCAGCGGCGTGATGCCGGAGTACAGAATGTCGGTGGTGTTGAGCTGCACCGGCGCGTTCGGACGGTAGCTGATCTCGCCGCTCCACGCGGTGCCGGTAGGCAAGGTGGTGGAGAAGCTCAGGCCGTACAGGTGAATGTCTTCCGGGTATTCAACGTAGTAACTGGAGTTCCCGGCAACCACCACAGGCAGCAGGGTCGGCGCCAGAGCGGTGGCCGTTGCAACCGGAATACCGGAACGTGCCAGGGAACCCACCAGGCCTGCCGCGCTGTAGGCGCTGGCCGGGCCGCCACGACCACTGAAAATCGGCGCGCGGCTGTGATAGTTCATGAAGTACGCGCCGAACTCGGTGTCCAGCGGCTCGAAGTTGTAGTGCATGGCCAGGCCGAACTGACCGCTGTCGCGTGCATCGCGATCCGGGCCACGGCGCACGATCGCGCCCTCGTCGGGGTTGCCGAACCGGACACCTTGCTGAGTCAGCGAGTTGAGCACCGCAGCGCGGGCACCCGCGGGCAAACCGGCAGCGGTCAGCGAGCTGTTCAGGCCGTTGCGGCTGCGCAGTACGGCCAGGTTGTTATCGCAGCCGTCGGAGATCACGTCCGGTTGCGAGAAGAACGTGCCGCAGTTGTCGGTAACGGTCTGATCCCATTCCAGCTGGTAGAAACCTTCCGCCGAGAGGTTTTCGGTGATGCTTTGCGACAGGTAGAACATGTTGACCGGAATCAAGCCTTCCTTGATTTCCGCGCCAGGGCGGCGGAATGCGGAAACGTCCACCGGGTTCACGCTGTTGATGCCGTTCTGGATGAAAGTACTTTCACCCCAGCTGACCACTTGTTTACCCAGACGAACCGAGCCCGGCTCATCACCGATGCTGTAGTTGTGGTAGACGAAAGCGTCGAGAATCTGCCCGCCGGAAGACTTGGCGCCTTCCTTGCGGTTGGAGTCGCTGATGTCCTTGAACTCGCGACCTTCGTCCTTGAGTTCAAAGTCATACCAGTACTTGCCACGCACGAATACGCCGGTGTCGCCGTATTTCAGTTCCAGGTCATGGATGCCCTTGAAGATCTTCGAAAACGTCTCACCACGTTTGAAGTTCAAGTGACCGTCATCGGAGGTTTGCGACAGGCCATGCCCGCCGTTGTTGGAGCCGATGAGGTTTTTGTTGGCTTTCTCGGTTGACCAACTGGCGCCAACGGAGAGCGACGAGTCGAACTTGCCTTCGATTTCGCCAATATTGAAACTGACGCCGAATGCAGGACCGGCGAGCGTAGAAGCGAGACTGACGGCCAAGGGCAACTTTGCCCGGCGCCAGAACTGGTTTGCTGTTGTCATCGACGCTACTCCATGTGTTTTTTATTGTTTTGGCAGTGGTACTGGTTAAAACGCCGTGGTCTTTATCGCTAAAGCCACTGGACGCTCATCGGGTAACCCAGAAGGTTACAACACGATGGCGCATCCCCATTCGTTTTTACCCAGCCCACGCCGACTATATCCAGCCGGACGCACTGCTTGATCCCTCTAAAGTGTGATTTGTTGCGTGAAACGGTCTGGGACGCGCTTTTGCGGATGGCTGCACGCGCCCCTGTAGGAGCCAACTTGTTGGCGAGACGATTGGGCAGACGATGCTCTTCTATCGCCTGTACCCGCGGCTCGCGAACAAGTTCGCTCCTACAGGAATTGCATTCAAAGGGTCGAAAGAAACGCGCTATTGGTGCTCTGCCATTCCACGATATCCAGCCGCATGCGCTTCTTGTCGAGCTTGCCGACGCTGGTCTTGGGAATTTCGGTAACAAGGGCGATCTGGTGGGGGATTGCCCATTTGTTGATATGCCCCAACTCAACAAACGGCTTGAGGTGCTCCTTCAGACTTTTGGCGTCGACGCTGTGCCCATCGCGGGCCACCAGCAACGCAAAGGGCCGCTCGCCCCATTGCGGATCGGCGATGCCCACGACTGCCACTTCACGTACGCCCGGATGACGACTGCACAGGTCCTCCAGCGCCAGGGACGAAATCCATTCGCCACCGGTCTTGATCACGTCCTTGATGCGATCACGAATATCGATCACGCCCATGCTGTCGAGCGTCGCGACATCTCCCGTGTGCAGCCAGCCGCCCGCCCATAGCTCGGCGCCCTTTTGCGGCTCGCGGAAATAGCCTTCGCTGAGCCAGGGCGCGCGCAATACCAGTTCGCCCATGGACTCGCCGTCTGCGGGAAGGAAGTTGCCGTCTTCGTCGACAATGGCCGCATCCACCAGAATCCCCGGCACACCCGCCTTGATCTTGTAGGTCACGCGTTCGTCTTCGCTGCCAGCGCGCAGTTGATCGTTGATGTGTGCCACGGAAATCAGCGGGCCGGTCTCGGACATGCCATAAGCGCCGGTCAGGGAAATGCCCCGAGCCTTGGCGGCTTCGTACAGGCTGCGGGTCAGAGAGCTGCCGCCGATGATGATCTTCCAGCCGCTGAAATCCACGTCCTGGGCGCTTTTGCAGTTGAGCACCATCTGCATGATGGTCGGCACGCAATGAGAAAAAGTGACCTTCTCGTTACGCCACAGGGCTACCAGCATTTCCGGGTCGTAACGACCGGGATAAACCTGCTTGATGCCCAGCATGGTGGCCGCATACGGCATGCCCCAGGCATGAACGTGAAACATCGGCGTGATGGGCATGTACACGTCATCGGTGCCCAGCAACCGCTCGGCACTGCCGACAATGGTCGCCACGCCCATGGTGTGCAACACCAGCTGCCGGTGGCTGAAATACACGCCCTTGGGGTTGCCGGTGGTGCCGGTGGTGTAGAAGGTGGTGGCGACGGAGTTTTCGTCGAAGTCTTCGAATTCATAAGTCGGGCTGGCCTCGGCCAACAACGACTCGTACTCGCCCACCAGGTTGGGCAAATCGGCGGTTTTTTCCGGTAGATCGGTGAGCAGCAGGGTTTTTTCGACCGTGGTCAGGTGCCCGGCAATGCCGTGGTACAAGCCGACAAACTCACTGTTGACCAGCACGAACTTATCTTCGGCGTGGTTCATGGTGTAGACGATTTGCTCGGGAGACAGACGCACGTTCACGGTGTGGATCACGGCGCCAATCATCGGCACAGCAAACATGCATTCCAGATACCGGTGGCTGTCCCAGTCCATGACTGCCACGGTATCCCCCGCCTTGACGCCAGCGGCCGTCAGCACATTGGCCAGCCTGCTCACCCGCTCGACCAGTTCGGGATAGGTGTAGCGCATGATGTCGCGGTAGACGATTTCCCGGGTTTTTTCGTAGCGGCTGCCAGACATCAATAGCCGCTTGATCAACAGTGGATACTGATAGGCACCGTCAGCTGGCGCAATAACACGGGTCTGCAACATAAGAGTTCCTTTTCAAAGTACGCGGGCGTGGCTTGAAATATGGACTCTAGAGCGGCACCCCGCCAGCCAGATCAGCCGAAAGGATGATTTGCCTGTAGGAGCTGCCGAAGGCTGCGAAGCGATGTGTATCAGGAAGATGCTTTCGCAGCCTTCGGCAGCGCCTACAGGTGTAGTGCGGTTTTCTTCAACGGATCTCGGTAAACGCCAGCTTCAACCCCAACGCCACCAACACCCCACCCATGGCCCGGTCAAACCAGTGGCCCATGCGGGCGAAGCCTGCGCGAACGCGCGCCTGGCTGAACAGCCGTGCGACCAGGCAGAACCAGATGCCCGTCGCCACCGCCAGGTAAACGCCATAACCGGCCTGCACCCACAGCGGGGTATGCGGGTTGATGACCACCGTGAATAAGGACAGAAAGAACAGCGTCGCCTTGGGGTTCAAGCCGTTGGTGATAAAGCCGCTGGTGAACGCGCCCCGTGCAGTGCGCTCGCCCGCGGCTATATTGATGGGCGCGTCACTGGCGCTGGCTGGTTTGGCGCGTAAGGCCTTGAAGCCGATGTACAGCAGATAGCCCGCAGCAGCCCATTTGAGCGCGTTGAACAGCACGATCGATTGCGACACGATCAGGCCAATGCCCAGCAACGAATAGCCTACATGCAGGAAAATCGCCGTGCCCACACCCATGGCGGTGTAGGTCCCTGCCCGACGCCCATGAGCCACACTTTCGCGGACCACCACCGCGAAATCTGGGCCAGGGCTGGCAACGGCAAGCAGATGGATCAAGGCGACAGTCAGAAATTCGGCCCAATACACGGCGGCTCTCCATAGATAAGCTGGCAAAAATGTAAGCAAGCGTTTCGCTCTGTTAGGCTCGATACACTAAGCCTTCAAGACTTCCAATAACAGGTACAGCTGATGAGCAATCACGGTAAGGCAGTTTTCCTCGACCACACCTCTCTGGATCTGGGTGATCTGGATTTGAGCCCGTTGCGCGAATGCTTCGACGAACTGACGCTGCATGCCAGCACGGCACCGGATCAGGTGAGAGAGCGGCTGCAAGGTGCGCAAGTGGCTATCAGCAACAAGATTGCGATTGATGCCGACACGCTCGCCGCCTGCCCCGATCTCAAGCTCATATTGGTAACCGCCACCGGCACCAACAACATCGACCTCGCTGCAGCTCGCCAACACGGTGTGACAGTGACCAATTGCCAGGGTTATGGCACGCCATCGGTTGCCCAGCACACCTTATTACTGTTGCTCGCCCTGGCGACGCGCCTGCCCGATTACCAGAATGCCGTGCAGCAGGGCCAGTGGCAGAAAGCCAAACAGTTTTGCCTGCTGGACTTCCCAATCGTCGAGCTGGAAGGCAAAACCCTGGGCCTGCTGGGCCATGGGGAACTGGGCGGCGCCGTGGCGAAACTCGCCGAAGCGTTCGGCATGCGCGTGCTGCTGGGGCAAATCCCCGGCCGCCCTGCCCGTCCTGATCGATTGCCGCTGGAGGAGTTGCTGCCACAGATCGACGCCCTGACCTTGCACTGCCCCTTGAACGATGACACCCGGGACATGATCGGCGCCCACGAACTGAGCCTGCTCAAGCCCCATGCATACGTGGTCAACACCGCACGCGGCGGGCTGATCAATGAACAGGCGCTCGCCGATGCGCTGCGCAACGGCCACTTGGGCGGCGCGGCGACCGACGTGCTGACCGTGGAACCCCCTCGCGATGGCAACCCGCTGCTGGCAGGCGACATCCCGCGCCTGATCATCACCCCCCACAGCGCATGGGGCGCACGTGAAGCCCGACAGCGGATTGTCAGCCAGATCACCGAAAATGCGTTGGGGTTCTTTGCGGGCCAGCCGGTTCGGGTGGTGAATTAGCCCGCAAATCCCTGTAGGAGCTGCCGAAGGCTGCGAAAGCGGTCTGTCATATGAATCGCCTTCGCAGCCTGCGGCAGCTCCTACAAGGATCGCGCCGCCGTTGCTGGCTCCAAACTGTTAGACTCCGCGCTTTTTCGAGGAGCCCGCAATGGACCCGCGCAGTGAAGTGTTACTCCGTCAGGCCGAATTGTTTCAGGGCTCGTTGCTGTTGGCCGGTTTGCCCGCCGACGATTTGCTCGGGCGTTTGCCGCAAGCCCATGGCTGGTGCTGGCATGCCGGCGATCAAGCGGCGCTGGATGCGCGCTTCGAAGGCCGCAGCCATTTTGGCGTGAACGCGCCGGACCAGCCTTTCGACGCTGCCGTGGTATTTCTGCCCAAGGCTCGCGAGCTGACTAATTACCTGCTGAACGCGCTGGCCTCGCGCCTGGCCGGTCGCGAATTATTTCTGGTGGGTGAAAAGCGCAGCGGGATCGAAGCCGCCGCCAAACAACTGAGCCCGTTTGGCCGCGCCCGCAAGCTGGACAGCGCTCGGCATTGCCAGCTCTGGCAGGTCACGGTCGAGGACGCGCCGCAAGCGGTGACCCTTGAAAGCCTCGCTCAGCACTACGAAGTGGAAATGGAAGACGGCCCGCTCAAGGTCGTCAGCCTGCCGGGCGTGTTCAGCCAGGGTCGTCTGGATCGTGGCTCAGCGTTGCTGCTGGAGAACATCGACAAGCTGCCCAGCGGCAACCTGCTGGATTTCGGCTGCGGTGCCGGTGTGCTGGGCGCTGCGGTCAAACGTCGCTACCCGCATAACAACGTGATCATGCTCGATGTGGACGCCTTCGCCACCGCCAGTACCCGCCTGACCCTGGCTGCCAATGGCCTGGAAGCCGAAGTATTGACCGGCGATGGCATCGACGCCGCGCCCATGGGGCTGAGCACGATTCTGAGCAATCCACCGTTCCATGTCGGCGTTCATACCGACTATCAGGCAACCGAAAACTTGCTGAGAAAAGCCCGCCAACATCTTAAATCCGGCGGGGAACTGCGGCTTGTCGCCAATGCTTTCCTCAAGTATCAGCCGATCATCGAAGAGCATTTCGGCATCTGCGCACTCAAGGCACAAGGGAACGGTTTCCGCATCTACCGCGCAAAACGGGCGTGAAAATAAGCGCTTGCCGAAAGCGTTTCGCGTAGGCAGAATCCGCTCCGTCCTAGGGGAGTAGTCTCCCACGAGCGCCATGCTCGTCCGGTACGCATCAACATACTTGGTCCTCAGACCATGGTGCGTACGACCCCGAATCCGCTCAGACGGATCGGTGGTTTGACAAGACCTATGACACGAACACCTTACCCGGGGCGGGGAGGCTGTACGTGTCATAGCCGTGTCGACCCGCCCCTTAGGAAAACCTGATGCTGGAATCCCTGTTGGTCCCCACCGCTGTTGTCGCGCTTGCCGAAATCGGTGACAAGACCCAACTGCTCGCCCTCATTCTGGCCGCTCGCTTTCGCAAGCCCTGGCCGATCATCGCTGGCATCGTGGCTGCAACCCTGGCCAACCATGCCGCCGCCGGTGCCGTCGGGGCCTGGTTCGGCAGCTTCTTCTCTGATGCCACGCTGCACTGGATCCTTGCCGCAAGCTTTGCTGCCACCGCGCTCTGGACACTGGTGCCGGACAAAATGGACGACGACGAGGCCAGCACCGCGCGCAAATTCGGCCCGTTCATGACCACGCTCATTGCCTTCTTCATCGCTGAAATCGGCGACAAGACGCAAATCGCGACAGTGATGCTGGCGGCGCAGTATTCGTATCTGTGGCTGGTGATTCTGGGCACCACGCTGGGCATGTTGATCGCCAACGTGCCGGTGGTACTGGCGGGCAATTTCGCTGCCGAGAAACTGCCGCTGACCCTCATCCGTCGCCTGGCAGCGAGCGCGTTTTTCGTGCTGGCGCTGGTGGCGGTGTACAAGGCGATGCAGGTGAGTGGTTGGATTTAAAACACTGATCTGTAGGAGCTGCCGAAGGCTGCGAAGCGGGTGCACCTGCTACACCGCGATTCGCAGCCTTCGGCAGCTCCTACAGGGATCTGTGTTTTATCAGGACTTTTTCGCAGCCTGATACAACGGCATCACCTTGGGAATCGCCGCCTGCAGCGCAGCGATACGGTTTTGCGAAGCCGGGTGAGTGCTCATGAATTCCGGTTGCGAGCCGCCGGAATTCTGGGTCATTTTCTGCCACAGGGTGATGGCGGCATTCGGGTTGTAGCCCGCACGCGCTGCCAGCTCCAGGCCGAGCAGGTCAGCTTCGTTTTCGTTACCGCGGCTGTTGGGCAAGGTCAGGCTGTAATTGACCACCGTGTCGGCCAGCGCCAGGCTGTCCTGCCCCAGGCCCAGAATGGCCCCGGCGCCTTGTTTGGCCATGGCGACGCCATAAGCCTTGGACATCGCTTCGCGCCCGTGCTCGCGCAGGGCGTGGGCGATTTCATGGCCCATGACCGCGGCGATTTCATCGTCTGTCAGCTTCAGTTTTTCGATCAGGCCGGTGTAGAAAATGATCTTGCCGCCAGGTCCGCAGTTGGCGTTCAGCTCATCGCTTTTGATCAGGTTCACTTCCCACTGCCATTGCGCCGAGTCCGGTCGCAATTTCGGTGCCTGCGCGATCAGTCGATCGGCAATCGCGTGCACACGCTTGGCATCGGCACTGGTGGTGTCGAGCACGCCTTTGCTGGACGCTTCGCCCACTGTTTCCTTGTAGGACGTGGCATACATCTGATTGACCTCATCGGTCGAGAGCATGCTGAACATGTATTGCTTGCGCTCGACGCCGACCGAGTCCCCGCTGGTGGTGTTCACGGTCTGGCAGCCGCTGAGCAGTAATGCAGCACTCAAAGCACAGTAAGCAAAACTCTGACGCATGGTGGATCTCCCTTTAAACATGGCGATCATCCTAGGGGGTGAACGCGTTATGCGCCAGATACTGGCCAATAGCTGCATTTGTCAGTCTGGTCACCGAATGGTTCCAATCTCGACACATATCCGATGACGACCTTTTGAGCGCTTTTGCGACGATCCGGATGGATGGGCTAACAGTTCAAACAAGCTCTGCCGATAGCCTCTCATAGCCGCACCACCCTCTTTCGGAGCTCCTATGAAGTTCAAGTCGATCCAGTTTTCAATCGCTGCTTTGGCGGGAGCTATCGTGCTGTCGGTGGTCGCCGCCCTCGTGCTGTACTCGCTGTTCGCCGGCGAGCGGACCCAGAGCCTGGTGGATCAACGCACCCAGGCCCAGTTTGAAAAAACCATGCAACAGCGCTTGAGTGCCCTGGCCCAGACCCAGGCCAGCGAAATCAAACGCGAGCTGGAAAACCCGTTGTTGATCGGCGCGGGCCTGGCGACCACCAACGCCCTGCTGGGCATCAATGACGCTCAGGGCCAGGCGCAGCTCACGATCAGCCGCGAGCAGATGCTCAACCTGCTGCGCAATACCCTCGAACAGAATCCCAAAGTCCTCGGCGCTTACATTGGCTGGGAGCCCAACGCCCTGGATCGCAATGACGCAGCCTACAACGGCGTGACCGACAAAGGCGTCGACCCCAAGAACGGGCGCTTCATGCCCTGGTGGTATCGCAATAACGACGGCACCCTGACCCTGGAAAAGCTCGCCAGCCTGGAAGACCAGACCCGGCTCTCCACCGGTGTGCGCGCCAGCGAGTATTACATCTGCTCAAAAGAGACCAAAAAACCCTGCGTCATCGACCCGGCGCCCTACCCGCTCGGCGGCAAAGTGGTGATGCTCTCTTCGTTCATCACGCCGATCATGGTCAACGGTACGTTCCAGGGCATCGTCGGTGCAGACCTCTCGGTCAACTTCATTCAGGACATGCTGGTTGCCGCCGACAAAAAGCTCTACGACGGCGCAGGTGAAATGGCCCTGATCGCCACTAATGGCGGGCTGGTGGCCTACACAAAGGATCCGGGCAAGCTGGGACAGCAAGCCAACACGGTTCTGGATGCCAACGAAGTCGCCAACCTGAGCAAGATCAGCCTGGGTGAAGTGCGTTACGACGTCGACGAGGAGCATGGGCACATTGAGGTGTACATGCCGTTTGGCATCGGTACCACCGACGCCCGCTGGACCTTGATGATTCAACTGCCGCTCACTGCCGTCATGGCCGACCTGAACCAACTGCAGAGTGATCTGGAAGCCCAGCGTCACACCGACATTATCGGCATGACGGTGGTCGGGCTGATCATCGCCGCACTGGGCTTGCTGGTGATCTGGCTGGTGGCTCGTGGCATTGCCAGCCCGCTCAAGCAGATGGTGCTGATGCTCGACGATATTGCCCAGGGCGAAGGCGACCTGACCAAACGCCTGACCAGCGACCGCGCCGATGAAGTCGGTCAGATTGCCACGCGCTTCAATACCTTTCTGAGCAAGCTGCAGGCCATGATCAGCCAGGTGGTGACGTCGGTGCAGAAGGTCAGCGACTCTTCAGAGCACACGGCCGATATTGCGATCCGCACCAATCAGGGCGTGCACCGGCAGATGTCGGAAATCGAACTGGTGGCCACCGCCGTGCATGAGATGACCGCCACGGCCCAGGATGTCGCGCGCAATGCTACCCAGGCGGCGCAGGCTGCGCATCACGCCGACGGGGCCGCCAACCAGGGCATGCAGATTGTGCAGAACACCTCCGATTCGATCAGCGCACTGGCCTCGGAAATCGGCCGTGCCGTCGGAGTGGTGCAGAGCCTCGCGGCTGACAGCGAGAACATCAACGCGATCCTGACCACCATCCGCGGCATCGCTGAACAGACCAATCTGCTGGCCTTGAATGCCGCCATCGAAGCAGCCAGGGCGGGTGAACAGGGTCGAGGTTTTGCGGTGGTTGCTGATGAAGTGCGCAACCTGGCGCAAAAGACTCAGCAAGCGACCCAGGAAATCCAGAGCATGATCCAGCAGTTGCAAAGCGGTACCCGCCAGGTGGTGCAGGTCATGGAGGACAGTCGCAACAAAACCGAGGAAAGCGTTGGGCACGCCGCCGAAGCTGCGCAAGCACTGCACACCATCACCAAAGCGGTCTCGGTGATCAACGACATGAACACCCAGATCGCCAGCGCCGCCGAAGAGCAAAGCGCGGTTGCCGAAGACATCAACCGCAACGTCACCAACATCGGCCAGGTCGCCAATGAAGTGGCAGGCGGCGCCACCGAGTCCAGCCAGGCCAGCGCCGAACTGACCAAACTGGCCGAACAGCAGCGACGGTTGATCAATCAATTCAGGGTTTAGAGAACGAAGTTGCTGGAGCGCCGCCGTCTGTAGGAGCGAACTTGTTCGCGAGCCGTAGGTACAGGCGACGGATAAACATCGACTGCCAAGCCATCTCGCCAACACGTTGGCTCCTACAGGAGTTGGGCCTTCTACAACGGCGTCAAACACTCTGGCGCGTTGAGCTTGGGGTCGTTGACCAGGTTGGCCAGCGGCCGTTCGCGCAGGGCGGTTTGCGGGCTGGCGAGCAGGGCTTGCAGGGTCGGTAGCGGGGTGTCGGGGTTCAGCCAGTCTTTCTGGCCTTGGGCATCAAGGATCAATGGTCGCCGCTGGCTGGCGGCGAGCTGTGTGACTACAGCCACGCTTAGCCAGGTATGGCCCTGCACCGGATAGGCTTCCCAAATGGCCGCAAAAAACAGTGCCGAGCCCTCCCCCGGCGTCAGCCAGAACGGCCGCTTGCGGGTGGTGCCGCGCCATTCATAAAAACCGTTGGCGGGCAGCAGGCAGCGACGCAAGCGGAACGCATCACGAAACATCGGCTGTTCGGCAAGGGTTTCGGCCCGGGCATGGGCAGGCGTGCGAGACAGGTCGGTCAACCAGGGCGGGGTCAGCCCCCAGCGCGCTCTGGCCAGTTCAAGCTCACCTTCGGCGGCCGCACTGGCGCGCAGCATGAGCACTGAATCAGCGGGCGAGATGTTCCATTGCGCCTGCTGATCTGCCGGGAAACCGGGCAAGGCCGCAAAAGCGGGCGTCCAACGGAACAGCGCATAACGTCCACACATGGGGCAATACAACCTTTGAAGCGACGATCAACACACCAGCACGTCGGGAAAATTGTCCGGCTCATTACCGGGCTCTTCACTGAAGAAGGGCAGCGCCGCATTGTACGCAGTGATCAGCTCACGCGCCCGCTCCACGTCGGCGTTAGCCACACTGACGCCCAGCAGGCCCAGCGCAGGCAGCTCGCCAAGACCGCCCAGCAAATGTCGGCCGGTCACGTGCGCCTCGATGCCTTCACTGGCGAGCATGCCTTGCAGCAACTCGGCTTCCATGAGGTTTTCCGGCTCGTAGACTTTCTGCATCATTCATTCTCACTGCGCACGGCCAGGTTCCAGTCTTCACCGTCAGTTTGCAGGTCGAACACGATCGGCCGACAGCACACCGGGCAATCCTCGATATATTGCTGATCGCCTCCGGAAAGGTCCAGCACGGCTTCCACTGGCTCGCCGCAATAAGGGCAGTCGTAATCCTGAATTTCCTGCATCGCGGTCTCCGGGGTGAGTTGTGCGTATAATCGCGCTCTTTGCAGATGGAGTCTGGACGCATTTCCCAGACCCTCCCTAACTATTTTTCACCCCCTACAAGAGAGCATGATGGGCGAATTTGATGCCATCCGACCTTACAACGACGCTGAAGTCTCAGCGGTGCTTGCACGCCTGCTCAGCGACAAAGAGTTTCTCTCGATCCTGACCCGCTTCCGCTTCCCGCGCCTGGCTGGCGCTTTGGGCTGGGCCTTGCAGCCTGTCATTGCGCGCAAGCTGCGCCGCCAGTTCATCGGCATCAACTCGGTCGCCACGCTGCAGGACAAGGTCGAATACTACGTCGACCACACTATCGAACGCGCCACCGACGGTGTGACCTACACCGGTGTCGAGCAGTTCAAATCCGGCAGCGCCTATCTGTTTCTGGCCAACCACCGCGATATCGTGATGGACCCGGCCTTCGTCAATTACGCCGTTTACCATGCCGGTTTGCCGACGCCGCGTATCGCCATTGGCGACAATCTGCTGCAAAAGCCCTTCGTCAGCGACCTGATGCGCCTGAACAAGAGCTTCATCGTGCACCGCTCCATTATCGGACGCCGGGAAAAGATGGCCGCCTATCAGTTGCTGTCGGCGTACATCAACCATTCGATTCGCAACGATTGCCAGTCGATCTGGATCGCCCAGGCCGAAGGTCGCGCCAAGGACGGGGATGACCGGACCGAATCGGCGATCCTGAAAATGTTCCACATGAGCCGCAAGGACGAGCCGTTCGCCGAGGTGATTCGCTCGCTGAACCTCACGCCCGTGTCGATCAGCTACGAGTACGACCCGTGCGACCACGCCAAGGCCCGCGAGCTGTATATCCGCGCCACCACCGGCAGCTACGCCAAGGCGCCGGGCGAAGATGACGTGAGCATCGCGCTGGGCATCACCGGCTATAAAGGCCGCGTGCACGTGAACTTCGCGCCGCCGATCACCGAGCTGTTCGAAGACACCAAGGCGCTGGCCATCGAGATGGATCGGCAGATTCTCGGCGGTTATCGACTGTTCCCTGTGCACTACCTGGCTTATGCGCAGTGGGCGGACGCGGAACCCGCGCTTGAAGTGCCCCTGGCCAAAGACGTGTTCCCGGCCCAGGAGCTGGCCAAGGCTCAGGAAGAATGGCAGCGCCGTCTTGACGAGTGCCCGGCCGAACATCGCCCGTATCTGGTTTTGCAGTACGCGATGCCGGTGCGCAATCAATACCGCGTCAAGGCTGGCATCCCGCTCTGATCGAGACATCTGTCTAGTCCTGAAATAGGTTTACACCTATTTCAGTCTCAAAACGCCCGATGCACCGCATCGGGCGTTTTGTATTTCAAGGCCAGGTGCGGCCGCTCTTCGTTGTATACCAGCACCGACTCATCCA
>Ga0247734_1000051_pt1 | contig 110981 bp, 79 predicted proteins | sample UWRJL103311B2_FD_180933 | JGI IMG/M metagenome (GOLD analysis project Ga0247734, IMG submission 180933) | Plant litter microbial communities from Arlington Agricultural Research Station in Wisconsin, United States - UWRJ-L103-311B-2 | ecosystem: Environmental > Terrestrial > Plant litter >...
CTTTTTACTAGTAACTTAACAATTTTAAATATGTCATCAGTAGAGACTACTTATATCCCTTACAAAGTAAAGGACATTTCACTGGCAGAATGGGGCCGTAAAGAAATTGGATTAGCAGAAGCAGAAATGCCAGGCTTAATGTCTTTACGTGAAGAATTTGGCCCGTCAAAACCTTTAAAAGGTGCACGCATTGCAGGTTGTCTGCACATGACCATCCAAACTGCAGTTTTAATTGAAACTTTGGTTGAACTTGGTGCAGAAGTGACTTGGTCATCATGCAATATTTTCTCTACACAAGATCATGCTGCTGCTGCTATTGCTGCTGCAGGTATCCAGGTTTATGCTTGGAAAGGCCTTAACGAAGAAGAATTTGACTGGTGTATCGAGCAAACATTGCATTTCGGTCCTGAACAACAGCCTTTAAATATGATCTTAGACGATGGTGGTGATTTAACCAACATGGTTTTTGATAGATTCCCTGAATTGATCGCTGCAATCAAAGGCTTATCTGAAGAAACTACTACAGGCGTTCACCGTTTGTATGAGCGTATGAAAAACGGAACTTTACACTTACCGGCTATCAACGTTAACGATTCAGTTACTAAATCTAAATTTGACAACAAATACGGATGCCGTGAGTCATTAGTAGATGCGATCCGTCGTGCTACTGATGTGATGATGGCTGGTAAAGTTGCTGTTGTAGCAGGTTACGGTGATGTAGGTAAAGGTTCTGCAGAATCTTTAAGCTCACAAGGCGTACGTGTAATCGTTTCAGAAATTGATCCGATCTGTGCACTGCAAGCTGCAATGGAAGGTTATGAAGTTAAAAAATTCGCTAACGCGGTTAAAGAAGCTGATATCGTAGTTACAACTACTGGTAACTGTGACATTGTTCGTGCGGAACACTTCAAAACAATGAAAGACAAAGTTATCGTATGTAACATTGGGCACTTTGATAATGAAATCGATGTTGCCTGGTTAAACACTAACTACGGACATACTAAAGTGGAGATCAAACCTCAAGTTGATAAATATACTATCGACGGTAAAGATGTGATCTTATTAGCTGAAGGACGCTTAGTAAACTTAGGCTGTGCAACTGGCCACCCAAGTTTCGTAATGTCTGCTTCATTCACTAACCAAACTTTAGCTCAATTAGAGTTATGGATGAATCCAGGAAAATATGAGAACAAAGTTTATGTTCTTCCTAAATATCTGGATGAAAAAGTAGCTCGTTTACACTTGGCTAAAATTGGTGTAGAATTAGATGTTTTAGATACTCACCAGGCAGACTATATCGGTGTACCGGTAGAAGGCCCTTTTAAAGGAGAAGCTTACAGATACTAACCTGAAAATTAATATTAAAAAGGGGATGCGCTTTTAAAGCTGCATCCCCTTTTTAATTTGCACCGTTTTTTAGCGATCGATTTTCTTAAAATCACAACCATACGCGAGCTATTGCTATTTCAGGGAGCTATTCTACTTCTGAAATTCGTCTTCCACACTTTCAGTAAGGTCGTACATAATCCAATGCTTGCTAGTAATATCAGCCGACTTACTTTTGAGTAGCCTAATAAAATCGGCCACTCCCACTGGTTCGTTCCCGTTTCCGTGAATCAGCACAATACTTCCTGCAGATGCTTGCTGACCTTTAGCCAGCCATGCATCGCTGCCTATTGGAATAATCCCATAAGCTAATACTTTATCTACAACCTGCTGGTCAGACACCAACCCAGGAAAACGAAAAAACACAGAAGGCAATAACCCATGCTGCAGCATCGCCAGTTCTGTGCCCAATATCTCAAAATTCATATCGGTGCCTGGTTCCAGTAAAAAATTAGTCTTCAATGGAGCGTTAAGGCTGAAATGATGGTTATAAGAATGATCAGTCCAGGTAATATCAATCTCTTTGCGCGCAACCAGATCCTTCAGCCAATTTAGATCATCTGTATGGGTCAGCATCCAACGTCCGGTAATAGAAAGCGCTACCGGCACTGGCTGTTCTATTTTTTTAAACTCAGCAATCAGCTGTGTAAAAATGATCCGGTCGAGCGGTTTATGCGACGGGCAAAGATCGATCGTCAGCGTAATGCCTTTTTCTTTCGAAAAACCATGTCTAACACCGGCATCCTGCAAAGCCAGCGCTTCTTTGCTTGCCGCAGCTAACGCTTTAAAATAAGGCGATGATTTAAAATGATCCTGTACACCTGCCCAATTCATCGGCACAACCTGAATAGCCGGCGTAGCAACCAATTTGGTTGTCAGCGTTTGCGGATCCACCGCTAAATAAGTAAGCTGCCCGCCCTTTTCCATTTTACGCAATACCAGCAGTTCTTTGCCATTTACACTGGCTATACCTGTAAACCTGCTGTAGTTATTAATCACTTCCTGTGCAAAACCAGAATTGATACTGATCAAGATTAAAAAACAAATAATTGAACCGCTTACTAACCTGTTTACAATAATATTATACCCGTTCATTTTTTATGAATTATCTTTGCATATGGCAAAACTATCAGTAAATATCAATAAAATAGCCACGTTACGCAACAGCCGGGGAGGAAACAATCCCGACCTGGTTAAGGTAGCGCTAGATTGCGAACGTTTTGGTGCAGAAGGCATCACAGTACATCCGCGCCCGGATGAGCGGCATATACGCTATCATGATACTTTCGACCTAAAGGCGGCGATTGCTACAGAATTTAATATTGAAGGCAATTGCAAAGAGCAGAAATTTGTGGACCTGGTACTGGCTAACAAACCTGCACAGGTAACGCTAGTTCCGGATATTGAAGGGCAGATTACATCCAATCATGGTTGGGACACGATAAAACACCAGGAATACCTTAAAGAAATGGTTGCCACTTTCCAGAAAGAAGGAATTAGGGTTTCTATTTTCGTGGACCCGGTAAGAGAGATAATCGAGGCGGCAAAAACTACAGGTACAGACCGGATTGAACTATATACGGAGTCGTATGCAGCGAACTACCCAACAGACCCTGTAAAAGCAATTGCCCCTTTCATACAGGCAGCCCATACCGCAAATAAACTTAGATTAGGCATCAATGCAGGACACGACCTGGACTTGCATAACCTGAAATATTTTGCTGACAATATCCCTAATCTGCTTGAAGTTTCGATCGGCCATGCGTTGATCAGCGACGCTTTATATTTAGGTTTAGAGAATACAATTCAAATGTACCTGAGACAGCTGGCAGATTAAGTTCTGCCTTGCAGGATTGCATTAGAATAGAACTGAAAAATTAGTACCTTTGCGAAAATTTATTGCTACACTTCATGAGCTTAAACATCCATTACAAAGAAGACTTCAAAGACCGTCACATTGCTCCTAATACTGAGGATACTGACGCTATGTTAAGCACCCTTGGTCTGGGTTCTGTTGCTGAGCTGATCGAACAGACTGTTCCTCAGAAAATCAGGTTAAAACAGCCGTTAAATTTACCGGCAGCAAAGTCTGAAAAAGAATACCTGGAAAGCCTTAAACAAACGGCTTCCCTAAACAAGGTTTTCACGTCTTATATCGGACAAGGATATTATGACACCATTACCCCGGGAGTGATTTTGAGGAATGTGATGGAAAACCCAGGATGGTATACACAATATACGCCTTACCAGGCAGAGATTGCACAAGGCCGTTTACAGGCATTGCTCAATTTCCAGACAATGGTTATTGACCTTACTGGTATGGAAATCGCAAATGCATCTTTACTGGACGAAGGTACAGCTGCTGCAGAAGCGATGTTTATGCAATACAGCTTGCGCAAGAACCAGGCGACAAAGTATTTCGTTTCCGAATTACTTTTCCCCCAGACAATAGATATCTTAAAAACACGTGCAAATCCGTTTGGCATTGAGCTGGTTATCGGTGATCACAAGTCGTTTGAAATAACAGAAGAATTTTTTGGTGCAATTGTTCAATATCCTGCAGGAAACGGTGCAGTATTTAATTACGGAGCTTTTGCAGAACAGGCACATGCTAAAAGTGTTAAACTAACAGTTGTTGCAGATTTATTAAGCTTAACATTATTAACGCCTCCGGGAGAATGGGGAGCAGATGTTGTTGTAGGAACAACTCAGCGCTTTGGTGTACCAATGGGAGCTGGCGGACCGCATGCTGCATTTTTTGCTACAAAAGATGAGTACAAACGCTCTATTCCAGGAAGGATTATCGGTGTAACCATTGATAGCCATAACAACTATGCTTTACGTATGGCGCTGCAAACAAGAGAGCAGCATATCCGTAGAGATAAAGCAACTTCAAATATTTGTACTGCACAAGCGTTACTTGCAATTATGGCAGGTTTTTATGCTGTTTACCATGGCCCGAAAGGACTTAAATTAATTGCAGAAAGAACGCATGGCTTAAGTATCGCTTTATCACAATCATTGGAGAAAATTGGTTATAAGCAATTGAACAATGCTTATTTTGATACGATCCAGGTTGAATTAGGTAATCTGAAAGATTCTATCCACAAAGAATGTATCGACAATGAGATTAACCTGAATTATAATGGTACAATTGCAACAATCGCTTTAGATGAGACTACTTCTATCGAAGACATCAAGTTGCTTAATAAAATCTTTTCTAAAGTAAAAGGAATCTCAGCGGACAGTGTTGAACTTGCTGAAGAAAACAATATCCAAACTGTAATCCCTGCAGAATTACAACGTACTTCTACCTACTTAACACACCCGATATTTAACTCGCACCACTCTGAACATGAGATGTTGCGTTATATCAAATCACTGGAAGCAAAAGATCTTTCTCTTTGCCATTCGATGATCGCTTTAGGTTCATGTACAATGAAACTTAATGCAACTACTGAAATGATCCCGGTTACCTGGGCAGAGTTTAGTAAAGTACACCCTTTTGCTCCGGCAGATCAGGTTTCTGGCTATTATACTGTTTTCAATGAACTGGATAGATGGTTATCGGAAATTACTGGTTTTGCAGCGATGAGCTTACAGCCAAATGCGGGTGCCCAAGGTGAGTATGCTGGTTTAATGGTAATCAGGGCTTATCACCAGGACAGAGGAGATTTCCACCGTAATATTGCATTAATCCCTTCTTCGGCACATGGTACTAACCCTGCATCTGCAGCGATGGCCGGTATGAAGATTGTGATTGTGAAATGTGATGAATTGGGTAATATCGACGTAGCAGATCTTAAAGCTAAGGCCGAGCAGCATTCTGCAAATCTTTCTTGTTTTATGGTTACCTACCCTTCTACACATGGTGTATTCGAAGAAAGCATTATTGAGATCTGTGAGGTTATCCATTCACATGGCGGACAGGTTTATATGGATGGTGCTAATATGAATGCTCAGGTTGGTTTAACCAGCCCGGCAAATATTGGTGCTGACGTATGTCACTTAAACTTACACAAAACATTCTGTATCCCCCACGGTGGCGGCGGACCAGGTATGGGCCCAATCGGTGTAGCTGCACATTTAGTGAAGTATTTGCCAGGCCATGCTGTGGTTGATATCAATCATGAAAAATCTATCCATGCTGTTTCTTCTGCTCCATGGGGTTCTGCTTCTATCCTGATCATCTCACATGCGTATATCGCAATGATGGGCGGCGAAGGATTGAAACAAGCAACTGAATATGCAATTTTAAACGCGAATTATATGAAAGCGCGTTTAGAGCAGCACTACCCAGTTCTTTATTCAGGATCTCAAGGCCGTTGTGCACATGAAATGATCCTGGATTGCCGTGAGTTCAAAAACTTTGGAATCGAAGTGGTTGATATCGCAAAAAGGTTAATGGATTATGGCTTCCATGCACCAACGGTATCTTTCCCTGTTGCTGGAACTTTAATGGTTGAACCAACAGAAAGTGAACCTAAACATGAACTTGACCGTTTCTGTGATGCTTTAATTGCAATCAGACATGAGATTAGTGCTGTTGAAAATGGTTCGTTGGATAAAGTGGATAATCCATTGAAAAATGCCCCTCACACTGCTGCCACTGTAACAGGCGAGGAGTGGCCACATAGCTACAGTAGAAAAACTGCTGCTTTCCCATTAGCTTACGTTGCTGAACATAAATTCTGGCCTGCAGTGGGCAGAGTAAATGATTCGTTTGGAGACAGATCACTAGTTTGTGCCTGCCCTCCGATCGAAAGTTATATGGAAGAAGAAGCTGTTACTTTATAGACATCATTTTTCTATAATTATACACCCTGATAGACTGATCTTTATAAAAAAATCAGTCTATCAGGGTTTTGTTTTGTATATAGAGGTAAACAATGCCCGCAAAATAGATGATAAATCCATTCGTGATATATTTAGAGCTGGTTATGAAGCCAATAGCAGGGATAAATGCTATTTTCAATAAAAACATAGCGATTATTATTAATGGCCCTCTTTTTGTAAAATAAAAAAGATAGAAATATTTACTTTACACTTCTATTTTATATCTTTATTTATAATCACTAAAATCGCCCTAACTTCATACCCGATGAGTACTAAAATTAATCTACTTGTAATTGACGATGATGACATTAACATCTTCATCATTAAAAAAATTGTAGAAAAAACAGGATATGAAGCTCAAATGGTAGCAAAAACTAATGGCCAACTGGCAATTGACTATCTTAAAGAACTGATTGAAAACAACCAGCCTTTTCCTCATTTAATTTTGATCGACATTAATATGCCGGTACTTAATGGATGGGAATTCTTAGAATCCTACGAGAAAATGGGAATTAAGGAACATGTAGATATGTATATGCTTTCCTCTTCGGTTTATGAAAATGATATCGAAAAGGCCAAAACGTATAAAACGGTTAAAGGGTTTATTTCAAAACCCCTTTCTATAGAACGTCTGATTGAACTTTTTGAAGGTAAAAATATAGAACCTATACAATCTTAAACTGCCCTTCAGTTCCTATTTCAATAAACCCTGTAGACCTGGACTTCCCATGGTAGAAAAGACAGTTCCAGTTTTCGGCAGCAGCTTGTTTACCAAATTCCTCTCTTAATTCCATTGCTTTTCGTCCATCGTAATCATATTTGGCAATAAACTTCCTTAACAGCTCTTCTGGCTCTGGTAAAACATCCCCGCCAAAAAAGACTTTATCTTTCCCGTCGTCCAGTAACCACGCCTGGTGGAATGGTGTATGTGCACCTGTAAGGATATGTTTAATCCCAGGCGTAAAATCACCCGTTTCGTCAACAAAGACCAGTTGTGCATTACGCTGTAAAAAATCAAAAATCTCTGTCCGGTAAGAAGAAGAACTATTAGTAAATGCGCCTTCCCACTCTCCACGCTGGATAACATAGGTGGCATTAGGAAAACTTAACTCCATCCCATTATTTTCCTTATGAACCATACCGCCAGCATGATCAAAATGCAAATGTGACATGAGTACATAATCTACATCATCTGGATCAAATCCAGCTTTTCTAATGTTTTCATGTAAGATCATTTCGCCCTCATTATTACTATAACCGAGGCCGGTATCCAGTAACAGTAATTTCCCGCCAAGTTTTACCAGGAAAGGCTGTACATTAATAAAAAGGGAACCAGGCCTATCCTTAGGACTGTCTATCAAGGGGTTAAACGGAACAAATTTTTTGTCGGCAGCTACAGAATAAGAACCTTCATTTAAAGTGAAAACTTGCAATGGCGTACGTATTAGTCAAAAGAATAATTAATGATATATTTACAGATCGATCGCAAAGATAGGGAACATAGATGAATATGCCTGCTTCCTTCTTAATAAAGAATAATAATACGCGATGGGACCTGCTGCAACAGGCATGGTTACGTCACTAGTAAACAGCAATAGATAAGAATGGAAAAAAGATGGGTGCAGGCGGTACAAGGCGACAAAGAAACGGTCAGTTTGCTTGCACAACAATTAAATATAGATTACACTTTAGCAGAAATATTAGTACAGCGGGGCATCAGCTCATTTGAAGAAGCAAAAGACTTTTTCCGTCCCCAATTGACACAGTTACATGATCCTTTTTTAATGAAGGATATGGATAAGGCGGTAACCCGGATTGATAGTGCTCTGGAGAAAGGTGAGCGAATATTGATCTATGGAGATTATGATGTTGACGGCACCACGTCTGTAGCCCTTGCTTACAGTTTTTTTAGTCAGCTAACCGATAATATCGAATATTATATACCCGACCGCCACAAGGAAGGGTATGGCATTTCCACTGCGGGGATAGACTACGCGAAGTTTAAAGGGGTTACGTTGATTATTGCACTTGATTGTGGAATTAAATCCAATGATAAGATCAGTTATGCAAATACACTTGGGATTGATTTTATTATCTGTGACCATCACTTACCCGGAGATGAACTACCAGACGCCGTAGCTATCCTGGATCCGAAAAGAGCAGATTGTAACTATCCGTTTAAAGAACTTGCAGGTTGTGGAATTGGCTTTAAACTAGCCCAGGCTTATAGTCAGGTACACAGTTTACCAGCCGAACGTTACCTGCAATATATTGATATGGTGATGGTTTCCATTGCTGCGGATATTGTCCCGATTGTAGATGAGAACCGTACGCTGGCTTACTATGGATTGATCAAGCTAAATGATAAACCATGTGTAGGCTTAAAGGCGCTGATGGACAGTTGTGGCAAGAACAAAGATTATACGATAACTGATGTTGTTTTTACGTTAGCCCCTCGGATCAACGCTGCTGGCCGGATGGACCATGGCAACCAGGCCGTAAAAATGCTGCTTTGTGCAGAAGATGACTTGGCAAAAGAACAAAGCTTATTTATCAATATCCAGAATACTGACAGAAAAGTATCTGATCAAAGTATAACTGCAGCAGCATTGGCACTAATAGATGAGTCGGAAATCCTCATCAATAAACAAACCACCGTTGTTTATAATGAAGACTGGAATAAAGGCGTTATTGGAATTGTAGCGTCCCGCCTAACTGAAAAGTACTACAGACCTACAATTGTCCTTACCCAATCTAACGGATTGCTTACCGGTTCTGCCAGGTCTGTACCGGGCTACGATTTGTATGAAGCATTGTTAGGTTGTGCAGATTTACTGGAGCAGTTTGGAGGGCATAAATTTGCAGCAGGGCTAACGATGAAAAAGGAAAATATAGATGCATTTTCTGATCGTTTTGAGTATATTGTTTCTTCTACGATTACTGAAGATTTGCTTTGCCCGGAAATTCTAATAGACAGCGAAATCACACTTGATCAGATAGATGGAAAATTTCAGCGTATAGTGGCCCAAATGGCACCTTTTGGCCCGATGAACCCTTCACCGGTATTTGTAAGTCATAATGTAGTTTATGTAGGGCGTCCATATGTTGTAGGTACAAAACATTTAAAACTGAGCATTAAACAACAAAATTCAGCTATTTTTGAGACTATTGGATTTGGATTGGCAGAATATGAAAATCTTTTACAACCTAATGTCCCTTTTTCTGTTTGTTATACGGTAGAAGAAAACATCTGGAAAGAGCAGAAGCGGTTACAGTTAAACATTAAAGCGATAAAAATCCATAATTAATAAAATCAGATGATATTAAGAGCTGACAATCTCATAAAAAAATATAAGCAGCGTACCGTAGTAAATGACGTTTCGTTTAGTGTAAGCCAGGGAGAAATCGTAGGGTTACTGGGACCAAACGGAGCAGGAAAAACTACTTCTTTTTATATGATTGTGGGCCTGATCAAACCTAATGAAGGTACGATCTACCTGGATGATGAAGATATTACTAAAGATGCCATGTACCGTAGGGCGCAAAAAGGGATAGGCTACTTAGCACAGGAAGCTTCGGTTTTCAGGAAACTTTCTGTGGAAGATAATATCCTTGCCATATTGGAGATGACGGACATGACAAAAGACGAGCGGCATGAGAAACTTGAAGAGCTGATTGATGAGTTCAGCTTACATAAGGTGAGACGTAACCGTGGTGACCTTCTATCTGGCGGAGAACGCCGAAGAACAGAAATTGCCAGGGCGCTTGCTGCAAGTCCTAATTTTATTTTACTGGATGAGCCCTTTGCCGGAGTAGACCCTATTGCCGTAGAGGAAATCCAAACTATTGTAGCTAAATTAAGAAATAAAAATATTGGCATCCTGATTACAGATCACAATGTTCAGGAAACACTTTCCATTACCGACAGGGCATATTTGCTTTTTGAAGGTAAAATATTAGAATCAGGCACGCCTGAAGTACTTGCGGCTAACGAGATGGTAAGAAAAGTATACCTGGGTTCGAACTTCGTGCTCCGCAAAAAAAACTTATAATTCATTACTAACCAAATATGGCAATTGTAAATTCTATTTTTACCTGGTATATGAAAAAGCGCGTCCACCAGATAGAGCTTTTCATGAAATATCCGGTAGATGTGCAGGAAGAATGGTTTCACAACCTGATTTTGTGTGCAGAGAACACAGAATGGGGAAAGAAATATGATTATAAATCTATTGAAAGCCTTCAGCAATTTAAAGAGCGGGTTCCACTGCAGAACTACGATTCACTTAAGCCATATATAGAAAGAATGCTGCAGGGTGAACAAAATATCCTCTGGCCTTCGGAAATCAAATGGTTTGCCAAATCATCTGGTACAACAAGCGACAGAAGTAAGTTCATCCCTGTTTCGCCAGAGGCTTTAGAAGAATGCCATTATAAAGGCGGAAAGGATATGATATCTATTTTCTGCAACAATAAACCTAACAACCAAATCCTGACTGGTAAGGCGTTGGTACTGGGCGGCAGTCACCAAATCAACCAGCTAAGTGAGGATTCTTTTTATGGGGACCTTTCTGCTGTTCTTATTAAAAACCTCCCGATGTGGGCCGAGTATTACCGGACCCCAGATATTTCTATTGCGCTGATGAATGATTATGAGCAGAAAATGGAGAAAATGGCGGAAGCTACCATCAGGGAGAACGTGACCAATATTTCTGGCGTACCTACATGGACAATTGTACTGGCAAAAAAGATACTCGAGATTACAGGAAAAAATAACCTGCTGGAAGTTTGGCCGAATCTGGAACTTTACTTTCATGGTGCTGTAAATTTTACCCCTTACAGGGAACAATTTAAAGAGCTGATCCCAAGTGAGGACATGTATTACCTGGAGACTTACAATGCTTCTGAAGGTTTTTTTGGGATACAAGACCAAGTTAAGTCTGAGGAGATGCTGCTGATGCTGGATTATGGTATCTATTATGAATTTTTACCTCTTGAACAGCTTTGCGATGATAACCCGGTAACACTTAGCCTGGGAGAAGTGGAGCTGCATAAAAATTATGCAATTATCATTTCTACCAATGCTGGTTTATGGCGTTATGTAATTGGCGATACCGTACAGTTTACGTCTCTTTCTCCATTCAGGATTAAGATTACTGGCCGTACCAAGCACTTTATCAATGCTTTTGGTGAAGAAGTAATTATTGATAATGCGGAACAGGCAATCAGCAAAGCTTGCAAAGCAACAGGTGCTGCTTTTAAAGATTACACCGCCTGCCCTATTTATTTTAGAGGCAAAGAGGCTGGCGGACACGAATGGATTATCGAATTTGACCAGCAGCCAGATGATTTTGAAAAGTTTATTGATGTACTCGATCAGACACTTAGAGATGTTAATTCTGACTACGACGCCAAACGTTTTAACAATATGGCATTATGCCGTCCGAAAGTCCACAATGCCCCACACGACACTTTTTACAATTGGCTAAAATCAAAGGGTAAGTTAGGTGGCCAGCATAAAGTTCCAAGACTGGCAAATGAAAGAAAATATGTGGATGAAATCCTTCCAATGATCGTGTTAAAAAAAGAGGCCATATAAACAGGCCTCTTAAATTTATCACTGTGGTTTATACCTGAGAGATCAGGAACTTAATGAAGCCGAAGCAAAATTTTATTAAATTCATAATGTAAAATGACTGAATAGGCGTTAGTTAATAATCAATTTAAGGCGACTTGCTTTTTATATAAATCGTACTATAAAAACACAATTCAGCAACAATCAATCCAAATTTTTGTTTAAAGAATTAAAAATATATTTAAACATTACAACTAATAGGACGCTACATACAACTCTTGATGATAAGAGACTATAGCAGAGCGAATAACCGTTACAAACCTTAAAAACAAACAGATGACAGCTCATGAAACACCTGCTAATTTACTTCATAAAAACGAAGTAGCCAGGCTAAATGCACTCTATCAATATGAAATTGTAGACACTCCCCCTGAAAATGGTTTTGATACGCTAGCCCTACTTGCTGCTACAATATTTGATAGCGAGCAGGCACACATTTGTTTTGTAGATGAGCACCGTATTTTTTATAAGACAAGCACTGGCAATACTCAGTATATCACCAACAGGGAAGATAGTCCTTGTGCAATAAGCGTCGCAGACAAAAAGGTAATTGTATTAAATAATGAACATAAATTCTCAAAAGAAATCGATTTCTATGTTGCTGCGCCGATAATCAATAAAGAAGGGTTTGCACTTGGTACCATAGCTGTAACAGATAATAAACCTCATCCGGAAGTTAGCGATCAGCAATTGAAAATGCTGGAAATGCTTGCCATACTGGTGATGGAAAACTTAGAAACAAGATTGACCGAAAAAAAAACGGCCACAATTTACCAGGAGCGCCTCCGCAGTCTTGCACATGATATAAAAAATCCGGTAACTTCTATTTCTTTATATGCCCAGTTACTAAGCAGCAAGGAAATGAATAGTGCAAAAGTTTTTTCTATGGCAGAAAGAATCGAAAACAGCTCAAAACGTATCGAAGAAAAGCTGAATAGTTTATTTATTTAGCGGAAGAAAAATCTATCCGCCAAATAAATTATGTATTTTAAACTTCAGCCAAGTATTTATGTACAAAGCTTATTGCCATTGAACCTTCGCCCACAGCAGATGCTACCCGGTTCATTGCACCTGCACGTACATCACCTGCTGCAAAGATACCAGCACAGCTAGTCTCCAACAAGAAAGGGTCACGCTTAAGCTTCCAGGTTTTATTAAAAACTTCGTAATCCCTTAAATCACGTCCTGTTTCAATAAACTCCTTGTTATTTTTAATAATATCCAGTTTGATCCAATCTGTATAAGGTTTAGCTCCAATAAAAATATAAAGCGCACATGCTTTTACAGTTTTAGATTCTTTTGTGCTGATATTAAAAAGTTTCAGTTCTTCTAGGCAATTATCACCCGTAGCTTCTATTACTTCTGTATATGGCAGGATATGGATATTTGGGGTATGGTCAATTTGATCGATTAAATAAGACGACATGGTTGCAGCAAGGCTATCTTTACGTATAACTATACTCACATTGGCTGCAAATTTAGAGAGATACATGGCCGACTGCCCGGCAGAGTTACCACCACCCACAATATATACATCCTGATCTTTACAAGCAGCAGCTTCGGTCGTCGATGCACCGTAATAAATTCCTGCACCGGTAAAATCTTCAATCCCTTTCACTTCCAGTTTCCGGTAGTCCACACCTGTGGTAATCACCACTGCACGACAAAGAATTTCAGGCCCATCTTCTAAAATAATAGTTTTATACCCATCTTTCTGTTTAATATCACTAACCGATTGCGGTGATATAAACGCGGCACCTAACCGCGTAGCCTGGCTCATTCCCCTCCGTGTTAGATCTGCACCACTTAATCCAGTAGGAAAGCCCAAATAATTTTCAATCCTCGAGCTCGTCCCAGCTTGTCCGCCCGGAGCCTTACGCTCGATCAGTAAAGTTTTTAACCCTTCTGACGCACCATAAACAGCCGCAGCAAGTCCGGCCGGGCCAGCTCCGATAATTACCACATCGTACACATCATGGATAATTTCTGGATTTTTACCGATTTTGGCCGCAATCTCTTTGATCGAAGGTTTAGTTAAAAAAGAGCCATCCTCAAAAAACACCAGTGGAAGGCTATCCTGATCCAGTTTATTTATAGTAAGCAGGCCCATCGCATCCGTATCCTTTTGTATATCCATCCAGCGGTACGGCACGAGGTTACTCGCCAGATAGTCCTTCACTAAGTGTGAAAGTGGCGAGAATTGATATCCTACCAATTTTATACCTTTGAACACAGGCACATAATCCCCCTGCCAATCGCTCAGCAGATCGCTGATTACGGGGTATAGCTTCTCCTCTGGCGGGTCCCATGGTTTAATTAGGTAATAGTCCAACTTCACATCATTAATCGCTTTAATAGCAGCTGCCGTATCAGAATAAGCAGTAAGCAATACACGTTTGGCCTCTGGAAAGATTTTGATCGCCTTTTCTAAAAACTCTACACCTTCCATCTCCGGCATGCGCTGGTCACATAAAAAGAGTGCAACTACATCAGAACTATTCTTCAAATCAATAAGGCTATCTAAAGCCTCCTGTGCAGAGGTAGTACTTAAAACCTTATATTCCTTACCATACTTTATTTTCAGGTCACGGCTAACGGCACGTAATACCTGTGGATCATCATCTAATGCGAAAATTACAGGGAGGTTCATATCAATTTATTATAAACGAATTAAATATTACTTTAAACAGGAACTAATCCTGCTAGTTATCAAGTGGGAAGCAAACAATAAATTCAGTGCAGCCAGGTCTGGACTTAACCTTTACAGAACCATTATGCTGATTGATGATACGCTGTACCACTTCAAGCCCCATTCCGGTTCCTTTACCCATTGGCTTAGTAGTAAAGAACGGATCAAATATACTATGAATCGTGTCTTCAGGAATACCAGGCCCATCATCAGTTATTGTTACCTGTACAAACGCTCCATCCTTTTCAGTCTTTATCGTCAGCGTACCTTTTCCATTCATTTCCATTGCGTCCAATGCATTATCGATCAGATTTGTCCATACCTGGTTCAACTCTCCGATTAACCCTTTAACTAGTGGCAGCGATTCATCATAAGCTTCTACAACATTGATATTGTTTTTCCTTACTTTATAACCGAGCATGGTGAGCGTATTTCTTATACCTATATGAATATCTGCAAACTCCTTAACTTGCGCACGATCCATATGTGTAAATGTCTTAATAGAACTTACCAGATCCGCTATGCGCTTGGATGATTGCTGAATATCCTCCACCATCCGTTCGGTAACCAGCAAATTACTTAACCAATTAAAAACCTGCGAGATACTCTCTGCAGGAATCGAATGTGCAAAAGCATCCAGATCAGCAATACTAAAATTAAAATCTACAAAGCTCTCTGCAATTGCATATCCATTCTCGATATCGCGTGCAATAAACCAATCTGCAATCTCATCTTCCAATACAGTACGCTGTTTTAATGACAGCTTTGCACGCCCGGTCTCAGCCAACAAACTAAATAATCTGTCAACCAATATATTTACCTGCTCCTCATCAATATTGATCATCGCCATTTCCTTAAACATTTTTGGCTCCAGCCTCAAATGTTTTTTAAGTGAATCGGAATCACGTACAATTGCCGAAGCAGGGTTGTTTAGCTCGTGCGCCAATCCTGCGGAAAGCTTTCCCAGCGCCATCATCTTTTCATTTTGCTGTTGCTGCGCCGTAAAATTCCTGACACGGTTGCTCATCACGTGGACCAGCGACTGCGTCAGCTCAAAATGATCTTTAATCATCTCTTGCACTTTCTCTGTCGGGAAGCTCATCAGCTGCAGCTCTCCTACTGCCGATGCGGCACCGATAGCTATCTTCCCTCTCGAATAAGGCAGATAGCCAGTAATCTCACCCGCATGAAAAATAATAAATTCGCGCCTTGTACCATTTTGCATCATATAAAACTGGATGCCTCCGGCAACAACAACATGCGGACCCGTAATGGGATCACCCGCTTCAAACAAATGTTCACCATCAGGAATCACACGGTCAACAGAATTATCCATAAACCATTGTAATTGTTCATCGGGAACATTGTTAAAAACATCCAAAGATTTTAACCAGGAAAGAGATACAGTTTGCATGTGTTAAAATTAGTTAAAAAATTTTATTCACAGGCAGATCTGTTACATAACAAAAACAGGCCCGTAATAAATTACGGACCTGCCTATTCAAAAAAACAATTGGTGGTATTAGTTCCTGTAGCTTCGCATATACAGGCTTGGCGATTGGCCAGTTATAGATTTAAACACCCTATTAAAATTGGTAATGTTTGTGAAACCACAATTTAACGCTGCATTGGCAACACTTTCATAAGTACCTGAATTGAGCATTTTTCTCACCTCATTAACCCTTACTTTATTTAAATAAGCAATGAAGGTTACCCCGGTATGTTTTTTAAAATGCCTGCAAAAGGCAGGTGCAGTCATATAAGCCTTTGAAGCAATAGAATCTAACGTAATATCTTCATTAAAATGTTTGGATATATACGAATAGATGGACCCCATACGCTTCACATCATAGTCAGCATGAACACTGCGTTCGTTAATGGAAGAAAGCGGACTTAGGTTCTTTAAAGTATATAATGACTTTAAAAGTTCAAAAAACTGGAGCAGCTGCTCCAGTTGGCTTGTGTATTTGATGCTCAATATACGGCCAGACACCGCTGCAAACGAATGTGGAGGTATCCGAAAACCACTGTAATTATTTGTAAAAAATGAATGCACATCATTTAATTCAGGTAGATTGAACAACGTTGATAATTTACCTTTAGGATTAAAAAAGATCGTTAGTGCATGCACCTGCTCCTTATTCTTTTCATGGAAATATGACGGCGCACTTTTAAACACATGAGGAATATTTGCACCAATTACATAAACTTCGTTTGCACTAAAATTATGCGTCTTGTCACCTACTACTAAAGTGCCTTCGCCCTTTTGTATTAAAGTGATCTGTATTTCTCCATGCCTGTGTAAATGCGGGTAGAAATAGGGCAAGATTTCTTCCTGGACAATTAGCGTATTATCATCAGATGCGAGTATGTTAAAAGGTAATACTTTCATATATTTTAAATTAAATACAGTTTAAAAACTATTAGACAATAAATTCACTACAAGGTGTCCCACCATACGCGGTCGGTTAATTTTGCAGCATGCTGCGGCTGTGGGTTCGTGTTGATTTCACTTTGCGGATAAAGCAATCTTCTTGGTACAGCAGATAACGCATTAGGAACCGGCGTTAACCTTGGAAAACCAGTTCTTCTCCAGTCCGTAAAATTCTCTACTGATAAAAAATCAGCAATCTTTTTCTCCTGCATAATTAACTCTAGCGCGCTATTGGCATTTAGCGTTCCTCTCGATGCCATATAGGTACTTTGGGCGGCCGCAGCTATTCCAAGCTTGGTCATATGTGCGGTTATACCCGCTTGATAGAATGGTTGTGCAGCAGCAAAACCAGATTTGATAAGGGTAGCTTCTGCTTTTAAGAACAACGCCTCTGTATAAGGAAACAAGTATTGTGTTGATCCCACAGATGCATAAGCACTTCCTAATAGCGAATAGTTATTTAATGTACCTAAAGTTGGCGTACCGATTGGCCTGCCTGCATACAGTAAGGTATTTTTAGCCGGCGCAATTAATACTGGTAAGCGTGGATCTGCACGTTTTACCAAAGTATCTACAATAGCAGATGAAGCAACCAGCGTAGTTACCGGGAGCATATTGGCATACCACCTTGCCTGCGAATTAGACCCGCCAGGATAGATAAATCTCATATCATCTGCATTGCCCGTCATCCCATTTGCCAAAGCAGCTAAAGCAAGATCAGCTTGCACACTAGCAGTATATCCCGGCGCCTTAGTTAAGTGCATATAGTAACGTGCTTTAAGTGTGTATGCCAGCTTACGCCATTTTGCCATATCACCAGCATAAAAATAATCATCTGCTCCCGGTTTTGCCCCGGTGTTAACAGCAATATCCGCAATACCCTGATCTAAAAGCGACTGGATATTTTTATAAATATCTTCTTGTTTATCATAAGCGGGAGTTAAATTGGTAACTCCTGATAATGCTTGCGAATAAGGAATATCTCCCCATAAATCTGTTGCAATACCTAAAGTATGGGCAGTTAGTATTTCGGCAATAGCTTTATAATTAAGGTTATTATTAGCCTGTCCTTTAGTCATCAGGATTTTTAAATTTTGGAGACAAGTACTGTATATTGATGCCCAGCTGCCATTTCCATCAGTATTTACAGCATAATAAGTTCCATAATTTGGTACAACCTGGTTATAGGCTACCATTTGCATATAATGATTAACATAAGTAGGTACGGCCCCCTCCCCTCCCGCTTCTACGTTATTGGTAATGTTGAACTCAATCGGTGCCAGTAAAAGTTTTTCCTGCACATCTACCGGGTTGTTAGGGTCAGTATTAATATCTACGAACTTCTTACACGAAGTGCTAGATATGGCGGCAAGTATGGTGAATATATAGATGATCTTTTTCATGTTTTTTTGGTTAGTGTTATGTCCTAAGCTATTTCTCTATTTAATGCTTCCTATTTAAAAGTAACATTAAGGGTAAAGTTGAATGACCGTGAAGTAGGTACTGGGTTACCAACTACCCCTTGCGATCCGTTACCGGTACCATAGCTGCTTACCTCAGGATCTGAACCGGTAAAGTGAGGAGCATATATCCACAGGTTTCTGCCTGTAACTGTAAATGATGCATTACTAAAAGGTGATTTCGCCAGTAACTTTGCAGGTACGGTATAGCCAATACTGGCATTACGTAGTTTTACATACGTACCATCCTGGATAGCTGCCTCATAAATTAAATTTAAGCGCTGATAATAATCTTCTGCAGCGATAACCTTGGTATTTGGCTGTCCTGTAGATTGAACAATACCTGCAATCACCCTATCTTCACGGTTTTCGGTAACTTTTGGTGTACCGTAGAACCAACCGTAACGGTCATCAGAGTTAAAAATATCTCCACCTTTTCTTACATCAAAAAAGAAACTTAGGGAGATAGGACCGTATTTGAAGGTGTTGTTCATACCTGCAAGATAATTTGGCTGCAGGTTACCAATTTTTTGATTAACTGAACTTACTATCGGTAAACCATTATTATCAATCAACAGTTGCCCATCATCTGTACGTGAATAACCATAGTTATAAAACACTCCGTAAGGATCTCCTACAAATGCCCATGTTTGCCCCAGGGATAAGGAAGTCGTACTGCTGTTTACTTTAGTTACTTTATTTTTGATCTTGGTAAAATTAAAGGTCGCATCCCAGCTAAACTTCTTTCCTTTAATAGGGGTGACATTTAACAGGGCCTCTATACCTTTATTATACATATCGCCAGCATTGATCACTGTAGAGCTAAATCCCGTTGATGCTGCTATAGGAACAGAAGTTAACAAATCTTTGTGCCTGCGATCAAAATAGCTGACCTCAAAGCCAATTCTGTTTTTTAGGAAATTCATTTCTAAACCAATTTCGGCTTCATTTGTACGCTCATTTTTAAGCGTTGAATTACCAAGGCTAGTACTTAGTAAAAATCCTGCATTACCATTATATGGGAAAGAACCAGCAGAACCGAAAGAGGTACTGCCTGCATAAGCACCAACGTTATCATTACCCACTGCCGAGTAAGAAACCCGTAATTTACCGAAGCTCAATGCTGGTACTTTTAAAAGCTCTGAGAACTGGAACGCTACAGATGCCGAACCATATGGATAAAAGTTATTATCTAAACTTAATTTAGATGTACCGTCATATCTGCCCGTTAACGAAAGGTTCAAGAAGTTTTTGTAGCTAATGTTAGATTGTGCATAAAAACCGATTTTCCTTACTTCACTATAACTCTGACCAGCAGTAATGGTAGAACCATTTTTCACATTATTAAAACCATCAATAGTCAACCCAGTTCCTGAAATTGTATGGGTTTGAGAAAAAGTTGATATAATATTATTACCCAATAATAAGCTGACTCCGAAGTTATTAAAGGTCTTGCGCCCTTCAATGATTAAATCACTATTAAACTGCCTGAAATTACTGGCCCGTTGCGTAATTAATCCTGTAGTACCTATAGGCACACTTGGCGCTTCAAAATAATTAACCTGTTCGGCATAAATATCAGCACCTGCACGTTCAGTAACCGTGATCCAGCTCACCGGATTATAAGTGAAAGTCATCACCGGAATAAACCTGTTGATTTTCTCATCGTTATAGACGTTATCTACATTCCAATAAGGATTGTTTCGGGAAGCCCTGAAAACACGCTGGTTCCCATTTTCATCAACAGCAGGCAAAGGGTTCCAGGTAGCTGGAGAAGTATAAATTGTCCACAGCGGACTAGTCAGATCATACCCCTCATTAACACGGTGATTGGAAGAATTTACATAGGTTAACTGAAATATGCTATTTATTTTATCAGTGATTTTATTACCATACTTCACAAATAGAGAGTTCCTTTTGTACGTAGTTGTAGGTACCGTTCCAGTTTGGTCAACGTTAGAAAATGACATAAAATAATTAGCTCTTTCAGATCCTCCATTTACGTTTGCTGTATTTGTAAACGTTTCGCCAGTTTGAAAGAATTCTTTCATTGGGTTTTTGTTATAGGTAACTATGCCCTGCGCTTCTAAATCAGAAATCAGCGGTCCCCAAACAGCACTTGTTTTCTGATTAGCCGCTTCACCATCAAAATAAACACCCCTGTCGCCTAGTGCGTATTTAGTCTGTATTTGTGGATATATCGGGTTTTCGAATGAATATTGCGAATTGAGATTCACTTTAGGTTTAGTATTTAGCGCACCATTTTTGGTCGTGATAATCACCACTCCCCGTCCGGCATTAGAGCCATACAGCGCTGATGCCGCCGAACCTTTTAATACGTTGATACTTTCTATAGTAGAAGGGTCTATATCAGATAACCTGCTTACGCCGCCACCAGAACCCGCATTTCCTGTCTGGCTATTGTTAATAGGAATACCATCTACTACAATAAGTGCCTCATTATCCCCAGTTAAGGAACTGCTACCACGGATTACGATACGTGAAGAACTTCCGGGCTGACCAGTAGAGGAGGTAATTTGCACACCAGAAACACGGCCAGTTAAAGCATTTAACACACCTGGTTCTTTGGTTGATGTTAAAGTTTCTCCGGTTACTTGCTGAGTGCTGTAAGTAAGTTCACGTTTTTCTCGTTTGATACCTAAAGCAGTTACTACAACTTCATTCAGGCCATTCTCTTTTGATTTAAGCTGTATATTGATAGTAGCTTGATTACCTACTACTACCTCCCGGCTTTCGTAACCATTATAGGTAATCAGCAACGTTGAGCCACTACTTAATGTAATGCTAAATTTACCTTGAGGATTACTCATTACACCGTTCTTTTTTCCTTTTTCGGTGATTGTTGCACCTGGTAAAGGAGCATTTAACTCATCTACCACTGTACCTGATACAGTTTTAGACTGAGCTTGAACCTTAAATGTTGTTAAACTGAATAATACTGTCAGGATATATAAACATTTAAAGACGGATGTTGCTATTGATCCCTTTATTTGTGATACGGATAAGGTGCAATAGCTAAATTTTGAATACCAATTGGGATGTTGGTGAGTTTGAATAGGGTAAATTTTAATACTCATAGCGTGATTTAGGGTTTACAATACAATGAATTGAACTGTACTAAAGTTAACCAGCAGAAAATCGCTATTAGATCAGCATATTACCTCAATATTATTAGTTTTTAACCATTTTTATTACAAGAAATCAATAAAAACCAAATTAAAACACTTAAATAGCAACAATTCGCGCAATTAAAATTATAAAATCAAATTTTTAATTAAAATAATGATAATTTAAGCTATAAATAACCACTATAAATTACGAAAAACATGAATAATACAACATTTATATAAAATAAACGTTATTACTCCAATAATAAATCCTAAAAACAGACAGACAAAGAATTAAAATGACGAAAATCACAGTAAATTATACCAGAAAAAACAAATAAGACAATTCTAAAATGGAAGAAGCTTATCAAAAAACTTCCAATTTGTTTTGTAGTTTTTATTTAGTGACTGATTAATGAGTATGGCCCTTATCATTTCGACAGGCATTTCATTAAGAGACATAACCGCATCATGAAATTGCTTATAGCTCATCTTTCCACTATCAACTAATTCTTTTTTCAATGCATAAAATTCAAATCCACCAGTAAGATAGGCAACCTGATATAATGGATTACTATTGCCAGACAACGGGCCCCTTATTTCGCTTTCGGCATTTGCCCGCTCGTGCCCCACACGCTCTACCAGAAAATCAATACACTGCTGAGGTGTCCACTTACCCATATGGTAATTAAAAGAGAAAATAATACGTGCGCAACGGTGCATTCGCCAAAATAACATACCCACTTTATCCTCTGGTGTTTTAGGAAACTTTAAATCCCACAATAACAGTTCCCAATACAAAGACCAGCCCTCTACCCAAAATGGTGTGCCAAATTTGCGGTAAGTGCGGTTCCGGGCATTAGAGAAAAATTCCAGGTTATGCCCGGCAATGAGTTCATGATGTACTGTTGCCCTCGAAAAATGAGGGTTATTACCACGCATGCTCATCATCCGATCGTCATACTCCATCGTATTTGTTGGATAAGAAATAGTAATATCCCAACCACCTGTAAAAAAAGCATTGGTACGTTGCCGCTCTGGCGACATCATATACATACCCCAAACTTCTTCAGCTGGCTCAGGTATAGTCACCAAATCATTTTCTTTTAAGAACGCGATGGATTCATTATATAATTTTAAGATGGCCCCAGGTTGTTTACCTGGCGGCACGTACAAATTTTTCACTTTTTCTAGCGCAGCTTTCCAGTTATCGCCAAACCCCATTTCTCTAGAAACTTTTAGCATCTCCTGATCGCACCACGCAAATTCTTTATTCGCTATAGCTACAATTTGCTCGGGGGTATAGTTTACCATTTCATAGTTCAGTAAACGAACAATCTCATCACGCCCAACCGGTTTACGAGCTATAATACCGCTCTTATCAATAATCTGCTTTTTACTGAAGCTAACCGCATAATTGGCCATTGCACTATCAAGCATTTTATAACTTTGTGGTACCGACCATGTAAACTGAGGATCATAGCCATTATAAAAGTTATATATACTTTTTAATGACTGCCTAAGAAGGTTTATCGTTTCTATAGATTTCCGTATAGATGTGACGGAGAGAGAACTATCACTACGGAGTTTAAGCTGAAGTGCTCTGATTTTTATTGCAATGGCCGACCAATCTGCGGCTACCTTTTGGGCATCGGGCTGGCTACCCCGGCGGCGGCTTTTCTCTAGTGCATAAATCCCATCGGCAAATTCAAACCAATGCTTTATTGTATTATATTCTTTCCTGTCCAGTTGAGACAATCTTAATTTTTCATTTAAATCACGTTTAAACAAAATATAGTCGGCTTTACACTCTTGGGACAAGGCGTCAAAATCTAATTGCCCAAGTTTCAGTAGATAGTCGTTAGCCAATTTATCGAGCCTTGCACTCTTTTCTGGCGAATTAGCAGTAGCCTGCCTTCCATTACCGCGGGCATCATCTTGCGGCGGACTATAAAAGCGGGCTAGTGATTGATAATCTGCGTTGTAGTTTTGTATAATGGCCGGCATTTGCTGGCAAGGCACGTATTCGGCAGCACCCTGTGCATAGCCAATAGTACTGGTTAACGGCAAGAATGCAGTTAACCAGTACATTTTAAACACAAGGCGAAATGTAAGCATATTACTTCATATCCATTTTATCGTAAAAACGCCATTTGGTACTAAAATCTTTTTGTAAAGGCTGATTAGTCAATACCGCTCTTATCATTTCAACAGGCATAGCATTCAAACTCATTACAGCATCATGGTACTGTTTATATGACATTTTCCTACCATCTACCAATTCTTTTTTCAAAGCATAAAATTCTCTTCCGCCTGTTAAATAAGCCAGTTGGTAAAGTGGCGGATAACGCCCTACAAACGAGCGGCGCACTTCTCCTGCTGCATTTGCCCGTTCATGACCTACACGGTCAACCAAAAAGTCGATACATTGTTGCGGTGTCCATTTACCAGTATGGTAATTCAGCGAGAAGATAATTCTTGCACAGCGGTGCATGTGCCAAAACAACATACCTACCCTATCTTCCGGTCCTTGCGGAAACTTCATATCCCAAAGCAACAGCTCCCAGTACAATGCCCAGCCCTCTGTCCAAAATGGAGTACCAAAATTTCTATAAGTACGGTTACGCACATTCATAAATGCTTGCAGATTATGGCCAGCAATTAACTCATGATGTACAGTTGCTCTTGAAAAATGCGGATTATTACCGCGCATGCTCATTAGCCTATCATCCTCATCCATCGTATTTGTTGGATAAGAAATAGTGATATCAGCACCCCCAGTAAAAAATGGATTAACCAGTTGTCTTTCGGGACTCATCATACCCATACCCCAGGTTTCTTCGGCCAATGGCGGGATGGTAATCAGGTCATTCTTTTTCAAGAAATCAATGGACTCAGTATATAATTTTAAGATAGCTTCTGGTTGCTTACCGGCAGGCACATAGGTCTGCTTTACTTTTTCTAATGCCGCTTTCCAATCATTACCAAACCCCATCTCTTTTGATGCTTTTAACATTTCGCGGTCACACCACGCAAATTCCTGGTTCGCAATATCAATCAGCTCCTCTGGAGTGTAAGAAATCATTTCATACTTAAGCTGGCGCATGAGTTCGGCACGCCCTATTGGCTGACCAACAATACCGCTCTTATCAGCCGCAGCAAAACTATTGCTTTTACTTTTAAATTGTGTAGCATAAGCAGTAAGCGCTTCGTCTAGTTTCTGATAAGGTTTAGGCACCCACCAGGTAAACATTGGATCATACCCATTGTAAAACAAAAATACACTTGCCAATGATTTTTTAAGATTGTCGACCACCTGGCCCGCCTCATAAATAGACTCCATCGTTAGCCCTTTTTCTTCAGCCAACTTAGCCTGCAACTCCTTAATCTGGTTAGCCATACTGTATAAGTCGCCCGCCACCTTTTCTGCCTCAGGCTGAATACCACGTCTACGACTTTTTTCAAGTGCATAAACCTGATCAGCAAAAGGGAACCACTTTTTAACTTTATCATACTCCGCACCCTCATCAGCAGCAAGCTTTAGCTTCTCATTCAAGTCGCGCTTAAACAATATATAATCTACCTTACATTCTTGTGAAAGACCATCAAATCCGATCTGATTAAGCTTTTTGAGATAATCATTATAAAGCGTATTCAGTCTTGCTCTTTTTTCTGGCGATCCACCCGCATCAGAACCGCCTCCACCACCGCCTCTAAAATTATTTTCAGCAGCCGGGGTGTAAAACCGTGTAACAGCTCGGGAATCAGCATTGAAATTGGTAATCAGGTCAGGCATTTCCTGGCAGGGCACATATTCTCCGGGAGATTGTGCTGTGGCCGACAAGCCAATGCTGCAGCAGCATAGCATTAAGGTGTATTTAAGTAAATTTTTCTTCATTATGAAATGACTGTTAGATATAATATGAAATCCTGGTCTACTTGTAAAACCCATCATAATCAAATATAAATAACCAGCGGCCCGCAAACTTTTTGTCAATTAATGTAAACTTTGCGGATTTTAACCTATTGAGGATTTCGATATTTTCCATCACTACATCATTCGCCAATTCCCTGTGCATAAAACATACTATAAAAGACTGCTGCCTATGCAAAGCGCCCCATTTCCGTAAGGAGTGGGGCGCTTTGCATAGGCAGCTTATAAATACTATAACCCTAAACCTAAAGTAAATCCTTTGAATGTTCCTGTTAATGTTGCTCCAGCTGTAGCCGCACCTGTTGTTAGGTTTATTGTATAAACCTTAGTTACACCACCTACAGTTAGCAAAGCATATGCGGTACCGCTTGTACTGCCGATATCAAAACCATTTGCAGCAGTAGCAGTAACACCTAATGCACCAACGTCTACCAACGCACCCATATTTGGCGGATCTTGCTTGTATAAGCGGCTGGTTTGCGTATCAATATCATAAAGCACCGTAGTTGCAGCACCTGCAAAATTGTTTGTATAGGCAGCTCCAGTGATAGAAGGGGTCCCAGGCGATAACACTCCATCAATACCAACTACAGCCCCATCATTTGGATTTAACCTTAAATTTTGCCCTAGGTTGCTTACCACACGGATCCTGTCTACTGTAGGGTTAAAATCAAATCCAAAATTAGTACCGCTTAGCAATGTTGTTAAAGGCGCAGTGCCTACTACGGTAGCTAAACCAGAAGAAGCGTTTATCGTATACAGTCTGCTAGTACTTCCCAAAGCATAAAGCTGGCCATTTATCGGACGAAAATCCATACCTACTATAGTTTCTCCTGTTAACAGACCTGTGATAGGTTTATTTACCGGAGCTGGATTAAGCGGGTTGAAAATTACAAGTTCATTCGTACTGCTTACTGCGTAAGCAACGGCCTCTGTAGGGATTGCGATACCAATAATAGTATTTGCAAACTCGTTAGCAATTTTAGTTGCCTTTCCTGTAGTTAAATTGATACTATACAAATTGGTTTTGCCCGCAACTTTAAGCGGAGCCAATGCTACCGTTCCATCCGGACCAATATCAAAGTCGCCCGCTTGTTCTACATCAAAGCCAATACTACCCACCTCTACCAGCTTACCGTCATTTGGCGGATCCTGCTTGTAAAGCTTGTCATTTGTCACGTCAATCACAAACAAAACCGTAGTTGTAGCACCCGCTTTGTTCATTGTGTAAGCTGCTGCAGTAACATTCGGATTTGTCGCACCGTTCAATGCACCATCTGTTGCCGCTACCGCACCATTTTCTGGATTCAAACGAAGATTTTGTCCGGCAGATGTAACCAGTCTAATACGGTCTACAGTTGGATTAAAATCGAGCCCTATAGCTGTTCCGCTAATTGCCGGGGTAAACGCCGTTGTACTTACCGCTCTGGCGATACCTGTTTCCTGATTAATAATGTAAACACGACTTGTACTGCCTACACCATAAAGAGTTCCTGTAGCAGGCCTAAAATCTATTCCTAAAATTGTTTCGCCCGTTTGCAGCCCGGTGATCGTAGTTTGTTTAGTAATAGAGGAAACATTTTTAGCATTAAGACTTAATAGTATATTGTTATTTGTGAGCGCATAAATAGCTAAATCTGGCCCAGTAACACTTTGGTCAGGCATATTTTCATTACGGTCTTTTTTACATGACGATAGGACAAAAAGAAACATTACGGCGCAAAGGATACTTATCCTTGATATAGAGGTATTAATTGATTTCATAGTTGATTTGTTTACAAGATTTATTTTTTAGGCCAACCGGCCTGATAATTAAGCTTTATATTGTAAACAGAAATCTGGGGGCGGAGATGTAATTTTTAGAAAATGAGCAGATTTATAATCAAATGAATAGAAAAGCAAATGTATCACCTGTGTATACCAAAAAAGATCATTTAAAGTGTGGTTAGCAATGCTGATATTTTCTTTGTATTTGTCAAACACATCAGCATTATCTTTTTTTTCAGATTTATCATCATCTGATTCTGCAGTAAGCGTAACCTCTTTAATAACTATTTTTGCCTGCTTAAATAATGGCAAGAGTACTTTAAATCCTATAAATAGGATCAGCAGCATGCTTAGTGCAGTGATAAAATACTGATGACGATATATGGGTGCAGCTATCAATTTTTTATTTTAAAATGGCAGATTATTATGCCAGTTACGTAAAAAAAACTATAGCAGTTTTATCCAAAAGCAATTTATTAGACAATCTACAACCAAACAATGATCAATACTTACAATTTTAAAGGATATTCAAATTTATAATCACCAGAACCTACGCTGATTACAACATCCTTACCTTTAGCCGATACAGCATTAATAACCTTTACGTCTTTTAATAAAATACCTCCCTCTGTTACCCCCGCATTTGCAGCGCCCGGTAACGTTACTACAGCAGATGTATTTGCAGGAATGGTGATATTTAATATAAACTTGCCATTCTCTATTTTCCAATCACTAACCGTTAAACCGTAAAGCGTTTCTAATTTAGCTGCTGCCTGCGTAATTTTACCACCCGGATGAGGGGCAATAGTTATTTTTTTATATCCTGGCCCTGATTCATCAGTATCCAGACCTGCCATTACCCGATACATCCAATCACCAATAGCACCATAAGCATAATGGTTAAATGAATTCATATCGGTTGTCTGAAAACTACCATCAGCTTTAATACCATCCCAACGTTCCCATATTGTTGTAGCACCCATTTTTACAGGGTAAAGCCATGATGGATATGTTTCTTGCAGCAATAAATCATAGGCTACATCAGTATAACCAAACCTGGTTAAAACATGGCACAAGTAAGGAGTGCCCAAAAAACCAGTGGTGAGGTGATTCCCATATTCTTTAATATTTTTAACTAAAAAATCCGCCGCCTGCTGACGCAGATCTTCAGGCAGCATATCAAAATTTAAAGCAAGTACATAAGCAGTCTGTGAACCCGAAACCAATCTGCCATTAGGCGTAAGGTACTCTTTCAAAAAAGCCTTTTTAATACGGTCAAGCAACATCTTATATTTGTCTTCGTCACCTTTATTATCCAGCACTTGCGCGGCATTGATCAATAACTGTGTAGAATGCGCATAAAAAGATTGGGCAATCAAGTATTTATCTGTGATCGCTGATCTGCCATCATTATCATCATTAGGACGATAAAAAAGCCAGTCACCAAAGTGAAAACCAGTATTCCATAGATCGTTTTCACTTTTGCTGGTCATAAAATCAACCCATGCTTTCATGCTTGGATATTGATTGGCCAGCACCTCTTGATCACCATAAGCTATGTACATATTCCATGGAACCACGGTAGCCACATCGCCCCATCCAGTAGAACCCGTGGCACCGTCGCCAAGTACATTAGGCACCACAAAAGGCACACTACCATTAGGTAACTGATCTGCGGCAACATCCTTCATCCATTTCGTAAAAAAGCCGGCAACATCCATATTAAAAGACGCCGTACGGAAAAACACTTGCGCATCGCCTGTCCATCCTAATCTTTCATCTCTTTGCGGACAATCTGTAGGCACATCCATAAAATTGCCTTTTTGCCCCCATTGGATATTGTGTTGCAACTGGTTAAGCAGTGGGCTTGAGCTGCTAAAAGTTCCTGTGGGCTCCATATCAGCATACACAGCTATAGCCTTAAATGATGCAGGGTTAACCTTGGTAGTGAGCCCGGTAATTTTCACATACCTAAATCCCTGATAAGTAAAATGCGGTTCATAACTTTCTAAACCAGTTCCCTTAAAAATATACTTTACCTGCTGCCTTGCCCTTCGCAAATTAGCACTGTAGAAATTTCCAGCTTTATCTAACACCTCTCCATGTTCCAGCATGATGGATGTGCCACGTTTGCCAGACAAGCTAAATTGTACCCAGCCCACTAAATTCTGACCAAAATCAAGTACTGTTTCGCCTTTAGGGGTTTTAATTACTTTTACTACCTTAAACTGTTCCTGTTTTCTAGCGAGAGGACTAATGCTGCTGACAATCGATTCGGTACCTGGCGCGATTACTTCTACTGCTTTCCAATCCTTTGCGCTATATGCAACGGTCGACCAGCCTATTTTCTCTTCTCTTGCATCATACACTTCCCCATTATATAAATCCGAAAAGCGAATTGCCCCTTTACTATACTTCCATGACCCATCACTATTTACATTTTCTTTAGTTCCGTCCGTATACGTTAATTGTAGCTGTACAAGGCCACTTACCTGATTACCGTAATAGTTACGTTTACCATCAAAAGCCAGGTAACCGCGGTACCAGCCATCACCTAATGTAAAGCCTATCACATTTTGGCCCGGCTTTAAGAGGTTTGTTACGTCATAACTTTGATAAAGCAAATGTTTATGATAACTAGTCCAGCCAGGTGCCATATAATCCTTTCCCACTCGTTTCCCGTTAAGCATAGCTTCATATAAGCCATGCGAAGTAACATACAGCGTAGCCGATTTTACAGCTCTAGTAGTAGAAAACACCTTCCTGAACATTGGGCTTGGCCCTACGGCTGTATCAGACTTATAGGTAGTAATCCACTGTGCCTGCCAATTGCTGCTTTTCATTAATCCTGTTTGCCAGAAATTAACAGTGCTCCAGGGCGACTCATTACCTTGGTTGTCTTTTACCTTAACCTGCCAGTAATAGCGGGTAGATGATTCCAGGGTTGCCCCTCCATAGGGTACAAATACAGCATCTTCCCCTTTTTTAACCCCACTGTTCCATACCAGGTCTGTACCATTTAGCAATGCACCAGAATCTTTTGCAACGCGGACTTCATAGCTACTTTGCATCACGTTTCGAGCAGTTGAACTAAGCTTCCAGCTTAATCTTGGTGCCGCGGCATCTATTCCGATCGGATTAATTTTATACTCCGTTTTTAGACCAACCACCGTTATCTGTGCATGAGCAGAAGAAGAAGAGATCATCATACAAAACACAAGGGCAATTGAATAGAAACACGGTAAATACTTAAATTTATGGTTCTTCATAAGAGTACTTGGTAAGGATTTTTAGTTAATTTTCTGGTGATATTTACCCAAGGTGAGATAACGCAATGGCCATGTTGCAAAGAACTAGCAACAACAAACAAAACACGGAAGAAAAAATGTGAACTTTTTCCAGTCGTCATATCGGTATATTTGGTTGCACTAAAATAGAAAATTAAACCGCCTTATCCATCATGTACTATCCTAATAATCAGTTTATAAATATTAAATAAAACGATTTATTAAAATTTAAGACTGCATACTCCATGAATAATGGTTGCAGTCCATTTCTGTAAAAAACAGATTGGAAAAAAAGCATAACCTCCTGTGCAGAAAAACCAGCAAGAGGCTATGCAGGAAAGGAACTTATTTTTTAGGCTTAGCAAGAGATAATACCTTAAGGATTTTATGAAAAATTGCTGTATTTGGATAAGTACCTCTGAATTCAAGGGATTGAGGACCATAGGCATATACGGGAACCATAATATTTGTATGGTCATTCGTACTGAACTCACCCTGTATCCGCCCTTCTTCTGCCGAAGCCTCTAACAAAGTTAGTCCGCCGGTTTCATGATCTGCCGTTACCAGCACTAATGTTTCCCCATCCTGATCAGCAAAAGCTAAAGCCGCAGCTACCGCTTTATCAAAATCATGCAATTCAGTAACTACATAAGGCAAATCATTAGCATGGCCTCCGTAATCAATTTGTGCACCTTCTGCCATAATAAAAAATCCATTTTTATTACTGGATAAAAGCTCAATTGTTTTCTTTAAAGATTGTACCAGCATATCTCCTCTGCCCTCTTTAATAGGCCGGGTAACGCTATCAGCCAACAAAACCAATTGCTTGCCATCTGTTTGCTGCTTAAATTGATCCATCGAGCTACTCCAATTGTATCCCTTATTCTTCAATGCAGACATTAATGTTGTATCTGCATTGGCAAGAAAACTTCTTTCATTTGTACCTACCAATACATCCACATGGCTACTCAGAAAATCTTTTGCAATAGCCTGGCTAAAAGAGCGGTCTAACTGATGTGCATAAAATGCTGCAGGAGTAGCGTCTGTAATATCAGCAGAGCTGATAATCCCGCTTTTGAAACCATAAGGTGCTAACGTATCAGGAAGGTTAGTCCTGTTTTTATCATCCGGTCCCATGCTAATATAACGGTTGTTGGTCTTTTCGCCTACGGCCATGGCGGTGGCACCTGCTGCAGAATCAGTATTTCCAGAATTTGAAGCCGCAGTTTGCGAGAAACCGCTATTAATCATTTTGGTGATATTCAGATTTCCGTGGTTGGCTATCCAGCCGGCATGGATCTGTGCAAGTCCCATTCCATCGCCTATCAGCAAAATCACATTTTTAACTTTTTTCTTCGCCCCATCCGATTTATAAGTTGGGCTGTAAACAGGATATGCTACGGGATTGGTGTAGCTCAGTTTATCCTTATGCTGATAAAAATCACGCAACTGTTCAGGATGGTCGGTATTGATCCAGTCTACACCCATCTTTTCCAGTTCTACCCAGGTATTCGGACTATCCTGTGTAGCCCAGAACCGAAAAGGCTTATGTTGCTGGTGCGCTTTGTCAATAACTGATTTTAACTTCAATGCATCCGCTTTTGTTGGTGTTCCTTTACCATTCCATTCCGTATAGTTTTTGATATCATCGCTAATCATAGCCACACGTTTTAGTTGTTCTGCAGTATATTCTACATACGGCCTTCCATCAAAAGAAATGTATGCAGGATAGTCAACAAACGCTGCTGGCATTGGCACATCGCCACTAATGGCAATAGTTATTGCTTTAGGGTTTTTCGTTTGATCAAAAATTGCATTAAATGATTTAAGCTCTTTAATCAAAACAGGCAAAACATGCCGATAATCTTCCTTAATATCAACCACCAGCTGCAGTTGATGAGCAGGGTTTGGATAAGGAGAGTTGCCATTCTTTGCATAAAACTTTGCAAGCGGCTCCAGGTAAAGTTTTCTTAAAGTTGCATCCTGACTAATTTCTGTGGTATCATGAGCCACATACAGCTGACCATTTTTAAGGAATACATCAGCCTCTACCGAACCCATACGGGCATAGTAGGAAGTCAACAAAGGAATATTCTGGTGATAGTCATTATGACTATGCCCGTTATTAAAAGATAACCCTGTTTGGGCCTCTACCTTGCTAAACAGCAGGCAGAGGCTCAGGGTAGAAAATATAATCGCTTTTTTTACCATCCGGCATTTTGTTTAATGACACCATTACTGTTGTCGATTTCTTTCTGAGGAACAGCCCATACATCATGAACCTGTGGATTGAAAGTTCTTGCACCCCATATTTGCGCCCCATTATAATCATGCAATGGTTTAGCATAAGTAGCTTGCGCATCTCCCCATCTCACTAAATCACGGTGACGGTCGGCCCATTCTCCGGCAAGCTCGTTACGGCGCTCACGCTTCAAATCTTCCATTGTCATACTTGTTTTTGCTTTTAAACCCGCACGTAAACGGATCCTATTTAACTCTGCATCTCCTGCTCCCGCGCCACCCAACTGGATAGCTGCTTCCGCTTTGATCAATAAGACTTCCGCAAAACGCATTAAAGGAACGTTTAAATCTGTAGTTCCATTATCGCCATTCGGATTTACATGCAGAGGAATCGGATTAGCATAAGTAAAGGGCTCCATATATTTCTTAAACTGATAGTTCGACGTTGCACCTGCATCTTTGGTAAACGTACGTTCTGCACCGAAGAACATGAATTTATCACCCGGTTTCAGGATGGTAGCCTCACGGCGCTTATCGCCAGTCTCGTAAGAATCATACAACTCTTTGGTCGGTAAATAATAACCCCATCCATTATACAAACCCCAAGCCTTATTAGTGAGCATTACACCTGGCAATTTACTTCCCCAACCTGTACCGCCACCATTTGGCGTACAAACCACAGACCAGATATACTCCTTAGACCAGTTGTTAGCAGCTGTAAACACATCAGCAAAGCTAGTTAACACCAGTTCATGCTGTCCGGAATTGATTACCATATCTGCATATTTTTTAGCGTTTGCATAATCTTTTTTGAAAAGATACACTTTTGATAAATAAGACCATGCTGCAGTTTTATGCGCTTTACCATAATCAGCAGCAGCCATTTCTGAAAATAACGGCAGGTTATCTGCAGCTTTTAACAGTAAATCGATGATATAATCATAGTTTTCATTCACATTAGCTGCACGTGGCACAGCTACCGCCGGATCAGACTCTGGAGTAACGATAGGCACACCTGCCTTATCATTCCCATAATTTGATGCCAGCTGAAAATAAACCAGGCCTGCATGAAAATAAGCATCGCCAATAATTTGTTTTTTAAGGTTTGCATCCATCTCAATGGCAGGCACATTTCTGATCACATCATTAGCTAATTTAATAATTGCATAGCGTAAAGACCATTGTGATTCCGTATATCCACCGCCGATATAGTTCCTGTTAAAATCTTTGATATTATCGCCTTCTGGTTTATTACGTCCTGTTACCATATCATCACTGGCATTGATAAACCAGAACATTCCCCTACCATAATAATCTTCGTTATTATAGTTGGCATACATACCCACCTCTCCTTTAATTGCATCTTCTTTCGTCTTCCAGAAATTCTGGGCAGAGGGTGCACCTTCAGGAACAATATCCAATTGTTTTGAACAACTACTTAAAATGGCAAAAGCTGCCACTGCTATATATTTTATACTGTGTTTCATCTTTCTCTGTTATTTACTATTATAAACTTAAACTAAGGCCTAACATGAATGTTCTTGCCTGTGGATAGCGGCCTACATCAAGACCATTATTATCCATTCCTATTTCCGGATCAAAACCTGAATATTTTGTGATCGTGAAAAGATTGTTTGAAGTCGCGTATATACGGATAGCACCTGTTTTAAACTTATCACTTATAGCTTTAGGAAAAGTATAGCCAATAGTAAGATTACGCAGACGTACATAAGACCCATCTTCTACATAAAAATCTGATGCGTTAAAGTTTCCATTAGCATCCGACGTAGATATAATAGGTACTTTTCCATCTGGATTTTCAGGAGACCATGCATCCAGGATGCCAGATAATTTATTGTATGAAGGTCCGCTTGCGCTATAGGTAGTACGTTTTACCGCATTAAAAAGCTCGTTACCAGCAACACCTTGTGCAAAAATGTTGATATCAAAGTTTTTGTAAGCAGCATTAAAGCTCAATCCATAAGAGAAATCAGGATAAGCACTGCCTGCAAAATAACGGTCATTTCCATCAATAGAGCCACTGCCATCTAAGTCGGCAAATTTAAAATCTCCCGCTTTAGCATTAGGCTGGATCTTATTTCCACTAGCATTTTTGTAATTATCTGCTTCTTGCTGGCTCTGGAAGATCCCTTGTGTTTTTAATACGTAATAGCTGTATAAAGGCTGACCTTCTTTAATCATTAAAGGGGCTAATTCATTTCTGAAATTGGTTGATACCGCAATACTTTCCAATCCCGGAGCTAAACGAACTACGTTATTGTTAATTTTAGTTACGGTAGCATTAACGGAGTAGGTAAAAGCCTTGCTCTGGTTACTGTTATAAGTAACACCTAACTCAAACCCTTTATCTTTCACTAATCCTGCGTTAATAGTTTGTGTACTTAACCCTGCTGTTCCAGGCAAAGTCTTGTTCAGGATCATTTTATCCGTGTTTTTTATGAAATAATCAGCATTTACCGTCAATCTGCTATTAAACACACCTAAGTCAACACCAAAATTCGTTTGCTTAGACTCTGCCCATTGCAGGTTAGGATTTTCAAGCACAGAAGATACATAGCCATTTTGTACCGCTGGTGTCTGACCAAAATAAGCTTGTACAGGAGTTAGCAAAGGACTTGCATCTGTCGGGCTCAAACTACCCAGGTTACCAATCTTACCGTAACTACCTCTTAATTTCAATTCATTTAACCAGGTACTTTCTTTAAGGAAATTCTCTTTGCTGATCAACCATCCACCTGATATCGAATAATAATTTTTGGTTCTGTTATCTGCTGATAACATTGAGGTAGCATCGCGACGACCAATTAGAGACAAAAGATATTTTTCATCGTAATTATAATTCGCTCTTAAAAATAGAGAAGAAATCACCCTTGCATTCATGGAACTCTGTGCAGGTTGGAAAGTAGTTGCATTAACCAGGTACCTTGAACCAGGTGCCTCATTATCGAAACCTGTGCCTGAAGCATAAAGATACTTGTTAGTTGTTTTTTGATAAGAATAACCACCAACAAAATCAAACTGGTGCAAGTCTATTTGCTTACGGTAAGACAACACCTGTTCTGCAAGAATATCTGTAATTCTTGCACTACTCTCTTCCAGCATATTACTTAATACCGGCTTTCCTACTTCCGGACGTTTCGGCGTAAAGCTTTTATAGTTATTAAATGAATTGGTAATACTTAAGTTAGACCTGAAAGAAAGTCCTTTGGCTAGTGTAACCACAGCATAAGGATTTACCATTAATACATTTGTAGGATTATTGATATCTATACGCTGCAACTCGGCAACAGGATTGATAATATCTCCATAATCACCAGCATATTGCCCGCCGGGAAGTCCTGCGAAAGAACCATCCGCATTATAAGGCGTACCATTTGTTGGATAATAAATAGCAGACAATAACGCGCCTGTATAATCACTTGAAGTATTGGCACCGTTTCCGTTGGTATTGCTAAAAGACAGGTTTTCACCTATTTTTAACCATGGTGAAATCACATGTTCAGAATTGATCCTAAAATTATAGCGTTCTGCTTGCGTATTCAATACAATACCTTCCGCTTTACGGTAGTTAAAACTCATGAAAAAAGTAGACTTATCATTACCGCCATTAATAGACGTATTATAATCCTGCAGCATACCGGTTCTGAATATTTCATCCATCCAGCTGGTCCGTGTAACTTGTCCGTCCGGATATTTAGTTGCATCGAACGCAGGCAAGATAGTCGAATTTCCATTTTTTGCAGCAGTAGCTGCAACTGTAGCACGCTCTTCAGCATTCAGGGGATCCAGCTTTTTCCATACGCTTTGCTGACCAACCTTAGCGTCAAAGTTAATCTGCAATTTTTCATTTTTCCCTTTTTTAGTAGTAACCAATATCACCCCGCCAGAAGCTCTTGCTCCGTAAATAGCTGATGAAGCATCTTTTAATACCGAGATCGATTCAATATCATTTGGATTTAATTGCGGTACACCTGTAAAAAGGGACCCATCAACTACATACAACGGACTTTCGCCATTGATACCGCCGGCACCCCTTATATTTACACGCGGCGCCGATGTTGGATCACCACCTTCATTAGTTACCATTACGCCCGGTGTTTTACCCGCAAGCACTTCAGCAACATTATTCAAAGAGCGTGAAGACAATTTATCCAACGCTACCGAGCTGATTGCCCCGGTAAGGGATGCCTTCTTTTGCGATCCATAACCAACCACTACAACTTCACTTAGAAGTGCTTTATCTTCTGCTAAAGTAATATTGATTATCGGGCTGTTGCTTACGCTCACTGTGATCGTTTTAAAGCCGATCATAGAAAAGGAAAGTACTGCATCGCCTTCTACATTGATACTGTATTTGCCATCCGCATCCGTGGTAGTACCTATTTGAGTACCTACTACTTTGACCGTAACGCCAGGTATGCCGGATAGCGTGGTAGAGTCTTTTACCACACCAGTAACCATCCTGAATACCTTTTTAACCGGCACAGGCAGCTTACTCAAGATTACGTAATCACCTTTTTCGGTGCCACGGAATCCAAGTTTATTTAGTAAAGCCTGAACTTTTTCATTTTCAAAAGAGCCATTAACCGATTTAGTATGGTTAACGATCATGTCTGGGTTATAAACGAACCGAAGACCAGTGCTGGCTTCAATTTTCTTAAGTATCAGGCTTGTCGGCTGACCTTGAGATATTTTAATAGTTACTGTACTTTTATTTAACTTCTGAGCCATAATCGGCGATGCAGTAATTGCTGAGCAGAAGATTAAAAGGACTGAAAAAGTTAACATCGAATATTTCATAGCTTTATAAAGAGCGGGTGACCTCTTAAATGAGGGTGTTTTCATATATTTAGGGGTTTTATAACATTAAAGTGTAAATAAGCCAGGTTGCTATTGGCGTAGGGGCCGGCTTTAGAATTCCGGTACTGATCTGATCAGTACCGGTTTTATGAGGAGTACTTATTTATTCATAGCTTATATATTTTAAAGGTTTTATGATCATTAGATTCTTTGAATTTTAAATGGTGTAGACTGCACAGGATATCAAGAATTTCGGCAGGCTGCTGTTTTGTGGTAAATGTGGCTTCGCATTTTAAGTCAGCTAAAGAGTGATTTTGCAAGTCAATACGAATACTATAAGCATATTCAAGTTCTTTTACCGCCTCCTGCAAAGTGACATTATCAAACACCAGTTTCACTGGAACCGGGGCAGGCGTGTAGGTCACTTCAGCGCTTTGATTTTCTTTATCGTACGAAATCTGCTGCCCTCTTATCAAAGTAGCAAATACTTGCTGTGAATTGCCAACAGCAACTTTCCCTGTAGCAACCGTCACATCTATACTTTTTCTAGCCTTGTAAGATTTTATACGAAAGGAAGTACCGAGAACTTTTGTTGTAATATGATCTGATGTTTTAACTAGAAAGGGGCGTTGTTCTTCATGAGCGATCTTAAAAAAAGCTTCTCCCTCTGTCAATTCAACTGTACGGTTAAGAGCACTAAACCGATGCCCATAGGAAATGCATGAAGAAGGATTAAGCCAGATTTCTGATCCATCCGATAAAGTGATTTTTTTCTTTTCCCAGGCATTTGTAGCAACAGAGAATAATTTCTCTGCCGAAACCGGTTTTCTAACAGGCAGCCATAGCGCAATACCAATCCCTAAAATGATAAATACTGCCGCAGCTATTGAGGATATCCTTAATAGGATAGCCATCTTGATCACCCTTTTTACAGGTTCAATTGCCATTGCTTTTTTAAGCTCAGCAAACATCTCTTCTTTGATTGCCGCTTTTCTGTCCCCATTAATATGAACATTGCTTTGCTCAAGAGACGCATACCAACCGTCCACCTTTTTTACATCGGCAGGATCTAATTCTTTAGCCGCATATTTTTTAAGCAGTTCCTTTGCTTGTTCTTCTTCTGTCATTCATATACCAGTCAGCTCAGGAAGCGATTAGTACTAACGGAAAAAATTAAGGTTATATTAAGCTTATGTTAAGAGCAAACAAATGATTAAGACAAGGGTATAAGCAAGCTTTTCCCTGATTAATTTTAATGCAGAGGAGATTTGGTTTTTTACGGTTTGGGCAGACAAGTTAAGTTCATCAGAAATCTCCTGGATGGACTTCTCCTGTTTTCTGCTCATAGAAATAATGACCCGCATTTTTTCTGGGAGATCTTGCAAGACTTCATCAAATTGTTTATTCAAATCTTTAAGCAGCAGCAAAGTTTCTGCAGAAGCTGCGGTATAGTCTCCGGTAAGCAAAGCAATATCTTCTTTATGTTTTTCTCTTACCATGGAAGACTTAAAGTAGTTGATCACCTTATATTTAACAGCACCTTTAAAATAAGCTGACAGGCTGCCTTCAATGTTCAGTAGTTCACGATGTTCCCAAATGGAGATAAAAATTTCTTGTGTAATATCCTGGGCTAACTCTTCGTCACGCACTCTTTTAAATGTATTGTCTAGCACCTCTTCCCAGTAAGTATGGTAAAGATATTCCATAGCAGCATGATCGCCGCTTTTAAGTGAGGCAAGTAAGTTGGTTACCGATGGGAGCCTGTTCGTTTTGATGATTGTTTTTTTTCAAAACTAAGCTTCCAATATTTCTTGCATATTAAGAAAGCTTGAAACTTATGCGGGTTTAATGGGTATGAGCATATGATAATTATAAATTATTTAAGCGAAAAAGGTGCATTATAATGCACTTTTAATACAAAAAGTCAACACACATACTTAAACCATATTAATAAGTGCAATAAAGCGCACTTTTTTGTGTTAAATAAAATAATTACGTATATTAGCATGAAATAGAGCAACATAATGCACTTCCAAGATATTATTCAGGTAATAAAAGACAGAAGAGAATCACTCCGTGTAACACAAGAAACCTTAGCCGAGTTATCTGGAGTTGGACTGAGAACGTTAAAGCAATTTGAAAGCGGGAAAGGTAATCCTACATTAATAACTTTACAAAAGCTCGGAGATGCATTAGGACTTGAAGTAAGTTTAAAAATTAAGAATAGACCAAAATAATCCATGAGAAAAGCGAGAGTAATATTCAAAGGAGAGGAAGCAGGGATATTGATACAGTATGATGATGGTTCATTTACATTTCAATATAGCCTGCCATGGGCAGAAGATGAACGCAAGCCGGCGATTAGCCTTACCTTACCTAAAACTAATGAAACTTATCATTCGGAATATCTTTTTCCTTTCTTTTACAATATGCTTCCCGAAGGTTCAAATAAACAGGTGGCGTGTGCGCTTAACAAAATTGACCAGAATGACTATTTTGGACTTTTGATGACGACCGCTAAAAACGATACTATAGGTGCAGTAAACATATTAAAGATAGAAGACCAATGAGTTTGCCGGATATAAAATATTGCCCAGGAACATTAGCCGTCGGCTTCGACACCTATAGCTCAACCTGCCTAAAGAAGGTTTTCTACGGAAAAAAGGTAAGTCATATTTTACTATATGAGTCACCGTCTTCAAATCCAGAGGCGGATGAACTATTTGAAGAAAACAGAAAAAGAATGTCTATTTCTGGCGTACAGGAAAAATTTTCTGTTTTGTTGAAAAAAAACAAGCTACAGCTCATTGAAGAGAATGAAAAAGGAATGTATATTTTAAAGCCTATACCTTCAGCAGGCAAAAAACCTGATCAGATGCCGGCTAATGAACATCTCACGATGCAGATTGCACGACAAGTATATGGAATAGAAACCGCTGAAAATGCATTGATATTTTTTTCCGATGGTCAGCCCGCATATATCACAAAACGATTCGATGTATTAGTGGATGGTCAAAAACTTGCTCAGGATGACTTCGCTTCACTGGCCGGAAGAATGCCCCAAACACACGGAGAGCATTATAAGTACCTTGGAAACTACCTGGACATCTTCCAGCTAATGGATAAATTTGTTCCTGCATACAAAATTGAAGCGCCCAAATTATTAAAGATATTGATGTTCAACTACCTGTTTTCAAACGGGGATGCACATTTTAAAAACTTCTCACTACTGGAAACAACTTTGGGTGATTATCGCCTTAGTCCGGCGTACGACCTACTCAATAGTCGAATACATATTGAAGATAAAGATTTTGCATTAGATGATGGACTATTACCAAGAAATCTGGCTAAAGGTAAAATTAGTCAGCAATTTTCCATACTGGCCGAAAAAGCAAAAATCGGTTCAAAAGTTTTCAATGACATATTAAATCTGATGACTTCGGGATCAGAACGAGTTAAACAACTTACTTTTGCTTCTTTTTTAGATGAAACGTCTCAAAGGAATTATTGGCAATCTTACGAAGGCCGCCTCAAGCAATTTGCTAAAGAATAAAATAAAAAACCCCGTTTTTCTTGCGAAAAACGGGGTTTTTAAATCTGCTCCCCTAACTGGGCAATTTTCGAACCAAATTATGGCCTCACTATCGAAATTAGCTTCTCTTGGTGACTAACCAGATTGAATTAAAAATTCATATTTAAGCTTTGTCGGTATGTCAATTCTTTCCCCAAAGATACATTGTTAGGTATAATAATCCTTGGTTTCTTTGGGGAAATACTTCACTACGTAAGTACAACTTCTTATTGAAATCTGTTTTTTGGTGCCTATTCACAGTATGAAACCAAATTTAAATTTATTATCATGGTACTACTACATCATCAACCTTCAGACAGCAAGAATTGCGTAGAAAATTCATCCATTTCTGCTTTATGAGATTCTATTTGACCAAGAATGAACGAAATTTCATCCCAATTATGTTCTTCTATAAGAACAAGTTTAGCCCTTTCCAATCTACAGTAAATGGCAAAAAGCTCAATCAATTTATCATGCAGATGTTTTTTCGATAAAGGGGGTATTAATTCTGCAAGTTTATCCATAATACTTTGTAGGTAGGCAATTATAGATTGACATTCGTTAAATACTAATTTTAGCTGTTCTTCCTCCAGATCGCAGGCTTCAAACTGGTCATTAGTGTAGGTAGCATTATAAGAATTTCCCATCACTTTTTTGATTCCTAATTTCCAATTTTCGACCATAAAATTGAATTCAATACCTGTAAACTCTTGAGCAATCTTCGTCATTAATTTTTGATAGAGCCTTTCCATAGCAGAAAGGTTCGATTCTGAAATTGATCTATTATGTGCCTCATCTCTTCTTATGGTATTTAACTCGACCATATCTTCTTCAAATTCTTGTTTAGAAACAAAAAGATGGCGGAAACTTCCCCAATCTGCACTGATTATTTTTTTTAGATCTAGCGTAAAGGTATAATTGATTAAAACATCCCCATTATGTATAGTTACTCCAAAATTACTGTCATACATCTCCTCTGTCTTTGTTCGTATTTTGGCTTCGATAATTAGATTCCACCAGTTAACACCATATTTTTTCTCGTAAATTTCGACAATTACTCTACGCAATCCATTTTCGATATCTGATATCATCGTCTTTGCTCTGCTCATTCTATAGTCTTCGGTATTCTCTTGAAAATAGGTTGCGCGCAACCATTCAAGTGAATTTGGACTAGCAATAATTCCTGCTGTCTGTATTGATGATATAGCAAACATTATTTCCGATCCATCCTCATTAAGAGCCTTCACAGCAATTTTTGAAATTGGTGCGATCTTTTCGAATTCTCCTTTTAAAAAAGAAGCGCAAAAAGACATGATTGTTGATATTTCAGTCTTCACATCTAGGGCCTTCCTGAATTCTGACGTATATTCACATGTTAACGTATCGTCGGCATTTTGGAGATATACATCCTTGACCCTGAAATTTTTTGCACCATCCGCTAATAGCGCCATATTAGACAATCCGAATTTAATGCTACTGATTAGCATTGATGGAGTATGAAGATTTATTTCTTGCATAGTTTTTAGTTGATAAAAGGGACAAAGCACATCGACCAAGAGGTCATCCAGCAGGACCTGACCTATAATATCAGCCACATACTGACTGAGCTCAGCCTAGCGCTGACACCTGCACAAATAACCAGGGAAGAAATACTCGAAACGATCGACAACTATAACCAGGACAACGGGTCAAAAATAACACTTGATCACTTGATGAATATTGGATGGTTACGGCTCATCAACGAAGCTTATTTGATACCTGGTGCAATCAACTCGCTTATGTGGTATCTCGATACCAAAGATAAAGATGAGAAGAACCGAATTCCAAAAGGTATGGAAGCCGAAGCGAAAGTACTGCTGGAGATACTAAAAAGAATGAATGCTCTGAAAAAATCAGCTATTGATCCTATTACTGTCAAACGAATCATTAAAGCCATTACTCCATCAATAGACACTGCGTTTCTATTTGATAAAAAAATCATTTCGAGCAACGCCAAAGGAAAACTATACTATCTTCAGTCCAATAACTATTCAGGTCAACTAAAGGAAAGGATTATTAGCCTGGCTTTCATCAAATTATTCCCCGAGGAAGTAGATCTGCCAGGTTTCAGAAAGTTCATCAATTTAATACATTTTATTGGGCAGTGGCCTGACCGGTTAGAGGATTACCTACCCTATGAAACTATTCAGCGAATCAAACACCTCTGCTGGGAGATTCTAACCACGGATTCAGACTTGTCATACCCTGAAAGGGAATTGAGAAATGATCAGTTAGATGCAGCAAGCTATAGGCACAAATCACTGGATATTGAAGTCCCGGATTATGTCACCACGCAACTTGATCCTTATGGGTTTCTGCTGGAAATGAGGCATTATAGATTCTATGATCACGAACTTTTCAGCCATCATGAATCCAGATACACATATACCTTATTGATCCGGCTATTGATACAGTTTGATAAAAATCAGGAGCAGCCCTTTTCCATGGTAAAAGAATTGCTTAAAACGCATCAAAATCCTTTTATAAAGTACCAATTATTGTACGAGATCATTGAACATTTTCCCATAGTACTTCCATATTTTATGGATGACCCGGAATTGGCACCATTGTTTTTTGATTCTATTGGCCGCTTAAAAGTGGACAAAACCTGGCTGAATGAAGGAGAGGGCATACAAGTGAATGGCCCGGCAGCCTCGAAGATTAAAAATATACTTTGGATAGAAGCAATGGCTATTGATCAGCCCATTGACTTCAGTGTGCCAGAAAGTACTGTAATGCTTGCTGTTTACCTATCCATACCTGAAGCAGAGAATGAAAGAAGGGGATTAAACACAGCGAATGGTATTCGACGAGCAAAACAGATGGGCAGATACCCTAATAAAGCGCCTTTGGGTTATATTAATTTAACAGGGTTGGATGGTAGAAAATATATTGCTCCTAAACAGCCTGAAGCCAGCATATTGAAATGGGTCTTTCACCAAATAGCAAAGAATGCCCATAGGGTCGAAGACGTAAGAAGAATGGCGAATACTAAGGGGCTAAAATGTTCAAAAACAAATTTTTGGAGGCTTATACGTAATCCGGTTTATTGTGGGTTTTTAAGGTTAACATCAGAATCTGGAGGAGCAATTGATAGAGGGAGTTCATGAAGCTGTAATTTCAGAAGCCTTGTTCGATGAAGTACAAAATATCGTCAATACCAAAAGAAGGCTTTTTGGACAAAAAACCGAGATAAATACATCGTTTCCTCTTAAACGTTATCTGATTTGCCCAGCTTGTGGTCGCAAACTTTGTGGAAATTATTCCCAAGGTAGAACGAGAAAGTATTCGTATTACCATTGTTCAAACGGTTGTAAGGTACGATTTAAAGCAGATTTTCTCAATGAGAATTACAATGAGAAATTACAAGAATTGGTTTTATCACCAAAAACGATTGAATTATTTTCATTAATTCTGAATGATGTAAATATGACTACTCAGAAAACAGGTTTTTTGAATGAGCGGAAACTATTGTTGAAAAAACTTGAAGAGCAGGAATTATTTATTTCCAAAGCTAGAAAACTATTTGTGGCAGAAAAATTGAAGTATGATGACTACAGTGAAATAAAAAAAGAGCACCAAACGATTACGGGATGCCTAAGAAGAATTGGATACAGTCCTAAGTAAGCTAAAAGATATTGACGAGCAATCCATACTCGAAAATAGATCGATCATAGATATATTCCTGGGCTTTCCAGATTTATGTTTAGCCGATAAGAAGTACATTATAGATCTGATCCCTCCAGCAAGTATCGATTCTAATACGGGTGATTTTTCTTTGATACTAAACAAAACACTGTCAAAAATAATAGTATCCAAAGGGTCTTAATAATTTACCAATGAATGAAACGATTTATGAAACGGCAAACTTTAGAGATAAAAAGATCTCGGTAAAACATGCGATTGCCATGTTAGCTAAAAATAACATTGAGGTTAATGAGAATGAGGCTGCTTTGATATTGGATTTTCTTTACCATATCGCTGCAACTTTCCAAAAGTACAATAACACTAAAAGCGATCTAAATCCTTAATGGAAAATCGAACCTGAAGAATGTGCGGCAAATATCTCATCAGCACTTTTTTAATTCAATAATCGAAAAGTAGAAGAATTTGATAGGTGAATATCGAACCGTCAACGGTTTCGTTATAACATTTTCATTGCCAAAAAGTTATGAGCATAAAAAAAGGAAACACTCAAAATAAGTGTTTCCTTAAGCTCCCTCTGCTGGGCTCGAACCAGCGACCCTCTGATTAACAGACGGACGCTACCCATTTCTAAAAATATGTTTATCAACTAGTTACAAGCCTTCAAAGAAATCCCGTAATGTATTTGTAACGGTTTTTATTTTGTTAATTTAAAGATATAGCTTTTTATTGAAGAATAAAAGCAACTAACCATAGCTTATATCTCTATGCTTTGAACAAATCGTCCATAGTCACCTCATTTTGTACAAGACCGGTTTTATATATGTTATCCTTCGTACCATATGTGGTGATCATTGTAAGGAATAATGTTTTCTTTGTTTTTGTTTCCGCTTTAAAAATATTCAATTTGTTTTGGAGTTCGGCGGCATACGACTTGTTAATTGCATATTCTTCATTGGAAAATTTCATTTCGCAAATGCTGATACATACATCCTGTCTGTCTAAAAGCAGATCAACCTGGGCCCCCTTACCTAACTTACCTGGCGCAAATCTCCAGGCTGATTCTTCTGTATAGATGCCCGAGATACCTATGGCTTGCTTGATCTGGACAGTATGCTTTAGGCAGATACTTTCAAAAGCTATTCCGCTCCAACTTTTCCATGATTGTGAACTCGCCTTCTTCATCCATGTTCCCTGACCCGTTGCCCTGGAATGCTCAATAAATTTTAGATAAAACAGGCTGTATTCATCAGCAAGCTTATATATTGATTCCTTAACATTTTTTTGAAATGGAAGATAAGTACTTACAAAGCCGGATTCTATCAACTCATCCAATAATTTGGTCGTCCCGCCACCACTAACCAACCCGCATTCCGAGATGATTTCATTTCGCGTTAATCCAGAAGACTTTGCTGCAAGTGCTTTGACAACTGCAATATGCCTATCAGCCATTTCGAACAAAGAGCTGTAAAGATTTTTAAATTCATTAACCAATAGCCCATCCTTGGTGAAGCACAGCTTATCAATAATTTGAGTAGCACTTTCTCCTTTCTTTATCTCTTTTAAATAATGTGGTATTCCTCCCAATGCCATATAAACTTGTAATATTTGATATTGGTCCAGGTTTACCGACTTCGTTTTGAGATATGCAGAAGTTTCATAGAGCGTAAAAGGGAGCAGGCGCATTCTTCGGGTGATCCTATTATGTAAACCACCCTTATTATTTACAACATTCTGGATCATCCATGAGGCTGCAGAACCGCATATCGCAACAATCAGATTTTCTTGTTTTGAACCCCATGAATTCCAAAAATACTCAAAGGCTGATAGAAATCCGGACTTGGGTGAACTCAGCCATGGGAATTCATCAAAGAAAATAACCGCCTTTTGTTTTTTTAGTAAGGGCTCTGAAAAATTGATCAACAACCTGAATGCTTCAGTCCAGCTTTTAGGAATTGGGGGAGGAATTGGTGAGTTCAGTGCCTTTGCTATAACATTTCTAAAATTATCCAATTGCTCGTGCACTGGGGCATTATGTACACCTGAAAACTCACAAATTAAATTCCGGCTATAAACCTGACCGATTAGAAATGTCTTGCCTACTCTTCTTCGTCCATAAACTGCAACAAGTTCGGGTTCGTTAGAGGTTAACGCTTCCTTTAATATATTGATTTCCGATTTCCTGCCAATGAGCTTTTCCATACAAGATTAAAATTAATATCCTTCAGTAAATATACATAGATTTGGCGAGCTATTAAAATGAATAGCTCGCCAAATCCATGTAAAGTTATGTCTTTTGGCGAGCTATCATAATAGATAGCTCGCCAAATCCATGATGTCGAATTGTTTATAGAGCTGATAAGCTAAAACAAATTACAACTGTTGCCATTTTAACTTGAAAAAAATTGCGTTTACGGATACCGGAAGTCCTAAATCGCGGGATTTTCTTTGTTAAATGTTTGTAAAAGTCATACGTTAAATTCGACAGTTTTTCCTGTAAAACTTAACATGATTTGGCTATTGAAAAGACAAAATGGAGGTAGGAAACTTCCTATTATGGAAATAAAAAACCCCATCCTATTAGCTAGAAATGGGGTTTTTATGCGATTTTCAGACTTGAAAATCTTTGCTCCCTCTGCTGGGCTCGAACCAGCGACCCTCTGATTAACAGTCAGATGCTCTAACCAGCTGAGCTAAGAAGGAGTGCTGGCTATTTTAAAAAGATTGCTCTCTTTAAAAGATTTGTTAGCGGTTTAGAAAACACAAGGCCCTCTACTTATACAGAAAAAGCCGTTCAGTTTTCACTGAACGGCTTTTAATCTGCTCCCTCTGCTGGGCTCGAACCAGCGACCCTCTGATTAACAGTCAGATGCTCTAACCAGCTGAGCTAAGAAGGAGTACTCTGGTTATCCGCAAAACGCCGTTTTTCTTTGGTTTAGAACACAAAGCGTTGTTTCGTTTTGGGAATGCAATATTAGGGCTTTTAAATTATTTATGCAATATTTGTAGAGAAAAATATTGAAAAAAAATTAAAATAAAACATATGAGCCTGATAATCATAGGGACTGTAGCATTCGACGCTATAGAAACTCCCTTCGGAAAGACTGATAAAATCGTTGGTGGCGCTGCTACCTATGCAAGTTTAGCTGCTTCTTACTTCTATAATAAAGTAAAAATCGTTGGTGTAGTAGGAGACGACTTCCATCAGGACGACATTGATACCTTTACTAAACATGGTATTGATACCGAAGGATTACAGATTAAAGAAGGTGAAAAGTCATTTTTCTGGTCTGGCAAATACCATAACGATATGAACAGCAGAGATACGCTTGTTACTGAATTGAATGTATTGGCAGACTTTGATCCAATTATTCCTGAGAGCTACCAGGATTGCGAATATCTTATGTTAGGCAATCTGACTCCACAAATACAGCAAACAGTCATCAAACGCCTTAAAAACCGCCCAAAACTGATAGTTTTAGACACAATGAACTTCTGGATGGACGTAGCGATGGATGATTTACTGGAAACATTGAAATTAGTAGACGTATTAACGATAAACGATGAAGAAGCACGTCAGTTATCCGGCGAGTATTCTTTAGTAAAAGCATCAAAGAAAATATTAGCAATGGGACCAAAATACCTGATCATTAAAAAAGGTGAACATGGTGCTTTGCTGTTCCATGAAGACAAAGTATTCTCTACTCCTGCCCTTCCATTAGCAGAGGTATTTGATCCAACAGGAGCAGGCGATACTTTTGCAGGAGGCTTTATTGGCTACCTTGCTAAAGTTGGCACCATCAACTTCAATAACATGAAAAATGCAATTGTTTATGGTTCTGCCCTTGCCTCTTTCTGTGTAGAAAAATTTGGAACTGAAAAGATCCTTAACCTCACTGAAGAAGAAGTTGCTACCCGTATCAAAGAATTTGTAAACCTTAGTGCTTTTACTATCGGTGCTGAATAAGCAGCAATTCAATAAATAGACATAAAAAAACTCCGATCAGCTGATCGGAGTTTTTTTATGTCTTTAGCTGACCAATAGCGGTAAATTTCTCAAATACGGTTTCGGTATGCGGGGCATCAGGCAGCTCTTCTGTTAAATCCTGACCAGCCCAGTGCTCATAATGTTTCCCGTTTCTCCACAACCGGCTTTCTCCCACATCATAAATTACCCCCTTATAGGCTACCCAAATCTGCGGTTTATCTTGTCCATTCCGCAAGGCCAATTGTTGTCTTGTAAATTCAGGTAAATCCATTATTTGCGTGCCCTGGCTTTAAAAACTTCATAGAGAAATATGCTTAACAACAACATTCCCATAAAATAAAAATGCGTTTCAAAAGGAATATAAACCAAATTAAAATCGAGTGTTTCTTTAGTATTATATTGAATTAAAGGCACAGATGTTAAAACCGCATAAGCAAAATAAAACGGGATTAAGGACACCAGGAAGGCTCTGTAGAACCTATACATAAACCTGATCTTGTTTACATACTCAACGTAAACAATAAAAATAAGCAGGATTGCAAATGTAAATACGGTGTATAACTTCGTATAGCCAAAATATAACATGGCGATACAAATACCGAGCATTATATTACTTACAGCGAGACTGTATTTATCTGCCGTATTATCGGGATAATGGATATTTAAAAAAATATAAATAGCCATTCCTGCCAAAGGAAGAATTAGAGAAAATAATAACTCCTCTATAGGAAGCTCCCAAAGGGTCATTCCAGTAAGATAAGGGGGATTAAATACAATAACTTTTAATTGGGTTAAAAATTCTGTAGGTATAGAAAAAACGAAAACATTAATTAAAACAGACAGAATAATGAACTTGCTATTGCGCGCAAACTCCATTTTTTTAGTAGAAAATAATGCAACCGGTAAAAGTAAGAGGATCAGGTCGGTCAGTAAATAAGTATAATTCATGTATAGGCTTAATGCTGGACATCAAAAATATACTTTTGATTGCATTAAACCATCTTCTTTTTACTTACGAACACCAGTTAAGTTTGAGCACTCACCTGAATTATCATTAAGAAGCACCAAACCTACTAAATGCAAAAAAGCGCTTAAACCTATGCTTAAGCGCTTTTGAAGGAATTCAAAGATAACCGCTAAGCGATCTCTGTTCCTAAAATCTCTTTAGAATATGTTTTCAGGTATTTTTTCAATATCTGACGGGCAACGTGGATCCTGGTTTTTACTGTACCAATTGGGATCTCTAACATATCAGCGATTTCATGATATTTATACCCTTCAAAATATTTGATAAAAGGCACATAATATTCAGGTTGTAAGCTAGCCAGTGCTTTATTTATATCCCCTATTACAAATTTGCTATCAATTGTATTTTTAGTAGCGCTGTAATGCAGGTTAGCAGATGATATATCTTCAGATTTAGTGATTAATGCATTAGTTTTTACAAGACGTCTGTAGTTGTTTATGAATGTATTTTTCATAATTGTGAACAGCCAGCCTTTTAAATTTGTTCCCTCTTTAAACTTACTATAGTAAGTTACTGCTTTAAGCATTGTATCCTGTACCAAGTCGTTTGCATCTTCAATATCTTTAGTAAAATTTAAAGCGAATGACTGTAAAGAAACCGAATGGTTGTGGAGCTGGAGGTTAAATTCATTTTTTGTCATAATGTTTAAGCTTTTAAGGGTTAATGAGCAAACAAACAGGTTTATTAAGAGTGGCGCTGTCAAGTTTGTTTAATCTTGTATACTAACACTTATACAACTTATGTACCAAAAAATCAATTCTTTATTTAAGTATTAAATTAATAGCTATATCATACTGAATACCATGATTGTCACAGGATATTTACTTCACGCTCTAATTTTACACCGAATTTATCATACACTGTGTCTATTATTTTTTCTGAAAAACTATACACTTCTTTTCCTGTTGCCCCGCCATGGTTCACTAAAACGAGAGCTTGGTTTTTCCATGTTCCAGTATGTCCATCAATAATTCCTTTAAAACCACATTGCTCAATCAGCCAGCCTGCGGCTAATTTCATCATTCCTTTGCCAGCTGGATAACTGATTAGCTCAGGGAACAATAATTTTACCTTTTCATAAGCTTCTTTTTCAATAACAGGGTTTTTAAAAAAGCTGCCTGCATTTCCAATTGTAGATGGGTCTGGCAACTTACTTACCCTAATTTGTGCAACGATAGCCGAAATATCAGCGATATCTGGTTTAACTATATTTCGTTCTACCAATATAGATTGTATAGCACCATATTGAGAATTGATTTTTTTATGGGTATTCAATCTAAAAGTTACCGAAGTAATGATAAATTGCCCCTTCAATTCGTTTTTAAAAATACTGTCCCTGTATGCGAAATTGCATTCGGTAAAATTAAATTGCTTAAAATTACCTGTAGCAATTTCAAAAGCTTCACAAGATTCAAATACGTCTTTTAGCTCTACGCCATAAGCACCAATATTCTGTATTGGAGAGGCGCCTACTGTTCCGGGAATAAGGGTCAGGTTTTCAATGCCGGCAAAATCTTCCTCTATGCAATAACTTACCAAATCGTTCCAAACTACTCCCGCACCAGCAGTAACACTTACGTCTACCTCGGTAAACTCTGCATCAATCCCCGGAATGCTAACTTTTAATACCAGTCCGTTAAAGTCTTCTGTAAAAAGCAGATTGCTCCCTCCTCCCAATACCAATAATTTATTTTCAAGGAAAGCATTGCTTTTACTTAACTCAATTAAGTCTTGCTTATCAAATATTTCTGTGAAAAAGCGGGCTTTCACATCAATACCAAATGTGTTATAGGGTTTAAGGGATATATTTTCTTGTAGTTGATACATATTGAGTAATGGTGTTATTTGTGGCAAATGTAAAGAATGTAACGGCATTCTATGGTTATATCGGCCAGATACTTAAATTGTGTAATAAATATGTTAGCTATAATAGTTAATAATTTTGCATATTTTACGTTCGATTATAACCGTATTCAAGCCGCCCCCTAAGACAGCTAAAAAGCAAGCGTATTTACAATGGAAAATCAGGACAAAAAAAGACTTTTAATCATAGATGCTGCGCTAAAGCGATTTGCACATTATGGTCTCGCAAAAACTACAATGACAGAGATCGCAAAAGATATTTCTTTTTCAAAAGCCTTATTGTATTATTATTTCCCTGATAAGTTAAGCTTATATGTAAGTGTAGTCGAAAATATGATGCACACACTCAGCCGCGATTTATTAAAATCTGTAGAGAAAACTTCTACTGCATCAGAAGGCATCCTGATGCTGCTGCAAAAAAGACAAGCCTTTATACAAAAATATTATAAGCTGATTGAATTTACTCAGATGATCGGTCCCGAATTACCGGAAGCACTCTATGAGAAGTTTACGCGCGCAAGGGCTTTTGAGCTGAAGATCATTACCGGCCTGCTGACTAAAGGACATGCGTCAGGAGAATTTTTTATTGATGATGTTGCGTTTACTACAGAAATCTTTGTAGAAGCAGTTTCAGGGATCCACTTTAATATCCTTACCCGTGCTAAAAACATATTCCCCGGAAAGGAAGAGTTTAAATTGATTTTTTTAAAAGAAAAGCGTTTTGCGGAAATCTTTTTAGCTGGTTTAAAGCCACTTAAATAAGTCATAGAATTGTCATTTATCTGATTTGGGTAACTTCTTTTAAGTTGAAAAATTTCTTAAATCCTTATCCATCTCCTATTTTTGACCATCATAACAATAAAGTCAGAAAGTAAAAAGGTAAAATGGCAGAAACTGATAAAAAAAGGGAACTAATAATCGAGGGGGCAATCAAACGTTTCGTACATTTCGGTATCAACAAAACTACAATGAATGAAATTGCAGAAGATCTCTCTGTTTCCAAACCATCATTGTACTACTATTTCCCGGATAAAATCAGCTTGATTTTAGGGGTGGTAGAGAAAATATTTGATGATTATTTTGAAGCACTTTATAAAGACCATAAACAAACAAATAATTTTGAGGGTGTTTTATTGAACATTATTGAAATCAAACACCGGTTTTTTCTTCGGTATTATATGCTGCACCTTTCTTATGGAAATCCTGATAACGCGATCAGTTCGCCAGAGTTAAAGGCATATTTAGAAAAAATGCTGGACAAAATCCGCGATTTCCACCAGGAGATTTTCGAAGAGGCTATTAAAAATAAAGAAATCGGACCACAAGAAGATATACGCAAACTCGCAGAGTTATATCTTGCTTGCCAATCAGGACTAACCTCATTATGCATCAGCCATGGAAATAAAGAACTCTTCCCAGGGAAAAAAGAACTTAAACTGATGAAGGAAAAGCAAATCAGCTTATCAAAGATTTTCATTAAAGGCCTAAAACACTAAAACCAGCCGTATCACACTAAAAAAAGATTATGATTAAACCAGTAAAATCAGTCGCCCTCTTCCTCTTAGGCCTGTTATGTGCTCCCGCCATACATGCTCAGCAGACTGTAACACTTAAAGATGCACTCAATTTTGCAGTCGAAAATAACGCTACAGCCCGTAAATCGAGACTGGACATTGATGGTGGTAAATTTAAAACACAGGAAGTACGGGCACAAGCACTTCCTCAGATTACAGGAAATGCCTCGCTAACTTATAATGCAATTATCGGACAGCTTGTGTTTGGTGACCAGGCTTTCCAGCTGGGAAGAAAATGGAATTCCAATGCAGGCGTCCAGTTAAGTCAGCAGTTGTTTAACCAGCAGGTGTTTACTGGACTACAAGCAGCAAGAACGAGTGAAAGCTATTATAAACTCAATGCAGATCTTACGGAAGAGCAGGTAATTGAACAGGTAGCTAATAATTATTACCAGGTGCTGGTAAGCAGACAACAGCTAAATGTGATTGATACAAACATCAAAAATGTGCGTGTAGTTGAAACGATCATCAATAACCAATATGAAAACGGATTGGCTAAAAAGATAGATGTGGACCGGATTAAGGTAAATCTCACCAATTTGCAAACACAGCGTGAACAAACGATCAATGCCGTAGTACAATTAGAGAACCAGCTGAAGTTCTCTATGGGTATGCCAGTGGCTAATCCGATCATCCTTCCTACTGATGAACTTAAAAAAGTTGAAACATTGCCTGCACTAGCAGATACAATTAGTTTAGCAGGAAGAACAGAAATTCGACTTCTGGGCATTCAGAAAGACCTCTATATTTTACAACGCAAAGCTTATGTAGCGGAATACTACCCTAACCTTTCTCTTACTGCGAACCTATCTACAACCGGTCAGAGTGACAAGTTCGATTTATTTAACAGAAGTGGATCTGCATTTTATTACGATGCGTCCGCCATTGGAGTTACGCTTCGGGTACCTATATTTGACGGCTTCGCTACCCGGTCCCGTGTACGGCAGGCTAATGTGGATATCAGAAAAGCAGATGAAGATATCCGCAATACCAGAAATTCATTGAATCTTGCTTATGAAAATGCAAAGATCCAATTGAAAAACAATATCAACACGATCAAATCGCAACGTCAAAATGTACAGCTTGCACAAGAGATTTACAACAGTACACAGAACAACTATAACAATGGATTAGCTGCTCTAACGGATCTTTTAGATACGGAAAATGCACTGACCGAAGCACAAAACAGCTACACCCAGGCACTATTAAATTATAAGATCGCCGAAATTCAATTAATCAAATCTAACGGAAATATAAAATCACTATTAAAATGAAAAGAGGAATTATAACAGTCGTTCTAATTATAGTTGTCATTGGAGCTATTGCCTGGGTTCTTAACAGCAATAAAAAGAAAAACGATGCACAAACGGCATTAGTATCCGAAGGTAGCGGCGCTGTCAGTGTACGTATTGCCCCAGTGAAAAAACAACCCGTTGATTTAGATTTTAGTGTAAATGGTAATTTTATCCCTAAGCAGGAGCTGAACTTTCTTTCAGAAAATGCTGGACGGGTAAGTAAAATATATGTAGAAGAAGGTGACCGTGTTACTAAAGGTCAGGTTTTAGCACGTATCGATGCAGAAATCATTAATACTGATCGTGAAACTGCCCAGGCTACTTTAGATAATGCAATTAAAGATGAAGCACGTTACAGCAGCTCTTTCCAAACAGGCGGTGTAACACAGCAGCAACTGGACCAGGCAAAACTCGCTACCAAAAACGCGCGGTTAAGGTTGCAAAGTTCGGCGCGCAGAGTGAGTGATGCCAATATCAAAGCACCAATAAATGGTATTATCAACAAAAAATATATTGAGGTTGGTGCTTTTGTTACTGCTCAAGGAACCCAGTTATTCGAGATCGTTGATGTATCAAAATTAAAATTGAAAGTAAACGTAAATGAAGGTCAGGTAGCAAACTTGAACGTTGGCGATGCAGCCCAGATTAAATCAAATGTTTTTCCTGCGGATAATTTCTCTGGAAAAATCACTTTCATTGCGCCTAAAGCAGATGCAACTTTAAATTTCCCTGTAGAAATTGAAGTAGAAAACAACCACAAGAATACCATTAAAGCAGGTATGTATGGAACTGCAATTTTCAAATTTCCTGCACAGGCAGCAACAATTACTATTCCACGTGGTTCATTTGTGGGTAGTGTAAGCAGCAACCAGATTTTTGTGTTAGAGAATGGAAATACAGCTAAGCTTCGTAAGGTAATTGCCGGCAGAACAATTAATGATCAGGTAGAGATTATCGACGGACTTAAAGAGGGTGAAACAGTAATTGTAAGCGGACAAATCAATTTAATTGATGGTAGTGCAGTTGCTCCGATCAAATAATATAAAACCGATATAGATGAAATTAACAGAAATATCAATAAAGCGCCCTTCCTTAGTAATTGTGGTATTTACCGTTCTTACGCTGATGGGACTATTAAGCTACTTCTCTTTAAGTTACGAGCTGCTGCCTAAATTCTCGAATAACGTAGTATCCATTTCTACTATTTATCCTGGGGCTTCTCCAAGTGAGGTAGAAAACACGGTAACTAAAAAGATTGAAGATGCGGTATCCTCGATGGAGAATATTAAAAAACTAAATGCAGTTTCTTATGAGAGTTTATCGGTAGTTACGATCACGTTGAATGATAAGGCCAATGTGGATCTTTCGTTGAATGAGGCGCAGCGTAAAGTAAATTCAATATTGGCAGATTTACCAGAAGAGGTAAAACCACCTTCATTGAACAAGTTTTCGCTAGACGATCTTCCGGTAATCACCATGTCGGCATCTGCGAAGATGGACGATGCGGCTTTTTACGATTTGATCGACAAAAGGATTGCCCCAATTATCTCTAGGGTAACTGGTGTAGCACAGGTTAACCTGGTGGGCGGACAGGAGCGGGAGATTGAGGTTGCATTGGATGCGGATAAATTGCAAGGTTATGGTTTATCAGTTCCACAGGTACAGCAGGCGATTTTAACTTCTAACTTAGACTTTCCTACGGGTAGTGTAAAAACACAAGATCAGGATATCCTGATCCGTTTATCGGGTAAGTACAAAAACGTAGATGAACTGCGTAACCTGGTTGTTAATACCGGACAGGATGGTGCTCAAATCCGTTTAGGAGATGTCGCAGATGTACGTGACACACAAAAAGAAGTAGATAAATTGGCGCGTATCGACCGCAAAGGGGCGATTGCTGTACAAATTATTAAACAATCTGATGCGAATGCAGTAGAAGTGAGTAAAGGCGTACATACAGTAATCGCCAAGCTGATGCAAGATTATAAAACAAATGAGCTGAAAATCATTATTGCGAATGATAGTTCCATTTTTACGCTGGAATCTGCTGATGCTGTAATCCACGATTTACTGCTTGCAATTGTACTGGTAGCTTTCGTGATGCTTTTCTTCCTGCACAGTATCAGGAATGCATTGATTGTTATGGTTTCGATTCCGGCCTCATTAATCGCAACTTTCATCGGGATGAGTTTATTGGGTTATACTTTAAACTTGATGTCTTTACTAGGTCTTTCCCTGGTTGTAGGTATCCTCGTGGATGATGCGATCGTGGTATTGGAAAATATCTATCGCCACATGGAGATGGGTAAAAACAAAGTACGTGCAGCTTATGATGCAACTAGTGAAATTGGATTTACAGTAGTATCCATCACGCTGGTAATTGTGGTGGTGTTCTTCCCTATCGCAATTAGTACAGGATTGGTATCGAATATCCTGCGCCAGTTCTGCGTAGTGGTAATCATTGCTACACTCCTATCCCTATTTTCTTCGTTTACGATCGTTCCTTTGCTTTCTTCACGTTTTGGTAAATTAGAGAAAATAGAAGGTAAAAATATTTTTGGCCGCTTTATTTTATGGTTTGAAGCACAGCTTAAAAAGTTCACGATCTGGATTACAAGTATATTGACTTGGTCGTTAGCGAATAAAGGGAAAACAATTTTACTGGTATTAGTGATGTTCTTTGGTTCATGCGGATTAATCCCTGCCGGTTATATCGGAACAGAGTTTTTCCCGAAAAGTGATAAAGGGGAATTTCTTGTTCAGATAGAACTTCCAAAAGATGCTTCAATAGAACAGACAAACCTGATTACGCAAAAAGCAGAAGCATTCTTAAGTAAAAAACCTGAAATTATTCAGCTGATTACTACGGTCGGACAATCGAGTGGCGATTTTGGTGCATCTCAGGCTACGGCATATAAATCAGAGATAAATGTGAAATTGGTTGAACGTGATAAACGTGCAGACAATTCCAGCATTTATGCCACCAAGGTAAGTCGTGAGTTAGCCAAATACCTCGTTGGAGCAAAAGTAAAAACAGTGCCAATCAGTATTCTGGGTATTGCTGAAAATGCACCAATCGAATTAGTAGTAATGGGATCCGATCTGGACAGTGCCATGAAATATGCAGTAGCTGCTAAAGACGTGCTGGCAAAAATTAAAGGTTCTGCAGAGCTTAAACTATCTGTAGAAGGTGGTAGTCCGGAGATCAATGTACAAGTAGACCGTGATAAAATGGCATCATTGGGCCTTAGTTTACAAACAGTTGGTGCTACGATGCAAACAGCTTTTAGTGGTAACACAGACGGTAAATTTCGTAAAGGCGAGTATGAATATGATATCAATATCCGTTACCAGACTTTTAATCGTAAAAACATTAACGATGTAAGGAACCTTATCTTTGTAAACGGTGCAGGCAAACAAGTTAAACTTTCACAATTTGCAGAAATCAAAGAAGGCGCCGGACCAAGTCAGTTGGAGCGAAGAGATAAAAGTACGTCTGTATCTGTTAAAGCACAGTCGATCGGAAGACCTACAGGTGATGTAGTGGCAGAGTTCCAGGAACAGTTAGAAAAGTTAGAAAGTTCAGGTAAACTGAAAAAACCTGTCGGCGTAAGTTACGTATGGGCAGGAGATGCCGAGAACCAGGGTGAAGGTTTTGGAACATTAGGTATCGCCTTGATGGCATCTATTGTACTGGTATACCTGATTATGGTGGCCTTGTATGATAGTTTCGTTTATCCTTTTGTAGTGATGTTCTCTATTCCTTTATCCGTGATTGGAGCATTACTTGCATTATCACTGACCAATAATGCATTGAACATCTTTACGATCCTCGGATTAATCATGCTGATTGGATTGGTTGCTAAAAATGCGATTATCCTGGTCGATTTTACCAACCAGATGAAAGCAGAAGGTAAAACTACTCATGAAGCGCTAATCCTTGCCAACCATGCCCGTTTACGTCCGATCTTGATGACAACCATCGCCATGGTTATCGGTATGATGCCGATCGCTTTAGCGAGTGGTGCGGGTGCAGAGTGGAAAAACGGACTGGCATGGGTAATTATCGGGGGATTATTAAGTTCGTTATTTTTGACGCTTGTTGTTGTACCGGTAATGTACCAGATTTTTGATAGTATGCTCGACCGTTTCGGTTTCAATAAGAAAGGAGTAACTATTGAACAGCTGATGGTAGAACCTTATGACCACAAAGAAGTTAAAGAATACGATCTGGATCACCAGCACTAAATAGATTTAATTGTATATTTACCTGAAGGAACCCATTGTGGTTCCTTTTTTGCATTACATAAAAAACCAACCCCAAAGTTTAATATGTTATCAAGGTATATAATCGTACTGATCCTGTTATGTGTTTCGCTCAATGCTGCTGCACAGCACCCACCTGTATTTGAAGGAATGACTTCCGACACCTCATTTTTTGCTCTCGGAGATATGGAAGTCAATCTCGTAAAATACAGATATAAAGAGCCCAATATTAATTTTTTGGCTATCCATGATAACGAAGACACAGGTATAAAAGCAGCTTTTCTTTATTTAAGTGTACACGGTGGTACGATCATAGATTGCCAATATGGTGGCGGAAGAAACTTCAACTTCATCAATGAAGAAGAAACATTTCAAACTGATCCCAATAGTATTTATACTAAACGAGGCATTAAGATTGGCCTGCAAAAATATGGGATATGGGACGATAATGTGATTAATATGCTGGATAGCGCAGGAAAAAAGATCATTACATACTATAATCAGGAGAAACCCGGCTATATTTTCACACTACATAATAACGGTGACGGGGCATTTGGCATCCGTAGTTACCTGCCAGGATACGAGCTTTCCAGCGCAGCAGATTCTGTGCATATCAACTTCGAAATGGATCCTGATGATATGGTACTTGTTACCGAACCTGCAATTTTTAGTCTATTAAAACTAGAAAACGTAAACGTAGTGCTGCAATCCCGTTTCGCTACCGATGATGGTTCATTATCAATCTATGCCATGCAAAATAAGATCCCTTATATCAATGTGGAAGTACAGCATGGGCATTTAGAAGAAAACCTGCGGCTGATCAAACTAAGTGCAGCTGCACTGACCAAAACTTACCCGTTGCCAGGTACAAAAAAACCCGCAGACTAAGCTGCAGGTTTTATCAATAACTATTTTTTTGCTTATCAAGCCTGAGATGATCATTTCATTGCTAAAACTTACAGCATAATTTCAGTTTACTAATAGGAGCGCAAAAGGCATCATATTAAATATGTATTGCCCTGTTACCAGTAGCGGCTAATGCAGCCTCTCTAGTTGCTTCAGTAAAGGTAGGGTGCGCATGAGAGATCCTGGAAATATCTTCTGCTGATGCACGATATTCCATAGCAACCACAGCTTCTGCAATCATATCTGCAGCGCGGGGGCCAATCATATGTACACCTAAAACTTCGTCTGTAGCCTCATCTGCAAGAACCTTAACAAAACCATCAGTATCCCCACTTGCCTTAGCACGTCCGCTAGCTTTGAATGGGAAAGAGCCTGCTTTGTATTTTGTTCCGTTTGCTTTTAATTGCTCTTCTGTATAACCTACAGAAGCAACTTCAGGCCAGGTATAAACGACACCAGGGATCAGGTTATAATTGATATGTGGTTTTTGTCCTGCAATAGTTTCTGCAACATAAACACCTTCATCTTCTGCCTTATGCGCAAGCATCGCACCAGTAATTACATCACCAATTGCATATACTCCCGGTACAGTAGTTTCCAAATGTGCATTCACGGGTATTTTGTTACCGCGTTCTTCAGTAGTAATACCAATATTTTCTAATCCTAATCCTGCTGTGTAAGCTGTACGGCCAACTGCAACAATGCAATAGTCGGCCTCAAAAGTTACGTCTTCGCCTTTTGCATTTTGTGCGCTTACGGTAACCGTTTCCCCTTCAGTTGTTGCACCTGTCACTTTATGTCCCATAAAGAACTCCATGCCCAGTGATTTTTTTAATACACGCTGTAATTCTTTGCCCAACCCTGCATCCATAGTCGCAATGATAGATGGCAAAAATTCAATTACTGAAACTTTAGTTCCCAAACGTGCATAAACAGATCCTAATTCCAATCCGATTACACCACCACCGATAACGATCATGGTTTTAGGTACTTCTTTAATATTTAATGCTTCTGTTGAAGTGATGATCCTTTTTTTATCAATTGGCAGGAAAGGTAATGCTGTAGGTTTAGATCCTGTTGCAATGATTACATTTTTTGCAGTAATCGTTTCTGACGTACCATCAGCTTTAGTGATCTTAATTGTATTTTTATCTACAAAAGAGCCTACTCCTTCAAAACTGTCAATTTTATTCTTTTTGAAAAGGTAAGTGATACCAGCAGTATTCTGTGCAACCACATCGTCTTTGCGGGCAATCATCTGCGGCATGTTCACGCTTAGGTCCTTTAAATCTATACCATGGGTAGTGAACGTGTGTGATGCATTATGAAAATGCTCTGATGAATCTAACAATGCTTTTGATGGGATACATCCTACATTTAAGCAGGTACCTCCAAAAGTTTTATATTTTTCGATAACAGCTGTTTTTAAGCCTAATTGTGCACATCTTATTGCGCCAACATAACCACCAGGACCAGAACCAATAATAACGACGTCGTATTGCATAATGATAAATTTTTGTGGTGCAAAGTTAATAAACCGCTAAAGAAATAAGGCATAGCATTAAGGGTTTATTGATAATCTTTCAATTCACTAACACTACTTCTGTTTTTGCAAGTGTTTCGTGACGGGTAGTATGGTTTAAAAACCTGCCTTTCAGCCTGCTGATGCGATAAGTATCAAAAATCTGAAGCCTTTTTACCTTCAACCCTTTACTAATAAATTGATTGATCAGGTCTGTATCTGCGTAGAGTAAATAGGGCTTTTTAGGCAAAAGCGAAAGTTCGCCCGGCCACGAGTAAAAAACTGATGCTTCTGTATACAGTTCTAACGCAAAACCATATCCAATACGAGTCTGCACAACAGGAAGATGATCTGGATTATGGGCATTGATCCAGAATGCAGCTTCACTATCCCCCTGGTATTTTAATAAGCGCGGATAATAAGCGAGATTAAAGTAAAGGTTTACAAAAAACACAACTGCACAGGTTTGAAATAGTATTTTAAAACGGCCTAAACTAGCTGTTTTAGTTATTATAATAAAGAGAATTACCGATAAGCCCATTAAAAATCCGCTAAAAACAGTGAGGTTCGCGGGACGGAAAAAATAATGCAGTAAAAGAATCAGCAGCACCATAATTGAAGCCACTACAGTTTGGGTAATCTGTATCGCTTTTATCGAGCTTTCTGATTTAATGGCGTACAGCCATTGGGCACACAAGATAGAAAAGAAAGGAAATACAATTACAATATAAAACGGGAGCTGAAACTTGGATATAGAAAAGACAAAAAAGGTAAGCAGTGAACCGCAGATACAATACCATTCGGCCTGCAAAGGTTGTTTAAAGTTCTTACGAAAAAACTGTACAATTGCTGCATAAAGCAAGAGGCTCCATGGCAGATAAGCCCAAAGGATGGTATGCAAAAAGAAACTTGGGTCACCTCCTGATTTCTTAATAGGCCCTGTATTAAAGAAGCGGCCAAACTGACTGTCCCAAAAGAAAAACTTAATCCCAGACACGTGTTGCTGCCCAAAAATAACCTTTTCGGGATGCAGATCGAATTGTAAATAAAGGGAGTAAATTTCGGGGGTAATAAAAAGAAAGATCAGTATCAATGCTAAAATCCATCTAAAGTTAAATACCATCTGCCAGTTCTTTTTAATCAGCAGCTCCCCAGCTACCGCCGCCCCCACCGGGATCAGCGCAAAAACACCTTTAGTCATCACCGCACAGGCGGCAAATAAACAGGCGAAAAGCAAATGAAGAAACCATTCTTTTCCCAACGAGCGATGAAAATGGTATACAGCAGCAATGATTAATCCGGTAAGATAAGGCTCCGCACGCACATCCATCGTACAGATAATTATATGTTGGGAAGTCAGGAGAATCAAGGCCGCCCACAATCCTGTTTCCTCATTATAAAGTTCTTTTGCGAGCTTATAAGTATAATAAGCACCCATTAGCACAAATAAAACACCGGGTAATTTATAAGCCCAGGTAGTTATACCAAATGCTTTAAAGAAAACAGCGGTTACCCAAAATGGAAAATGAGGTTTATCCAGCCAATCTTTTCCTTCTACAGACAGATCCGAAAAGTTATTATGCTGTACCATATACTTGGCAATCGAAGCATAAAGTGCCCCATCAGGACCCATGATAGTCACAAACAATCCACTGAAATTAATCAGTGCAGCCAGTCCGATAAAAAGGTACAGCCATTTCGTTTTTTGGTATGAAAGCTCATTCTGCATAAGTAATTATATTTGGCTATCCTTGTCTTTCGTCTTGAAAACAAAGAAGTAGTTAGCACTGAAATTCCAGAAAAAGACAATAAATATAGCAACAGCCTTACTGATATAAAAATTAACATACAGCATATTATCCAATAAAAAGATAATAGCTGAGTTCAGCAAAAGGCCAATAACCGAAACTGTAAAAAAGACAGCGAATTGCGGCCCGGCTTTCGATTTATTATGCTTAAATGTCCAGTTACGGTGTATTACATAATTGCTCATCACCGCCGCAGTAAACCCAATTCCATTCGCAACGAATTTATTAAAATGCAGTTCATCCTTAAAAAACCAGGTTAGCGCAAAATCTATGGTCAGTCCCGATACACCAGTAATCCCAAACTTAATAAATGCAATTAATTTTGGCGTAGAAAGAGAGGCGATAAGAGATGATACGGTTTTTTTGTCGGCCATATAGTGCTGTATTTTTATAATCGGCTAAAGGTACGATCATTCAATATGATTATACCCATAAACAGTCGCAAAAGTCATATTTCGCGTATTAAATAAGCTGTCCTGGAAAAAAAAGGCATACATCTCTTATCTTTAGGCAATCTAAACTTTATTCATATGATTCCTTCCTTTAAAAAGCTGTGGGTTTTAGTCCTCTTTATCGTAGCAGGCTATTCCGCTCACGCGCAGCTAACAGATTCTGCTTACGTACGTGATAATTACACTAAAATTGAACGAGAAATTCCCATGCGCGATGGAGTTAAGCTTTTTACAACGATCTACATACCCAAAAGTAAAGATCAAAAATACCCGTTTATGATTAACCGTACACCTTATACAGTTTCACCATACGGCGAAGCTAAATACAAGACTACCTTAGGACCGTCTCCCTTATTTTTAAAAGAAGGATTCATTTTTGTTTATCAGGATGTACGTGGGAGATGGATGAGCGAAGGCCAGTTTGTTGATGTCCGCCCACATATCGATCAGAAAAAATCAAAAAATGATATTGATGAAAGCTCGGATACTTATGATACTATCGACTGGCTGATCAAAAATGTTCCGAATAACAATGGGAAGGCCGGAATATACGGTATTTCTTATCCAGGTTTTTATTCTGCAGCTTCATTACCAGGCGCACATAATGGCTTAAAAGCTGTTTCTCCGCAAGCGCCAGTGACCGACTGGTTTATGGGTGATGATTTTCACCATAATGGTGCTTTTATGCTGTCGGATGCTTTTGCTTTTTATTCTTCCTTTGGTGTTCCTAGACCACTTCCGATTACACCAGACAAAGGCCCTAAACCGTTTAAATATCCAATAAAAGATAACTACAGATTTTATTTAAGCATCGGTGCGCTAAAAAATGTAAAACAGAAATATTTTGGCGATACTATCAAGTTCTGGAATGACATGATGGAACATGGCACTTATGACAAGTTCTGGAAAGACATGAATATCCGTCCACATTTAAAGGATGTTAAACCTGCAGTATTAGTAGTTGGCGGTTTCTTTGATGCAGAAGATGCATTTGGTGCTTTAGGTACTTATCAGGCGATTGAAAAACAAAACCCGAAAACCAATAACAGCCTGGTGATGGGCCCGTGGTTCCACGGTGGCTGGGCCAGAGGAACTGGTGCTAGTTTTGGCGACATCGAATTTGGGCAGCCTACAAGCACATGGTACGCGCAGAATGTAGAGTTTCCATTTTTCATGCACCACCTGAAAGACACAAAAGATGCATTGCCTGCAGAAGCAACAATCTTTATCACGGGCAGCAACGAATGGAAAAAATTCGCTGCATGGCCGCCAAAAGAAACGGAAACAAAAAAACTGTATTTACAAGCTGATGGTAAACTAAGCTTTACCACTCCGCAGACAGCAACAAGTTTCGATGAATACGTGAGCGATCCAAATAATCCCGTACCTTATCAAGATGGTGTGCAGGAAAGAAGGACAAGAGAATATATGATCGATGATCAGCGTTTTGCAGCCAGAAGACCAGATGTTAAAGTTTATCAAACTGAGATATTAAATGAAGATATTACCCTAACAGGTCCTCTTTTAGCCGATCTTGCCGTTTCCACTACCGGTACTGATGCAGATTATGTAGTTAAACTAATTGATGTTTATCCGGAAGATGCTGCGCAGCCAATTGTAAACCCTAAAGGGATTATCATGGGTGGTTACGAAATGCTGGTGCGCGGAGAAGTAATGCGCGGTAAATTCCGCAATAGTTTCGAAAAGCCAGAACCATTTGTTCCGGGCGAGGTAACAAAAGTAAAATACACCCTGCCCGATGTTGCACATACTTTTAAAAAAGGACACAAGATCATGATCCAGGTACAAAACTCATGGTTTCCACTGGTAGACAGAAACCCCCAGCAGTTTTTAGATATCTATCATGCAGAAGATAAAGATTTTCAAAAAGCAACACACCGCATTTACCACGACCAGTCAAACAGTTCGTCACTCATTATTACCGTTTTAAAACCATAATCAACAAATGAAAAGAATTTTTTTCAGTACGCTCATCTTACTTTTCGCTACTCTTGGAACACAGGCACAACTAATGGATGGAAGAACCGCTTTCACCCGTGCAGATACTTTGAGAGGGATGCTAACCCCATTGCGTACCTGTTATGATATTAATTATTACCATCTCGATGTTAAAATAGATATCGACAAAAAAACTATCAGCGGCAGTAATGAATTTAATTTCACTGCTGCCGAAGATTTTACCCGGTTGCAGTTTGATCTGTTTAGCAACCTTAATGTAGATAAAGTTCTATATAACGGCCTGGAGCTTCCTTTTAAAAGAGAATTTAATGCCGTATTTGTCACCTTCCCGAAAACCATTAAAAAAGGAATTAAAGAGAAGTTCCAGGTATTTTACTCTGGCAGCCCGGTTATTGCAAAAAGACCACCATGGGACGGTGGTTTTATATTTAGCAAAGACAAAGCAGGAGATCCATGGGTATCAGTTGCCTGCCAGGGGTTTGGTGCAAGCTCCTGGTGGCCAACCAAAGATCATCAGAGTGATGAAGTGGATAGCGTACTGATCAGCATAAGTATCCCCAAAAATTTGAAAGAAGTTTCTAACGGACGTTTGAGAAGTGTTGTTACACAGCCTGACGGCTATCAGCAATACAACTGGATAGTCAGCAATCCAATCAATAACTACAGTGTTACCTTTTATATTGGAAACTATGCACACTGGACAGACACCTACAAAGGCGAAAACGGAAATCTTAGTATAGATTACTGGTCTCTTAAAGAAGATAGCGTAAAAGCCAGACCACATTGGGATGCAGATGTTAAACCTATGTTGAAATCATTTGAACATTGGTTCGGCCCTTATCCCTTCTATAAAGACGGCTATAAACTAGTACAAGCCCCTCACTTAGGTATGGAACATCAAAGTGCTGTTGCCTATGGAAACCAATTTAAAAAGGGCTATTTGGGCCGTGATCTTTCCAATACAGGATGGGGGTTAAAGTTTGATTTCATTACTGTTCACGAAAGCGGGCACGAATGGTTTGGGAACAACATCACTGCAAAAGATATTTCAGACATGTGGATCCATGAGAGTTTCACGAACTATTCCGAATCACTCTTCCTGGAATCGGCATTCGGAAAAACAGCCTCAACAGAATATGTTGTTGGCATCAGGCGGGGTATTGCGAATGATGTTCCAATTATAGGTTTCTATGGAGTAAATAAAGAGGGGTCTGGTGATATGTATCCCAAAGGAGCAAATATGATCCACACCATCCGTCAGCTTATTGATAACGACGAGAAATTTAGAGAGATCCTGAGGGGACTGAATAAAACTTTTTATCATCAGACAGTTACCACTGCACAGATTGAAAGCTATATCAGCAAACAAAGTGGTTTAAAACTTGATAAAGTATTTGATCAATACCTGCGCACAATCAAGATACCTGTGCTTAGCTATCACATCACAGACGGGAAATTACGCTACAAATGGACCAATGTGGTAGAAGGATTTGAAATGCCTGTTAAGGTAAGTCTGAAACCTAATACTTTCACCTTGATCTATCCAACTCATAAATGGAAAACAGTGGCCGAAAGCGAGATAACAGATGATAACTTCAAAGCGGATCCAAATTTTTATATTACCATAAAAAAAGAATAAATTAGTTACTTCCATGCAACGAACAGGACCTGAATAGTGTCTTATTAAAAAACATGACAAATGAAAAAATTAAACATCCTGATCCTCCTGGCCTTACTAACCATAAATTATTCTGCCAATGCGTGTTCTGAAATCACAATTAGCAGCAGAGCCCGCCAAGAAGAAAGAACGATAGGCAGCTTCAAAGGAGTTGCAAGCGGTGGTCCCCTGAATTTGAAGATCACAATGGGAAACAAAGAATCAATCCGTCTGGAGGGAGATGCAGACGCTATTGCAGACTTGAACACAATAGTGATCGACGGTGTTTTAACGATCAAACCAAAAACTAAATGGAATGACTGGTCGAGGAAGTATAAACGTCCTAACATAACTGTATTCATTACTGCTAAAAAGCTAACCTCATTAACCATGAGCGGATCCGGCAATATGGAAGTACTTAACGGCATCAACTCACCAGAGTTGGTTGCTACGCTAAGCGGTTCGGGAAGCATCAAAGCCATAGGTAACGCAAAAACATTCACAGGCGTAATCAGCGGCTCTGGTAGACTGAGCATCACTGGCAAAGCTGATAATTCTAACCTCACCTTAAGCGGCTCCGGACAATTTAACGGGAAAGGTTTTTCTGTCAATGATCTATCCGTACAAATCAGTGGATCAGCAGATGTATACATAGGTGCCAGTCAGCAAATTGAAGCCGTAATCAGTGGTTCTGGAAATGTATATTATACAGGAAGCCCTAAGATCAGTAAAACAACGATAGGCTCCGGCAGAGTAAGAAAACTTTAGATTTAAAAAAAGTAATCCCTTTCCTTATTCGCCTCCTGTATTCACATGATGTATTCGTACTTCAAATATGGACTTCCCCTCAATAACGTCATGCAGGAGAGGATCTAAATAAAAAAGGTGATGATAGTTATCAGTCATAGGATTATTGCCCCCTTCAGGGCATTTGTCCAGACTGATAACTATCATCACCTTTTTTATTTGTTTTCTTCAAATAGAGTAAACCCTAAAACTGGTACCCTACTGCAAAAAAGTTCTCTACATAATTGATCTTCTGACTCGCTTTATCTACGTCATCCCTCCCCGTAGTATGCACATTCTTCAAATTTGTTGCGCCGACCTTAGTCGTATTTTGTAAATATAATCCTTTAGAAATATAAAACTTCAGTCCCATTTTTGCAGAAAACCCATAACCTGAAACATTCCAGTGGTTATTTCTGCCTTGTTCGAATAAACGCACATCAGATCTGGGTACCATCATTCCAAGACCTATACCTGTTTCCAGTGTAAGGGAAGTCTCTCGCGAAGGTGCAACCCAAATATCATCATAACGTTCAATTTCTATATTCGCATAATTAAAACCATCAGTATGCTCATAAGTAAGCATTTGGGGAGTAACAGTAATCAGCTCGCCATTGTAAGTTCCTGCATAAATACCAGTCGGCACACCAGGAGTAGAAATCTCAGGACCAATAGTACCAGTAATAGCAACCGTCTGCGGAATATCCATTACATACTTCATATGGTCCCATCCGATAGTGATACTATAATTATCTTTAATAAAATAACCTACACGAAAATTATACTGTGGCACACTAATTAATCCTGGGTTCAGATAATCCCAGCTTAGCTTTGACTGCCTGTCATGTGCCACAACGTCTTTTAAAGTAAAATCATAATTGGGGCCTTGAAATCTAATATCGCTCTTTCCATACCAGGAATGGTTATATCCCCAGTGTACAAAAAAGTCGCCCTTTCTAGAAAAGTTCCTTTTGATTTCATTGGAAAACAGACTTTTTCCTATAATAACTTTTTCATTAGATGTATTCGTATTGTCTTGTGCCTGAATTTTATAACTTAAAACAAGTGATAATAATAGTAAGTAGCTTTTTTTCACAAAGCAAAAGTACTCAATTAGTAATATAAAATATTTATCTATTAATATATGACTGGAAAATGGCGGACAAAAGAGTTAATTTTTCGTTAAACAAAAAAAGCCTGCCAATTAAATTGGCAGGCTTCTCATATTTGATAGAAATTATATCCCCAGCAGTAAACGCGCAGGATCTTCCAATAACTGTTTTACCCTTACCAGAAAGCCTACAGACTCTCTTCCATCAATGATACGGTGATCATAAGATAAAGCAAGGTACATCATCGGACGTACTACTACTTCGCCTTTTTCGGCAATAGGGCGTTCAATAATATTGTGCATACCTAAAATTGCAGATTGAGGAGCGTTAATGATTGGAGTAGACATCATCGAACCGAACACACCACCATTAGTAATAGTGAATGTTCCGCCTGTCATCTCTTCGATTGTTAACTTACTATCGCGCGCTTTAGTTGCCAATTCAATCACTGATTTTTCTATTTGCGCAAGGCTCATACTTTCAGCATTTCTGATGATCGGAACAACCAGCCCTTTAGGAGCAGAAACAGCAATAGAGATATCCACAAAATCATTGAAGATAATTGATTCACCATCTATTCTTGCATTCACAGAAGGGAAATCTTTCATTGCCTCACAAACTGCTTTAGTAAAGAAGCTCATGAAACCAAGACCTACACCATATTTCTCTTTAAACTGATCTTTATATTTTCCACGCAGATCCATGATTGGCTTCATATTAACTTCGTTAAACGTAGTTAACATAGCTGTTTCATTTTTAACTGCTACTAAACGTTTAGCAACCGTTTTGCGTAAAGGAGACATTTTCTCTTTGCGCTCATTTCTTGATCCGGCAACCGGAGCAGGAGCTGATGCCGCAGGGGCCTGGGCTTTTGCAGGAGCAGCAGCAGCAGCAGGTTTCTCTGCCTTTAATGCATCCTCTTTTGTAATTCTGCCATCAACACCTGAGCCTTTTACAGCACCAGCATCAACACCTTTTTCAGCAAGGATTTTTCCTGCTGCAGGAGAAGGCGTACCTGTTGCATAACTATCACCAGTTTTTTCAGCTACCGGAGCAGCTTGTTTGTCTTCGGCAACAGCAGCTTTTTCAGCTGCAGGTACCGCTGCTTTAGGTGCCGCACCACCATCTTCAATACTACATACTACAGCACCTATGGCTAAAGTATCACCTTCAGCCGCTACTATTTTCAAAGTTCCGGCTTGCTCAGCAGTTAACTCAAAAGTTGCTTTATCAGATTCTAATTCGGCTATTACTTCATCCATCTCCACTGCATCACCATCATTTTTTACCCAGCGTGATAAAACAACTTCGGTAATTGATTCCCCTACTGGCGGAACTTTTATTTCTAGACTCATAATTGATGTATTATATTTTCTAATCTACGTTATATACTTTATTAACTGACTTTTTAGCGATCTTCTTATCTTCTTCAGTAACCGGGGTTTCAAAAGCTTTAGCAAGAATAGCAGCTTGCTGTGCAGCATGTTGTTTTGCAAAACCGGTTGCAGTACTGCTGCTTTCATTTCTGGAAATCACTTCGATGTTGCTAAAGATAGTTTTCCTTGTTTTACGCAGCAGATAAGGCCATGCACCCATATTTTCTGGTTCTTCCTGAACCCAGATTGCCTCTTTTGCATTTTTATACGCTTTGTAAACAGCTTCCATCTGATCTAAAGGTGTAGGATATAACTGCTCTAAACGAACAATCGCTACGTTTTTGATCTCGTCTTTCTGTTGTTTTTCCAGTAATTCATAATAAATCTTACCACTGCAGAACAACACTCTGTTTACTTTATCAGCTTTCACATTTTCATCGTCAATTACCTCACGGAACTTACCTTCTGTAAAATCCTTTAAAGGGGATACACAAGCAGGGTGGCGCAACAGACTTTTAGGTGTGAAAACTATTAATGGTTTTCTGAAATCACGTTTAAACTGACGACGGATAGCATGGAAAAAATTAGCCGGTGTAGTACAGTTAGTAACCTGCATATTGTAATCTGCACATAACTCCATAAAACGCTCAATCCTTGCAGAAGAATGCTCCGGGCCTTGTCCTTCATATCCATGTGGCAATAACATGACTAACCCGTTCTCACGCTGCCATTTAGTTTCTGCACTCGCAATATACTGGTCTACCACAATCTGCGCACCATTAAAGAAATCACCAAACTGCGCTTCCCATATGGTTAAAGCATTCGGGTTTGCCATTGCATAACCATACTCAAAACCTAAAACACCATATTCAGATAAATGTGAATTATAAATATCAAAAGGTGCCTGATCAGCAGAAAGATTTGCCAAAGGGATATATTCTTCTTCCGAATCTTCCAGCGTTAAAACTGCATGACGGTGAGAGAAAGTACCACGTTCCACATCCTGTCCGCTTAAACGTACTCTTTTACCCTCAGCAAGTAAAGTAGCATAAGCCATTTGCTCGCCCATTGCCCAATCAAAAATATGACTGGTAGTAGCCATTTTGTTGCGCTCTCCGAACAATTTCTCGATTTTCTTGAAGAATTTTTTATCGGCAGGCAAAGTACTGATGCTTTCTGCAATAGCTAATAAAGTTTCTTCATCAACCGATGTATCTGGAGAAACATCAAAATCTTTTGCACTTGCAATCCTCATATCAGCCCATGCACCTGCAAATTTCACTTCAGTATAAGTAGAAGTTACTTCTTTTGCTTCATTTAACCTCTGCTGCAGGATACCACGGAATTCTACTTCCATTTCTTTCGCAAGGCTTTCTTCCATTTTACCTTCACCAATCAATTGTTTGATATAGATATCTCTTGGATTTGCATGCTGCTCAATGCTTTTGTATAATAAAGGTTGGGTAAACTTAGGCTCATCTGCCTCATTGTGCCCAAACCTGCGGTAACAAAGAATATCAATGAATACGTCATTTTTGTATTTCTGACGGTATTCCATAGCCAGGTTAATCGCATAAACCAAAGCTTCCACATCATCTCCGTTCACATGGAATACCGGAGAAAGGGTAACTTTAGCAATATCTGTACAGTACGTACTTGTACGCCCGTCTTTATAGTTAGTTGTAAAACCGATTTGGTTATTAATCACTAAGTGGATTGTTCCACCAGTTTTATATCCATCAAGACCAGCCATCTGTATCACTTCGTATACAATACCCTGTCCTGCTACCGATGCATCACCGTGAATAAGGATCGGCGCAATACGTGAATTATCTCCATCGTATTTGAAGTCAATTTTAGAGCGGGTCATCCCTTCAACAACACCATTTACTGTTTCCAGATGGGAAGGATTAGGGCAAAGACTTAAGTGAACACTCTTTCCGTCATTTGTAGTAACATCCGTAGAGTAGCCAAGGTGATATTTCACATCACCACCGAATGGAGATTCTGCACTATAACCTTTACCTTCAAATTCAGCAAAAATATCTTTATAAGTTTTTTGCATGATATTGGCAAGAACATTTAAACGTCCCCTGTGTGCCATACCGATTACAAATTCTTCAATACCCAAGTGGGCACCTTTTTCGATTACAGAATCAAGTGCAGGAATCAATGCCTCCGCTCCTTCTAAGGAGAATCTTTTCTGGCCCAGAAATTTTGTTCCCAGGAAATTCTCAAAACTTACCGCCTCATTTAACTTTCTAAGGATTCTCTTCTTCTCCTCAATAGAAAAGTTTGGTGTGTTCTGTACACTTTCCATTTTGTTTTCGATCCAGCCAAGAACTTCTGGTGTACGTACAAATTTATATTCTGCACCAATCGATCTGCAATAGGTCTTTTTCAGGAAAGTGACAATATCGCTTAGCTTAGCTGCCCCAATCCCAATCTCTACACCAGAGTTAAAAACCGTATTCAGGTCAGCATCGCTTAAACCGAAATTTGAAATGTCCAGAGTTGGCAAATGGTGTCGCCTTTCTCTTACCGGGTTGGTCTGCGTAAACAAGTGCCCGCGCTGACGATAGCCGTTAATGAGATTTAAGACATTTACTTCTTTTAAAAAATGCTCAGGGGCGGCCTCACTGGTAGTTACAGCATCAGCGCTCCTTCCAAAATCAAAGCCCTCAAAAAATTTCTGCCAGCCAAATTCAACCGCATTAGGATCTTCTTTATAAGTTTGATAAATAGAATCGATGTATTCGGCATTTGCGCCGTTGAGATAAGATAAATTATCCATTGTTTAAGAATTGGTATAAGTATGGCAAAATTAGGATTTTACCTTAAAAAACAGCTATAATTCTTCAAGAAATTCTACGATATCGCAAACGTTTTTTAGTGGCGTCAGCTTATCGTCTACAAGAATATCAAATTCAGAGATTAAACTCCCTGCAACAAGCAGCGGAACATCAAGATGATCCATAACTTTTCCGATTATTTTATTGATATCTTTTCCAAGATTTAGTGAAGTTAACACAATAAAAGCATAATCCGGCTGATAGGAAACAATCACTTTTTTTACATCTGAATAAGGGATCTCCTGACCCAGATAAAGTGTATCCATGCCGCATTTCTTCAATAGATAACGAGCAAAAAGCAAGCCAGTTTCATGCATTTCTACTTCTGGCAGAAACAGTAAAAAGCGTTTAGGATTCTCTTTTTCAGGTTTAACAACTTTATCAATCTCTACTATGATCCTGTCCCTGATTAGATTTGATGCAAAATGTTCATGTGAAGGATCAATTGCCCCAGTCTGCCAGAGCATACCCACCTTTTTCATAAAAGGAAAAAGTACAATGTCCATTGCTTTAGTTAAGCCCATTTCCTTTATACATCCAGAAAGGATCTCAGCAAAAGCAAGTTCGTCATATTTAAGTGTAGCATCAGAAAGATAGAGCACCTGGACTGCCTCATTATTCCAGTCCGACTTAAACTGGGTGACCATCTCAGAAATCTGCTGTTTACTCATTTTAGCGATCCTGCTGATCTTATATCCTTTACCATTAAGTGTAACGATATTCAGCAGTACCTTAAGATCTTCCTCATCGTAAAATCTGATATTAGTAGGTGTTCTTTTGGGAGGTACAAGGTTGTATCGTGATTCCCAAGCCCTTATTGTATGAGCTTTAATGCCGATAAGGCTTTCGATATCACTGATGGAGTATTTTTTCACTTAACTTAACAACAAATCTTCAACAAAATAGTTTTAGAGTTTAATTTTTGTTGAACATAGGAAAAAAACAATTAATGCAACAGAAATAAACGTCAAATTTCCTAAGAAGGAACGAATATCTCCAATTCTAACATTTTAATCTGTTTATCGAGATCAAAAGTATTTTTTGACCGCGGATCTTTTGCACCTATGGCTACGTTTGCCCAATTGCCCCAATTGCTGGCAGGAGAGTAATCTATTAATTTTTGCTCAAAATAATACGCACCATCTAACCAGTTCAACTTAATTACATAGATCAGAAATGTAGCAACCAGCAGCCGCCCAGCGTGAGAGATAAAACCCGTAGCATTAAGCTCTGACATATACTGATCTACCAGTACATGGCCTGTTCGTCCCTCTTTCCACTGTTTCAATTGTTTATTATAGTCCTGTTCAGAAAGTGCATCATTGGTCTCGGTAACTACCTCGCTAAAAAAATTTACAGTATGTTTCTTAAACATAAACCGAAAATAGTCACGCCACAACAGACCAAGGATCAAGTGGCTAAAATTAGGATTATTACCAAATTTACGTTCAGCATTCTTTACCGCCCAATAAACCTTTCTGGGTGACAAACAGCCTACAGCTAACCAGGGAGATAATTTGGAAGAAAAAGCGCCTTTATCCGCTTGTGCTTTAGCACTTACTTTCAAATAAATTTCAGCACCTTCTTCAAACATCGCTTTTAAATGTTTGATACCGTTATCTTCTCCCCCGGCAGGACCGGCCGCAACTGTTGGAGCTGTTGGTAGCTCTCCCCAGTCTTCAACTTCTACAAGATCAATTGCAGTGGGCGACAAAAAGCAGTCTTTCACCATCGCGTCCCTCTCTGTCTTTTTCTTAAACTGGGCAAAAACATCAGGTATATCCTTAATTGGAAATGGTAAATCTTCCTTATTATATAAGGTATGTCCGATAAAATGTTTCAGATTTACCCTAAGCTTCCACAATAAATCTTCCACATTAGAAGAAATAGTAGTTTCTTCTGTCGCCACCTCACGGTGATGATAAACCTCAGCTATTTCATATTGCTCTACAAGTGCAGGAATATGATCCTCAGGAATTCCAGAGATTACTAGAAGGTTACCACCTATCTTCACAAGAGCATCCCTCAAAGCAGAAACGCTTTCAACCAGAAAACTACTCCTGATCTCACCGGTCTTAGCCCCACCATCAGCAGTTTCTTCTGCATAACGCGGATCAAAGAAATAAACAGGCAGAATACTATCTGATTTGGCGATCGCTTCTACTAACATTTCATTGTCATGTAACCGCAAATCATTTCTGAACCAGACGAGTATTTTCTTAGATTTCATTCAGTTAAGACTTAATTTCTATTGTGAAGATCAAAAATATATGATTTTTATGCTAACATCTAATACGTAAGGCAATATTTACATAAGCAAAACAAATGTTAAGGCTAAAAACAAGAGAATTACCAAAACCAAACCTATTTAATTGACGTTATGTATCCATGAACCAGCATATTCTACTCACAGGCGCCACGGGGATGCTTGGCAAAGAATTAATTAAAAATCTTTTAGCCCGCGGCAATAAGGTATCTATACTTTCCAGAAATCAACAGCAAATAAAAAACGTAAATGTTTTCCTGTGGGACATTAATAAACAGCAAATTGATATTGACTGCATTAGCGGGGTAGACTGTATTGTGCATCTTGCCGGAGAAAATATCTCTGAGAAAAAATGGTCTGAAAAAAGAAAGAAAGAAATTATTGATAGCAGAGTGATGTCTGCACAGCTTTTGTTTAATACATTGGCAGGAAACAAAAATCAGGTCAAAGATTTTATTTCGGCAGCTGCAGTTGGTATTTACGGGGATCGTGGAGATGAAATACTAACACAAAATAGTGCTCCAGGAAACGACTTTATGGCCAATTGCTGTGAACAATGGGAGGCGGCAGCAGACCAGGGGAAGTTATTGGGCCTGCGCGTAGTTAAAGTGAGAACAGGAGTAGTTTTAAGCAAAAAAAGTGGTGCATTACCAGCAATGGCGAAACCAATTCAATTTTTTGCTGGTGCACCACTGGGCACAGGCAAACAATATGTTCCATGGATCCATCATCAAGATATGATGCGCGTTTATCTTCATATGATAGATAATAAACAGTTAACTGGTGTTTACAATGCCTGTGCACCTTTTCCTGTCACTAACAAGATATTGACAAAAGCTATTGCAAAGCAGCTGCACCGCCCCGTATGGCCTTTTAATATACCAAAAGTAATATTACGGGCAGTCCTTGGTGAAATGCATGTTATCGTTATCAACAGTAATCGTACTAATACGCAAAAGCTATTGAATACTGATTTTATTTATAACTTTCCCCATGTAGAAGATGCTTTATCCGACATTTACGGTTAACCACGGCTATTAGTTTACAAATGTGTAAGGCTCATCACAGAAAAAACAATTATATAACTGATGAAAAAAGAAATCAGCATCTGCTGGATTAGAAGAGACCTGAGGTTAACCGATAACGCTGCATTATACCATGCGCTAAAAGGAAAATACCCTGTTTTACTATTATTTATATTCGATAAGAATATTTTAGACGACCTCAGTAATAAAGATGCGCGCGTAACATTTATTTACCAGGAACTGCAAAAAATGGATCATACGCTTCAGCAGCACGGCTCTTCCATCCTGATTAAATATGGTAAACCAGAAGAGGTATGGGAAAATGTACTTTCGGATTATGAGGTGAAACATGTTTATGCAAACCACGATTATGAACCTTATGCAATTGAACGTGACGACGCCTTAGCAGAATACCTAAATACCGAATCTATTCCCTTTCATACTTATAAAGATCAGGTAATATTTGAAAAAAAGGAAATTACAAAACCTGATGCGAAACCTTATACCGTTTTCACCCCTTATTACCGCCAGTGGGAAAAGAAACTAAATGATTTTTATATTAAACCTTACCCTGTAGAAAAATATCTGGATCATCTTTTTCAAACCATTCCTCTACCCTTTCCTAACCTCGCTGCTCTTGGTTTTGAAGAATCAGATCAGCGGTTTCCATCAGCGGATTTTAAGAAAAAATTAGCTGCCTATGAAGAACGAAGGGACTACCCTGCAGACGATGCAACCACACGCCTTGGTATACACCTAAGATTTGGCACAGTAAGCATCCGGGAGGCGGCGTCCATAGCAATAAATGCTAATGCCAGCAAGTGGCTTTCAGAATTGGCCTGGAGAGATTTTTACATGATGATCCTTTTTAATTTCCCTTATACCGCAACACAATCATTTAAACCCGCATATGACAACATCAGATGGATTAATAATGAAAAAGAGTTTGAAGCTTGGAAAAATGGAAAAACAGGTTATCCAATAGTAGACGCAGGGATGAACCAGCTCAATGCCACAGGTTATATGCATAACCGGGTAAGAATGATCGTGGGCAGCTTTCTAACAAAACACCTGCTGATCGACTGGCGCTGGGGAGAAGCCTATTTCGCAGAAAAACTGCTGGATTACGAAATGGCAAGCAACATCGGCGGCTGGCAGTGGGCATGTGGATGTGGAAATGATGCAGCCCCATATTTCAGAGTTTTTAATCCTGAACTACAAGCAAAACGTTTCGATCCTAAAAACGAGTATATCTATCATTGGGCACCTGAGTATAAACAAGAAAAGCATACTCAACCGATAGTTGAACATGCTTTTGCAAGAGAAAGAATTCTCAAGGTATTTAAAGAGGCCCTTAAAGATTAAGGGCTTTTATATTTTAGTTGGTGACGTTGATAATTTCTACATCAAAATCCAGGCAAGCATTCCCTGGCACACTACCGGAACCTGCTGTACCATAAGCTAAAGCTGAAGGAATAATCATACGAACCTTTCCACCGGCAATTAATCTGCCCGGAAGAACTTTTCCCCAACCCTGAATAAGATCGCCAAGTACACTTACAAATGTACCATCAGTCGAAGAGTCAAAAACACTGCCATCAAGATATCTTCCTGTATATTTAACAGTAATAGATGATGTAGAAGAAATTACTTCTGTCCCTGTACCAACAGCAGCAATAGCATAATAAACACCAGAATCCTCTCTTACCATCGTCAGACCCGATTTTTTAATGAAAGCTGAAATCACATTTTCATCCCTTACCGATTGAACTGTTTCTGGATAAGTGGTAATATATAAGTCGATATTTTCATTAGAAGGAATATTACTGGCATCGTTACCGTTTTTACCAAAAGCAAGATAAGATGGAAGTATGATCCTAGCTGTCCCACCTGGTTTAAGGTGTAAGATTACGTCTCTGATTGCAGGAATAGCTGCACCATTTAAAGTATTGGTATAACCTACATATGTACCGAGGTTACCATTGGCATTAGTGGTCAGGTAAACATTTCCATTCTCCAACCCTTTTACTTCTCCGTTGTATAAAACTGAATCCGGATTTTTAAAAGTATCGCCAGTACCCGGAGTCAATATTTGATAGTAATATCCTGTTTTATTAGGATCCTCTACCATGGAGGTCAGATTATTTTTAGCAATATAATCTGTAATTTTTTTTGCATCTACACTTTGAATAGACTCGTAATCCTTTTTACAAGAACTAAATAGAACGGTTAAGCCAACTAAGGCCAGCGTATATCCTGATAACTTTTTAAGCATTATTTTATTTTGTCTTTTTTTGTAACCTTAATTAATCTGATATCGAAATCCAAATTCGAATTAGGAGGGAGCGCTGTATTAATTACCCTGTTTTGGTAGGCAAGTGCCGAGGGAACGATCAACCTGATTGTGCCACCGGTCTTGATCAGCGGAATCCCTTTCTGCCAGCCTTCGATACTATTGTTTAATATAAACGTTGTTCCGAGTGTATCTACGTTCGTTGCAGTAGAATCATAAACTACCCCATCTAACTTTCTCGCTACATAATGAATTACAACCTGGTCTTCCAAACCGATCGTATCATCATCATCACTATCTCCAGCCCTAACAATTGTATAGAATAAACCTTCAGGGGTCCGTTGGGCAGTAATCTCATTATCGGCAATAAATTTTTGGATAATATCGATATCAATCTGAAGCTGGGTTTCCTTATCGTACGAAGGGCTCGATTTGCAAGCTGCAAAAAAGCATGCAATTACGAACAGTACCAATAAAATCCCGCTTTTCGTCATATTGCACAAAAATAGTCTTTTATTGGGTATGGCACAATATTTAACCAATTTTAACAACTACAAAAAGAACGCCCCTGTAAAATACAGGGGCGTGTGTAACTATAAGAAAATAATTTAGAGCGCTTATCTCCCACTAAAAGCAGTATTTGTTTGCGGCAATTAGTTGCTGCGCAACTTTTTGTCTCACATCTTTAACATTAAATGGCTCCATTTTGGTAAATCTTTTCAAACCTACCAGCATCATCCGCAGCTCATCACCTTCTGCAAAAGCCCAAAGTGCTTCTTTTCCTGCTTTTTGTGAGGCATCAACTGCTTCAACAAAATAGATACGCATCATATTTAACTGTCCTTCACAAGCTGCCACACCACGCTGGCTAACTAGCTTTTCGGTTCTTAACAACACAGATTCAGCTACATATACATAACTTGCCATATCAGCAATATTCATCAATATCTCTTGCTCCTTAGAGAGGCTTAACATCAATTTTTGAACCGCAGCCCCAGCCACCATCAGTGTTGCCTTTTTAAGGTTACTGATAATTTTCTTTTCTGCAGCAAACAAAGTGTCGTCTTCCTCACCAAAATCAGGTATAGACATCAGTTCATTAGCTACAGCGGTTGCCGGTGTCATTAAATCCAGCTCACCTTTCATCGCCCTTTTCAGCATCATATCAACAGTTAATAACCTGTTGATCTCATTAGTTCCTTCAAAAATCCTGTTGATCCTTGCATCACGATACGCTCTGTCCATTGGCGCATCTGCCGAAAAGCCCATACCACCATAGATCTGCACTCCTTCATCAACTACATAATCCAGTGCCTCAGAACCCCATACCTTAAGTATCGCACATTCTACGGCAAATTGCTCAGTAGATTTTAACTTAGCTTTACTTTTATCCATGCCGCCTTCCACTAATGCATCATAAGCATCGTCAATGTTCTGCCCTGCACGATAATTAGCTGATTCTACTGCATAAACTTTAGTGGCCATCTCCGCAAGCTTAAACCGGATTGCACCATATTTTGAGATAGGACGTTCAAACTGAACGCGTTCATTAGAATAGTTAATGGCCTGACTAATGACACTTTTTGAAGCACCTAATGCCCCGGCGCCTAACTTTATCCTTCCTATATTCAGAATATTTACCGCAATCTTAAACCCGTTCTGGCGCTCGGAAAGCATATTTTCTACCGGCACATGACAGTCATTAAAGAAAACCTGACGGGTAGATGAGCCTTTAATACCCATTTTATGCTCCTCAGGATTCATAGTGATTCCACCAAAATCCCGCTCCACAATAAAAGCAGTCAGGTTTTTATCATCATCGATCTTCGCAAATACGATAAAGATATCTGCAAATCCACCATTCGTGATCCACATTTTTTGTCCGTTGATCACATAATGCTTGCCATCTTCGGTTAATTTTGCTTTCGTTTTACCCGAATTTGCATCAGAGCCAGCATTAGGTTCCGTAAGACAATAAGATGCTTTCCACTCTCCTGATCCTAATTTTGGTATATATTTTTGCTTTTGGTCTTCATTTCCATAATACAAGATAGGCAATGTGCCAATCCCTGTATGGGCAGAAATCGCAACCGCAAAAGAATGACCGGCACCCACAACATCGGCAACAAGCATAGATGTATTAAAATTCTTTCCAAAACCACCGTACTCTTCCGGAATGGAAACACCGAGAATACCAAGTTCACCAGCTTTAGTAAGCAATGACGCCATTAGCCCCTCTTCCATTTTATCTATCCTGTCCAGGTTCGGAAACACTTCTGCCGCTAAAAAATCACGGCAGGTCTGGGCAATCATTAACTGTTCTTCATCAAATTCTTCAGGAATAAATATTTCCTGATAAGCAGTTTCCCTGATCAGGAAATCGCCGCCTTTTACTATTTTCTTTTCTGTAGTTTCCATTTTAAACAGGTTTATATATTTGGTTTATACCTAATTAGACAACTATAACATTTCAAAAATCCCAGCGGCGCCCTGTCCACTTCCCACACACATCGTTACCATTCCGTATTTTCCTTCCCTGCACTTCAACTCGTTAAAAAGCTGTACAGAGAGTTTTGCACCTGTACAACCCAGCGGGTGCCCCAGTGCAATGGCACCTCCATTAACATTCAGTGTTTCTGTATTTAATCCCAATGTCCTGATGATGGCAAGTGATTGTGATGAAAAAGCTTCATTAAGTTCAATAAGATCCATTTGCTCTAACTTTAGCCCTGCCTTTTTCAAAGCAAGTGGAATTGCATCAATTGGCCCGATCCCCATAATTCTTGGCGGCACACCAACTACACCATAACTTACGAGGCGTGCAATTGGCTCAACACCCAATTCTTTCAATTTACTTTCTGAAACCACCAGAACAAAAGCCGCGCCGTCTGAAGTTTGAGAGGAATTTCCAGCCGTCACGCTGCCATCAGCCGCAAAAACAGGCTTTAACCTAGCTAGTTTGTCTGGACTTGTATCAGCACGCGGGCCTTCGTCAGTATCTACTACATAAGTCCTTGTTTTCTTTTTCATTTGTCCGTCCAGATAATTCTCGGTAACGGTAATCGGGGCAACTCCGGCTTTTAAGTGCCCATTTTTAATAGCCTCAATAGCCTTCAAATGGGATTGGTAAGCAAACTCATCCTGATCTTCCCTGTTTACTTTATATTCAATCGCTACCGCCTCTGCAGTAAGTCCCATTCCCCAATACCAATCCGGATTAGTTCTTGCAACCGCCTCATTGGGCACTACCTTCCAGCCCCCAAAAGGCATTCCCGACATTACCTCTACCCCACCAGCGATAATACAATCCGCCATCCCACTTTTTATCTTTGCCACCGCGGTAGCAATCGTGTCTAGTCCGGATGCGCAGTACCTATTTACTGTCACTCCCGGAACCTTGTCCGTATCCAGCCCCATTAAAGAGATCATGCGGCCAATATTCAGGCCTTGTTCTGCCTCTGGCGTAGCATTCCCTACAATTACATCATCTATTTGTTCCTTATCAAGATTAGGTACCGAAGCCACTAATTGTCTGATTACTTCTGCAGCCAGGTCATCAGCCCTGGTAAAACGAAATACGCCGCGTGGCGCTTTGCCAACTGCCGTACGTAAACCTGCTATGATATATGCTTCTTGCATGTTATGATTTTTTTAAATTCATGAATAGCTAAACCCGCTTAATTACGGAGCGGCTTGCCTTTTGTTACGATACTTTGTATTCTCTCCAGTGTTTTTCTTTCCCCGCAGAGTGATAAGAAAACTTCCCTTTCCAGATCCAGCAGATATTGTTCAGTTACTTCTGTAGGGGACGAAAGATCCCCGCCACACATTACATATCCCAGTTTTTCTGATATCTTTTTATCATGCTCAGAGATATAATGACCAGAGTACATTGTATTTGCACCTGCATATACAATTCCAAGACCTTGTTTACCTAACACCCTGATATCTTTTCGTCTTACCGGTTGTGTATAACCTGCATCTGCCAGCTCAATCGCTTTTGCTTTTGCATCCGCAATCAGCCTGCTCCGGTTCATACTTATTGAAAACTTATCTTTCTGCAAATAACCTAACTCGAATGCTTCTAAAGCTGAAGTAGAAACTTTAGCCATGCCAATTGTTAAGAAACGATCTTTTAATACATTCTGTACGATCTGATCTTCTTTATATTCATCAGATGCACGCAGCGCAAATTCCTTTGTTCCGCCACCGCCAGGGATTACACCTACACCAAATTCTACCAATCCCATATAAGTTTCGGCATTTAACTGCACATGATCTGCATGGAGACTAAACTCGCAGCCACCACCTAAAGTAAGGTTATGCGGCGCTACTATAACTGGAATAGATGAATATCTGATCCGCATAGACGTGTTCTGAAAGGCTCTGACCGCCATATTTAATTCATCCCACTCCTGCTCTACTGCCATCATAAAAATCATACCCACATTTGCACCAGCAGAGAAATTAGCGCCATCATTACCAATTACAATCCCTCTATATTCCTTTTCTGCCAAATCAATCGCCTTATTGATTGCTTGCAATGTATCCCCACCAATCGTATTCATTTTAGAATGGAACTCTACATTCAATATTCCATCACCAAGATCAAGAATAGAAGCACCAGAATTTTTCCAGATGGTTTTAGTACCCCTGATATTATCCAATACAATGAACGTCTCTGCTCCAGGCAATACCTTATAACTTTTAGATGGGATATCATAATATTTTTTTACACCATCCTCTACCTTGTAAAACGAAGTATGCCCTGCTTCAAGCATTTCATGCACCCAGACTGCAGCTTCATGGCCATATTGCTTCATTCCGGCTAAAGAATCCTGGACACCTACTGCATCCCAAACCTCAAACGGCCCAAGGTCCCATCCAAATCCTGCACGCATCGCATCATCTATACGGTACAATTCATCAGAAATTTCCGGGATACGGTCAGACACATATTCGAACAAGCCGAAGAAAGAAGAACGGAACACTTCGGCAGCCTTATCCTTTCCAGCTGCAAAAACCTTCATTCTGTCCCTAACATTTTCAATCGGCTTAGTAAGGTCCAGCGTAGCAGATTTTACCTTTTGCTGCGGACGGTACTCCAGCGTCTTCAGATCGAGCGCCAGGATTTCTGTTTTACCATCTTCAGTTTTTGTTTTTTTATAGAACCCTTGTTTGGTTTTATCCCCGAGCCATTTGTTCTCTTCCATCTTCACTACATATGCAGGGAGCTTAAACAAATCATGCGCTTTATCATCCGGACAATTATCATATATTCCTTTGGAGACTTTGATCATCGTATCTAAACCAACTACATCTGATGTACGGAAGGTCGCAGATTTTGGTCTGCCCAGGGCCGGACCAGTAAATTTATCTACTTCTTCTACAGTAAGTTCAAGTTTTTCTACCAGGTGCAGCAGCGCCATGATCGAATATACACCAACTCTATTTGCAATAAATGCAGGTGTATCCTTGCATAAAACAGTTGTTTTTCCTAAAAATTTATCACCATAATGCATCAGGAAATCTATGATCTCAGGTTTGGTATAAGGTGTTGGAATAATTTCCAGCAAACGCAGATAGCGCGGCGGATTAAAAAAGTGTGTTCCGCAGAAATAAGCTTTAAAATCTTCACTGCGACCTTCTGCCATCAAATGGATTGGAATACCTGATGTATTAGAAGTGATCAATGTTCCCGCTTTTCTAAATTGCTCCACTTGATCGAATACCTTTTTCTTAATATCCAAATTTTCTACCACCACCTCAATGATCCAGTCTACCCCAGCGATTTTTGCCATATCATCCTCAAAATTACCCGTGGTAATTTTGTTGACAACCGTTTTGGTATAAACCGGGGATGGATTAGTTTTAATGGCGTTCATCAACGCTGCGTTCACCACCCTATTTTTAACCGACGGGTGATCGAGCGCTAGTCCTTTGGCTGTTTCCTCCGGACTTAGTTCTTTCGGTGCAATATCTAACAACAATACTTCTACCCCTATATTCGCAAAGTGACAAGCAATGCGTGAGCCCATTATTCCTGAGCCCAATACCGCTACTTTATTTATCTTTTTGTTCATCATTTCCTGTAGTTACTGTATATGCTAACGTGAGTTTATTTAATTTCTGTAAAGCCTGTACCAGGCTATCTTTTTCTTGTACTGTAAGGTTATTGTTCAGGTATTCGTTAAAAGAACGGACCACGTTTTTTGCCAGGTGCCTTTTCTCCCGCCCAAGATCAGTGAGGAATACCTTTACCGATCTTTTATCTTCTTCCGCTGCTGCCCTGTATATAAACCCATACTCCTCCATGTTGTTCAGTATCCTCGATAAGCTTGTTGCTTTTACACCAAGCAAACCGGCAAGCTGTGACACAGCAGTACCTTCCTTATCAATATTAATCAGCACATAACCAATAGCTTGTGTAATATCGAAACCAGAGGCAATCTGGTTATAAGTGTTAGACATATTCTGCCAAACCACCTTTAATAAATAATCTATAGTTTCCTGTTGTTTCATTAATTACTATGCTTGCATAACAAAGCTAAAGAATATAAAACGACAAAGCAAGAAAAAAAAACAACAAAAAAAGCCGCCAGGTTTAACACTGACGGCTTCACTATTTAAGTTGTTAAGACTAGTATAACGTAAACTCTACACGTCTGTTTTTCTGACGACCAGCTGCAGTTTTGTTAGTTGCAATTGGTTGTGTTAAGCCATAACCAGTAGCTTCTACTCTTGATGCATTTACACCTTGAGAAACCAAGTAGGCTTTTACAGATTCAGCTCTGTCTTTAGACAATCTCATGTTCAATTCTTTAGAACCTGTATTGTCAGTATGACCAGCTAATTTAAGACTGAAGTTTTTCGTTACTAAAACATTGGCAACACGGTTCAACGTAGGGAAAGATTTAGACCTGATCGTAGCCTTACCTAAATCAAACTCCAAGTTTCTGATCGCATCCGCAACAACACGGCGATCTTCTTCAGTGATGATCACTTTTTCGATTTGTGCAGGCACTTTTAACGGACATCCAGAACCATCAACTACAGTACCAGTTGGTGTACCCGGACATTTATCCAATTTATCAGCAACACCATCGCCATCTGTATCTTTTAACAGATCGTTCATTTCAGTTCTCAACTGTGCATTCTCAGCTTTTTGTTTATCTAAATCACTTTTTAATGCACTGGCTAACTGTTTAGCTTGTAATGCTTCATCATATGTTGCCGCTACAGGATTGTGAAATGCCAATTGTTTTCCATTTCCTAAAGCAAACTCTAAACCGGCATGTGCATAATTGAACTTATCACTAGTATTGTTTCGATAAGTACCATCAAGATTGTCACCATCAACAAAATAAACCGACCAGCCCAGATCAAAATTAACCCGGTCAGACAATTTAAATTTCGCACCAATACCCACAGGGATAATTAATTCACTGATTGTTTTTCCCCCGGCAAAATCTGAAGCTACCCCGGCAGCAGAAGTAACTGTTGGTTTATAGCCAGTTAAACCAGCACCACCAGATACGTACAATTGCATAACATCCTGCTTTCTAAACATATCAATATTGAACAGGTTTACTTGCGCATTTAAACTCGCCGCATAAGATAAATCGGTTTCAAATGCACTGTTTCCACCAGTAGGTGTTAAACCACTTTCATACGGCTCGCTATTATCGCCCTTTAATTTACCTCTGATCCCGTCTAATCTTAACGAGAAATATGGAGTGAATTGCTTTTTAATATATAGACCATATCCTAAACTTGATTTCCAGTTAGAAAAATCGTTTTTACCACCAAGAGGTGATAATGGAGATAGTATGCCAGCATTAACGCCGACAGACCATGTACTGAACTGTGTAGCTGCCGGGGCAGGTACTGCTTCCTGTGCTTTTACGGCACCACCGATAAAAATAGCTGCTAAAGCCACCGGTAAGCATTTAAATAATTGTTGTTTCATAACACGAGTTTAATTTAATTTGGTTTGGGTATTTTGTCTACGTATACAATATCTATACCAATATAGATTGGTTAAACAAAATCGCATCGCATTACGCCTTCTGTTTACTGTGTATGTTTAAACACACAATCTAATAGGGTAATTGATGGGAATCACATACAATTGTTAAAAGCTATTAAATAAAAAAGCCCATCTGTGGTAGACGGGCTAAGATGAATATGAGTATTCTAATTAATGCTGCTCACCCTTATAGTCGTCAGCATCTTTATATAATTTCTCTATCGCTTCTTTATTTTTCTCTAAAATGATCTTACGCTTTAAACTTAGCTTAGGTGTAAATTCTCCACCTTCTATACTCCACTCTTTTGTTAGCAATACAAAGCGCTTTACCTGTTCCCATTTACCAAACTCTCCGGATAGGGCTGTAATCTCCTGGGTATATTTCTCGATAACTTGTTCATTGCTTATCATTTCTTCATTAGTAGAATTTGCGATTCCTTTTCGCTCACACCACGACTTCAAAAATGGGAAATTAGGAACGATCAATGCCGAAGGGAATTTACGGTTTTCGCCTAGCACCATAATCTGTTCTATAAAATTAGATTCCTTATATTTATTCTCCAACATCTGCGGCGCAACATATTTACCACCAGCAGTTTTAAAGATTTCCTTTTTACGATCAGTGATTTTTAGAAATTTACCTTTCACCAATTCACCTATATCGCCCGTATGGAACCAGCCTTCCGAGTCAATGGTTTCAGCAGTAAGATCTTCCCGGTTATAATAACCCTTCATAATATGATGGCCCCTTGTCAGCACCTCGCCGTCTTCAGCAATCTTAATTTCAACACCATTAATTGCAGGTCCAACCGTACCAAACATTGCATTTGCAAAATGGTTAACCGTAATTACCGGGGATGTTTCCGTTAGCCCATACCCCTCAAATACAGGCATGCCTGCCGCCCAGAATATCCTTGCCAATCTTGGATTTAAAGCTGCTCCACCAGAAACAATCAGATTAACGTCCCCACCAAGTGCCTCCTTCCATTTTTTAAACACCAGCTTTCGGGCAATACCTAATTGTAAATGATAGAACCAGCCTTTGTCCATTTCAAATTTCTCCGCAAGCTCAACAGACCAGAAAAATATCTTTCTTTTAGCCCCCGTCAACTCTTTACCCTTCTCCATAATTTTATCGTACACTTTTTCCAGCAATCTTGGTACGGTAGAAAATGAATTAGGTTTCACAAATTGAATATCGGGCACTATAGTTTCCATACTTTCTGCATAATACAACGCTGCATCAGTATACATATACAGATAGGTAATCATGCGCTCAAAAATGTGGGACAAAGGCAAAAAGCTTAATACCCGCTTAATTCCTTTAGGATAAATTACCGCTGAATTCTTAAAATTCTGAACCAGGTTATTGTGCGTAAGCATCACACCTTTTGGCGTTCCTGTGGTTCCGGAGGTATAAATTAAGGTTAGCACATCTTCGGGAGTAACAGCTGCCCGATAAGTTTCCAGCTCTATTTCATTATCTGCCGCTCCCGCATCTACCAGTTTCATCCAGTTATCTGCGGCGGCAACTTCATTAAATGTATATAATTTAATATTTTGATCTAAAGTTTTACATACTGCATTTACCTTACTATACAATATATCATCAGCTACAAAGATTAGGCTTACCTCTGCATTTTCTAAAATAAATTTGATATCATGCTCTGCTAAGGTAGGATACAATGGGATATGGTAAGCTCCGATTTGTGTGATAGCGAAATCGGTAATATTCCACTCTGGCCGGTTTGATGACATAACTGCTATTCTGGAACCTTTTTCCATACCCAAGCCAATCAGCCCTTTGCTCAGATGATCTACCACATCAGAAAATTGTTGCGTACTATATTTTTTCCACGTCCCATTGATTTTCCCGTTAATAAATTCATCTTTCGGGAATTTCTCTAAATTGTATTTGATCAGATCAAATACTCTTGTTACAGCTACAGGCATAAAATTCGTTTTTATTTGGTTAAATATTCAATCTGAGGCTGTTTGAAATTCCTATTAAGCAAGAAGACTAAAAAACAGCGCTAATTTTATTAGAAACAAAATTAGTTCCAAATCAAATACCTTATTCCCAAATCTAACAAATTAATTATTGTAACAAAGCCGATTTTAATTTCGGCATGTCTCTTTGGTGAGCGGATTCAAGCGTATGCATTTGTATAAACTTTGCCTTATTGAACAACAAAAACAAGAAGGCTTCCTTCTATTATTGATCTTTAGTGTGCTTGTCGTATGCCTGAGGCTAAAACGTCGTTTCAACTATAGCAGTCTCCATTATTCATTTTTACAAAATTATCGGACCGGAACAACTATACCGAACATCAAAATCCGGATATAGAAATTAGTTTGACTCTTACAATAAAAGTACCTTAAACCGCATTAACGGCATAGTAATTGTAAGCGTATTTTTAATATTAATTTAATAAAAATCATATGAAAAAAGTATTTACTATACTTTGCTTAACAATGATCGCTACGCTTGCGATCCAATTTTCTTCTAAAGCGCAAGGCTATGACAATGCAATTGGGGGCCGTTTTGGTGCCGCTAATGGAGTAACGTTCAAAACAACTCTGGGAGAGAACAAGATGTTGGACATCATTGCCAATTTCAGATCTAATAACGGATACAAATATTTTAGAGTTACAGGATTATATGAAATTTATAATCCAATCAATGATGCACCTGGCTTAAACTGGTATTATGGTATTGGTGGTAGCATAGGTTCTGTAAAATACAAATATGGTCCTTACGAGAGTTCAAGTGACCTTTACCTTTCTGTGGATGGTGTTTTAGGTCTCGATTATAAATTCGCTGATGCACCTATCAATCTTTCATTAGACTGGAAACCAGCTATCCAATTAACTCCCGATACTGATTTCGATGCTTCAGGTGTTGGATTATCACTACGTTTTACCTTCTAAGAATTAGAAATAATACAATAAAAGCGGCAAGCCATAGAATATTATGGTTTGCCGCTTTTATGTTTATAAATACCAGATAAACAAAATTTCCGGCATCCCGTACAGGAACTTACTTTTTATATTCCCATCCATTTCCTCAGCACTAGTTTCTGTCCTTCGGTTACACTAGTCCCCATAGAAGGAGAAAGTCTAACATTGGGCGTAACTTTCAGGATTACTTTAATATCCATATCCCTGTCATCACGTTTTACTTTCACTGTGATTACATCACCTACCTTTTTGTCGATAAAGGAAGATGTTTTCTCAACAACAGGTTCAGCAGCAATACCATCAACACTTATAACCTCATCACCTACGTTCAATCCAGCCACCCACGCACCAGAGTTACGGGAAACAGCAGAGATTAAGATATGGCCTTCCGTCTTTTTCGTAGCGATACCCAAGTAAGGAATATTTTTACCAGTATTCAAATCTTCCAATTTTATGCCTGCAAAGCCCAGATATTTATCATATTCTATCGGATTGGTACCATTTACATATTTAGCCCAGAAATCAGTAAAACTGATACCGCTGATTTTTTCTACCATTGCTTTGTATTCTGCATCAGTATAACCTTTACCGGTAGATTTGCATTGCAAGTACATCGCCTTCATCACGTCATCCAGACTTTTGGTTCCTTTTGTTGCGTTCGCAATTTCAAGATCCATCAATAATCCAACAATTTCACCTTTGCTATAGTAAGAAACAGAAGTGTTGTTAGAATTTTCATTGGGTCTGTAATATTTTATCCAAGCGTCAAAACTTGCTTCCGATGCTGATTGTACTTTGGCTCCCGGAGTATTTACTACAGCAGATACGGCAGCTGTTAAGGTGCCAACAAATTCTTCAGGACTTAGAAATCCAGCTCTCAACATAAACTTGTTTTCGTAGTAAGCGGTAAAGCCTTCTGCGATCCAAAGATTTGTTGTATAGTTTTCGTTTTCATAGTCGAACGGACCTAAAGCTACAGGACGCAAGCGTTTCACGTTCCATAAATGGTGGTATTCATGGGCAACCAGGTTTAAGAATCCATTATATCCTTTTTCTGTAGAATAACCATCTCTCGAAGCTCCTAATACAGTAGAGTTTAAATGCTCTAACCCGCCGCCGCCTCTGGCGAAGTTATGAACGATGAACGTATAGTTCTTATTTGGGTTCTCTCCATAAATTGCAGTCGCCTGCTCCACAACCTTAGCCATATCAACCTTTAAACGGTCGGCATTATAGTTACCTCCCCCATACATCGCCACTTCGTGTTTCACACCAGCAGCCATAAATTCGAATACATCCTGATTTCCAACTTCGATCGGACTATCAAATAAAATATCGTAGTTTTTGGCTTTATAAGTAAATTTTTCGCCTGCCACTGCAGGTAGTCCTGTAGATACTTTACTCCATCCTTCAAATGGGATAATTTTTACTGTACTTTCTAAAGCAAGTTGCTTATCAGGATACATAAATATGCCTGTTGGTGATAAAAATGCATGTGTTGCATCAATAAATGCGGTGCGTACTGAAACTTCAAATGCGTAAACACTATATTTTATCTGAATAGATTTTGATTTCCCAGTGTAGATCCGCCAGGTATTCTTTTTCAGTTTTTCGGTACGAAGATGTTTTTTTACATCTGTAGCAGTAAAACCTTCTACGTTTTTTGAAAACTCTCTAACCAGGTAAGAACCTGGTGCCCATACTGGCATTTTCACATCTATATAATCTTTCGATATACCCGAAAGATCCATCTCTACATCTGCATAATGTGCTTGTGGTTCTTTAAAACTCACTTCATAACTCACCTTCAATTGCGCCTTCGCCACCAAAACAGGGGACAACAATATGAGCAACCCTAAACCTATTTTTTTCAATACCATATTTAATTATTTGGAGCAAAAATAAAACTAATCATATTCGGTGAAGGTTTATTTTAAAAAATAGCTGTAACATACTTAATACAAGGTGTTCACTAGAACTTATTTAAATATTTTTGTATACTGGATATTGCCCTTAACCAAAAATATGAAACTGAAATACATCATTTATACACTTATCATTTTAGGAATTGCCTACCTGATCTATTACCGAATATCTGCCAATAAAAAAATTGAAAATGCAGGTGGCGCCGCAGGTGGGCCTAAAGGCGGAAATGCACAAAGCCTGATGGTAGATGGCATTGTTGTTAAACCAGCTTCATTTGCTAATAATCTCGAAGTTACCGGAACAATTGAAGCCAATGAATCTGTTGCGCTGCAGAGTGAGGTACCAGGCTTGGTAACTGGCATATTTTTTCAGGAGGGAAGTACAGTGAAAAAAGGAACTGTTTTAGTGAAGATCAATGATCGTGATATCCAGGCGCAGTTACAAGAATCCTTAACTAAACAAACACTGTCTGCAAGTAATGAAAACAGGGCTAAGCAGCTGCTTCAAAAAGGTGCGATCAGTCAGGAAGAATACGATACTTCTTTGGCAGACCTTAAATCGCTTAAAGCACAAGCACAGCTGATCCGTGCTCAGTTGGCCAAGACATCAATCATTGCACCGTTTAGCGGAAAAATCGGTCTTCGCTCGATATCAGTTGGAGTATACATTACGCCTACTACAGTGATTGCGAATCTACTGAGCACCGACCCTATAAAAGTGAACTTCTCTGTACCTGAAAAATACATGAGCCAGATCAAAATGAATTCTACGATTACTTTCCGTACTGATGGATCAAGTCAGATCTATACAGGAAAAGTTTTCGCTATAGAGCCTGGCATCAATGCTCAAACGCGAACGCTACAAATTAAAGCGCTTGCACAGAACCACAATAATGAACTGCTTCCGGGATCTTTTGCTAAGATTTCTGTTGCACTAAATGTCCAGGACAATGCAATCATGGTACCAAATGAAGCTATTATTCCGGTATTAAAAGGAAAAACAGTGTTCATTAGCAAAAATGGCAAAGCCAAGCAAGTAGAGGTACAATCCGGCACACGGACAGATGAAAACATCGTGATTACCTCCGGTCTTAGCATTGGTGACACTGTATTAACAACAGGCGCTCTTTCTTTAAAAGAAGATGCTCCTGTAAAAGTTTCAGTAGTTAAAAAATAACAGATGAGTATTTCAACCACCAGTATAAAGCGGCCTGTTCTGGCAATTGTAATGAACCTGATGATTCTGTTGTTCGGGATCATTGGTTACAATTTCCTTGGGGTAAGAGAATTTCCGAACATCGACCCTACAGTGGTATCTGTGCGGACCTCCTATCCGGGAGCAAATTCGGATATTATTGAATCTCAGATTACCGAGCCTTTAGAGAAATCTATTAATGGGATTGACGGGATCAGGAATATCTCCTCTTCCAGTAATCAGGGGAGCAGTAACATTACTATAGAGTTTAACCTGGATAAAAACATTGAAGAAGCAGCAAATGATGTCCGCGATAAAGTATCACAGGCGGCACGGAGTTTACCAAAAGATATTGATGGTAACCCGGTCGTAAGTAAAGCAGATGCAAACTCCGACCCTATTATCACAATGACTATACAGAGTGATAAAAGGAACCAGCTAGAGCTTAGTGATTATGCAGAGAATGTAATTGCCGAAAGGATACAGACTATTCCGGGCGTAAGCGGGGTGCAGATACAAGGGCAGAAAAAATATGCCATGCGGATCCGTATTGATCCTGTTAAGCTGGCCGCTTACGGGTTAACTTCCCAAGATATTGTGACGGCCCTGGATAGTGAAAATTTAGAGCTCCCTTCCGGAAAAATTACTGGATCGAGTACCGAGCTAACTGTAAAAACTTTAGGAAAACTGGTTAACGCACAACAGTTCAATGACCTTATCATTAAGAACGACGTAAATAACGTGATCCGCTTAAAGGATATTGGTTATGCAGAACTGGGACCAGAGAATGAGGAAACAATTTTAAGGGAATCTGGCCGGCCGATGGTTGCGGTTGCACTTATCCCCCAGCCGGGAGCTAATTACCTTGATATTTCAACAGAGTTCGAAAAACGTTATGCACAGTTAAAGGTTGATATACCAAAGGATATCAAGATGAATGTGTCTCTGGATAACACAAAATTTATCAAGAGTTCTGTTACCGAAGTTGCAGAGACCATTATATTATCGCTCATACTCGTAATTATAATTATATACCTGTTTTTTAGGGATTGGGCAATTGCGGTACGCCCGCTGATCGATATTCCAGTGTCGCTGGTGTTCACGTTTTTTATCATGTACATTTTTGGATTCTCTATTAATGTGCTCAGCTTGCTGGCAATTGTACTGGCAACTGGATTGGTAGTAGATGATGGTATCGTGGTTACCGAGAATATTTTCAAGAAAGTGGAAGAAGGCTATTCGCCTTTTGAAGCAGCTATTAAAGGGTCTAATGAAATCTTCTTTGCCGTTATTTCGATCTCTATTACTCTTGCCGCAGTATTCTTGCCGGTAGTGTTTCTGCAAGGATTTGTCGGACGGCTGTTTAGGGAATTTGGGATCGTAATTGGTGCAGCGGTACTCATATCTGCTTTTGTATCGCTTACTTTAACACCGATGTTAAATGCGTACCTGATGAAAAAAACAGGGCACAAGAAATCTAAGTTTTACGATATGACGGAACCCTATTTTGTAAAGCTAAATGATAATTATTCAGAGAATCTAGACAAGTTCCTCAAGAGAAGATGGCTGGCTGTCCCCATTATTGTAGGTTGTGTAGGTCTGATTGTTTTATTCTGGCAGATCTTACCTAAAGAAACTGCTCCTTATGATGATAGAAGTGCAATCAATATGAACATCACTACACCAGAAGGTTCTTCATTTGATTATACAGATGCATTTATTCAGAAGATTGCCAAAATGGTGCAGGATTCAATCCCGGAAAAAAAGGTGAATATTACCATCACTTCTCCTGGTTTTGGTGGTACTGGTGCTACGAATAGTGGTTTTGTAAGGATGGGATTGACAGATCCGGGCGACCGTTCACGGTCTCAGGGAGAGATCGCAGCACAGCTTACAAGGATTACCAAAAAATATAGTGAAGGAAAAGTATTGGTTACCCAACAGCCAACAATCTCTGTTGGCCGCCGTGGTGGTTTGCCAATCAGTTATATTATACAGGCACAGAATTTCGAGAAGCTAAGGGAAAAAGTACCGCTGTTTATGGACGAGGTCAGTAAGGATCCTACTTTTACCGTATCTGATGTCAATCTTAAATTTAATAAACCCGAAATCAACCTAACGATTGATCGTGATAAAGCAAAGAATCTTGGAGTATCAGTTGCAGCGATAGCGCAGACTTTACAACTCGGATTAAGTGGTCAACGTTTTTCTTACTTCTTTATGAACGGAAAACAGTACCAGGTAATTGGTCAGTTTGACCGTGGAAACCGTAAAGACCCGCTAGACTTAAGTTCTGTTTATGTACGTAGCGACAAAGGAGAATTAATCCAGATCGATAATTTAGTAACCGCAAAAGAAGAGAGCAGTCCGCCACAATTATACCGTAACAACAGGTTTATTGCAGCTACTGTATCTGCAGGTTTAGCTCCGGGAAAGAGTATTGGCGATGGTATTGCAGCAATGGACAGGATCAGGGACAAAGTTCTTGATGAAACATTTTCTACCGATTTAAGTGGTGAGTCGCGCGATTTCCAGGAAAGTTCTTCAAATACAATGTTTGCATTCGGACTTGCATTATTATTGGTTTACTTAATCCTTTCGGCACAGTTTGAAAGTTTTAAAGATCCGATTATTATTATTCTGACAGTACCTATGGCGGTTGCCGGTGCATTCCTTTCTTTATGGCTGTTTGGCCAGAGCTGGAACATCTTTAGCCAGATTGGTACCATCATGCTGATCGGTCTGGTTACCAAAAACGGTATCCTGATCGTAGAGTTTGCAAATCAGTTGAAAGAAGAAGGTAAAAATGTTCAGGATGCTATCCGGGAAGCATCCGTTTCTCGTTTGAGACCTATCCTGATGACGAGTCTTGCGATAGCCATTGGCGCCCTGCCTATTGCTATGGCGTTAGGTGCAGCGGCAAAAAGCAGAATGGGAATGGGAATTGTAATTGTGGGTGGAACAACGTTCTCCCTTGTGCTTACGCTTTTCGTAATCCCTTCAATATACTCGTACTGGTCTAAAGAACATAAGGTAAATACAGAATTAGAACGGTCTTTAAAAGCAGCATTAGCTGAAGAAAAAAGTACATCAGCTTAAACTACAAACACAGATGAAGAAGCATTTCTTTTATATGGTTGCCTTCCTGATTATCGGCTGCACACAATTTGCAGGCGCACAGGATACTTTACGTTTACAAGATGCGATTATGATTGCATTAAAAAATAACTATGACATCAGGCTGGTCAACAATGACGTGCAGATTGCCAAAAATAATAGAAATGCAGGTAATGCAGGTATGCTCCCTTCACTGGCAGGTACCTTTAGTGAAGGTGGCAGCAGACAGAATACCGTACAGACTCCCGCTACAGGGGAAGAGAGAAGAGCGAATGGGGTGAGAAGTACCAATCAGAGCTACGGTGTGGCGCTGGACTGGACTATTTTCGATGGTTTACAGATGTTCGCCAATTATGAACGTCTAAAGGAATTGCAAAAGCAAGGAGATGTAAATGCCAAGTTGACCATCCTGAGCACAATCACCGATGTAGTTACTGCTTATTATGCCATAGTAAGACAGCAACAGTTAGTTAAAGCAACAGACAGTGCTTTAAAAATATCCCTTTTGAGGGTAACCATTGCAGACAATAAATTAAAAATAGGACGTGGCTCTAAACTGGATGTATTAACTGCTAAAGTTGATTACAACACAGATACTACACTTTATTTACAACAAAAGAACTTGCTCAATACATCCCGTATTACTTTAAACCAACTAGTAGCGAGAGACCTGAACATCGTGTTCTTTGCTGATGAAAAATTGAATATTGAAAATGACATGAAACTGGCGAAACTGGAAACGTTAACGCAACAGCTAAATCCAAACCTGCAGAATGCTTTTATTAATAAAAAGATCGCTGAACTCAATCTTAAACAGGTTAAAGGGCAGCGCTATCCGATAATAGCCATCAATAGTGGTTACGAGTTTTCTAGAAGCACCAGCCCGACTGGCTTTAACCAGAAATTTAAGGCCAACGGGCTTACCTATGGTGTCACCGCGAGCCTAAATGTATTTAACGGATTTTTGCAGCGCCAGAATGAACGCAACGCAAAAGTGCTGATCAACTCTTCAGAACTATCATTGGAGAAAACAAAACAGGATGTTAACGCCTTGCTAATCTCTACTTATCAGAACTACCTTACTAATCTCGATTTGCTTCGCGTAGAAACAGGCAATGTGGAACTTGCAAAGCAAAACCTGGAGATCACCTTTGAAAAGTACAGACTAGGCAGTATCAGTCCGCTGGAACTGCGCGAAGCGCAAAGAAATTCCATTAATGCAATCATACGTTTTCTAGATGCTCAATACCAGGCTAAAATATCCGAAATTAATTTGAAAGAGGTTAGCGGCACTTTAAATATTCAATAAGATGATTACTTTTGTTTATGATATTAGTAGCAGATAGCGGATCTTCAAAGACAGACTGGTTAGGTTATAAAGCCGGTGAAAGCTTTAGTTTTAGCACTCAAGGGATCAATCCGTATTTCTTAAATGCACAGGATATTTTAAGGATATTGTCAAAAATACCAGCGATTGAAAATATCGCAAAAGAGGTAAAAGAAATCTATTTTTATGGTTCAGGATGTTCATCGCCAGACAAACACGAAGTGATTTCAAATGGCCTGTCCCTGGTTTTTACTAAAGCTTATATCAGTGTAGAAAACGATCTGATCGGTTCTGCATATGCTACTTGTGGAGATAAAAAAGGACTCATCTGTATCCTGGGTACCGGTTCTAATGTTTCTTATTTTGATGGTACATCTACATTCGACAGCAATTACGGGTTAGGATATATTCTTGGGGATGAAGGATCGGGCACATTTTTCGGCAGAAAGATGATCACCTCCTATCTATATAAACAAATGCCCGAAGAACTGCGGATAGAATTTGCAAAGCAATTTGATGCCGACAGGGAAACGGTAATTACCAACGTTTATCAAAAGCCGCTACCAAACACTTACCTCGCTGGTTTCAGCAGGTTTATGTTTGATAACAAAGAGCATCCTTTTATTCTTCAGATCATCATTGATGGTTTCCAGGAGTTTATTGATATTAATATCAAAGACTTCAAAAATTATCAAACACTAGACTGCCATTTTGTTGGTTCTATTGCATTTTATTACCAGGACATCTTGAAAGAAGTTTGCACAAAGAACGGACTGCATATTGGTAAAATCCTTCAGAAACCAATTGAAGGGATCTATAAGTATATCTTGAAAAAAGAAGGCATCGAAATCAGTTAGTAGACCGCGTTATAGTTGATTAGGATATCATAAACGGCCACCGCATTTTCAAGCACTTCAACAGGGCTCAATTCATTATTAGCATTTGATAATCCAGAAAAGAACTGTTCAGGTTTTTCTTGTGTGAGCACAGAATATCTTCCAGGCTTAAGGCTACATTGGTAAAAGCCCACAGAATCCGATTCTACCTTGGCAATCAGCTTTGATTTCACAGACTTATACAACGGAGCCTGCCCTACTGCGTCAGCTACAGTGGCCACAGAATAGATGTAAACTGTTCTTTGCACCCCTTTTTTACCACCATCCTTTTTATCTGGCCCCGGCATCATGTTACCTTCGCTCAAAGTAATATTTCCTTTTATGCCCTGAGTAACTAATCCTTGTTGGTTCTTTTGTGTACTGCAAGAATAAACTACTGTTAGTATTATTGCACATAAAAAAGCGGTGTAAAATTTCATCTGTATATGTATTAAAGTTAAATTTGAGAGAACCAAAGCTGTTTTGTGGTCTTGTAAATGCATTATGCTTAATTATTCCGGTCTAAAAAAGTTTAGCCTTCCGATACTCTTTATTTCTTGCTTTACCCTTCCGCCAACTTTTTCACAGGAAGTAATTAAGCCGAAGGTAACAAATTATAACTTTCTGCGAAATAATGGAGCAGTTTTATTACTTCAGGCTGATAACAAGAGAACGGAAGCTTTTTCTGTAGCCAGGCAAAAAGGCTGGGAAACTTCCCGAAAAGATAATAAGGGAAACTTCATGCGTTTACAGCGACTAGACGATGCTGGGTTACCTGTATATTATACTACTACAAATAATAGTATCGCTGCGCGCACTACCAGAACAGACAGGCTGTATGCAGGTGGCGCTTTAGGCCTTTCCTTAAATGGAAGTACGATTTCCAGCGGTAAGATTGCATTATGGGACGGGGAAGCGGTTATGGCTGGTCACATTGAGTTTGCTGGCGGCCGTGTCGAAGTGAAAGATAATACTACCACAACATCTGTCCATTCTACACACGTTGCAGGTACAATGATGGCGGCAGGGATAAACCCCGTTGCCAGGGGAATGGCATATGGCCTCCCAAAACTATATTCATTTAATTTTGATAACGACACCCCCGAAATGTCGGCTAATGCTGCAGGATTACTAATTTCAAATCACTCATATGGTGCACTCGCCGGCTGGTATTTAAATACGGAAGTAACTCCGCAGCGATGGGAGTTTTATGGCGCACTAGATGCAACTGAGGACTATAAATTCGGCTACTATGATACCGAAGCATCAGATTGGGACAAGATTTGTTACAATGCACCGTATTACCTGCCTGTAAAATCTGCAGGCAATAATAGGTCCGCATCCGGACCAGTGGTAGGTACTGTCTATTATCGCTACAATGCCAATAAAGTAATGAGCAGTGCCGGTCCCCGTCCCTCCGGCATCAGTAGTAATGATGGATATGATAACATCTCTACTTATGGAACTGCAAAAAACATTCTCACAGTAGGTGCCGTAAACCAATTGAATCAGGACTTATACGATCCTGCAGACATCCAAATCACTTCTTTTAGCAGCTGGGGGCCAACAGACGATGGCAGGATTAAACCTGATCTGGTAGCGGATGGCATCCGGGTAACTTCTACAAGTAATGCCAGCAATAATAGTTACACTGCACTTTCCGGCACTTCCATGGCTACGCCAAATGTGAGCGGGTCTCTTATTCTCCTGCAGGAGTTGTACTATCAGCGAAATCAAAATAACTATATGCGGTCCGCCACCCTAAAAGCGTTGGCGATAGGTACGGCAGCAGAAGCCGGTATTGCAGCTGGCCCGGATTATACCTATGGATGGGGCCTATTAAATATGGAGGCAGCAGCACAAGCTATACTTGACAATGGGATAAAGACAAAGATTAGCGAACAGGTACTTTCAAATGGCGACCAGCAATATATCGAGGTTACTGCAGCCGGGGGTGCCCCGCTAAAGGCCACGATTTGCTGGACAGATCCCGAGGCCACAGCGATTATATCAACAAATGGATTAAACAATACAACACCAAGGCTAATGAACGACCTGGACCTGCGTGCGGTAAAAGGAGAAGAAATTTATGAACCCTGGGTGCTCAACCCAGCTAATCCATCTGTAGTAGCTACAAGAGGGGATAATACGAGAGATAACGTAGAACAGGTGCTAATTGCTAATCCTGTTGCAGGTGCAGTTTATACGTTTAAAACCTCGCATAAAGGAGCATTGAAGCGTGGTACTCAGCCTTATGCGATAGTGATCACAGGCATAAATGGAGATATAAACCTAACTACAGCAAAGCTTGCCGAAAATCATAATGTTAACCTGACACTCTATCCTGTACCAGCTTTAAAAGATATTAATGTTAATTTCAACGTTGCGCTAACCAGTGATGTTTCCCTTCGCATTATCAGCTTGGCTGGACAAGAACTTTACCAAGAAAAAAGAACAGGTTTTTCTGGTGTCTATTATAGCCAGGTTAATCTATCTGCCTTTAACAGCGGATTATATATTGTTTTAATTAAGGTTGGCAGCCATAGTTACAGCAAAAAGTTTGTCTATACTAAATAGTACTGCCAGAGATCCTTTTTTCTATTTCTATTTCTACCAAGCGGGCTATACCTGCAAGTTTCTCCTGATCTTCTGCGGTAAACTTTCTGCTTTTTTTGTCTAGTATACAAACTACACCAATATTAAACCCATCCTTTGTAGTAATCGGTGCAGCAGCATAAAATCGAAGCCCGAATTCACCTGCAACCATAGGGTTAGAAATTAAGATAGGCTCTTTTAACGTATCTTCAAAAACAGTGACGCTTTCTTTTAAAATAGCGAGGGAACATAAACTCGTACCCCGTTCTGTCTCTGTCCCATCTTTTCCACCGAGGTTAGCTTTAGTCCACACTTGGTTTTTATCAACAAAATTGATCATGGCCAATGGAACCTGATATAACGTTGCAGCAAGTGCTGCAAGTTCATTAAATACAGGTTCCGACTGCGTATAAATGATTTTGTATTTTCTGAGGTTTTCTAAACGCTCTGCTTCATTTTCAGGAATTATGTTTTGTCCGAATGTATTTTCCAATGTACTGATATGAGAATATTTTTTTAAATCCCAACCTATGCAATTACTATACCCTTTCAGAAAAATACATAAAAAACCTTACACCATAACAGAATATATGATTAATATTGAAATTTTCATATTACCCCGACCGCTTATCGTACGGCTTCCTCATAACCAGTAAACTGCCATTTTGCCTTTGCATCTTTTTCAAATGATACTTTATAACTGGAATCCGGAGGTAAAGTAAAATGGAAAGAAAGCTTAGTTTCCTGCTGATCTTTAGGTATAAAACTGGGAAGTAAGGTATTAGCGATTGCTTCGATCTGATCTTTTAGCTGCATGTGTATTTTTATAATGATTAAAACAAATGTATCATTTCTTTGATCCATTAATGGCATCAAAGTTGTTCAGCTAGGTTTTTTAAAACCATGAACAGAATACTTGTTGTAGAAGATGATCCCGATTTGCTGGAAGTAGTGCAGCTAATCTTAGAAGAGAACAATTATAAAGTTTTTCCATTAATGAATGGCAGACCAATTTTCCGGATCATTGAAGAGTTTAATCCAGATCTTATTTTAATGGATATCAAACTTGATGGTATGGATGGAAGAGCAATATTTAAGGAGATCAGGAATAGGAAGCAAACAGCCCACCTGCCTGTTATTCTTACTTCGGGTGGTTTTTCCGAGGATTACATCATGAGAGAAAATTTGCTGTCTGATGATTACCTGGAAAAACCATTCGAAATGTCTGTAATGCTAGAGAAGATTGAGAAACTGCTCTAGGTGCTTATTTTTTTGTTACTTTAAACTCCGTCCGCCTGTTTTGCTGACGGCCAAGGAAGTTATCTTCCCCATTTTTGAATTGGTTGGGGGCCACTGGCTTACTGAATCCATAACCTTTGCTTTTCATCCTTTCGGGAACAACGCCTTTACCAATCAGATAATCTACGCAAGACTTAGCTCTTCTTTCTGACAGATCCATATTATAGACTTCTGTACCGATATTATCTGTATGCGCACTTAGTTCTATCTCAATATTTTTATTATCCTCCATGAGGGTATATAATTGGTCAAGAATAACTTTTGATCCCTCGTTCAATTCTGCACTGTTAAAGTCGTACAAGATATCTTTCAGCACAATTGGTTTATCAATCTTGAAAGGCATCAGGCATAATCTTGGATTGACCAGTGTATCTGCTTTAACCAGTTCTTCATAACTGTAACTTAGTACTTTAGTAAAATAATCGTCCATTTGCGCAGTTAATTTAAAGCCGCGGTTAGAATTTATCTTAAACATGTACTTTCCATCCGGTCCTGATTTCACCTTTACTTCTTGTGTAGAATCACTTAACATCACTGTGGCACCAGGTAATGGTTTCTCTGTATGACAATCTAGCAAGATCCCCTCCACTGTAATAAATTCCTTTTTCACATGGAAAATCTCCAGACAGCAAACCGATTCCCTGTCAGAGCTAATATAACCTTCACTATCCGCCTCATTAAGCGGCGTAAAATAAGCATCGTCTTTAGAAGAGTTAAATGGGTACCCCAGGTTTATTGGCTCAGACCAAGTGTAAAAATCACCATTGCTTTCATAAAAATCCAAGCCGCCTAAACCTACTTTACCAGCACTGCTATAAAGTAGTTTTTTTGTTTCTGCGTTATAATATGGCGCTTCTTCATCTTCCTTAGTATTGATCAGCGGTCCCAGGTTCGATGCAGCGCCTACAGTTCCATCATTACGCAGTGTACTAAACCAAAGGTCGTACTTACCCGATCCGCCAGGCCTGTCTGATGAAAACACAAGATACCTGCCGTCTTTAGTTACAAAGGGCTGCATAGAATTAAAGCCCATGGCATTTACTTCCATACCTAACTCTCTTGGTGCCGACCAGGTAGCGCCGGTACCTGTCGAAATATCTACCCGATAAATCTTACGTTCGCCTTTTGGCGTCCAGCTGGTCAGGTACATAAATTTACCATTAGGATGAAAAGCAGGTGCTGCGAACTCCCTGCCTTTTTCTACTGCACCGATCCTTTTTACTACGGTATTTTGCTGCTGCGGATCACCTGATGCTTCATAGATCGCATTTACATAAGGTGACTCTTTGCGGGTTACTTTAGCACCTTTATTATTATCTTCCAGCACTTCTGTTTTGTTCCCTACCGAAACCGGGCGGGAAGAGGTAAAATAAAAATTGCTGTTATTGATTACCGGAGTATAATTAGATCCTTTTTCATTGATCTGGTTAAATACCTTGCTAAACCTGTACAAGCGCGGGTAACGCATTTCATAGAGGGCAAAATTGCAGGAAGAAATTTCTGTTTTAGCTTTTTCACGATAGGCTTCTTCTGATCTGTTCTTACTGATGTAACTATTAAAAGCAACAATTGCTGCTGCGAATTTTTGATTGGCACGCAAGCTTTCTCCATAATAAAAAGAACTCAACGCATATTTAGGATCTGTAAATTTTGCCGCTACGGCATACCATGCTTCTGCCGCTCTAAAGTCTTTATACAGCCGCAACGATGTGGCCAACTGATAAACAGCATATTCATATTCTCCTCTCTTAGGACTTTCGGCTTTTATTTTACTTTCATAAGCGTAAGGCACCACAAGGCCGATACTATCAGGCGTAGCCTGCAGGGATTTTTTATAATATTCCGCCGCTGCGTAGTATTCTTTATTATGAAAATAAACGTCTGCAATTCTTTTATTATTGGATACAAACTGTGAATAAGTCCCACTATAAAGCAGGCACAAAAAAGATATTAATCTAAGTTTCATAGGTTCTGGAATTATAATCGTGGACAAAAGAAGTTGGGACCCGAAATTCCCCTGCGGCTGGTAAATGAAACTGATAGTTCCAATCCGCCCCTGCTGCCTGTAGCACGATTGAGCCCAGAGGTGTTAAAATCGTAACTAACACCAAACGCTATGTTTTTTAAGTGCATTCCGAAAAAAGCAATTGCAGCATCGTCGAACCTGTAATTTGACCCAAACAGCAGGTCGGTCTCTGCATTAATAAAATATTGAGCATAAGCACCCGCAGCAATTTCACGTGCATTGCCTTGCTTCATATAAAGCCCGTTTGGTGTAATATCCAGTACCTCGCTTACTTTTACCCTTGCCCCGCCATGTCCGGTAAAGCGGATCGGTATACGCACATTATTACCAAGAAAACGATCTACCGGCCGGGTAAGGTGAGAACCGCTTACTCCAAAAAATGTATTTACCCGCTTGTCTCCACTACCGTCAAAAAACATTGCCCCGGCATTTACGTCGGGCACTAATGTATTTGTAGAGGTAAATGATTCGTTAAAAGGAAGGCTTCCATCATAGGCACTGCCATCAAACTGACTGCCAACGGTGATCTTTGAAGCATCAAAGCTTTTATTCAGTATTCCCGCCTGTACACCGAAATTAATCATGTTTAAACCTCCCCTTCCAAAACGGATCCGGTAAGCTGCCGAAGCCAGCGCATTCAGGTAATTGTAGCTGATATCTCCTGCATTCTGGTTAAGGACCATACCACCGAAAGAGAGGTTTTTAGTAGGCGCCACATCAAATGAGGCACCCGCTGTTAAGTAAGAGCTCGAAAGAGAGCTCCATTGCTGTTTAGCATTTATTGAAACCCGGTAATCGCCATCGATAACCCCGGTAAGACCCGGGTTAAGCCATAATGGATTGGCATAATATTGGGAAAAATGAGGGTCTATTTGTGCATTAACCCTGGTGGCTCCTGTTATACATAACAAACCGAAGCTGATGATTTTTAGTAGTTTCTTCATGATAATTATTTGTCAGGTTAATGTTCTTATCGTAATAGGGTTATTGTTCCTTTTCTCATTGTTTTTGAACCATCCGTCAATTCCAGGTCTACATAATACACGTACACGCCATTTGGCTGCATCTGCCCTTTGTAGGTTCCGTCCCATCCGTTCTGCAGACTTAATGATTGATAAAGAAATTGTCCCCATTGGTTATATACACGCAGTTTAACTTTCACGATGGCATTACCGTACACATAAAAGATATCGTTCCTGCCATCTCCATTTGGTGTAAAAGTGTTAGGTATAAAGATTTCTACGCCATCTGTGCTGCCATTATTATTGGCTGTTCCCGTAAAACGGCCTGCAGCACTAGTCTGACAGCTCGTTGCACCTTTGGCCCTAACCAGGAGTGTTACTGTAGAATTAGCCTGTAATCCTGAAACTAAATGGGTAAGTCCGGTTACTCCAGAATTTGGTACTGACCAGCTTGCGCCACCATCCGTGGAAACTTCATAGCCGGTTGCCCCATCTATTGGAACCCACACAAAGTTAATGCTCTTGAAGGTGCTCGACTGTACGGCTACTATTGGTGTAGCCAGCATAGCTGGTGAGGTAACCCTAACTTCTATGCGTGTACTCACTGCGGTACCAGACGCACCTTCTACATAATAGCTAACAGGACCGGTTAACACTGGTGTCTGGAAGCTTACCCCGGTATATAATACGGCTCCGCCACTGGCCCCTGCGTACCAGTTATAGGTAACACCGGCAACCGGGTTATTTACAGTTAATATAACAGTAGTGCCCGGGCAGCTGATCGTTCCTGCAGCTGCAGGAGCTGGTACGGTGACTATAATCACATAGGTTTGGGTAACTGTAGCACCCGAAGCATCTGTAACAGTTACGGTAACTGTAAACGTACCGCCCAATGTTGGTGTGCCAGTGATCTCTCTGGTGATCGGGTTAAATGTTAATCCAGGAGGCAATCCAGTAGCTACATAAGTGTAAGGACCCGTTCCGCCAATAGCAGAAGGTAATGTTTGCGGTATATAAACCGTTCCTACTTGTCCGTCAGGCAGGGTTGCAGGTGGTAAGCTCAATGGAACAGGCGCAGCAGCTACAGTTATGGCAAAACTTGCGGTAGCTGTACATCCTCTACTATCTGTAGCAGTTATGGTGAAATTATAACTGCCGGCAACTGTTGGTGTTCCGCTAAGCGCACCACCAGTTGATAAGGACAACCCTGCGGGCAGGGTACTACCTTGGGTTACTGTATAAGTATAGCCCGGTGTTCCACCAGTAGCGGGGTTAAGCTGTACAGAATAACTGCGGGTTGCTGTAGCACCGGCAAGTGTACCGCCGTTAAAGATGATCGCTGGATTTACGTTTAAGAGGACGACCTTTGCGCTTCCTGCGGCATTTCTGCATTTATTAGATCCTTCTACAGTTACATAATAAGTGGTAGCTGCATTTATGACTGGTGTATTAAATGTAGCATCATTCGATACGATTTGTGTTAATGCAGCATCGCTGTACCAGGTAAATACCGGGTTACTCACCGTAGTGCTGCTGGCAGTAAGGCTTGCACCTGATCCCGAGCAAACTATGGAAGGCTGACCAGAAACAGTAATATCCGCGGCTGTTGCATTTTGTCTCAGGGTAACAGTCACTGCTGTTCTTGTACTAGCGGCAGTTCCTGAAGAACCTTCTGCATAATAGGTAGTGGTTGCATTAATCGGACCCGTCTGGAAAGTTGTTCCCGAACCTAAACTCACACCTCCATTTGCATTTGCGTACCAATTATAAGTTACATTAGGTACGGGGTTGGTAACCGTTAACGTTGTTGTACTGCCTGCGCACACACTATTCCCCGCAACTGCCGGAGCAGGTACGGTAACATTAATTGTATAAGCTGCATTAGCAGTGCTGCCATTTGCATCGGTTACCGTTACTGATACAGTAAATGTTCCACCCAATGTTGGCGTACCAGTAATTTCTCTTGTTGCCGGATTAAAAGTTAAACCTGGAGGCAGACCAGTTGCTACATAAGTGTATGGCGTTTTACCGCCTGTTGCTGATGGTAAGGTTGGTGTAGGATAAACCGTCCCCACAATACCATCTGGTAATGTTGCTGGTGGCAGCAATAATGTAGAGAAGTCTGTAGATAAGGTAAATACAGCAGTTGTTGTACAACCTTTACTATCTATGGCCGTTATAGAAAATGTATTTGCACCTGGAGTGGTTGGCGTACCAGTAATTGCACCAGTCGAAGAAAGTGACAAGCCAGCTGGCAATGTACTTCCCGAAGCTAATGTATAACTGTATCCTGGTGTGCCGCCAGTTGCAGGAGTCAATTGTACCGAATAGTTGCTGCCAATGGTTCCTGCTGGCAATGTGCCTCCATTAAATGCAATTACCGGATTAACACTGATCACTACAGCACGCGCTGTAGCAGTAGTATTTTCACATTTATTTAAACCTTGTACAGTTACATAATAAGTAGTAGTTGCAGTCAGTACTGGCGAATCGAACATCGCATTGTTACCCACTACCTGTGTTAATGTGGCATCGCTATACCAGGTAAATACCGGATTGGTTACTGTGGTACTGCTCGCAATCAAGCTTGCTGTAGTGCCCGCACAAAGTGAGGCAGGCACACCATTAACACTTATATCTGCTGTTGTTGCAGTAGGTTTCAGATCTACTGTAACTGCTGTTCTTGTACTCGTTGCCGTACCCGAAGAACCTTCCACATAATAGGTAGTGGATGCATTGATCGGACCTGCCTGGAAGCTGTTTCCAGTACCCAGACTTGCACCGCCGCTTGCATTCGCGTACCAGTTGTAAGTTACCCCCGTTACCGGATTGTTCACGGTAAGTGTAACGGTAGTTCCGGCGCAGGTTTGTGTACCAGCCACTGCTGGTGCAGGTACAGTAACTTTGATTACATAATCTGCAGTAGCTGTACTGCCGTTTGCATCAGTTACCGTAACAGTGATTGTAAAGATACCGCCCACAGTTGGGGTACCCGTGATTTGTCTGGTTGCAGGATTAAATAGTAAACCAGCAGGAATATTAGCTGCTACGTACGTATAAGGGCCTTTGCCACCAGTTGCAGCAGGTAATACCTGGGCAGGGTAAACCGACCCTACAATACCGTCTGGCAACACTGCAGGTGGCAACACTAGTGGTGGATAAGCAATAATCAGACTAAAAGCAGCGACTGCTGTACATCCTTTACTGTCAATTACCATTAGGTTAAAGTTATAAGTACCTGGAGTTACAGCTGTTCCGCTGATTACCCCGCCCGCAGAAAGTGATAAGCCATCTGGTAAGGTGCTTCCTGAACCTAAAGTATAAGTATACGCTGGAGAACCTCCTGTAGCAGGACTAATTTGAATGGAATAAGGAGTGGCTACAAATGCTGTACTCAATGCACCACCAGTAAAAGTGATCAGAGAGTTTACATTTAACGTAACCACTTTACCGTTTCCAGCTAAGTTGTCGCATTTGTTTAAACCGCTTACTTTAACATAAAAAGTAGTATTTGCAGTTAGCGGATCTGTATTATAAACCGGTCCGTTAGCTACTACTGTTGTTAGCGTAGCATCACTGTACCAAGTAAATACAGGATTGATCACTGTAGTACTGCTCGCAGTAAGACTGGCGCCTGATCCCGCACAAATGCTGGTCGGCACACCCGTTATTGTAATATCAGCTGGTTCTGCAGGCGTATTGATCGTAATTGTTATCACCTTCGCATCAGCCGCTGCATTTTCACATTTATTTGTACCCCGTACTGTTACATAATACGTAGTATTTGCGGTCAGCGGACCGGCTATAAATTGTGGTCCGGTCGCAGCAACGGTAGTCAGTGCTGCATTACTATACCAAGTAAATACCGGGTTGGTTACCGTAGCAGAACTGGCGTTTAAAGTAACTGTTGCACCAGCACACAGGCCAGCAGTGACGCCGGTAACAGTAATATCTGATGCAACTGCTGGCGGGTTAACTGTTAGGGTTACCACATCGGCATTACCGGCAAGATTTTCGCATTTTTCATTACCCCTTACAGTCACATAATAAGTAACCGAAGCATTTACAGCGGCGATCGTATAAACTGGTCCGGTAAATATGGCATTGGTTAATGCAGCATCCGTGTACCAGGTAAATACCGGGTTAGTAATTGTTGCAGAGCTGGCTGTTAATACTGACTGCGAACCTGCGCAAAATGCTGTGCCTGCTCCAGTAACTTCAAGATCTGTTATTGTAGCAGTTGGTTTAATTGTAATAGAGATAATGGTTCGTGCTGCAGTACTTAAACAAGAATTTGCATTTACAGCTTCTACATAGAAATTGGTAGTTCCAACTGGCAGATTTGCCGGTGTGATGTAAGCCGCCGTATTTGCTGCCAGCACGTTTCCGCTAGTTGCTGCATCGTACCAATTATAAGATACATTAGCTACCTGATCTACACGCAGGGTTACTGGTGTATTGAGACAGGTGGTTGCTGGGTTGGCCGTACTTGGAATAGGTGCTCCCGGTGCAGCAATAATTGTTACAGTAACTGGTGTTTTAGCACTTTCACAGGTGTTGCGTGAAGCAGAAACAGTGTAGTTATATATCCCTGCAGTTAAACCGGCTTCTACCTGGTAAGTATTTCCTGTTCCTATCGGAGTCGGATCACCGTTTTTATACCAGGTATAGGTAGTCCCTGCTACTGCCTGGCTGGTTACTGTGAGTGTTGGTCTTATACCTTCGCAAGCGGTTACGGATGCGGCAAGTACGGTTGGCGGAAGGATAATCCGCTGTGCATAGTTGAAATTTACGGAGGTTAATGCACTTAATAAACCAGAATTTAGTTTAAGTTCTACAGCATCGAATGATTGGGATGGTGTAAACTCAATCACAGCGTTTGTGCCTCCGTTTAATAAGTTTAAAGTTATTGGCTGAGTAGTTACAGTTCTCTCGTCGTTATTACTTACGGTACCATTAGTGTGGTAAGTGGTAACGGATATGCTCGAAGCAACGCCTAAAGATAGCAGCCCGCTAGATGATGAGATGCCCAATCTTACTTTATCGCCAATTTGCGAAGGACCTGTAAAGGCTACTTTTTGTGCGATAAAACTGCCCGTTCCCAATGGTATAAATAAAGTAGAACTTGTTAACGTATCTGCATCTACGGCAAGAGGAGCACTATCTACTGTAGCCAAGCCGCCTAATAAGCCTCCTGAACTTGTAGTTGTACTTACGGCAGCTTCACAAGGGACATCTCCTGTATTAGTTGGCGCAGGAATTACTGTAACCACTATAGTAGACGGAGGTGATACACAGCCACCTATACCAATGTTTTGTGCAATTACATTATAAGTAGTTGTTGCGCTAAGTGGCGGTGTAAAGAAATTACCATCCTGACCATTAGCGGCATCAGAAACCGGACTTGCAGGGCTAGTAGTATACCATACATAGGTTACTCCTGCGGTAGCAGAACTTGCAGTAAGCAGGGTGCGCTGACCTGCAATAATAGTAATCGCTTGCGGATTAACCATCGGCGCCATTAACGATCCAACGGTTACAGTAACAGTTGCTTTTGCAGAAATTGAACCGCAGCTATTGATCGCTTCTACGGAATAATCACCGTTTGCCTGGATATTATTAACAGTATAAGTAGAAGAAACGGCTCCTGGAATCAGTGTAGTTCCATTATACCATTGATAAGTTACACCTGCTTGCGGGTTCTGAACTTCAAATGTAAGGTTAGAACTTTGACAAGTTTGTACAGTTG
>Ga0247734_1000052_pt1 | contig 105351 bp, 87 predicted proteins | sample UWRJL103311B2_FD_180933 | JGI IMG/M metagenome (GOLD analysis project Ga0247734, IMG submission 180933) | Plant litter microbial communities from Arlington Agricultural Research Station in Wisconsin, United States - UWRJ-L103-311B-2 | ecosystem: Environmental > Terrestrial > Plant litter >...
TCCTGATGATGATGGGGTAACGCCTACAACAGGCATATTTACTGCCCTGATGCTGATTGTTCCGGGAACATCAACCGTAGTGCTGTTACCGGATATTTTAACTCTGAGTCTGTACAGGTCGCCGGGCAGTAGCAATGGGGTAGCGCTGGGAATTAGCCCATTGATAAAGGTTGTATAAAAGCCGTTGTATTCACCTATTTTTCTTTCACCGATGAAACTGCCTGTAACGTCTGACAGGAACAGCTCGAATTTGTTGTTTAAACGGGGCAGACATGTTGTTGCCGGAATGACAATGGAGACGGTGACATTACTGCCATATCCGTACGGCCCTGGATCGATTGATCCGGGTGTAACTTGCGCTTTAATCTGATAAAAAAGCAATAGCAAGAGCAGCGTTGGTAAGGCGCGTCGAAACTTTTTCATATAATAGGCTAACTAAAAATATGTAAGTCTAACACAGCATCCTAGTAACTGCCTAACAACGAGTTGAAATTTCTAGAGCATAAAAAACCCCGCTATTTTGTAGCAGGGTTTTTTAATTTAATTGTAAAATTACGTATGTAATGGAAAGCTTACATCATGCCGCCCATACCGCCGCCACCCATAGGAGGCATGCCAGCACCAGCTGCATTATCATCAGGATCATCAGCCAATACACATTCTGTTGTTAACAACATTGCTGCGATTGAAGCTGCATTTTCCAAAGCTACACGACCTACTTTAGTTGGGTCAATTACACCTGCGCTGATTAAGTTTTCATAAACATCAGTACGGGCATTGTAACCGAAATCGGCTGTTCCTTCTTTAACTTTTTGAACTACGATAGAACCTTCAATACCTGCGTTTTCACAGATTTGACGTAATGGCTCTTCGATAGCACGTTTCACGATAGCAATACCGGTAGTTTCGTCATCATTAGCACCTTTCATGCCTTCTAATGCTTCAATTGCGCGGATGAAAGCAACACCACCACCAGCAACAATACCTTCTTCAACCGCTGCACGGGTTGCATGTAAAGCATCATCAACACGGTCTTTTTTCTCTTTCATCTCTACTTCAGAAGCAGCACCTACGTAAAGAACTGCAACACCGCCAGCTAATTTAGCCAAACGCTCTTGTAATTTTTCTTTATCGTAGTCAGATGTTGTAGTTTCGATTTGTGCTTTAATCTGGTTAACGCGGGCTTTGATATCATCAGACTGACCTGCACCATTGATTACAGTTGTATTGTCTTTATCAACAACAACTTTCTCAGCAGTACCTAAATAAGTAAGGTCAGCATTTTCTAATTTATAACCTCTTTCTTCAGAAATAACTGTACCACCAGTTAAGATCGCTAAATCTTCAAGCATTGCTTTTCTGCGATCGCCAAAACCTGGGGCTTTAACAGCTACAACTTTCAGTGAACCACGGATCTTATTTACTACTAAAGTTGCAAGGGCTTCGCCATCAAGATCTTCAGCAATAATCAATAAAGGCTTACCGGTCTGAACTTGTTTCTCTAAAATCGGCAATAATTCTTTCATATTGCTGATCTTTTTGTCATAGATCAAAATGTAAGGGTTTTCTAGTTCCGCTTCCATTTTATCAGCATTGGTAACAAAGTAAGGTGATAAATAACCACGGTCAAATTGCATACCTTCAACTGTTTTAACTTCAGTTTCAGTACCTTTTGCTTCTTCAACAGTAATTACACCATCTTTACCTACTTTACCCATTGCTTCAGCAATCAGTGAACCGATTACTTCATCATTGTTTGCAGAGATAGACGCAACCTGTTTGATTTTGTTGTTGTCTTCACCTACAGTTTGGGATTGTGCTTTTAAGTTAGCTACAATTGCAGTAACTGCTTTGTCGATACCGCGTTTTAAATCCATTGGATTTGCACCAGCAGCTACGTTTTTAATACCAGCAGTAACAATTGCCTGTGCAAGTACAGTTGCAGTAGTTGTTCCGTCACCTGCAATATCTGCAGTTTTAGAAGCAACTTCTTTCACCATCTGTGCACCCATATTTTCGATAGGGTCTTTTAATTCAATTTCTTTCGCAACGGTAACACCATCTTTAGTAATTGCTGGTGAACCGAATTTTTTGTCGATAATTACGTTACGTCCTTTTGGACCTAAAGTTACTTTAACTGCATTGGCCAAAGTATCAACACCTCTTTTCAGGGCGTCGCGGGCTTCTACGTTATATTTTACTTGTTTTGCCATTTTTAAATGTGGTTTTTAAATATTTGGTGGGTTTTTGCTGGAATTAAACCAACGATTAAAGAACTGCGTACAGATCAGTTTCACGCATAATCAGGTACTCTTTACCTTCATAAGTAATTTCAGTACCGCCATATTTACCATATAAAACTACATCTCCAACTTTAACGCTCAATGGTACTAAGTTCCCTGTTAACTCGGCAAATTTACCTGGTCCTACGGCTACTACTGTTCCTTGCTGAGGTTTTTCTTTAGCTGTATCCGGGATGTAAATACCCGAAGCAGTTTTTTCTTCGGCAGGAGCAGCTTCAACAACTACTCTATCTGCAATGGGTTTAATGTTTAAAGCCATAACTTAATTATTGTTTTAATTTAAAGGTTAATGTATAAATTTTATTAAACACCTGGTACTCCTCAGTTTTTATGCCAAGGATGCTTTGCTTGCCAAATTTACACAGGCTTGTCAGCTAATCAATTGAGCCTATCTTTTTTCGTGTCAGACTGGCAGGGATACAAAAAAGAAGCCCGGCAGGAATAATCTCCTGCCGGGCTTTATGTATTTGATAGCTAAGGCTATTTTTTTGTAGTGTCTGTAGCTGAAGGTGCAGCTGGCTGCGATAATGCACCGCCTATTGGAGATGGTGTTGGTGTTTTATCCAGTTGTTCCTGAATTTTTGAATCTGAACTGCCGGCAGATGAACCACCGCTTTTACCCACTGCTGTAATTGCCAGTGAAATCACCACGATTAATGTTAACAATACCCAGGTGCCTTTTTCCAAAACATCTCCTGTACGTTGCACGCCGAACATATTGCTGCCCGATCCGCCTGTCGCCAGTCCACCGCCTTTAGGGTTTTGTATCAATACAAACAGGCCTAATGCAACACAAATAATGATCAATAAAATAATTAAAAAAAGCATAGTATGTTAAATGGTTAAATTTTCTTTTCTATAGATTGGATAAGGTCGGCAAAGTAACGGCTTTTTTCCGGAAACTTCAAACTTAATTTTTCATAAGTATCTATCGCCTTGTCATAAAGCATTTGTTCGATATAAATATTGGCCAGTGTTTCAGAAACCAGGTCGTTCTGGTCTTCTGCACTTTTCTTGGCCTTGTTTTCATTGTCTATCTGCTCTGCATTTGGAGGGGTGATCTGCGGATCATTTTTAATGAAACTGTCAATAATCTCAAAATCCTTGTTCAGTGGTTTTGGTGGCTCCGCAGCATCCAATAGCGCCTCATTTCCGGTGAGGTGGCTCTGAATATGAAATATATGCTCCACATACTGCTGCTGAAGTTCTTGCGAACCGGCTTTTTTGGGAATTGCGTAAGGCTGAAAAGTTTCCTGGTGCTCTTTCCTTGTTTTCGCCAGCCACCATAAAAACGTATAAGGCAGTTTATCGTCGTGGTAATTGCTAACCCTGCCATTGGCAACTTCTGCTGCTGCAGCTTCGTTGTGCTCTTCAATAAAAGGAGGCTGCAATTCAGGTTTTTCGTTTACTGCAGCAGTGTGCTCTGTTTCCTTTTCCACAACGTCTGCCGTCCTGAAGTTTTGTTCAAATGCAAAAAAATCTGACGATGCAATGCTTTCGAAAACGAAATCATCCTCAAGACTGTTCCTTCGCTGGATGACATCCTCCTTGTTTGCCTGGTCTTCAAGTCCTTCTTCAAGTTCCGAATTTCGGAAAGGACGGTAATTGGTGTAGTCAACTTCTCCAATCTCTTCAAATACATCCTCTTCAGGTTCCTGAACTTGTTGTGCCTCAACTGAAACAGCTGGTGTTTCGTTTAAAATTGGGTTGGGTTCGTTGGACGCGGGGGTCAACTCGTTGGATACCACGGTTGCATGGTGCCCCTCTGTAAAACCTGTAACTTCAGAAATTTCTTCAAAAGTTTCCTGTTCGTCAGCGTTATCGTTGTCTGTAGGGATATAAGTATTTTCGACGTTTCCGGCATCCTCGGATGCAGGCAGTTCATCGGTTACTACAGGAAGATCTTCACCTATAGCTGAGGGATTATCATATAAATGCAGATCAGGCTGTGGTTCCCTTGCTTCAAAAAGAAAGCGGTGAAGCGCTTGCCCACTAGTATAAAGCGCAGCTTTAGCAAGAACATTATTTTCTGAAGTATTGCTGCCGGCTTTTGCCAGTAAAAGGTGTAATGGCTGATAGTAAGGGTATTCCTGTAACAATTCATTTAACATTACTGCATGATGCGGCAGTACCTTTTCAGGATTCGCCAGCAAATCAGCAAGCTCTTGTTCTATGTTTTTGTCCGGCTCCACGTTGCTAAGTTAATGATTGAATTTGTTTTTTCTACCATTGGGCAAATGCCCTGTTGAAAATATCTTCAGTAAGCTGTAAATTGATATCACGTATCAATGCAAGCTGAGTCTGGTCAAACGTAGTTGTACCTATCGGGAAATCTTTGAACCGTTCAAAGGGTTCTTCAAAACTCGCTTTTGGGTCAAGGTTGTTTGTGTATTTCACTGTTACGCGGATGGTCAGCCTGTTTCCGCCTGCTGTGGGCTGGTTATTGTTTTGCAATGCGATTGGTTTGATATCATAACCCGTAATCCTGCCTTCAAAAACCGCATGTGCGTCAGACTGGGTAATACTCAGGCTGGTTTGGTTACGTATCCTTACCTTTAAAGCTTCTGTGAAATCCTGGCTCAATGATGGAACTACCAGTGGGGCGTTATTTTCGAAAAACAACACCGTCACCGTTTTCATGTCTGTCGGGATCGAAGCCCCGTTTAGTTTTACCGAACATGAATTGCATAGCAGCAATAAAGGCAGCAGGAACAATAAATATATCTTTTTCATGAATTAGTTCAGGTTCAGTTCTTTAATTTTTCTGTATAAGGTGCGTTCTGAAATACCCAGTTCCTGTGCAGCGAACTTACGTTTTCCCTTGTGTTTTTTCAGGGCTTTTTTGATCAGGTCCGATTCCTTGTCGATCAGCGACAGTGATTCTTCCACCTCTTCAGCATCATGAGCGTAGTTGTAATCTACAGGGGCACTCTGCGAAGGCTTTTTGATGGTAAACGTAGAATCGTTATTGGCAGTCTGGTCAACTTCCTGGTACAGCTGATTGATATAGTGCGGGTTGTCTGCCAGTACATGCGACGTATTACCACCGCTCTGGATAATTTCAGCAACCAGTTTTTTCAGGTCCATCATGTCCTTTTTCATATCAAAAAGAACCTTGTACAGGATGTCCCGCTCAGAAAAATCTTCTTTAGCGTTGTTCCCATTAATGGCCATCGGCAGGTTACTTCCGCTTTCATTTGGAATATAGTTCAAGAGGGCTGCAGCAGTTACATTGCGTTCTTTTTCCAGTACGCAAACCTGCTCGGCAATATTTTTCAGTTGGCGCACATTTCCCGGCCAGCTATAATTGCTCAGCATCTGTATGGCGTCTGGTTCCAACTGTATCCCCGGACTGCGGTATTTGTCACTGAAATCGGCAGAAAACTTTCTGAACAACAGGTAAATATCTTCTTTTCGTTCGTGCAGGGCCGGAATGCGAAGTGGCACTGTGTTCAAACGGTAGTAAAGGTCTTCACGGAATTTCCCATTTTTCACCCTGTTGTAAACATCAACGTTAGTTGCGGCAACAATGCGCACATCTGTTTTCTGTACTTTCGAAGACCCCACACGCAGGTATTCGCCACTCTCCAGAATACGTAACAGGCGTGCCTGTGTACCTAAAGGCAGTTCAGCTACCTCATCCAAAAAAATTGTTCCTCCATTGGCTACTTCAAAATACCCTTTACGGGCTTCATGGGCACCGGTAAAGGAACCTTTCTCATGACCAAACAATTCAGAATCTATCGTTCCTTCAGGGATAGCCCCGCAGTTTACGGCAATAAAAGCACCGTGTTTACGGGTACTCATCTGGTGGATAATATGCGAGAAAACCTCTTTCCCGCTACCACTCTCACCGGTAATCAACACAGACATATCTGTGGGCGCCACCTGTCTGGCAATATCAATAGCTCGGTTTAAAAGCGGTGACCCGCCTATAATCCCAAATCGGTTTTTAATATCCTGTACGTCCAAAATAAATTGAATTTGTTTAAATATTTTTCTCTTAATCGGCAATTCTGCCTAATAGTGTCGCAGAAGTACAACGCTCGATCACCACATTCACGTATTGACCAGGCCGCACGTTTTCTGCTGCCGGAAAAACGATCATTGCATTCTGGTCGTTTCTTCCGCAGAGGTCTTTATCAGATTTTTTTGAAAATCCTTCTACCAGTATACGTACGGTTTTCCCTACAGAAGCCTGCAGGCGCATCATCGAAGATTCCTGCTGTTTCAGCAAGATCTCCTGCAAACGGCGTTTTTTAACATCCTCCGGGATATCGTCTTCCAGTTTCCTGGCAGCCATGGTACCCGGTCTTTCTGAATAGCTGAAGCAGAAGGCAAAATCATAGCCTACGTAATCCATCATACTCACCGTCTCCTGGTGTTCTTCTTCAGTTTCAGAACAAAATCCTGCAATAATATCAGTAGAAATTGCACAGTCAGGGATGATATTTCTGATGGCGTCAATTCTGTTTTTATACCATTCACGGGTATAGGTACGGTTCATCAGGTCTAATATCCTGCTGCTGCCCGACTGAACCGGTAAATGAATATTATTACAGATATTATCATACTTCTTAATTGTATATAAAACCTCGTCTGTGATGTCTTTAGGATGGGACGTAGAAAAACGAATACGTAATTCAGGACTGATTAAGGCTACCTTTTCAAGCAATTGTGCAAAGTTCACCTGGATTCCTGCAGAATCGTCTGCTTCTGCGCTACCTTTCCATTTGTAAGAATCTACATTCTGTCCAAGGAGGGTAACTTCTTTATAACCGCGCTCAAACAGGTCCTGCGCTTCCGCGAGGATAGAGAATGGGTCACGGCTACGCTCACGTCCCCTGGTAAACGGTACAACGCAGAAAGAACACATATTGTCGCAACCACGCATAATCGAAATAAATGCAGTGATCCCATTTCCATTTAAACGTACAGGACTGATGTCAGCATAGGTCTCTTCCCTTGACAGCAATACATTGATGGCTTTTTGGCCTTCGCCTACCTGTTCAATCAGTTGCGGAAGGTCACGGTAGGCATCTGGCCCAACCACCATATCCACCAGTTTTTCTTCTTCCAGGAATTTGGATTTTAAACGTTCTGCCATGCAGCCCAAAACACCTACTATAAGTTTTGGATTTCTGCGTTTTTCGATCCCAAATTGCGATAACCGGTTGCGGACGCGTTGTTCTGCGTTTTCCCGAATAGAACAGGTATTGATAAATATTGCATCAGCCTCATGGTAGTCGCCAGTTGTCTCAAAACCCTGGTCGAGCAGGATAGATGCAACAATTTCACTATCAGCAAAGTTCATCTGACATCCGTAACTTTCAATGTAAAGCTTTCTCGCATTGAGCACTTTTGGTGCATCTAAGATCAGGGCTTCACCCTGGCGCTGTTCATCGTGTGTCTTGTCCGCTAGCTGTAATTCGATCATAAATTGTAATAGTAATACGAGGTACAAAAATACAAAATTTAATTTGTAAATGACAAATTGGCAGAATTTTAAATTACCTGCTAAACAATGTTAGCACTGTTCTTGTATATATAAGACTATAGCTGAATTTATGGAAAACAACAAGCCCGGAATAAGAAAAATATGGAAATGGATAGCCGGAATATTCATTTTCCTGCTCGTTTTAGCCGGAGCTTTTTCGCTTTATTTTAGTCTGAAATGGAAGCCCTTGCTTACCGAAAAAATAAAAAACGTTATTTATGAGGGTTCCAGACATCTTTACCGTATAAATTTTAAAGATGTACATCTAAATATACTGACCGGAAGCGTGACAGTTGACAGTATTTTGCTCGCACCGGATACAGCTATTTTTAACGACAGAAAAAAACTCGGGACAGCGCCTACCCACCTTTTCCGTATCAAACTGGAGCAATTGAAATTACGCAGAATCAGCATTCTCACTATTTATTTCAAGAAAAAAATAGAAATGAATGACATTATCCTCGAACATCCTTCCATTAATGTAATTTATAACAAGGTATACAGAAAACCGGTTGCAAAAAAGGACCGGAGGGGCTTGTATGAGCGGATCTCAAAATCACTGAAGTCTGTACATATAAAAGGAATAAAAATCGAGGACGCCGACGTTGATTATGTAAGCGGAGAGACCGGTAATATTTTAAACTCGGTAAAACATCTCAATGTACAACTCAAAGACCTGCTCATTGACGCAAACTCTAAATCTGACACCACCAGGTTTTACTATACTAAAGATGTTGCCTTCCAGGTGGCAGGTTATCATTCGGTATCAAAAAATAAAATGTATACAATGAAGGTAGATACTATTACCGGTTCTGCTACAGGAAGGACCATTCACATCAGGGGCTTCAGAATGATTCCGATGTACCCTGATCTGCAATTCAGTAAAATGCTGAAAACACAGAAAGACAGGTACGACCTTACTTTTAATCGCATTGACCTTAGCGGTGTCAATTTCTATCGCCTCAACATCAGGGGGATCCTTCATGCCAAATCCCTAAAAATACGAAATGCCAGTGCAAAAGTCTTCATGAACAGGGAAATGCCCCCCGGACATGGTAATAAATCGGGCAATTTTCCGCATATGGCGCTTAGAAGATTGCCTGTGCAAACTACTATTGATACGCTGAAACTGCAGGGGGTAAATGTTGCATATACAGAATATAACCCCATTGCACAAAAACGGGGCACAGTGCACATTGATCAGCTTAACGGGAATATTTTAAATTTAACAAACGACTCGCTTTCACTGGCAAAAAACCATCACGCCATTGCAGACCTCCGTGCGTATATGATCCGCGCAGCACATTTGAATATACATATCAATTTTGACCTGACTGCACCAAATGCAGCGTTTACTTTTAGAGGTAATATTGGTGCAATGGACATGGTTAAGCTCAACCCACTGTCTAAAGCCCTTGGTCTGGTAGAAATTGAGACCGGTAAAATACAAAAGATAGATTTTGCGTTCAGTGCAAATGCGGCAGGCTCAAAAGGTACCATGCAGTTGTATTATAATAACCTGAAAATTGCCCTGTTAAAAGAGGGGGAAGACGGACAGCCTGTTAAAAAGAAGGGCTTAATGTCTTTTCTCGCCAATACATTGGTCATTAAGGATGAAAACCCTGCAAAAGGAAAACCCCTGCGGGTGGCCAGCGTCAATTATGAGCGCCCGCCAGGTGCGTCGTTTTTCAACCTCTTGTGGAAAAGTGTGTTCATTGGTATGCGTGAAACTGTTGGCCTGGGCATTATCCCGATGAAGAGTCCGGAGGAAGGCCGTAAAGTAGTGGTGGAAAAACTGCAGGAGCGTAAGGAAAAGAAAAAAAGCAGAGCGGAAAAAAGGGAAGACCGGAAAGAAAAGCGGCAGGAGAAGAAAGCAGAAAGAAAAGCTGCACGTCAACAGGACTAACTAATTTGATTTGGTAAAAAACGTATATTGTAAATCATAGACCCGCATGCATGATCGAGACGTCACGTAAGACATTTAACGTATTCAAATGGATTGCAGGAATAGCATTTGTGCTGTTTATGACGGCGGATGGTGCGTCCTGGTACCTAAGTTCAAAGCGCAAGCCAATTGTGACAAGGGAGTTAAAAACCCTTGTGCTCAATGCCACGGATAGCTTGTACCATATCGAATTCAGCACGGTAAATACTAACTATTTGTTGGGAAACGCCTCTATATTGGATGTAAAAATCATCCCTGATACCAATATCTTTAACAAAATGATAAAACTCAAACGGGCACCCAACAATATATACGAAGTACGCCTTAAAAAACTAACGATCTGGAATTTTCACCCATGGAAGCTGTTCAGGGAAAAGCAATTGGATGTAGATGCGCTATTATTTGAACATCCCAGCGTAGTGATGATCAACAAACAATTTGAATTTAATGAGAACAAGCCCCCGCGTCCTAATAAATCCCCATATGAATATATTTCAAAACTACTGAAAAGAGTAAGTGTCCGCAGTGTTAACCTCAAGGACATAAGTTTTAAATATATTAACAGAAACCTTCCTGTGCCGGAGGCCGACTCCCTGGATAATCTGGATATTACATTAAAGGATTGGCTAATCGACAAAAACTCTGCTACCGATCCCAGTAGGTTTTATTTGCTGAAAGATGTACTGATCAATCTAAACGACTATCAGTTGGCTACTCCAGACAGCCTCTACCGCATGAGGATCAACGAACTCTCATTCAAGGCCTCAACGGGATTGCTGCATGTGAAGAAATTCAGTCTGATCCCCAGGTACTCAGAAATGGACTTTGGGCGGGTGGCAGGATATGCGAAAGACCGCTTCAATATACAGATGAGTGATATCCGCCTCAATGGAATAGACCTGCCACTATATGTAAAAAAATTGGTGTTGTCTGCCAACGATATGAATATCTCAAATGGTTCGGTCTCGGTATTTAATAACAATGAGCTGCCCTCAAAAGGAACAGTCAGGATGGGGAAGTTTCCACACCAGTTATTGCAGACGGTAAAGGGACAACTTTCTGTGAAAAGGCTGAACCTGAAAAATATCGATTTGAGTTACGCCCTATTTGACAAGTATACCCGGCAAAAAGGAAAGATCAGTTTTGAAAATACCTCGGGAACAATTACCAATGTAACAAATCAGGCCAGTGTTAAAGCTAAAAACCCACTCATGATTGCGCAACTGGATAGTTATATGATGGGAAAGGGAAAACTTCATGTAAATTTTAAACTGGACCTGGCGGCTAAAAATGGTGCCTTTGCTTACAACGGACAGCTCAGCAATATGGACGGTTCGGTGCTTAATAAAATTACAAAACCACTAGGCCTGGTACAGGTAAAAAGCGGGGAAGTGCAAAAACTGAATTTTAATGTTGTAGCCGACGAAACGCGTGCAAAGGGAACGCTCTCCTTTGCCTATAATGATCTCTCTGTTGGGCTGCTTAAGAAAGTGGAAGGTAAAAACAGGCTGGTTAAACAGGGACTGATTTCTATGTTGGCCAACGCGCTGGTCATTAACCCAAGTAATCCTAATGCTGCGGGGCATTTTATTACCGCCCCGATTGATTATCCAAGGGATGCTACCAGTTCATTTTTCAGTTTTGTATGGCAGTCACTCTTTCAGGGGATCAAATATACTGTTGGCTTAACCCCACAAAAAGAAGCAGAGATTGCTGCTCAAATCGCTAAGTTTGAAAAGATGAAGGCCGACCGGGAAGAGCGAAGGGAAAACAGGCAGAAACGAAAAGAAGCCCGTGGAAAACGATAATCCCAGGGCTTCTTAGATTCTTGCCTAACTAACTTGTTGGCTCCGGTAAGGCAGATTGCCTATTGCAATACCTCTGCCGGCGCTGGTTTATCCAGCAGGTTCTGGTAATAAAAGCGCGCACGTTCTGCAAAATCGTGTTTACCTTTAATGGTATTTGACCAACCATGCCTGCCGCCTGGGTAAATCATCAGCTCAAAATGTTTGTTCTCGTTCTCCAGTTTATTGATCAGTTGGATGGTATTTTGCATATGTACGTTATCGTCCATATCGGCATGCATTATCCGCAACAGGCCTTTATATTGTTTAGTATAGGTTAGTATAGACGCGTTTTTGTAGCCTTCAGGATTCTCTTGAGGTGTATCCATAAATCTTTCGGTATAGATGGAATCGTACAGTTCCCAGCTCGTTACTGGTGCGCCGGCATAACCGTAATCAAAATAATCCGCGCCATAAGTCAGCGCCATACAAGTCATATACCCACCATAGCTATGTCCTGTGATCAGTAATTTTTTATTGTTTACATATGGTTTTGCCTTCAGCCATTTGGCTGCAGTGATATAATCTTTCATTTCCCATTTGCCCAGGTTCCGGTGCATCAATGATACGCCTTCTTTACCAAATTGCCCGGAGGCACGATGGTCTACGGCTATCTGGATGATCCCTTCATTGGCCCACCATTGCACTGCAGTTCCTTTCCAGGTATTGGTTACCGTACCGGCATCAGGGCCGCCGTACATGCTAAAAACTACCGGATAGGTTTTACTCTCGTCAAAGTCGACAGGATAAGTTATCACTGCTGGCAGGTTATAGCCATCGTCTGTAGGGATAGTAACCATTTCCGTTTTACCAATAGCAAATTTTGCAAAATCTGCCGATTTGCTGTCTGATATTTCTTTGATTACCTTACCGGTGTTGTCTAACAATGCCTGTTTTGGCGGTGTGCCTACATTGGAGTAGGTAGTGATAAAATACTTTGCAGAAGGTGACACCTGTACTTTATGGGTATACGCACCAAAAGTCAGTCGCTTAAGGCCTTTCCCATTATAATTAACACGGTACAGGTCAGTTTGCGTAGATGCATCTTTGCGGGCCATGAAGTACACCACCTTATTTTTCTCATCGATGTTGAGCAGGTCGGTCACCTGCCATTTACCGCTGGTTAACGGGTTCACCAGTTTTCCATCAAGTGTATACAGGTAGTAATGTGCCCATCCTGTTTTATCGCTTTTCAGGATATAATGTTTTTTATCTTCGAGATAGGTAATACGGCCATCAAAATCAAGGTCCACCCATGATTTTTGCTTTTCGTCATAAATTTCTTTTTTAGCGCCGGTTTCCGGTTTTACCGCATAAAATTTCAGGTTGTCCTGGCCACGGTTCATCCATTGTACCATCATGCTGCTGCCATCAAAGCTCCAGTATGGTGTACCAAAATACTGATCGTCTTTTTCGTTAAAGTCGGCCCATACAATCTTACCGCCAGCGGCAGGTACAAAACCGAATTTAACTTCAGGGTTTGGATCACCGGCTTTTGGATAACGTGTTTTTTCTGTGTAACCATGCTGCCCGGTAGAACCGTTTATTGGGAACATTGGCACTTTGGTATCATCAAAACGCATAAATGCAAGGTGCTTGCTGTCCGGTGCCCACCAGAAGGCTTTGTATTTGGTTGGGCGCCCAAGCAATTCCTCGAAATATACCCAGGAAGAATAACCGTTATAGATTACGTCAGTTGCGTCCGTAGTATACCTTATTTCTTTTCCTGTAGCCACATCCACCGCATAAAGGTCATTGTTGCGTGTGAAAGCCACGTACTTGCCATCCGGAGACAGCGTAGGGTTCTTTTCTTCGGCAGCATCGTTGGTTAAACGTTTAGGCTGCTGTTTTCCGTACTGGATAAAAACATCGCTGTCTTTTACAGACACTTCTACATCACTTTTTGGAGGTGGGGTATAAAATTTGCGTTCGCCTGAGTTTATATCAACGGTAAACAGCTCCTTCGTTGCCGTATTCATTTCGATATAATGATTGTCGTCACTCCAGCCCGAAATGGCACCTATTGGTTTAGTCAATGACGGGACTGTGCCGGTGGTTTGTTGAAAAGTTAAACGCTGCTGCTGAGCCGTTGCCACAAAACTAAAGAATAATCCGGCTGCAGTGAGGCCGAGTAGGAAAGGTTGCTTCATAAAGTTTAAAAAATTAAAGGCGCCTGGGTAGAGGCGCCTTTGTATTGAAGTATAATATTTTTTATTAGATCGTCCAGTTCCAGCCAAACTCGTCGGCAATTACACCATAACGTATTTCGTTCAGCTTTTTCGCAATTCCTGTAGACACGGTACGTGTTGCGGGGTCAGTAAGCGGATAGGCTTTGCCTTCATAATTCATCTCGTAAATCTGGGTCACTGTTGCGGCAGTACCCACAGCAAAAGCTTCGGTAAGGTTTCCGTTTTCAATCAGCTGTAATACCTCGCTGATTTCAATCCTTCTTTCCTCAACTTCGTAACCCATGCTTTTGGCCAGAAGGATAATGGTATCCCTGGTTACCCCATCAAGGATCGTTTCACGCACTTCAGGTGTTAATATTTTTCCGTCAACTACAAACATCAGGTTGGCAGCACCAGATTCTTCCACATAACGGTGCTCCTTGGCGTCTGTCCAGATCAGCTGGTCAAATCCTTCTTCCTGCGCTTTAGCCGTAGGCAGCATGGCCATTGAATAGTTTCCTGCAGTTTTTGCAGCACCTACACCACCATCCACAGAACGGGTGTAATGTGTTTCTATTTTAACTTTAAGCGGTTTGCTGTAATACGGTGCACTTGGGCTTGCCAGGATCACAAATTTATAGGATGACGAAGGTCGTACACCCAGAAAAGGGTCAACAGCAAACATCACCGGTCTGAGATATAACGAATAGTTTTCAGCGTTAGGAACCCATGCCCTATCAATGTCAATCAGTGCGGCAAGGCCCTGCATGAACAGTTCTTCGGGTACAGTTGCCATTGACATGCGTGCTGCAGATTTGTTAAACCGTGCAAAATTTTTGTCCGCTCTGAACACGCTTATGCTGCCATCAGCCTGTTTGTAGGCTTTTAAACCTTCAAAAATAGCCTGTCCGTAATGTACTGCAGAGATTGCCGGGCTCATCGGGATCGGGCCGTAAGGCAGGATCTCCAGATTTTTCCATTCTCCGTCTTCATAATCAGCTACAAACATGTGGTCAGTAAAGACTTTCCCAAATGGCATGTCAGCGATATCTGTTTCAGCCAGTCTGGAATGACCAGCTTTTGTTGTTTTTATGGTTAGTGTCTCTATCACGGTTCGGTATTTTGTTGAATTCAAAATTAGGAAAAAATTACTGTAAGCACCAGTTTAATTTCTATTTGTGTCTGTTGGTTCCTGCTGTAGGGAAAGCTGTTAGCTTTCAGCCGGTTTTATGTGTGCAGTGTTTTCAGCACACTAAGCACCCAGGATTTTCCCCATTCTTCAAGCTGTGTTTCCGTCCATAAAAAAGGGTAAAAAATCCTTTTTTGAAAACGCGGGGGCAGGTATTTCTGCCAGTTGGTACCACCAGTTGCGGCAATGTCAACAGGGTCGCGTTCCAGGTACCTTACGGCAGATTTGTAATGGGACAGTGGCCATTCTACATTGACAAAAAGATCGAGCTTTCTCAGTTCGTCTGCCAGCAGGCTTACATCCTGACCTTCTGCTTCCAGTTTGTGGTATAAGGAAGCAAAATTACTATGCTCCCGGGCTTTAATCAGCTTTAGAAATTCATCGGCATATTTAGCGATAAACTGTTTTAAAGTCAGCGTTTGTTTACCGCTGGCCAGTTCAGTGGCACCAAATTTCCAGTAGATATGTTCAAATTTCTCCTCTATAGTTGCGTTGGCAAGCTCTTCCCGTTTACTTTTGTCTACCAAACGCGAAAAATCAGTTGCGCAGATCTCGATCATGCGGTACTGGCCCGATTGGAAACCGCTGGCCGGCAATAGCGACATACGGAATTTCAGAAACTGTTCTTTTTCCATCCCGTTAACCATTACTTCAAAAGAACTGACCAGCGCGTTAAAATAGGCGTTGATCCTCTTCACCCTGTCGGTAAAAAACTTGGCAGTCAATGCCGGGTGTTCAGCTATCTGGCGGCACTCATGCAGGCTCAGCTTGAAATAAAGCTCAGTAATCTGATGGTACATAATGAAGATCTCTTCATCGGGGAAGGGTGTTTTGGGACTTTGAAGGCTCAGCAGCGTATCCAAATGGATATAGTCCCAGTAAGTTAAAAAATCTGCATACAGCAATCCGTCCAGGTATGCTGCCATATCCTGTCCCATTGCTGCATATTTTTCCTGGAGTTTATCCAGTTTGTCTTTAATTTCGGGTGTTAAATCCATTGGTTATTACTAGTAGAGAACTCTGAATTTGATGGTGTGTTCAATCTTTTTCAGTGCTTTAAAAACGTCTTTATCGTATTCTGCATTGATATCCGTAATGGCATATCCAATTGTTGTGTTGGTCATTAGAAACTGCCCCACAATATTAATACTATGGCTTGCAAAAACAGTATTGATCTGGGCCATAATCCCCGGTACGTTATGGTGTACGTGGATCAGGCGGTGACTCTGGTTAAACCTCGGCAGCTGTAGGTTAGGGAAATTACTGCTCAGGTAGGTGGTGCCTGTATTCATAAAATCCATCATCCTTTTTGGAATAAAATTGGCATTCCTTGGGTTATGTTTAGGATCTTCAAAAATCACAATACCCATATCCGTACAGGTCTGCATATCCAGGTTGTTTTTTGCATTGCCCATATAACCTACGGTTTTTAGTTTCACCGCCAGTTTCAGTTTTTCCGGATCCATCTTTTCGCCTTCCGCCATCAGTACCATATGTACATCCTTTACGTATTTTTCTTCGAAAGAGCTTTTGTGGCGGATAGAAAATCCATCTTTTTTCAGCAGCGTAAGACTTTCTGCCGGTACTTCACCAATCACCAGGCACAAAATCCTGTTTTTTGGATAAGAAATCGCCCTTGGCAGGTTATTTACATATAGGAATTCGTCAAAGCTTGGCGTAACATGATCAGCCCTGCTTACAATACTTTCCCTGGAGATATTTTCCGTAAAAGCGTAGAATTTTTTGATCATGCCACTTTCGCGCAGTTGAAAATCAGAGTAACCGTCACCTATCCCGTAAAGGTCGCCCTCCAGGTTCAGCTGCTGCATTAGTTTTACTTTTCCACCTTCTTCACTTAATGGATTGGCATGGTCGTAATCTATAATTTTGCCATCACCTGTGGTCACAAAGGTATTGGCGTAAATATTTTCTTTTTTGATATGGTACTGGCTCACCACAGGAGTGATAAATTCTTTAAACCCGCCAGAAACAATCAGTACCTGGTCGGCATGTTTTTTAAAGAACGCCGCATTACGCGAAAAAGAGGCGGAAACCTTCTTTTTCAGTCGCGTAATCAGTTGTTTCAAATGATCTTCAGAAGCTTCAAGCAGTTTTACGCGCTGGGCAAGACTTTCACTGAAAAACAGTTTTCCTTCCATGGCCAGATTGGTAAGGTCTTCAATCTTTTTGAAGATCGCTTCTTTATCCGGATGTTTTTTTAAGGAAATACGTGCAAGCTCATCTAATGCTTCCACCTGGGTAAACGTACTGTCGAAATCAATGATATAAATATTCTTCTGCTTCATCTTAATTTTTTGTTAAACCTGCACATATTTCCATGATGCTCTGGTGCAGGGGCTTAAAGGTAATACCTGTTATTTTTTTTATTTTTTCGTTACTGTATAAACTTACATTGAGGCTGCTTCTTGCGGCATCGCTGGTCAGGGCTGCTTTTTTACCTGTAAAAAACGAAGCAATTTTTGCCATTCGCCATGCCGCGCCCATCATCCATGGTTTGGCTTCTTTAGCTGGTGCCTTTACGTTAAAACCGGCCGCAATCTCTGAAAAAAACTGCTGATAATGGTAATTCTCTGCCGAGATCGTAAATCTCTCCCCCTTTACATTGCTGTCCATCAGCAAGATCATCCCCTTGGCTACATCCTCCACATCTACAATTCCTGTTGCGCCACGGGTATAATAACCAAGGCCTTCCTTCACCAGTTTGAATATGGCACCGCTGCCTTTGTAGCCTGCATTTTTACCGATAATCACTGATGGGTTAACAATTACTGCTTCAAGGCCTTCAGCAATGCTGCGCCAGACTTCCATTTCGCCTTCATATTTTGAAATGGCATAGGAGTGAACCCTTGCATCATATTCCCAGTAGTCGTCTTCGGTAATCTGTTTTCCTTTTTTTGCTTCCCCAAGGGCGGCCACAGAGCTCACATGGAGTAGTCTTATGCCCGCATGAACACAAAGGTTGGAGATATTACTGGTCCCTTCAATGTTTACTTTCAGCAGTTCTGTTTTGTCTTTGGGGTCAAATGAAACAAGTGCCGCGCAATGATAAACCTGGGTTATACCTTCAAAGGCGTCTTCCAATGTGGCCAGGTCATTAATGTCTGACACAAACCATTCTATCAGTGGGTTACCAGCCAGCAGAGCTGGAATTTCAGTGCTTTCCCGTTTCAGCGCCCGTATTTTTTTCCCCTGTCGCGTAAGCTGAAAAACGAGCTCTGATCCTAAAAAACCTGTGGCGCCGGTAACTAAAATCATTTGATTTCTTTTAATATGTGCTCTCAAAAATAGATATTTGACAGCATACATTATATCAATTATGTCATTATCCGATTTTTTCTCCCCGCTGATTACAGAAAAATTCAGCCCTAAAGACGGCTTTTATACCAGTCAGCTGGGATTAAAGGCTACTTTTTATACGCAGAACTTTCCTGAACTTGGCGGTAATGAGTACGATCTTGCCATAGTTGGTGTAAAAGACGACCGGGCTTCGGTGAACAATAATGGCTGTTCGCTTGGGCCCGACTACTTCAGGGAACAGTTTTATCTGTTGCATGAAGGGGCTTTTAGCAGCAGAATTGTAGATCTGGGGAATATCAAAGCCGGCGCGCAAATTTCTGATACTTATATAGCGCTTAAAACTGTAGTAACGGAACTGATGAAACTTAATATCATCCCGATAATTATCGGCGGGGGCCAGGACCTTACTTATGCGCAGTATATGGCTTACGAAAAGCTGGAGCAGAAAGTAGACCTTGTAGTAGTAGACAGTAAGTTTGACCTCGATGAGGTGCTGGATGATGAAGGCAGTATAGTAACCCACTCCAATAGTTACCTGAACAAGATTTTTCTGCACCATCCCAATTACCTCTTCAATTTTAGTAATGTAGGGTATCAGACTTACTTCGTTAACCAGGATAGCCTGAAGGTAATGAACAAGCTTTATTTTGATGTACACCGTCTGGGCGAATTCCTGACGGATATCAGTTCGGTAGAACCGGTGATGCGCAATGCAAATATGGTCAGTTTTGATATGTCGGCTATCCGCTCATCTGACGCCCCGGCTAACGGAAATGCCAGCCCAAATGGGTTTTATGGCGAACAGGCCTGTAAGATTACACATTACGCGGGCCTAAATGATAAACTTACATCTATCGGTTTTTACGAATTTAACCCTGCATTTGATAACAGCAGTCAGACCGCCATGCTCCTGGCGCAAATGGTCTGGTATTTTGTTGACGGATATTATAACCGGAAAAAAGATTTCCCGTTAAACCCTAAATCGCAATACCTGATCTACCGCGCCAGCCTCAACGACGGCACAGGGGATATGCTTTTTGTAAAAAGCAAAAAATCTGACCGCTGGTGGATGCAGGTGCCCTATCCAACGGGGATGTCTAAAAACGAGCGCTATCACCTGGTACCCTGCCGTTATGAAGATTACACCACGGCTGTAAATGGCGAAATGCCCGATTTGTGGTGGCGTACTTACCAGAAATTGCTGTAAATATTTATTCCCTTCCTGATTTTGCGATTATATTTTGAATAATGGGAAATTGTTGCCTATATTCGTGTACGTACACGATACCTTTATATATTCTACTTTTAAATACGATGTACAAATCATCATGGACAATAAACGCATAAAGATTATCAATGGCCGCTTGATCACCCCGTACCGTGTAATAAACAACGGAACAATCCTGATCAGCAATAACCAGATAGAGGCCATCAGTGAAAGGGAAATTGATGCCCCGGGGGCGGAGGTAATTAATGCAGCCGGGAATTATGTGTCGCCGGGATTCATAGATATCCATGTACATGGAGGTGGCGGACATGATTTTATGGATGGAACGGAAGAAGCCTTTCTGGCCATCGCGAAAATCCACGCGCAATATGGTACAACCGCCATGGTGCCTACTACGCTTACCTCCGGTAAAGAAGATTTGTTGAAAACGCTGGACCTCTATGTGTCGGCTCATCCAAAAAACACTGAGGGCGCGCAGTTCCTGGGTATGCACCTTGAAGGCCCATATTTTGCACAAAGCCAGCGTGGGGCACAGGATCCCAGGTACATCAGGGACCCAGACGTGAATGAATACACTGAAATTATTGCCTACTCTGATGTAATTGCCCGCTGGAGTGCGGCACCGGAACTGAAAGGTGCTATCGATTTTGCTAAATATTTGAAAAAGAAGGGCATATTGGTCGCCCTGGCCCATACGGATGCCAATTATGATGAAGTGATCGAAGCCTTTGAAAACGGTTACACACTTGCTACCCACCTGTACTCAGGTATGTCTGGCGTGCACAGGCGTAATGCTTACCGGTATGCAGGTGTGATAGAAAGTGCTTTCCTGATTGATGCGATGGATGTGGAGATAATTGCAGATGGCATCCACCTGCCGGCACCCCTGCTGAAACTTGTCTATAAAATTAAAGGGGCAGACCGTATTGCCCTGATAACGGATGCCATGCGTGGTGCCGGAATGCCAGAGGGCGAAAGTGTGCTGGGTAATAAAGATACAGGGCTTAAAGTCATTGTTGAGGATGGTGTGGCCAAAATGCCCGACCGCTCTTCTTTTGCAGGAAGTGTGGCCACTACCGACAGGCTGGTGAGGAATATGATCAATATGGCAGAAGTGCCTGTAGTGGAAGCAGTAAGGATGATGACCAAATCCCCGGCAACAATAATGAACGTTGCGCATCGCAAAGGCTCCCTGGTTCAGGGGATGGATGCAGACCTGGTCATTTTTAATGAGCAAGTGAATATCAAAATGACGATGGTCGGCGGCAGGGTAGTATATACCACAATGAGTGATTTGAAATCAACCCCAAAACTATAGATATGCAAGAACTAACAAAAGATAACTTAACGATAATGGCAGAGGACACCAGGGCATTAATGGGTAAACTGGCGGCAGCAGCGGTAGCTGCAAAAATTAATAGTTTGCTTGAACTGAAACCGGTTATCAACATCATTTTTGCTGCTGCGCCTTCACAGAACGAATTTCTTGAAAACCTGCTGCAGGCCAATATAGACTGGAGCAGTATTAATGCTTTCCATATGGATGAATACCTGGGGCTTGATGCTGCGGCACCACAGGGCTTTGGAAATTTTCTCCGCGAGCGGCTGTTTGACCAGGTGGCTTTCAGAGCGGTTCACTTCCTGAATGGAAATGCAGAAAATCCCTCACAGGAATGTATAAGATACGCGGAACTGCTCGAACAAAACCCCGTAGACCTGGTTTGTATGGGCATCGGCGAAAATACACACCTTGCTTTTAATGATCCCCATGTGGCCGATTTCAATGATCACGTGTTGGTTAAAGTGGTAGATCTTGACCTGGAATGCCGTGTGCAGCAGGTAAATGATGGCTGCTTTGAAGCCCTGGAAGAAGTACCTACACATGCGCTTACGCTAACTATTCCGGCACTGCTCAAAGCCGACTATATCTTTGCAATGGTTCCGGGCGAGAAAAAAGCAACTGCGGTATACCATACGCTAAATGCAGATATCTCTGAAAAATATCCATCAACTATCCTGCGCAAACATCCCAACGCCATCCTTTTTGTTGACGATAAAAGCAGCGTGCAGATTCTAAACTAACCCTTACATGATCTCCTAAAAACCAAAAACTATGCATCCAAACAAATTCCTGTTCTGCTGTTGTTTCCTGTTTATTCTTTTCTTTAACGGGTTATCGGCGCAACCACTCACTGCTACCCCCGCTGAATTCCCTGTACGGGGCTTTCACCTCGACCTCCGTATACAGGTGATGAAAATGCCGGCCGTAAAAAAGCTGGTAACCAAACTTAAAGAAGCGGGTATGAATACGCTGATTATGGAATATGAAGCTACCTATCCATTTGAAACACACCCCTTGATTGCCAACCGGTATGCCTATACCAAAGAAGAGATTAAAGACCTGGTAAGTTTTTGTGGTCAGCAGGGAATAGATGTCATCCCATTGCAGCAAAGTTTCGGGCATGTGGAATATGTGCTGCGCAATAGCCGCTATGCCAGCCAGAGGGAAGACAACAAAGACTTCGCGCAGGTTTGCCCTTCTAAGGAAGCTGAAAATATAGCACTGTTTACCGATCTGTTCACTGAAATGGCAGCTACACATCCTTCAAAGTATATTCACATCGGTGCAGATGAAACGCGCCTGCTTGGACATTGCGCTGTGTGTAAAGCCCGCGTGGAAAAGGAAGGTGTGTCCAAATTGTATGGTGAGCACATTAAACTGATGTGTGATATCGTGATTAAATTGGGTAAAATCCCGCTGATGTGGGCAGATATCGCACTTAAATATCCTGATGCCCTTCAATATCTACCAAAACAAGTTGTTTTTGTAGACTGGAATTATGGATGGAAACTTGACAGGTTTGGTGATCATGAAAAACTGATGAAAAGTGGTTTCGAGATCTGGGGCGCTGCCTCACTCAGGAGCAGCCCTGATAACTATAACCTGACTACCTGGCAGAAACACTTTGAAAATATCAGGGATTTTCTGCCGGCAGCAAGAAAACTAGGGTATAAAGGAATGCTCATGACTTCATGGTCCACATCTGGTATTTATTCTCCTGTATTTGAATCTGCGTATGACCTGGTTGACCTCTATGCCGTGCGACGGGTATACCCAATTACCGCCTTTAATATGTTAACGGATGCTTTTCTGGAAAGCATGCATACCACCAAAGCACTTGATATCGATAATTTTGTGGTTAACTACGGCGTCAGGACCTATGGTTTTGATAAAACCAACGCTCTGGCTTTCTGGAAGGCCTTAAAAACAGCACCTTATGAAGTGGGTACAGGCAAGGTGATTGGCCCGCTTTCTTTACAGCAACTGGCAGACAGTGCCAGTGCCTCGGCAGCAACACTACGCTCCCTCATGCCTAAGAAGAATAAAGCGGAATATGAACACTATATATTGATGGCCGATACACGCATGCAATACCTGAATTTTCAGCTGCTTGAAAAAGAGATCAGTGGCAAGGATTTCCGTCCTTCGCAGATTCCCCCGGTTACCCGTAAACTGGCGGCCATTATTGAAAGTGTCAAGGCCATTAACCACCGTTTTATTGAACTGAACAAAGACGTATTTTACCCCTCAGAACTTGAACTGGACAATGAAAGCCGCTTGTTAAAGGTGCAGCTGTTGTACGACCGCTTGGCGAAGACGAGATAACACCAGCTGTTTTTTCGCATGGCCGATACGGGATATTTATTATCTTAAGCTGCGAAAGCAAACCGGTGTGCCTACACTCACTGCCAGAAATTTAGTAAAGGAAGAAGAATGAAGAAAGACAGTCATATTGCATTGACAGGTGTTAAGGAAATCGCAAGGCGGGCCAATGTCTCTATCGGCACCGTCGACAGGGTGATCCATAACAGGACAGGGGTTTCTGAAAAAACCAGGGAACTGGTACAGGGGATTATCAAAGAGCTTGATTATCAGCCCAACATCCTCGCCCAGCGCCTGGCTACAAAGAAATTACTGCACTTTGCCATCCTTATCCCTGAAATATCCGGTGAAACTGAGTTCTGGAAAGCACCATTAAATGGTATCGAAAAGGCAGAAATGGAAATCAGGCCATATGGCGTAAAAATAGAAAAGTTCTTTTTTGATCAGAATGACAGAAGTACTTTTGTGAGTCAGACCAAAAAGATCCTTAAAACTGAAATAGACGGTGTCCTCCTGGCACCGTCTTTTATAGAAGAATCTATCGTCTTTACCACTTCCTGTCGTTCCCTTGGTATCCCTTACGTGCTGATCAACTCTGATATTCCCAATCACGAGAGTCTCTGTTACATTGGCCCCGAATTATTCCATAGCGGTTACCTTGGCGCGCATCTGGTAAGTTACGCCTTGCCCAACAGCGGGAAAATATTGGTGGTAAATATCTCCAGGGATATAGACAACCAGCATCACCTGCTTAGAAAAGAAGAAGGGTTCCGTGCCTATTTTAAAGACCATGGCAAAGATATGGAGATCATAAAAACAGATATCCGGCAAACCGACTACGTATCTATTGCTTCCAACCTTTCTTCCCTTTTCAAAGAACATAAAAACCTGCAGGCTGTGTTTGTAACCAATTCCAGGGTCCTGTCCGTTGCACGTTTTCTTGAAGAATCGAAACAAAAAGACCTGCTGCTGATTGGTTTTGATTTTCTGGATGATAACATCAAATACCTGAAAAACGGGATTATCGACTTCCTGATCTGTCAAAAACCACAAGAGCAGGGTTATCGGGGCATTATGGCACTTTATCAGCACCTCATTTTAAATGAGAAGGTAGAAAAGGCTTATTTTATGCCAATTGATATTATCAGTAAGGAAAACTACTTGTTTTATCGCAACTAAAGCAGGAGTGTTGCTGTCCGCTGGAGAAAATGCCGGTGGTTTTGCTAAATCTGAGTTGCAGCTCCAGGAATTTGTCTGTTTTTGACAATTCCAATATCCTAATCATCTCGTGTTTTTGTTGGCCGCCTTACTCATCAGTGTGTTTCATGTCTATTTTTTGCCCTAAATGTTAAATTTCACTAAAAGATAAAAATATAACGAATATTTTTTGGGACAATAATAATAAATGCATACATTCGGGTACGTACACGATATAGCCCTGTTAAATTTCCTCCTATCATAAGCCAGATTGTTTTTATATCGGCAAAAATGAATTTTCAAGAAGATTAAAGGAACAAATACTGACAAGGCATACTATTTATACATAACGGGTACGTACACGTAATACTGATATAATGATGAATACAATCTATAACCTTTACATATGTCTCTAAGTCTAAAGCAAAAAATTACGGCCGTTCAAGTAGGTTCTCTTACCCCAGGGGAAGTTAGGGTGTCTATGCTGATTATCGGACTGCTGTTTTTTATTTTCGGATTTGTCACCTGGATCAACTCCATACTTATTCCTTATTTCAAGATTGCCTGCGAGCTTAGTAATTTTCAATCTTACCTCGTGGCCTTCGCCTTTTACATCTCCTATTTCATTATGTCCGTGCCTTCCTCTTTTTTGTTGAAGCGTATCGGGTTTAAAAAGGGGATTATGTTAGGCCTTTGGGTAATGGCTGCGGGAGCGCTTGTGTTCATCCCTGCAGCGCTGAACAGGACCTACTGGGTGTTCCTGCTTGGCCTGTTTACCATAGGCACTGGCCTGGCTGTACTGCAGTCGGCCGCCAATCCATATGTAACCATCCTGGGCGCAAAAAATAAAGCCGCCAGGCGTATCAGCATTATGGGCATCTGCAATAAGGCCGCAGGCATTCTGGCGCCACTGCTTTTCGCCAGTGTGGTGCTCAAAGTAACAGATAGCGAGCTTTTCAGGCAGTTGCCACTCATGACCGAACTGCAAAAGAACACTGCCCTCGACGAACTAATCCGCCGGGTGGTTTATCCTTATGCTTTCATGGCCATACTGCTGTTCAGCATCGGTTTGTTCATCCGTTTTTCTCCCCTGCCAGAAATAGATACAGAACAGGAGAGTCCTGAACTTGCTACCGCCAACGCACATAAAACGCATATTTTTCATTTTCCTCACCTGATGCTGGGCGCGCTGGCCATTTTCCTGCATGTAGGTACACAGGTGATTGCCATTGATACCATCATCGGCTATGCCAACTCAATGAATATTGAGCTGATGGAAGCTAAAATTTTCCCTTCCTACACTTTATTCGCTACCATCACGGGGTATATCTTAGGCATTATCTGTATCCCAAGGTACGTCAATCAGGTAAATGCGTTGAGGGTGTGCACGGTACTTGGTGCAGTATTTACCTTGCTGATTATCTTCACGCATGGAGAAGTGAGGCTACTTGGCCACGTGGCAGATATCTCCATATGGTTTGTGGTGCTGCTGGGTCTTGCAAATTCGATGGTCTGGGCCGGAATATGGCCGCTGGCTTTAAACAATCTGGGGCGCTTTACCAAATTAGGTGCATCTATTATGATTATGGGCCTCTGCGGAAGTGCGATTTTACCTTTGGCTTATGGGCATTTTGCCGACATGCTGAATGTAAGGGAGGCCTACTGGGTACTTTTCCCCTGTTACCTCTACCTGATATTTTATGCTTTTTATGGCTACCGGATCAGAAACTGGTGGCGCAATACAACCAATATTTAACCCTGTTAAACCCTAAACCCATGACATAAACTTATACTATTCCATGCACCCTGGAAACAAAGAGGAAGATGCCACTAACATCTTCCCCATCAAGTTCCAATCTCTAAACCGGGCGACTATGCATCTCCTGAGAAATCACAGATTGTTCACTTATAACCGCAAAGCTATGAAAAAACAACCACCTCATAGTACATCTTTTTACTGGCACCAGCGCATCACCGCTTTTGCCTTGCTTTCTTTCGTTATCACCGTATCCGGCACCTTAGCTGCCGGGGCAACCGAAACGCTGAAAAGTAGCTCTTTTTACACATCTTATGCCGTAGCAACAACTGAAGGACTTTTCCTTTCAGGCCCGGCAACAGGAAATTCTTCTGCAAATCATGCAGATCAGGTTAAAAATATCACCGTCAAAGGTGTAGTTAAAGATGAAAAGGGAGAAACACTTCCAGGTGTTAGTGTTTCCATTGCCGGCACAAAATCAGGAACAGTAACCAATAATGATGGTGTTTACGAACTGAGTGCCCCTGAAGATGCCACCCTGGTGTTTTCGTATATCGGTTTCCTGAGTCAGAATGTAAGCGTTGACGCCCGTAAAAGTATCAACGTCACGCTGAAACTGAGCCAGCTGGGAAAAGACCTCAATGAAGTAGTGGTGGTAGGTTACGGTACACAAAAGCGTTCAGATATTACAGGTTCTGTTACCTCGGTACCAAAAGAACGATTGTCCTCACTGCCAGTTACCAACGTGCTGCAGGCCATTGAAGGTACAACGGCAGGTCTGAACGTTACACAGGGATCTGCTGTTCCCGGTAGTTCCCCAAGTGTACAGCTCAGGGGTGTGAACTCTATCAACGCCAGTACTTCACCATTGGTGGTGGTTGATGGTGTACCATTCAGTAACCTGGGAGGATCCCTCAATGATATCAATCCAAATGATATCGAGTCGATGGAAATCCTGAAAGATGCCTCCGCAGTAGCTATTTATGGTACCAGGGGCTCAAGCGGTGTAATTTTGATTACCACAAAACGTGGTAAAACGGGAAAACCCACTATACGGTACAGTGCCTATGCCGGACCAGAAATTCTGAATAAAACGCTAAGCCCGTTAACCGGAGGGGAATATGTACAGAAATATCTGGATTATTCAGTTCAGAAATCGTTGGTGCCGAACAATCCGCCGGTACCTAACCAATATGAAATTGCAAATTATAATGCAGGTAAAACTACCGATTGGATGGATGAAGTTACACAATCGGGGTTTATACAAGACCACAATCTGAGTATTTCTGGTGGAACCGATAACGTAAAATACTTTATTTCAGGAGAGTACCAGAAGCAGAAAGGGGTGGTAAAAGGTTACCAGTACCACCGTGCATCTTTCAGGTCTAACCTTGATGCAAAAGTTACCGACTGGTTAAGCGTAGGTACATCGATATTTTTTGCGGATAACAATACCGATGGCGGTACTGCAAACTACAGTCTGGCCATGCAAATGAGTCCTTACGGGCAGGAGTTTGATGCAAAGGGCGCTTACCAGATCTTCCCGATGTTTTCAGAAACGGTGTACAAAAACCCAATGCTGGGCCTCAATATGGATGTACTGAACCGCAACAAAAACCTGAATGGAACGGCCTATGCTGAAGTAAGGCCCGCATTTATACCTGGCCTCAAATTCAGGGTAAATGCCAATTATACCTATCTTCCAACCCGGTTCGATACGTATAGCGGTACCAATACAGGCAATACAATAGGTGGTACAGCGATCGTCAACAATTCAGAAACCAACAGCTGGCTGGTAGAAAACATTCTTTCTTATGATAGAAACTGGGGAAAACATCACCTCGATCTAACGGCCCTTTACAGTGCCCAGGAGAAAAAATATACAGAAGCCAACATCACAGGAAGTACTTTTGTGAATGACGGTTTATCGTATAACAATGTAAATGCCGCAGGGGTCATTTCTGCTTCTACCTATTACAGCCGCGAAGCACTGCTGTCGCAAATGGCAAGGATCAATTACTCTTTCGCAAGTAAATACCTGCTGACCTTAACCGCCAGAAGGGACGGCTATTCAGCATTTGGCGCAGCTACAGATAAATACGGTGTATTCCCTTCGGTAGCTTTGGGATGGAATGTTTCACAGGAAGATTTCATGAAAAATATCAAGGCGATAGATAACCTGAAATTGCGTGCATCCTATGGAAAAACAGGTAACCAGGCCGTGGGCGTCTATCAAACCCTCACTACACAAGGTATTACCAAATATATCTACAGCGGAGTAACCACCGTAGGCCTGTTGTCCAGCGGCTTAAATGTAAACGGTGTTCTCGGTAACGTGAACCTGAACTGGGAAAGCACTACAGGTACCAATATCGGTGTGGATTATTCCTTGCTGAACAGCCGTATCAGTGGAACTGTTGAGGTTTATAAAACAACCACGAAAGACCTCCTGCTAAGACGTAACCTTCCTGCCATCAGCGGATACCCAAGTGTTTTTGATAACCTTGGAAGTGTAAGCAACAAAGGCCTCGAAGTAACACTGGCAACGGTGAATGTGAAAAAGAACAACTTCTCCTGGTCAACAAATTTCAATTTCTCCATCACCCGCAATAAGGTGCTGTCGCTCTATGGCGACAACAAGGACGATATTGGTAACAAATGGTTCATCGGCAAATCGCTCTTCGCTATATATGATTACAAAATGGCAGGTGTATGGCAGGTGGGAGAAGATGCCTCTAAGGTAGATCCGGGCGCAAAACCTGGCGACTTAAAGTTCACTGACGTAAACGGTGACGGAAAAATCACTGAAGCTGATAAAGTTTACCAGGGAAGCAGTCTGCCGAAATGGACAGGGGGGATGATCAATAACTTCAGGTATAAAAACCTTAGTCTGAGTATATTCCTGCAGACTTCACAAGGATCGATGATCAACAACCCAACACTTAACTTTCAGGATTATGCCGGCCGTGTAAACGTACCACAGGAAGTAGGGTACTGGACCGCCGAAAACCAAAGCCAGACACGCCCTTCTTTGAGCTTTACCAATGCCCGCTTGTATGCTTATCCTGTGAAACAGAATTTTACCCGTATAAAGGATGTTACGGTAAGTTATTCGTTCTCTCAGCGCATGCTGGACAAAATGAAAATCGGTGGCCTAACTGCCTATGTAAGCGGACGCAACCTATACACCTTTACCAACTGGGTTGGATTGGATCCTGAGCTTAAAGTAAACAGCAACCAGGCAGGCGTGGCCAATGCCAACTTGAGTTATGGAATTTATCCTCAGGTTTCTTCCTGTGTTTTGGGTATCAACGTCAGCCTCCGCTAACCTGCTTAACCATGGATCACAACGTTTTGTAGTTTCAACATGAAAAAAAATAGAGTTAAGATGAAATCATATCAACTCTTTATACTCGCCCTGCTGATGTCGACGGCCTTTTTCTCTTGTAAGAAAAGTTTCCTTGACGAAAAATCTGATTCAGCTTATGCGCCAGAGAATACATTAAAAGATTCTGTAGGTCTCGAAGCTGGTATCGCCGGGCTTCAGGAATCTGTGCGTGAACAATATACCATGCAATCAACCCAGTCGCTGCTCTGTATTTTTCAGGTAGGTACCGATGCGGCAATTGGTGGCAACGGAAACGGTGAGGAAATCCCTTATCATAATTACAATACTTTAAATTCACAGGATCCTGCAGCACTATATTACTGGACCTGGGCGTACAGGGTAATCACAAATTCAAACCAGATTATCAGGGGCGCATCTGATGCCTCTACATCACTTTCTGCTGCCGGGCGTAACGGATTTCTGGCAGAAGCAAGGTTCTTCAGGGCCTACGCTTATCATTTCCTTGTTACATTATGGGGTCCGGTACCACTGGTCGATAAGCCATTGGATGAACCTAAAACTGATTTCACGCGTGCTACGGTAGACGAGCTCAATACATTTATCAATGACGACCTTGTTTTTGCAGCAGCAAACCTGCCGGCTATTGACGCCGTTAAAAAAGCCGGACGTATCAGTAAAGAAGCTGCGCAACAATTGCTGGGCGAAGTTTACCTGCGTGAAGGTAAAGCCGATCTTGCCGAAACACAATTGAAAAACGTAATCAGCAGCGGCAAATTTTCTATCACAACTGCCCGTTACGGAATTAAAAAAGACCAGGCCGGAGATGCTTTTTCTGATATGTTCCTCTATGGTAACCAACGTTACAGACAAGGTAACCGTGAGGCGATCTGGGTTCAGGAACAGGAATACAACATCGCTGGTGGATCTTCCAGCTTTGACCAGCACAGGCGTGTTTGGGTGCCTGCTTATTACCAGGTTACAGGATTGGTTATCTGCGACTCACTTGGAGGACGGGGATTGGGACGTATGCGCCTGAGCCCATGGGTAATTAATGGTTTATATAAAGGTACCGACATGCGGAACTCAAAATATAACCTTCACCGCGACTTTTTCTATAATGATCCAACCAGCACAAAATTTGGCCAGAAAGTGATTGCCGGAGCGGGGGATACCTTATACAGGATTGTTCCGTACACCACCAAATGGAACCATTTTATTGCCACGGATGTCAACGGAGGCGGCAGTTACAAAGATCTGATCATGATGCGACTGGGCGAAACCTATCTTCTATTGGCAGAAGCACAGTTTAAACAGGGAAAACTGGCTGATGCGGCAACAAGTATCAATGTGTTAAGGGCAAGGGCCAATGCAACGCTCGTTACAGGTGCAGATATAACGCTTAATTTTATTCTGGACGAACGCGCCAGGGAACTGATTGGTGAAGAAAACCGAAGGATGACCCTCGTGAGAACGGGCACATTGCTGGATAGGGTGAAAAGGCTCAATATCCTTGAATCTGGTACTATACAGCCATATAATACGCTGCTTCCCATTCCACAAAATGAAATTAACCTGAACAAGGACGCTGTGCTTACGCAAAACCCTGGGTATTAAGCAAACTTGGATAAACAGGAAAAAAACAGGTAAATTAAGCAAAACTAAAGATGAGTAAACCGATAGACCGAAGATCTTTTGTCAGGACCGTAGCAGTAGCTGCTGCGGTCACTGGTATTTCTATGCGGGTAAACGGCGCACTGCTGTACACGGTAAAACCACCTAAAGGACTAAGGGTAGGCATTATCGGTCTGGACGTTTCTCATAGTGTTGCCTTTACGCGTTTACTGAACAATGCTGCAGACGACACAGAATATGGCGGTTACCGCGTAGTTGCGGCTTATCCCCAAGGCAGTCATGACATTGCTTTCAGTGTGAGCAGGATACCAGAATTTACCAAAGCTGTAGCAGCAATGGGGGTAGAAATTGTTTCCTCTATAGCGGACCTGCTGACAAAGGTAGATGTGGTAATGCTGAATACAAATGATGGCAGGCTTCACCTGGAACAGGTACTGCCGGTTTTTAAAGCAGGCAAAAGGGTATTTATCGATAAACCTATGGCGGCATCCTTAACAGATGTGGACGCCATATTCAAGGCAGCAGAGCGCTATAAAGTACCTGTATTTTCATCTTCCTCGCTGCGTTACATTGAAAACAGGGAAGAGCTGAGTCCAGAAAAAATAGGGCTGATACTTGGTGCAGACACCTATAGCCCGGCCACAATTGAGAAAACGCATGCGGATTTGTTCTGGTACGGGATCCATGGTGTAGAAATGTTGTATACACCTTTAGGAACCGGTTGTCTGGAAGTACGCAGAATTTATACGGCAGATACAGATATCGTTACTGGTACCTGGAAAGATGGCCGTTTGGGAACTTTCAGAGGTACCCGCAATGGGCCGCATGAATATGGCGGTACTGTTTTCGCCGAAAAGGCCGTGGTAAATATTCAGCCTGCTAAAGGTTTTACCTCACTTTTAAAGGAGATGGTTACATTCTTTCAAACAGGAATATCACCAGTTAATGCGTCCGAAACACTGGAAATTTATGCCTTTATGGAAGCAGCCGATGAAAGCAAACGAAATGGAGGTGCAGCAGTGCGCCTCACAGATGTAATGGGCAGGATTACGCCGCGAAGCGGGCCTCAAAAATAAAATTTACGAATAAAATATATCCGTTTATGGAAACTACCTCAAGAAGAAAATTTATAGGTACCGGGGCCCTGGCCCTCACCAGCCTCGCCACTATGGGCTTCCCCTCAATTGGTACCGGCCTTTTTAAAGATGATGTGCTGAGGTTGGCTATGATAGGTACTGGTGCAAGAGGGGCAGGACTGGCAAGCCTCATTAAAGATATGCCCGGGGTAAGCCTTGTGGCTTGCTGTGATACCATTCCCGAACACCTTAAAAATGGTTTAAGCCATGCCGCTGAAAAAGCGAAAGCCTATACCGACTACCGTAAATTGCTGGAAGATAAAAGTATTGATGCCGTAATTATCGCCACGCCTTTGTACCTGCACTATCAAATGGTGATTGACGCCTTACAAGCAGGAAAACACATTTACCTTGAAAAGTCAATGGCTTTTGACATCACGCAGAGTGCTGCGCTGGTGAAAAAGGTGAACGATTCAAAACTGATATTTCAGGTGGGATTCCAATACCGTTATTATGGTTTATATCAGCGTGTAAAGGAAGTGATTGATCAAAATTGGCTGGGCAAGGTTACACATTTTGAATGTCAGTATAACCAGAATTCCAACTGGCGCAAGCCGGTGCCCGACCCGTCATTGGAAGAAGCCATCAACTGGCGGATGCACAGAAAGTACTGCGGGGGCCCTTTGTCTGAACTTTGTGCACACCAGATTGATATGGTTAACTATATCCTTGGCAGTCATCCCTTAAAAGTGACAGGCATGGGAGGTATCAATTACTGGAAAGACGGGCGCGACACATATGATAATATAAGAACCATCTATGAATACCCTGGAGGGATAAAATCAAGTGTAACCTCTGTGCTGTCCAATGCATTTAATGGTTACAATATTAAGATCCTCGGCGACAAGGCCACTATAGATATTCAGCGGGATAAAGCCTTTATTTATGGAGAATCGCTCTCCAATAAAAGGGGAACGGTTGATGGCGTAACCGGAGCAACCATTGCTACTGTAACACAAGGTAAACCTGTTGAACTAACCTTTAATGAACCTGATGGGCAGAAACTGGAACCTACCACTTACGCTTTGCAGGCTTTTTTTTCCTGTGTGCGCAACAATACCCGCCCGTCTTCTAATGTAGAAACCGCAAGGGATACGTCAATTGCCATACATATGGGCAACAGGGCAGCAGATACAGGAGAGCTGCAATTGTGGAAACCCGAATATTCCATTTAAACAGATAGAATCCTGCAGATGAACCCTACAATCAAAGCCCGGTTTTCAGTTTTTGTGGCCTGTAAGGCGTTTTGTACCTTGTTTTTACTACTATTTGTATCCTTCGGAGCCATAGCTCAGGGGCCATTTTACATTTCGGGATATGCCCAGGGTACAACTTATCATCTTACCTATTATGCAAAGGATAGTTTAGTTAGTCAGGCAGAGATAGACGGTCTTTTGAACCAACTGGACAGTTCCCTCTCGGTTTACAAACCGTATTCGCTGATCAGCAGGTTCAATCTTGCCGCTTGCAGGGAGATAAAAATGGACAGGCACCTGAAAGCTGTTATCAAAAAGGCAATGGAAATAGGGCAGCAGTCTGATGGTATGTTTGACATCACGGTTTATCCCCTGGTAAGGGCATGGGGATTTGGAAACACTAAAGTGCAGCACCTGCCAGATGCCGCGAGGATAGATTCGCTGCTCTTAGGTGTAGGGCCCGACAAACTCTACGTAGAAAAGGATAGGTTGGTCAAGAGATATGCAGGTGTACAGATCGATCTTGACGGCATTGCCCAGGGCTACAGTGTAGATGTAGTGGCTGATTTTTTTGAGCGCCGTCATATTAGGAATTACCTGATAGAAATAGGTGGCGAGATCCGTGTTAAAGGTTGTAAGCAACCCGGTAACCAGCCATTTCAGATCGGAGTAGAAAGCCCTGCAGAAAACAGTACGGACGATCCGATAATGGAGAGGATTTTGAGCATGAAGTCGGGAGGCCTTACCACATCTGGTAATTACAGGAAGTATTTTAAAATGAACGGACGGGTGATGTCTCACCTGATAGACCCTAAAACGGGATATTCATTTCAAAACGAAATGATAGCAGTAACCGTACTTGCAAAAGATGCCATTACAGCCGATGGTTATGACAATGTTTTTATGGGAATGGGTTATAAAAAAAGTCTTGAATTCCTGAAAAGAAAAAAAGGGATGGAAGCCTATTTCATTTACCATAAAAATGACGGTTCAGTCGCAGACACGGCATCAGCCGGATTTTATAAATATATCAAGCAAAAGAGGTAAGCAGGTAACCCTGGCCTGGCTGTACCCTATACAACTACAATTTAAACAGGATAAACTAAGTATTTTTGTGAAGGAACTTATACCAAATTATCAAGCGCTCAATATTCCCTATTTTATTGCCGGATCCCATGATGACAAAATTTCAGCAGAAACATATCTGGATAGCTTGCCCAGAAACTTTCTCAGTCCAACCGCATGGCTGGACACGAAAAAGGACAAACCACTGGTTTCGTTCGTTGCGGCTTACGGCCCTGACGCCTTTTATCTGAAATTTTACGTAAACGAAGAGTATTACAAAAGTGACTATCTGGAAACACATGACCCTGTGAGCAAAGACAGTTGCGTGGAGTTTTTTGTCAGTTTTGATCAGAAAAGTTATTATAATTTTGAATTTAATGCTTTAGGCACGTGTCTTGCGGCATTTGGTGCAGACAGGGATGACCGTGAAAAGCTGCCTGTTGAGGTAGTAAACCAAATTGAAAGATCGGTCACCTGGCAGCGTTACCTGCCTGATGAAGCAGTTTATGAGTGGGAACTTTCCTTGGTCATTCCTTTTTCAGTACTTTGCTTCAGCGATCTGAATGGGATTAAAGACGGTCAGGTAACCGCCAATTTTTACAAGTGTGGAGATGACCTGGAGGTGCCTCATTACCTGTCATGGAACGCCGTGCAGTCGGACGCCATCGATTTCCACCAGCCTGCTTTTTTTGGACGGCTGTTCTTTAGTAACAAGCCATGATTTTAACCGGAAACGGTTCGGAGACAAGAGGGAACAAACTCTTTTTAACAAGTTCTTAAAGCCTTATTAAAATGCTTGTAACTATACCCTAACTGTACCCCATCTATACCCTAAGTATACCCATTTGGGCTATTTTGGTATACATAGGGTATGGTTATGGCATTGTTAAAATAACCGTGTTAGCTTTTCAAAAAGACTTTAATATCTTTTCAAGTATATTTTGTTACGAATCGTCCCAAAAGGAGGAGCCTACAAGGCATTCAACTGCTGTGAATTTCTACATCAGGTCGAAGCCAATATCTTCCCTAGAATATTTTCCGTCGAAATAGATCCTTGCGGCATCTGCAGTAGCGGATTGAAGGGCGTCAAACATATTGTCCTGTAAACTGGTAACCGCAAGTACACGACCCCCGTTGCTTTTTACCACAGGCCCTTCCAGTAACGTACCTGCATGGAAAGCCACAGATTTGCGAAGGTTATCAATGCCGGTGATGGCTTTGCCTTTCTCGTAATCTCCGGGGTATCCACCAGCAACAATCATTACCGTAGCGGCACTTTTAGCGCTGATGGTCAGGGTTACATCTTTAAGGCGTTTTTGCGCAGTGGCAATAAACAGTTCTACCAGGTCGTTTTCTATCCTTGGCAACACACTTTCCGTTTCCGGATCGCCCATTCTGCAGTTATATTCAATGATCATCGGTTTATCGCCAACCTTGAACAGGCCAAAGAAGATAAAACCAGTATAATCGATGTTGTCTTTTTTTAATCCATTAATGGTAGGGATGATGATCGTTTTTTCCACCTCGTTAAGGAATTTCTCATCGGCAAATGGTACCGGTGAAACTGATCCCATACCCCCTGTATTGAGGCCCGTATCTCCTGTCCCAATTTTTTTATAATCCTTCGCCTCTGGCAGGATCACATAATTATCGCCGTCTGTTAATACAAAAACAGACAATTCTATGCCTGTAAGGAATTCTTCTATCACTACAATAGAGCCTGCATTACCAAATTTTCCGCCCAGCATCAGTTTCAATTCATCCTGCGCATCTGCTGTGGTTTCACAAATCAACACACCTTTACCTGCCGCCAGTCCGTCTGCTTTCAATACAACCGGCAAACTGTGGTGTTCCAGGTATGTTAACCCTTCTGCAAGCGTCTCATTGGTGAAAGATCTTGATCCCGGGGTAGGGATACCGTGGCGGGCCATAAATTCTTTAGAGAAATCTTTGCTGCCTTCCAGGATGGCGCCTTCTTTTTTCGGGCCAATTACGGGTATACCAGACAATTGCTCATCTGCTATAAAAAAATCGTGAATACCATTTACCAGCGGTTCTTCAGGGCCTACTACTACCAGATTAATGTTTTCTGTCAGTACAAATTTTTTGATGGCCGCAAAATCGTTGGGGTTCAGGTTTACATTTTTACCATATGCCCCCGTTCCGCCATTACCCGGCGCAATAAATAATTTGGAACATTGTTCAGACTGGCTCATCTTCCAGGCGAAAGCACTTTCTCTTCCTCCGGAACCTAATAATAAGATATTCATATGGGCAAAGATAAAAGCTTTGCCTAATTTTCATACCTAATGTTTCATTTATCCTTACAGCGGGATGACAATTTGTACTTGTATCTTCAAATAAAGCAAGACTGTCTGAGCAATATGCTAGATATTTTGTATTTTTATAGCCCGGCAACTGCCAAAGTGACTTATCGGTTAATATGGCTTGGTTGTTGTAAAATGATGATTTTTAAATAAATAAACACAGAATATACACATGTTAGGATTTTTAACCAAGGTTTTTGGAAGCAAATCGGATAGAGATATTAAGGTAATCCAACCACTTGTCATTAAAATAAATGAAGAGTATGCCAAGCTTTCGGCCTTAAGCAATGACGAATTGCGTAACAAAACCGTCTATTTTAAAGACGTTATCGCAAAATCCTTAGGAGAAATTGATAACAAGATAAGCGGTCTGAAAACTGACGCTGAAACTCAGGAATTATCTTTACCTGAGAAAACTGCAATTTATGAGCAGATCGATGTATTGATAAAAGACAGGGATAAAGAACTGGAAGTTGTCCTGATGGATATCCTTCCTGCTGCTTTTGCTGTTGTAAAGGAAACCTCGAGACGTTTTGCTGAAAATGCACAGCTTGAAGTAACTGCTTCGGCGTATGACAGGGAATATGCTTCACGCCGGGCCAATGTCAAAATTGAAGGTGATAAAGCCTTCTGGGCAAATTCATGGGATGCTGCGGGAAGCACTGTAGTGTGGAACATGGTTCACTATGATGTACAGCTGATCGGTGGTATTGTGTTACATAATGGTAAAATCGCCGAGATGGCAACTGGTGAGGGTAAAACACTGGTGAGTACATTGCCGGCCTACCTGAACGCTTTAGCGGGACAAGGTGTGCACATTGTAACGGTGAATGATTACCTGGCACGACGTGACTCTGAGTGGAATGGACCTCTGTTTGAATTCCATGGCCTGAGGGTAGATTGTATTGATAAACACGAACCTAACTCCCAGCAACGCCGAGATGCTTACCTGGCAGATATAACTTATGGTACCAATAATGAATTTGGTTTCGATTACCTGCGTGATAATATGGCGCAGGAGCCAGGACAACTGGTGCAGCGTAAACTGCACTTTGCAATGGTGGATGAGGTCGATTCAGTATTGATTGATGATGCCCGTACCCCACTGATTATTTCTGGTCCGGTTCCTTTTGGCGACCAGCATGAGTTCCATGAACTGAAACCAAGGATTGAACGTTTGGTAAACGCTCAAAGGGATTATGTTACCAGAGCATTAAACGAAGCAAAAAAATTAATAGCCGACGGTAAAACCGGAAGTGAAGAAGGTGAAGGTGGACTTGCCTTGTTAAGGGCACACCGTGGTTTGCCAAAAAATAAAGCACTGATTAAGTTTTTAAGTGAAGGAAGCAACAGACAGCTGCTCCTTAAAACTGAAAACCATTATATGGCAGATCAGTCTAAGAATATGCCGAAGGTAGATTCGCAGCTGTATTTCTATATTGACGAGAAAAATAACCAGGTAGAACTGACTGAAAAAGGAATTGAACTGATCACCAAATCTGGTGAAGACGAGCATTTCTTTGTATTGCCGGATGTAGGTACTGAGATCGCAGAAATCGAGAAATCGAAACTGGACAGTGAAGATAAAATTGCGAAGAAAGATGAACTGATGCGCGATTATTCTATTAAGGCTGAACGTGTACACTCGGTAAACCAGTTACTGAAAGCTTATACCTTGTTTGAAATTGATGTGGAATATATCATCGACGAAGGCAAGATCAAAATTGTAGATGAGCAGACAGGACGTATCATGGACGGTCGCCGTTACTCTGACGGTTTACACCAGGCCATTGAAGCGAAAGAAAATGTGAAAGTAGAAGATGCTTCACAAACTTATGCAACAGTTACCCTGCAAAACTTCTTCCGTATGTACCACAAGTTATGTGGTATGACAGGTACGGCAACTACTGAATCAGGTGAGTTCTGGTCTATTTACAAACTGGATGTGGTAGAAATACCTACAAACAGGGTAATGCAAAGGAAAGATGAGCAGGATTATGTTTACCGCACCATCCGCGAAAAATACAACGCTGTTGCAGAAGAAATCGTTAAATTAACCGTTGCAGGCCGCCCGGTATTGGTGGGTACTACTTCAGTTGAGATTTCGGAGCTGTTGAGCCGCATGCTGAAACTAAGAGGTATTAAACACAATGTACTGAATGCAAAAATGCACCAGAAAGAGGCTGATATTGTAGCTGAAGCTGGTCAGGCAGGAACCGTAACCATTGCCACCAATATGGCTGGTCGTGGTACGGATATAAAACTGGGCGAAGGTGTGAAGGAAGCAGGTGGTTTGGCCATCGTAGGTACTGAACGCCATGAGTCGCGCCGTGTAGACAGGCAGTTGCGTGGTCGTGCCGGTCGTCAGGGAGATCCGGGTTCGTCCCAATTCTTCGTTTCACTGGAAGATAACTTAATGCGTTTATTTGGTTCTGAGCGTATCTCCAATATCATGGTTAAAATGGGTATTGAAGATGGTGAAGTAATCCAGCATTCAATGATTACCAAATCTATTGAGCGTGCGCAGAAAAAAGTTGAAGAGAATAACTTTGGTATCCGTAAGCGTTTACTGGAATACGATGATGTAATGAACTCACAACGTTCGGTGATCTATGCAAAGCGTAAAAATGCTTTGTTTGGCGACCGTTTGGATGTAGACATGAACAACATGGTATTTGATGTAGCTGAAGATGTGGTTTCTGAATATAAAGAAAGCGCAAATTACGAAGGTTTCAAACTTGAAGTAATTAAAAACTTTTCTTTGGATACAGCGATTACTGAAGCTGAATTCGGCTCAAGAAGCATACATATCCTGACAGATAAGCTGTTTGAAGAAGCGGTAACTTTCTACGAAAGGAAATCTGAAGCCATCATCAGCCAGGCCATGCCGGTATTAACGCAGGTGTTTGAAGAGCGCGGCGACCATGTAGAACAAATTGTTGTTCCGTTTACTGACGGGATAAGAAGTGTTCAGGTTGCAGTGGACCTGAAAAAAGCAATACTGAACGACGGCAGGGAAGTGACTAAATCTTTTGAGAAAACGATTGTACTGGCACTAATTGATGAGTCGTGGAAAGAGCATTTGCGTGAAATGGATGAACTGAAACAGTCTGTACAAAATGCAGTTTATGAGCAGAAAGATCCACTGATCATTTATAAAATGGAAGCTTTTAACCTGTTTAAAAACATGTTAAATGCGGTAAATAAAGAAGTAGTAAGTTTCTTATATAAAGGTGGTATTCCTGTTCAGCAGGAAGCAGACGACCTTAGGGCGCCACAGGCACCTAAGCCGGCACCCAGTAAACTAAAGCTGTCTAAACCTGAATTTGCATCGGCTACCGGCACTCCTGAAGTGCAGTTTGACGATACGCGTGAGCAGGCACCACAGCAGCCGGTACGTAAAGAAGTAACTATTGGAAGAAACGATCCCTGCCCATGTGGAAGCGGAAAGAAATACAAAAACTGCCACGGAGCAGGAATGTAATTTGTAATACACATAAAGAATGCCGATTTTTGTAAAAAGAAATCGGCATTCTTTTTTTAGGCCATTCTATGAAATTAATTTTTACACTCGTTATCTGTTGTTTTTCTCTTGCCTCATTTGCCCAGAAAAGGGGTGTGGTAACGGTCATAAAAGACCCGCTGATTGACAGCCTGATTGCAAGGAGGATAGCCTTAAGCCAGAAGACCGCATCAGCATCGCCTACCATTCGCAGAAATGGGCCTATCGTATCCCAGATGGGGTACCGGGTGCAGATTTTTTATGGATCAGACCGGCGCGAAGTGTTCAATGAGCAATCGCGCTTTAAGTCGAGTTATCCAAAGATCAACACTTACATCAGCTATAAAGAGCCAAATTATTATGTGCGTATAGGGGATTTCAGGACCCGCCTGGAGGCCCAGCGTATGTTGAACGAACTAAGGCCGATGTTTGCCACCCTGTTCATCATCCGTGAAACCATCAATGCACCAAGTTTAGACCAAAGCAAATGATAAATAAAGAGCAGATCCAACATCTCGCAGAAACCATTTTCGAAGAGGTAGTTAGTTACAGACGCCATCTTCATGCGCACCCCGAATTGTCTTTTAAGGAGTTTGAAACTGCTGCTTTTGTGAAAGCAAAGTTAACAGAATGGGGTATCCCTTTTGAAGGGATTGCGAATACTGGGGTGGTTGGCCTGGTTACTGGTGAATTGCCATCCGACAAAGTGATTGCCCTGCGTGGGGATATGGATGCGCTGCCCATCAATGAAGCCAACGATAAACCTTATGTATCACAGAACCCTGGTGTAATGCATGCCTGTGGACACGATGTACACACGTCATCGCTACTGGGTTGTGCTTATATCCTGAACAGCCTGAAGGCTGAATTTGGTGGTACCATTAAACTGATTTTTCAGCCAGGGGAAGAAGTATTGCCCGGAGGGGCAAGTATTATGATTGCTGAAGGTGTACTGGAAAACCCAAAACCACAACATATTGTTGGTCAGCACGTGATGCCACTGATTGATGCAGGTAAGGTAGGTTTCCGTTCAGGTATTTATATGGCCTCTACAGATGAATTATATGTTACGGTATATGGAAAAGGCGGTCACGGAGCACAACCGCACCAGAATATTGATCCGGTACTGATCAGTGCACATATTTTAGTGGCCTTACAGCAAATTGTGAGCCGTAATGCAGATCCTAGATTGCCTTCTGTGCTTTCTTTTGGAAAAGTAACTGCCAATGGCGCAACGAATATTATTCCCAATGAGGTGAAACTGGAAGGTACTTTCAGGACACTGAATGAGGACTGGCGCCAGGAAGCCAAAAGGTTAATGAAAAAAATGGCCGAGGGTATTGCAGAAAGTATGGGCGGTAGCTGCGACTTCAGGATTATGCATGGTTATCCCTTCCTGATCAATGAAGAAGTGTTAACCGCCAATGCGCGCGCTTTTGCTGTAGATTACCTGGGTGCCGAAAATGTGGTAGACCTTGATATCTGGATGGCCGCTGAAGACTTTGCGTATTACTCGCAGGTAACTGATGCCTGTTTCTATCGTTTAGGAACAGGAAATGCAGCAAAGAACACGCAGTACTCTGTTCATCATCCTAATTTCGATGTGGATGAGGATGCGCTGAAAGTATCTACCGGGCTGATGGCCTATATCGCGCTCAAACAGCTGGGGAACTAAAAAGAAGGAATGAGAAAAATTACCATAGCCATTGCACTGATTATTTTTAGCTGCAATGCCTTTGCCCAGCAGATCGAGCGGTTTAACCCGGATACGATTAAGACAATCATGCTGGATTCAAATGTGAATATTGTTGCCCAAAAGCTAAGTGTAGAAACATTTATTAAGGCGGTAACAACTGATACAACGTTTTATGCCGCGTTTAGGAGGATGAAACAGCATGGCTTTATTGCCGAAAACAGGATCTTTACTTACGATAAGAAAAATAAAGTAAACGGTAAGATATACCGGAAGATCAGGCATTCGGTTAACCCGGTTAAAATGGAATACCTGGTAAAACAGGATACAGGTAAGGTGTTTAAGAAAAACGGCAAGTACCAGTTGTATACCATAGAAATGTTCGATTACATTTTTATGAATGCCTATAAGACTGATTTTGTGGCTGATGCCCCATCGGGTACCACCAAAGGTGAGTCCAATGCCAGTTATAAGGATAAACTGAAGACATTGATTTTTAATCCCGGCCGCCCGGTAAAGGGGATTCCTTTCATTGGCAGTAAAACCGAGATTTTTACGGCGAACATGCGCCAGTATTATGATTACGGCTTCCAGAGCGGTACCTACCTGGATTCGATTCCTGTATACCGTTTCAGGGTAAGTGTAAAAGAGGGATTGAGCAGCTGGACAAAAGATGGGCTGATGATCAAAGAACTGGTTACCATATTTGATAAACGGAACTTTGCCATCCTGGGACGCTACGTAGATATGAAATACAGCAACCTGCTGTTTGATTTTGATGTGCAGATGAACATTGAAATGAGTTATTTCAATGAGATAAAACTGCCTACAAAGATCACCTATCAGGGTAACTGGAATATTCCTTTTAAAAAAGAGGAACGGGCCAGTTTTTTGATCCTGCATAAAGATTACCAATAAAGGCCGATATCTTTGATAAGAGCACATATCTTTTTATAAGACACCCAAGAGTTATAAGCTACTAAGAGCCCATATGATGATAAAGACAGTGCTGAGTTACCTTGTTCTATTGTGCTGCGTTCTGGGTGCCAGGGCACAAGTTAAAAATGAAGCCGCACCGGATACGGTAATGCGTATAGTGGAAGGACGGAAAAATACGCCTGAGCAGGAGAAGAAACCATATGTGATCTTGATTTCTGCAGATGGCTTTCGTTATGATTATGCGAAGAAGTATGATGCGCAGCATTTACTTGACCTGAGTAGTACAGGGGTGCGGGCGAAGGCAATGATCCCTTCTTTTCCCTCTGTCACTTTTCCCAATCACTATACTCTCGTAACCGGAATGTATCCTTCCCATCACGGTTTAGTGAGTAATTCATTTTACAGTGAGGAGCGTAAAGACTCCTACTACATGAACAACAATACCAAGGTTGTGGATGGCAGCTGGTATGGCGGAACACCGCTGTGGGTACTCGCAGAGCAACAGCAAATGTTATCTGCCAGCTTGTTTTGGGTGGGATCGGAAGCTGATATAAAGGGTGTAAGGCCCACTTATTTTTTCAAGTATACAGAGAAGATCCCCATGGCCAAAAGAATAGGCATTGTGGTGGACTGGCTCAAACTGCCAGAAGCGGAACGCCCGCACCTGATTACTTTTTACCTTTCAGAACCTGATCATTCTGGTCATGGTTTTGGGCCTGAGGCCCCTGAAACTGCCAGGGCGGTCAAGCTGGTTGATTCTGTGGTTTATCAGTTAACGCAGGCAGTTAGTGCTACAGGGCTTCCTGTCAATTTTGTGTTTGTATCTGATCATGGTATGACGGCAGTTGATACAACCCATCCTATTGCTACGCCTAAAGAGATTGATACCGCTCAATTTAATATCATTCCTGTAAGTACGATGCTTGAATTATATGCCCGGGACAGCCGTGCCGTGCAACCCCTTTATGAAAAACTTAAAAGTTCTGCTAAAGATTATAAAGTATACCTGAAGAGTAATACCCCGGAAAGATGGCATTATGGCGGGTCAGACGATCGCTTCCACCGGATTGCAGACATTGTACTGGTACCTGTATGGCCAAAAGTGTTTTCAAATAAAATGCCTGGTAAAGGTCATCATGGCTTTGATCCGGCAGAGGTGAAGGATATGAAGGCTACGTTTTATGCCTGGGGGCCTGCTATTAAAAGCGGACTAACCATACCTGCTTTTGAGAACGTGAACGTCTATCCACTCATTACAGAAATCCTGGGGCTTGACTACACAGAAGAAATTGACGGAAAAAAGGAAGTTCTGCATGGCATCTTAAAATAATTCAGAATTGGTTACCTTTGGTGTCAAATGATCTATCAGGATACCATCAACAAAATCATGGACACCGCCCGTATTGAGGAGGTGGTCGGCGATTTTGTGTCTTTAAAAAAACGCGGTACCAGTTTGATCGGGAATTGTCCCTTTCACAATGAGAAAACACCATCCTTTCACGTTTCTGTAACCAAAGGCATTTACAAATGTTTTGGCTGCGGTAAGGGAGGGGATGCGGTCCATTTTATCATGGACCATGAAAAATATTCCTATCCCGAAGCACTAAAATACCTTGCCCAGAAATATAACATTGAGGTTGAGGAAAAGGAACAAAGCCCGCAGGATGTAGAAGCAAACAATGTCAGGGAAAGCTTGTATGTGGTTTCATTATATGCTGCGAATTATTTCTCCAATGAACTCTGGACAGGAGAGCAGGGCCGTGCAATAGGGCTGAGCTACTTCAAGGAAAGGGGCTTCAGGGAAGATATCATTAAGAAATTTGAACTGGGGTACTCGCCCGACCAATGGGATGCGCTTTTGCTCAGTGCGAAGGCGGCGGGACACAAGGAGGAATACCTGGAACGGACGGGTTTATCGGTAAGGAATGATAAAGGCAAGGTGTACGACAGGTTCCGTGGCCGCGTGATGTTCCCTATCCATAACTTCACAGGAAGGGTAATCGGCTTTGGAGGCCGTACGCTCAAGACAGATAAAAATGTTCCAAAATATGTCAATTCCCCGGAAAGTGACATCTACCATAAATCAAATGTGCTCTACGGCCTTTTTCAGGCTAAAAAAGCAATCCGCGACCTGGATAACTGTTACCTGGTGGAGGGTTATGCCGATGTGCTTTCTGTACACCAGGCCAATATAGAAAATGTGGTGGCCTCTTCGGGTACCTCATTGACGGTAGAACAGATCCGTCTGATTGGGCGTTTTACACAAAATGTAACGATATTATATGATGGTGATGCGGCGGGTATAAAAGCTTCGTTGCGTGGATTGGATATGATCCTGGAGGAAGGTCTGAACGTGAAAGTAGTAAACTTTCCTGATGGCCATGACCCGGATTCATACATGCACAAGGTAGGTGCCGGCCTTTTCAAAAGTTATATAGAAAATAACCGCAAGGATTTTATCCTGTATAAAGCGGATATCCTGCTGAAAGAAGCGGGGACGGATCCAATTAAGCGTGCAGGCATTATCAGGGATATTGTAGAAAGTATTGCAAAAATACCTGATGACATTAAGGCTTCTGTATTTATCAGGGAATGCAGCAGGTTGCTGCAGGTTGAAGAGCGTATGCTGCTAACCGAACTGAATAAAATGAAGTCGGCCAAATTCAAAAAGGGCAACGCACAGCAGTATCCTCAAAAACAACAATTTTCACCAAATTCAGGTGCGCCTGACGGCCCCCCTGATAACCTGTTTGATGATAATTTTCAGCCCGATTTCCCTGAACTGGAAGCCATTCCTGATATGGATCAGTTGCAGGAACACGAAATTGTGCGTTTGCTGCTGGCATTTGGGCATGAGCTGGTGAGCTGGGACAATATTGATAACATGTATATTGGTTCCTTTATCATGCAGAACCTCTCTGATGTGACCTTTGAGGATGAGACCTGTAAGCTGATTATCGAAAATTATAAGGAAGAGATAGAAAATGGCCATCTTCCAATGGCGAACCAGTTTATTAAAAATGAAAACCGTAAAATTGCTGATCTGGCCATTACGTTGTCTACTTCGCCCTACGCCCTGAGTGAAAACTGGTACAACAAACACCAGATTTATGTAAGGGATGAAACGGTGAACCTGAAAGCCACAATCCTGGGTGGGCTGTTCCACCTGAAAAAGCGGAAAGTGGATAAGATCCTGTTGGATCTGCTGCAGGAAATTAAGCTAGAGGCCGATCCTGTGAACCAGGAGATCCTGATGCAGCGGTACGCTTACATCAAGAATGTGGAACGTGATATTTCTAAGTTTTTGGGCTCTGTAATCCTGAAATAATGGCAGAACACAACGAGCTGGGTAAATACGGGGAGTTGATGGCCAGGGATTACCTGGAGCGTAAAGGGTACAGGATACTTGAGCTCAACTGGGTATACGGGCGTGCGGAGATTGACCTGATTGCATTGTTTGAGAATAAGCTCATCTTTGTGGAGGTGAAAACAAGGCGCTCTGTAACGCATGGTGAACCAGAGGATTTTGTGAACTGGAAGAAAGAAAAACAACTGGAATTTGCCTCCTCGGTGTACATTGAACGCCTCAACCACCAGGGGGAGATCCGCTTTGATATTGTTGCAATAACTTTTGAAAATAAAGAACTTTATAAAATTAATCATATTGAAGATGCATTTTGGCCAACCTAATTTTCCTGTAAGCTTTACCCCTCGTTTATTTTTGATGTCTTTTATGCTTTGCGGCGCAATTGTAGCCGGTTCCTGTAAAAGTGAGGGCAGTAAAAATGATGTACCCGGGTTTAAATTCCCTGAACAAGGACAAACCTATGGCCTTGGCGAGGAAGTGCAGGTACAACTGGACATGCCTGCTGAAAGTAAGGTGACTAACGTAAGTTATTTGGTGGACGGCAAAAACGTAGGGTCCCAATCCAGTAAAGAAGTTTTTGCACTTAAAACTGCGGATCTTTCATTGGGTTATAAATTGATTAGTGCCGTGGTAGACAATGGCACAAAAAAAGATACGGTGACCATTAATATAGTATTGAAGTCGGCCATTAAACCGGCAGAGTTTACCTATAAGGTGATCAATGTTTTCCCGCATGATACTGCCTCCTATACTCAGGGTCTTGAATACCATAACGGCAAATTCCTGGAAAGTACTGGTGAGTACGGCAACTCTACCTTAAGATGGGTGGCGCTGGAAACTGGCAAGCCCTTACAAAAGATTGATATTGAAAAGAAATATTTTGCTGAAGGCTCTACGCTGGTGGGCGACAAGATTCTCATGCTGACCTGGAAGGAAGATATTGGCTTTATCTATGATGCTAAAACATTGAAACAGCTGGGCACTTTCCCTTACCAGAACAGCCGCGAAGGCTGGGGCCTCACTAATGACGGGCAGCAAATCATCAAGTCTGACGGCTCTAACAGGATCTGGTTCCTGAATAGTGATACCTACAAGGAGGAGGCTTATGTAGATGTATATGATAACAAAGGGCAAATAGACCAGCTCAATGAACTGGAGTACATTGACGGAAAGATTTATGCCAATATCTATCAGACGGATAAGATTGCTGTCATTGACCCTAAAAATGGGTCTGTAGAGCGTTATATCAATCTGAGCGGGATCTTGCCGGCAAAAGATAAATTTGAGAACACAGACGTGCTTAACGGCATTGCATGGGACGCCGCAGGCAAGCGTCTTTTTGTAACCGGTAAGAAGTTTGATAAACTGTTCCAGATAGAGCTGGTTCCAGTTGTTAAAAAATAGATTATACTGTAAAAGGAAGGCTGCTTAGCTTTCCTTTTTCTTTGGCTTTACCTCTGCAAGATATCCGTTAAAAGTGATGGACTGCTGATTGTTATTGATCACAGTCAGTGTTCCATATCCCGATTTGGTAATCAGCAATGTGAGTCTGTAGTTGTCCTTAACGTCTTTTGGTGCCATAGTTATTAGCCATCCGCCTTTTTTGCGGACTTCATTTTTGTAATTGAAATCTTTCGATTTGAATTTAATGCCATTGTCGTCTATGGGGTTACCGATTTTAGGTACGTAAGACCTTCCGTAATATGGCAGGTAAGAAACTACGCTGTCTTTGGTGACAGTGAGGTCGTAATTGGAACCGGTAAGGTTGATGTTGCCACCGCCAACATAACCAGGCATGCTCGTCAGGATTTTGTTGATATCGTTGGCATTGAGGGGAAAGGCTGTAGTGGCCACAAACACGTAGTTTTGTGCAGCAACGATCCTGGCTGTTGTAGCCTCATCGGTCTGGGCTTTTGCCCCAATACCTGCAACCAGCAGGCAAAGCAGCAATATATGTTTTAATGTGTTCATTTTTAAAGGTTTCATTTGTGTTTATATTTGATTGGTTAACACGGCAATGGTTTAATTGTTGTATTAAATATACGACATAAACGACGAAACCGTGTATGATTTTCGTCATACACGGTTTCGTCACTATACTTTAAGATATTCTATCTCCAGCGTTTGTATTGGTTGATCAGTCCGTTGGTAGACCCATCATGAGATGATACTGGTTTATCGTCCTTAAGTTCCGGTAGGATACTTTTTGCCAGTTGTTTACCCAGCTCTACGCCCCATTGGTCGAAACTGAAAATATTCCAGATAATTCCCTGTACAAATATTTTATGTTCGTAGATAGCAATCAGGCTGCCCAGACTACGTGGGGTTACTTTTTTCAACAGGATAGAATTTGTCGGCCTGTTACCTTCAAAAACTTTGAAAGGCGCAAGTTTTTTGATTTCTTCGTCTGTTTTTCCATCTTTTTTCAGTTCTTCTGTCACCTGCTCTTCGGTTTTACCGTTCATGAGGGCTTCAGTTTGTGCAAAAAAGTTGGACAATAGTATCGGGTGGTGTTCACCTATTGGGTTCAAACTTTGCGCAGGTGCGATAAAATCACATGGGATCAGTCTTGTTCCCTGGTGGATCAGCTGATAGAAAGCATGCTGACCATTGGTACCTGGCTCTCCCCAGATGATCGGGCCGGTTTCATAGGTAACTTCTTCTCCGTTACGGTCTACATGTTTACCGTTACTTTCCATATCTCCCTGTTGGAAATAGGCAGCAAAACGGTGCATATACTGATCGTAAGGAAGGATCGCCTGTGTTTCTGCATCAAAGAAATTGATATACCATACACCCAGTAAGCCCAGGATGACAGGGATATTGGTTTCAAAAGGTGTGTTTTCAAAATGGTCGTCTGCTGCGTGCGCGCCAGCAAGCAATTCTTTGAAGTTATTAAAACCTACGCTCAATGCAATTGGCAAACCAATAGCACTCCACAATGAATATCTTCCGCCTACCCAGTCCCAGAAACCAAACATATTTTCGGTATCTATACCAAAGGCTGATACGTCTTTTGCATTGGTAGAAAGTGCAGCAAAATGTTTCGCTACATCTTCCTGTTTTCCGCCTTTGCTCAGGAACCAGTCTTTAGCCGTATTGGCGTTTGTCAGCGTTTCCTGCGTAGTGAAGGTTTTAGAGGCAATAATGAACAATGTAGTTTCAGGGTCTACTACCTTAAGGACCTCTGCCATGTGTGTTCCATCAATGTTGGAAACGAAATGCATGGTCAGGTGGTTTTTATATGCTTTTAAAGCTTCTGTAACCATTACTGGTCCAAGGTCAGAACCGCCAATACCTATATTTACCACATCAGTAATGGCTTTACCTGTATAACCTTTCCATGAACCGGAGATGATTTCATTGCTGAATTTCTCCATTTTGGCCAATACGTCGTTTACATCCTCCATTACATTTTTACCATCGGCATAGATTGCTTTGTTGCCCTGGTTACGTAAAGCGATATGCAGCACCGCGCGGTCTTCAGTCTGATTGATTTTATCACCACTGAACATCGCTTTAATTGCTTCGTCCAGTTTACATTCTCTGGCCAGTTGAAGTAACAGTGCCAGTGTCTCGTCATTAATTCTGTTCTTAGAATAGTCCAGAAGGATATCTTCAAAAATTAGTGAGAATTTTTCAAAACGCTTTTCATCTTCTGTAAAAAGTTGTTTTAAATTTTTTTCATTGATGTCGATGAAGTGGTCAGCCAGGTATTTATAGGCCGCAGTCTCTGTAAAATTTATAGTTGGAAGCATAACGGTGTATTTTTTTTAAATGTACTTTTTTATTTCTTTTGACAGCACTTGTAACAATATTTCTGCCGATAAAATAAATGTCGGCAGATTCGATTATATTTAACATTAAAATAGCTCTCCTATGAAAAGATTTTACTTTCCCCTGTTGATCCTGATTTCGGCGACTGCGTTCGCTCAGAAAAGTGCACTGCGGGCCAGTGTTGCTACAAAAGCAGCTGGTATTGAACAAAAAGTAATTGCCTGGCGGCGAGATTTCCATGAACATCCTGAATTAGGGAACACAGAAGTGCGCACCTCAGAAATCATTGCCAAACATTTGCAGTCGCTCGGTATGATTGTCACTACTGGTGTAGCAAAAACCGGTGTGGTAGGTATTCTAACTGGTGGGAAGCCGGGACCTGTAGTCGCCCTGCGTGCAGATATGGATGGTCTTCCTGTTACAGAGCGGGTAAAACTGCCTTTTGCATCCAAAGTAAGGACTACTTATAACGGACAGGAAGTTGGAGTAATGCATGCCTGCGGGCACGATACGCACATCTCTATACTGATGGGGGTTGCAGAAGTACTGGCCTCTATGAAAAAAGATATTCCGGGTACGGTGAAGTTTATTTTTCAGCCTGCCGAAGAAGGTGTGCCCGCGGGTGAAGAAGGTGGTGCCGCACTGATGATCAAAGAAGGCGTGTTGGCCAACCCAAAAGTAGAAGTCATTTTTGGGCTGCACATCAATTCGCAAACACCGGTTGGAGATATTACCTACCGCCCGGGTGGCACGATGGCTGCTGTAAACGATATGAAAATTACGGTCACCGGCAGACAAGCGCATGGGGCCTATCCATGGAGCAGTATCGATCCGGTAGTAATTTCTGCACAGATCATCAACAACCTGCAGACAATTGTGAGCAGGAACCTGAACGTGACTGAAAATCCTGGTGTGGTAACCGTCGGTGCCATAAATGGTGGCGTACGTTCTAACATTATTCCTGAAAAAGTGGAAATGCTGGGTACCGTACGTAATTTCAGTAAAGAAGATGAAGCCATGTTTATTGACAGGATTAAAACGATAGTTGTAAAAACCGCAGAAGCGGGCGGTGGTACGGCAGAAGTGCAAATTCCTTATAGTAACCACTATCCCGTGACGTTCAATGATATTGCCCTTACTGAAAAGATGCTGCCGAGCCTGAAAGCTACCGCGGGTGCAGCTCATGTAATGCTAAAACCACCGGTAACAGGCGCAGAAGATTTTTCTTTTTTCCAGGAAAAGGTGCCCGGACTCTTTATTTTCCTCGGCGGGATGCCTAAAGGACAGGATCCGCAAAAGGCACCATCACACCATACGCCAGATTTTTTTATTGATGAAAGCTGTTTGGTACTGGGGGTAAATGCCCTGTCAAACCTCACACTGGATTACATGGCGATGAAGAAATAATATTATATATTTGTGGGTATGACAAAAGAACAAATACAGGATTTAAGGGACAGAGTAGCGTCGCTGAGGAGGCATCTTTGACGTCGAAACACGACTCGAAGCTATTTATATAGAACAGGAGCTTACCTTACAACCGGATTTTTGGGATGATCCCAAAAAGGCCGAAAAGCATTTGGCAGAAATGAACTCCAAAAAAGTATGGACAGATGCCTGGCAGAAAGTAAATGCCGCATTTGAAGATACCCAGGTGTTGTTTGATTTTCTGCAGTCGGGAGACGCCACCAATGAAGAGATGCAGGAACAGTATGAAAAATGCCTGGCCCTGGTCGAAGATCTGGAATTAAAGAATATGCTGAGCAGCAAGGAAGACCAGCTGAATGCGGTGATGCAGATTACTGCAGGTGCAGGAGGTACCGAAAGCTGCGACTGGGCAGCGATGCTGATGCGGATGTATATCATGTGGGGGGAAAAAAACGGCTACAAAGTGAGCGAACAGGATTTTCAGGCCGGTGAGGTTACCGGGGTGAAGTCTGTTACTTTACAGTTTGCTGGTGAATTTTCTTATGGATACCTGAAAGGGGAAAATGGGGTACACCGTTTGGTGCGCATCTCTCCTTTTGATTCCAACGCACGCAGGCACACTTCTTTTGCTTCAGTATATGTTTACCCGCTGGTAGACGATACCATTGAGATTGAGATTAAAGATGCCGATATAGAGTTTGAAACCTTCCGCTCAGGGGGTGCCGGTGGACAGAACGTGAACAAGGTGGAAACCGCGGTACGTTTATACCACAAACCTTCGGGCATTGTGATTAAAAACCAGGAATCAAGATCGCAGCTGCAAAATAAGGAGAATGCCTTAAGACTCCTTAAATCACAGTTGTATGAAGCAGAGATGCGCAAGCGGATGGAGGCTTCTGCTGCGGTAGAAGGATCTAAAATGAAAATTGAATGGGGCTCGCAAATCAGGAACTACGTTTTACATCCGTATAAACTGGTGAAAGATTTAAGGACTAATTATGAGACTTCCAATGCACAGGCTGTACTGGACGGGGAGCTGAACGATTTTCTGAAAGCTTACCTGATGGAATTTTAACGGAGCAGATAATTGCCAATGCGTATATCTAAAACATTAAAAATATGAATATCAAATTTTGGCTGTTAAGTTTAGGAATAGGTATTATGAGTACACCGGCGTTAATGGCCCAGGAAGTATTGAATTTATATCCTGGAGCAATACCAGGTGCAAAAACGGCACCCGCATCTTACAAGGAGCAGAAAACCGTAAAAAATGGTAAGGTTACGGGATTGGCAAAAGTATTCCAGCCTACACTGAGTTTTTATCAGGCGGATGCCGCCAAAGCAAACGGAACAGCGGTGATCATTTGTCCGGGTGGCGGATACAGGCACCTGGCAATTGACCATGAAGGGGAAGAAGTAGCCCTTAAGTTTGCTGCGCAGGGTGTGGCAGCTTTTGTGTTAAAATACCGCTTGCCGGACGACACGACGATGGTGGATAAATCTTTTGGCCCCTTGCAGGATGCTGAACAGGCAATTTATCTGGTACGCAAAAACGCTGCTAAATGGAAAGTAAACCCTGCAAAGGTTGGCATTATGGGTTTCTCTGCAGGAGGGCACCTGGCTTCTTCATTAACGGTGCATTATATGGACAGCAAGATAGAGAATACAGAAAAGTTAAGCCTGAGGCCTGATTTTTCTGTGCTGATTTATCCGGTAATCAGTTTTCTTGCTTCTCCGCATACAGGATCGGTAAAAAGCCTCATCGGCGAAAATGGTACACAGCAGCAAAAGGAATATTTTTCAAATGAAAGGCATGTTGATGCACAGACGCCCATCACCTTTTTGGTGCATGCCAATGATGACAAAACCGTGCCTGTAGAAAACAGCATTTTATTTGACCAGGCTTTGGTAAAAAATAAGGTTGCGGCAGAAATGCATCTTTACCAGGCCGGAGGGCACGGATTTGGCTTGCACAATAAAACTACTAAAGACGATTGGTTTGAACGTCTGCAGGAATGGATGCAAGCGAATAGTTTATTGAACAGCGGTATTTAAAGATCGCTGTTCAACAAAATTTCCTGTAGTTCTTTCAGTTCTTCCACCTTTTCTACCGAACCCAGGTTTTCGTAGGAGGAGATCAGGTTCCTGATGATCCTGCGGATAATTTCTACATTACTGCATGGCGCATAGAATCCTGGCAGGGGCTGCAGGTTGAGCTGGCGCAGAAACTGGTCTACGTCATGTTTGCCAAAAATGGCACCTTTATTAAAGGCGTTGATATAAAACAGTACGCCAAATTCATGTTCTTCTATTTTGCTTTCATCAATGTAACCCAAGATAAAATGCTGGGGCAGGTTTACGCCATAAACCGGTATGTCCAGCTTCTGCGCAATAGACGAATAAATAATTGCCAGCGAAATCTGGTTACCTTTTTTAGTATCAAGTACCTGGTTAATATAGGAGTTCTGCGGATCGTGATGGTTTTTTGTATTTCCGCTGAAACCATGGATATTATAAAATACGTGATTGATCAGCTTGATTTTCTCTACCGAACTCATTTCATATTGCAGGCCCGTCCAGATTTCCCTTTTTATTTCTTCAATCTGGTTAATGACTTTCTGTTCATCGAGATCCGGATACTGGTAACGGTTAATCACCAATGCACCCTGCATCAGGTCGAACGCCCCGCTTTGGTACCAAAGGTTAAGATCTTCTTTAACGCTGCTGAACTGGATCTGGTGAACAATATTCTCTATCCTTTCCTGCAGCAGGGTATCAAGGGATTTCTCCCATTCTGTTTCCAGAAAATGGATTACAGAACTGCCATGTTCCAGCAAACGTTTTTCTATGAGCTGAAAAACTTCCGGATCGGGATCATCCAGTAATTTAACTAATGCGCTTATTTCTGTACTATTTTCCATTAAATGCCAATTACAATGTTGTGTTTGCCTATTTTTGCAGTATGGTATTTCAATTCTTCAGCGATTTTCTGAAACATCGTTTAACCTCTAAAAGCAGACATGGAACCCATTCCCCGTTTGTTTATCAACTGGTAGATGAGGTAATTTACGATTTTAACTCCAAAACTGATTATCTTGGTATAGAAGAGCAGAGAAAAAAACTTTTAAATGACGATACCCTGATCACTGTTACAGACCTGGGTGCAGGTTCACATTTAAACAAAAACCGGACTAAAAAGGTGCGGGAAATTGCAAAGAATGCACTGAAAAGCCCGCGACTGGCGCAGCTGATTTACCGTTTGGTGCAACACGCCAGGCCTGCAAATTTGCTGGAACTGGGTACCTGCCTGGGTATCACCACCGCATACTTATCAAAAGCTGCTCCCGATGCGGAAATCGTCACCATTGAAGGGTGTCCAGAAACGGCAAAAAAGGCTTATGGGAATTTCCAGGACCTGGAGTTGGAGAATGTGGAACTGCAGGTTGGAAACTTTGATGAACTGCTGCCCAGGGTAATTGAAGAAATGCCCCAACTTGATTTTGTCTATGTTGATGGTAACCACCGTAAGGACGCCACATTAAATTATTTTAAATGGTGCCTGCCCAAGGTGCATGAAAATTCGCTGCTGATCTTTGATGATATCTACTGGAGTGAGGGTATGAAGGAAGCCTGGGAGGAAATTAAAGCACATCCGCAGGTAACTGTGACGATAGACCTCTTCTGGATCGGTTTGGTTTACTTTAAAAAAGGTCAGGCTAAGGAACACTTTAAAATTAAATTCTAGACTTCTGCGGTTAATTGTTTATACAGCCCGTTATCTGTTTTGGCTATTAGAACGCTTCTGCAAGACTCAGGTAAAATCCCGATTGTCTTGCTTCATTCGGACGTTTTTCGCCGATTCCGTAATCTGCCCTTACGCTGAGGCCTTTTGCAGGGTCAAAGAAGTACCTCATCCCGCCGCCAATAGAAGGCTTAACCTGTTTAAACGAGAAATTGCCGTTTGAAAATACGCGCCCGCCGCCGGCAAAGGCCACAATCCCAAACCTGTTGCTGAAACGGTAACGTAATTCGGTCTGCGCCGCAAGCAGGTTTTCATCACGGTACCTTCCCGCGTAATAACCACGCATGATATCTTCGTTGCCCAGCTGCGGTAAAAGGTAAAAGGCCGTACTGCTACTCTGTACCGTATAATATATAGCGTTTACCGCCAGTACCACTTTTTTGGCAACTGGCCAGAAGTTTTTAAGGACTATCCTAAACTGGCTTCCGCTAAAATCGCCTTTACCAAAAAAATCTGGTGCATACTGATAGGTTACCCTCCCAAAAAATCCCTTTGTTGGGTAATTATTTGAATTTCGTGTGTCGTACGTTTGCGAAACACCAACGTAAACAACATTTCCGCCTCTTTTGTCCAGCACCGTAGGATCCGTATCCAGAATGCCTCCTGTTTCCACATCCCTGAAAGTGTTCCTTTCAAAGTTTACAGAAACCCCAGTGTAAGCAAAGGGGAAAATGTTCTTCTCTACATCCAATCCCGTTCTGATCTGATGCTGAACTACACGGTCCTTATTGGCTTCAAGTGTTTCGTTCCCTATACCAAAAAAATCAAACGGTGTGCTGCGGAAACGTACATCTCCGATCAGGTGATAGGCATTACCTTTTGTCCACACATCCCCCTTCAGGGTAACATTATATTGTTTTTTAGTAGAAACGGAAAGAATTGTTGCAAAATTAGAACTCCTGTTCAGCGGATCAGCCTTGTCAATATAAGTAGAATACAACGCACCTACACCAAATTCCATTCCTACTTCTTGTGAATACCTGAGAAAGGGCAGGGGCATGAAACTCGCTTTTCTGGTGGTATCCATCTCTTCAGACAACATACGCTTGATCAGTTTCATTTGTCCAAATCCGGAAAGCGCCGACATCAGGAGGACATTGCAAAGAAATAGTTTTTTCATTAAAAGTACTGAAATAGGTAGGGGTATGCAAAATTAACGTTTTAGATTTGATTATGTTTCCACCCTAGTGATTTTTAGTGGTTCTGTGTTGAAGTTCTGCTTGTGGTTCTGTGTTGAAGTTTTGCTTTGGGGTTTTTTTGAAGTTCTGTTCTAGGCTTTGGTTTTTAGGTCATGTTCTGGAGTTCTGCTTGTGGTTCTGTGTTGAAGTTTTGCTTTGGGTTTTTTTTGAAGTTCTGTTCTAGGCTTTGGTTTTTAGGTCATGTTAGGGAGTTCTGCTTTGCAACTCTGCTTTGCAGGATCTTCTAAAAAAGGGTGGGTGGTATTCCGGCCTAGCGTCGTTTCGCGCAGCGAAACTATGCAGCCGAATACCACCCACCCTTTTTTAGAACCCGTGTAGTTAGTTAGAAACACCATTGAACGAATAACCTATAACACGTACCTCATGCAGGTTTAATATTATTTACTTATTTTTGCCGCGAAAAAAAATATAAAAATGAGCGTAACAAGAGGACCAATATCTAAATTCATGGAGGGACACTACCTCCATTTCAACGCAGCAGCAATGATGGATGCGGCTAAAGGCTATGAAACACATTTGGATGAAGGCGGAAAAATGATGATTACCCTTGCTGGTGCAATGAGTACTGCAGAGCTTGGGATTTCACTGGCTGAGATGATCCGTCAGGATAAAGTAGCAATCATTTCCTGTACAGGTGCTAACCTGGAAGAGGATATCATGAACCTTGTTGCCCATTCCCACTATAAAAGAGTACCAAACTACCGCGACCTGAGCCCTCAGGACGAGTGGGACCTTTTGGAAAACCACTACAACCGTGTTACTGATACCTGTATCCCCGAAGAAGAAGCCTTCAGACGTTTGCAAAAACATATCCATAAAATATGGAAAGATGCTGAAGAAGCGGGCGAGCGTTATTTTCCACATGAATTTATGTACAAAATGTTGCTGAGCGGCGATCTTGAGCAATATTATGAAATTGATCCTAAAAATTCATGGATGCTGGCAGCTGCAGAAAAAAACCTGCCGATTGTAGTTCCGGGATGGGAAGATTCTACCATGGGTAATATCTTTGCTTCTTACGTGATGAAATCAGAACTGAAAGCCACCACAATGAAAAGCGGTATTGAATATATGGGCTACCTGGCCGACTGGTATATCAAAAACAGCGATGGAAAAGGTGTTGGGTTCTTCCAGATCGGTGGCGGTATCGCGGGCGACTTTCCAATTTGTGTTGTGCCGATGTTATATCAGGATATGGAGATGGAAAACATTCCTTTCTGGAGTTATTTCTGCCAGATTTCTGATTCAACTACTTCATATGGTTCATACTCAGGTGCTGTGCCGAACGAGAAGATTACATGGGGTAAACTGGACATTAATACACCAAAGTTTATAGTAGAATCTGATGCAACAATTGTAGCACCGCTCATCTTTGCATGGATATTAAAAATGTAATAATAAATTCCAAATTTTCAAAATATTTTGGGACTACTGGGAAATCAGCAAAATTCAATTTTTGCTGATTTTCTTTGTTTAAAGCCAAAAAACGCAATGTTTAGAATGATTATAAATTGTATTTACTGTCATTTCTTTGTCATTGGTAAATTAATAAATTTTACTTTTGTGGACGCTTTGACGGAGAACAGAAGTTTAAACATCATTTGCGGTTGTTAAAGTTTTTTAAAATAAAGCATAAAATACTCATTATGAGGAATATCTCATTGATCATTAGAAGAGTTTGGAAGTCGGCATTTATGTTAACGGCTCTATCTGTTTTAATCGTTTCAGGTACACAGGCACAGGACGCAGCAGCGGGAAGAACAATCTTCAAGGAAAAATGTACTTCTTGTCATGCATTGGACCGCGATTTGATTGGACCAGCATTACAAACTGTAGTGCCAACTGCAAGCGAAGCGTTTTTAATTAAGTGGATCAACAATGCCCCGGCATTTATTGCATCAGGCGACAAAGAAGCTGTTGAAGCTTCTAAGTGGAACCCAAATGCAGAGATGACAGCATTTCCAACATTAACGCCAACAGACATCAAAAACATCCTTGCTTATGTCAAAGCAGGTGAACCAAAGAAAGCAGGCGATGCAGCTGGCGCAGGAGGATCTGGTTCTGACGAAGTTTCTAACTTCTCTATCGCAGGGGTTGTTGCAGTTATCCTGATCTCAATTGTTGTTCTCGTAATCTTAGGACGCGCAATTAAAATGCTTGAGCGCCTGATCCTGCAGAAACAAGGAGTGGAGATTCCGGAAGAAGATAATGTTTCTGTATTGGCCGGTATCAATCAGCTATTCAAAAACAAGAAATTCGTTTTCTTTTTTATCCTGTGTTTAGTGATCAGCTTAGGTTCATGGGGATGGATGGGAATGTGGAACACTGGTGTCCACACAGGTTACCAGCCAACTCAGCCAATCAAGTTCTCACACGAACTGCATGCCGGTGTAAACCAGATCGATTGCCAGTACTGTCACGCAGGTGCCTTCGAATCAAAAAATGCAACTATCCCTTCACTTAACGTATGTATGAACTGTCACAAGTCGGTTCAGGCAAGGGACAGCCATGACGGTAATATTTCTCCTGAAATCCAGAAGATCTATAACGCATTGGGTTATGATGCAGACAAAATGACTTACGATAAGTCAAAAGAAAAACCAATTGAGTGGGTACGTGTTCACAACCTTCCAGATTTTGCTTACTTCAACCACTCACAACACGTTGTAGTTGCTGAAGAAGCTATCCGTAAAGAAAAAGGTCTGAAACCTAACGAGCCAGTATGTTTTGCTTGTCACGGTCCGGTTAATACAATGGCAGAGATCTATCAATATTCTCCGCTGACCATGAAATGGTGTATCAACTGTCACAGAGATACTAAATTGGAAGTAAAAGACAATGCTTTCTACACAAAAATTATCGCTGCCCATGAGAAAATCAAAAAAGGCGAGAAATTGACTCCTGCTGCTTTAGGCGGAATCGAGTGTGGTAAATGTCACTATTAATAGAGTTTAATAAAAAGAACGTTCGATAAACAGTAATATAGCTTAAATGGAAAGCAATAAAAAATACTGGAAAGGCTTAGAGGAATTTAACAAGACCTCCGATTTTGTTGAGAGTAATAAAAACGAATTCGCTGAGCCGCTTCCAATAGAAGATGTTTTAAATGAAGCAGGGTTAAGTACAGTAACTCCGCGCCGTGACTTTTTAAAAGCCTTAGGCTTTGGTCTTGGAGCGGTTACGCTGGCAGCTTGCCAGCCAACTCCGGTACACAAATCTATCCCTTACCTGATCAAACCTGAAGAAGTAATACCGGGCATTCCGAACTATTACGTATCAAGTTTCAATGGTCAGAGTGTTTTGGTGAAGACCAGGGAAGGCCGACCAATCAAAATTGAACCAAATCCTAATGCAGGTATGTTCAGTACTGGTACGGATTGTGTAGCCCAGGCTTCGGTTTTAGATTTATATGACGTTTCAAAATTAAAATCCCCGGTTTTAAAGAATGACGAAACCACATGGTCTAAAGTAGATGCATATGTAAGTTCTGAACTTGCTAAAGCAAAAGCTTCAGGGAAAAAAATCAGGATCGTTTCTTCATCAGTATACAGTCCTTCTACTCAGGCGGTAATTGCCGACTTTATCACTGCTTATCCAACTGCAAAACTTGTTCAGTATGATGCTGTATCTTATACAGGTATCATTAAAGCAAATGAAACCAGTTTTGGAAAAGCTGTTGTTCCTAAATATAATTTCGACAAAGCTGACCTGGTTGTGAGTTTTGGAGCAGATTTTCTTGGAACATGGATCAGCGGGGAAGAATTTACTTCTCAGTATGTAAGCAACAGAAATTACAAAACCCTTGCGAAGGGAAAAATGTCACGCCATTTCCAGTTCGAAGCAGGAATGAGTATGACTGGTACCAACGCAGATACACGTATACCAGTAAAATTATCAGAACAGGGACCTGCGCTGATTACTTTATATAATGCCATTACAGGAGCCGCCCTTGCAGGCGGTAACCTGCCAAATAACGTTACAGCAGACAAAGCACTTAAACTGGTAGCCAAGGAATTGGTTCAGCAAAAAGGAAAAGCACTGGTAGTTTGTGGTTCAAATGATGTGAACATACAAATCCTGGTGAATGCTATCAATGCTGCTATAGGTAGTTATGGTACTACAATTGACTTGGATAATCCATCTAAACGTTACGCAGGTAACGATGCTGAATTTGCTGAATTCCAGAATGAGTTGAACAGGGGCGAAGTTGCTGCTGTATTCTTCCTGGATGCCAACCCGGCGTATGATGTTGCCAATGTAAAAGCTTTTACTGATGGATTGGCTAAAGTACCTTTCAAGGTATCTTTCTCTGACCGCAGGGATGAGACTTCATCTTTATGTGATGTAATTGCTACCAATCAGAATTACCTGGAATCATGGGGCGATGCAAACAGCTACGAAGGAATTTACTCTGTCGTACAGCCTACCATTAACCCGGTATTCAACTCACGTCAGGCAGAACAGAGTTTACTGATCTGGTCTAACGCACCTGTTAAAGATTACTACCAGTATGTACGTAACAACTGGGAGAAAAATATACTTCCTGCTTTTGGTAAAACATGGAATGATTTGTTACAGACTGGTATTTTTACTGCTCCGGCGAAACCAGCAGGAACATATTCATTTACGCTTTCACTGGCAGCTGTAGCGCCTGCAATCGTAAACTCAAGCAATGCATTGTCTAAAGACGTTCAGCTTGAGGTTTATCAAAACGGATCTATGCGTGGTGGAAAGTATGCTAACAATGCTTTCCTGCAGGAATTACCTGATGCCGTTTCTAAAGTGACCTGGGATAACTATGTGGCCATTGCCCCTAAGTTTGCAGAATCATTAGGTATCAAAGAATTTGATGTTGTTGAGGTAAAAGGCAGCAATGGTTACAGCATTACTTTACCAGTATTGATTCAGCCAGGTCAGGCACAAGGCACTGCTTCAATTGCATTAGGTTACGGACGCACCAAGGTTGGTAAGTGCGGAGATAATGTAGGTAAAAATGCTTTCCCATTCCTAAGCTTCAGTAATGGTACAATTAATTATTCAACTACAGTAACACTGACTAAAACCGGTGATACTTATGAACTGGCACAAACCCAGACTCACCACTCTTTTGAAGGAAGGAACATCATTCGTGAAGCGACCTTTAAAGAATATGTAAAAAATCCAGCTGCCGGAACAGGTAAAGCGGAAGAAGGACATAAATCTTACGATTTGTGGGACAAATACGAAAAACCAGGAAACAACTGGGTAATGGCAATCGATTTGAATGCCTGTACAGGTTGTGGTTCTTGTATTGTTGCCTGTAACGTTGAAAACAACATCCCTATCGTAGGTCGTGATGAGGTTCGCAGACGCAGGGAAATGCACTGGATTCGTATTGACCGTTATTACAGCTACGAAGAAGGAGATAAAAGTGTTTCTGAAGAAGGCGAGATTGCCAAAATGGAAAACCTTGACCATGTAACTGTTGTACATCAGCCGATGTTATGTCAGCACTGTGACCATGCACCATGTGAAACTGTTTGTCCGGTACTGGCTACTGTACACTCTTCAGATGGTCTGAACAACATGGCTTATAACCGTTGCGTAGGAACACGTTACTGTGCAAATAACTGCCCTTACAAAGTTCGTCGTTTCAACTGGTTCAACTACTGGAATGATTCACGTTTTGATAACTACCTGAACAATGAATTTACTCAACTGGTATTAAATCCAGACGTAACTACACGTTCAAGAGGTGTTATGGAAAAATGCTCAATGTGTATCCAACGTATACAAGCAGGTAAATTAACAGCCAAAATGGAGAAACGTCCGTTAAAAGACGGTGATATCAAAATGGCTTGTCAGCAAGCTTGTTCGGCAAATGCAATCATCTTCGGAGATAGCAACGATCCAAACTCGGAAGTATCAAAAGCATTACGTAGTGAGCGTATCTACTATGTACTGGAAGAGGTAAACACACAACCGGGTATAGGTTACATGACTAAAATTAGAAACACAGATTCATTACCAACAATAGCGTAAGCTGATATTAAAGAAAATACATTATGTCAGGACATAACGAATCAATATTAAGAGAACCACTGATCACCGGACAGGATATCACGTATGCAAAAATTACGAATGATATTTTAGATCCGGTTGAGAACAAGCCTAACAAGGCCTGGTGGATAGGGTTTATATTTTCCCTGATGGGTGCCAGCTTATGGGTTTTTGCCGTAAGTTATACCTTCTGGAATGGTATAGGTGCCTGGGGATTAAATAAAACAGTAGGATGGGCATGGGATATCACCGGTTTCGTATGGTGGGTAGGTATCGGTCACGCTGGTACACTGATCTCGGCAGTTTTACTGCTCTTCCGTCAAAACTGGAGGAACTCAATCAACAGGTCGGCAGAGGCGATGACAATTTTCGCGGTTATCTGTGCCGCAACGTACATTGTATCTCACATGGGCCGCCCATGGTTAGCATATTGGGTATTCCCTTTGCCAAATCAATTCGGTTCTTTATGGGTTAACTTTAACTCACCACTGATCTGGGATACATTTGCGATCTCTACTTACTTCTCGGTTTCACTGTTATTCTGGTATACAGGTTTACTTCCTGATATCGCAACTATCCGTGACCGTGCTACAGGATTACGTCGCAAGATCTATTCGATCTTCTCTTTCGGATGGAGCGGTAACGTAAAAACATGGCAGCGTTTTGAAACTGTATCACTTATCCTTGCAGGTATTTCTACACCACTGGTACTTTCGGTTCACACAATTGTATCTATGGACTTTGCAACATCTGTTATACCAGGATGGCATACAACGATCTTCCCTCCATACTTTGTGGCGGGTGCGATCTTCTCTGGTTTCGCCATGGTATTAACACTGTTACTTGTTGCACGTAAAGTACTGGGATTAGAGAACTATATCACCATGTTCCACATTGAGTCGATGAACAAGATTATCATCCTGACAGGTTCAATCGTAGGTGTTGCTTATATTACTGAGTTTTTCATCGCCTGGTATTCAGGTTCTGAATATGAAGCATATGCATTCGTCAACCGTTCAACCGGACCGTACTGGTGGGCATACTGGATGATGATGACATGTAACGTGATTTCACCGCAGCTGCTTTGGTTCAAAAAGATCCGTCTGAGCATTCCTGCAACATGGATATTATCTATTGTAGTGAATATCGGTATGTGGTTCGAGCGTTTCGTAATTATTGTTACCTCTCTGCACCGTGACTACCTTCCTTCAAGCTGGGCAATGTTTTATCCAACTTGGATAGATGTAAGTGTATTTATCGGATCAATCGGAGTATTCTTTACTTTGTTCCTGTTGTTCTTAAGGGTTCTTCCTTCAATTGCAATTGCAGAGGTGAAGTTACTGCTTAAAACATCAAGTGAGCAGGCTAAGCTTGCACAGATCAAAGATGGTCACCTTGATAAAGTCCATGTAAAAGAATACGTGGAATCATTAGAGAAATTTGATAGTGTTAAACAAGAAGAATACGCAAAAATATAACAATGAGTAATATCAAATATATTTTAGGCAGTTTTGGCGATCCGGACGAAATGCTGCATGGCATTGAAAAGTTACAGGAGAACAACATCAAGATCCATGATGTTTATACGCCTATGCCTATCCACGGCATTGAAGCCAAATTAGGAATTAAGAGATCAAGATTGGATGTACTTGCATTTTTCTGCGGTATTACAGGAACAACTTCAGCATTTGCACTGATCTATTATACTTCGGTAATTGACTGGAGAAATAATATAGGTGGTAAGCCTGCTTTTGCACTACCGGATTTTATTCCGATTATGTTTGAGCTGACTATCCTGTTCACTGCATTTGGATTAGTGCTTTCTTATTATGCATCTACCCACCTCTTCCCTGGAAGGGCACCAAGGGTGATGGATCTGAGAGCTACGGATGATAGATTTATTATCGCTGTTGATGCACAATTAAATGTGGAACACGTTAAAATTGATGGACTGTTAAAAGAAGCCGGTGCTATAGAAGTTAAGCACAATGAAAGGAAGTATATTAGCTATGAATAAGAACAAAATAGTTGCGGCCTCATTTGTTGTTTTTGCCATCGCAGCAAGTTTAACGGCCTGCAGTGATAATAAGAGCACAGGTTTGGAATTTGCAAGGAATATGTATGATCCTATTGCCTATAACCCGGATCAGCCCAATAAGAATTTTGCTAACGGGCAAACTGCACAAACACCTCCTGCAAATACAGATCCTATCGGATTCGTAAAATATGAGTATGCAAACACAAAAGAAGGTTATGAAGCTGCAGGTATAAACCTGAAAAATCCATTGGCTAAGTCTCCTCAGAACTTGTTGTCCGGTAAACATTACTTCACTGTTTTTTGCTCTCCATGTCACGGTGAACAGGGAGATGGTAAAGGTCACCTGGTTCAAATTGAGAAATTCTTGGGTGTTCCGTCTTACCATGGTGATGCAGCATCCTCACGTGGTGGTTTGATGAAAGACCTTTCTGAAGGAAAGATCTACCATACCATTATGTATGGATTAAATAACATGGGATCACATGCCTCACAACTTACGCCTGATCAAAGGTGGAAAGTAGTAATGTATGTTCAACAATTACAAAAAATACAATAGAAAAGCAGATATAAATGGGAACTCACAATTATAATTTAACTGAGCAGTTTGAGTTTACAGGAAAGGCTAAAACTTTAAGCATAGCAGCTATCGTAATCGGTATTGTATGTATAGCTTACGGTTTTACTGATCATGAACTTCATGAAAGGACTTTTGCCAACCTGTTACTTATGGCATATTACTTTGCTTGTGTATGTATGTCGGGCGCATTCTTTTTAGCTGTTCAGTTTGTAGCACAAGCTGGCTGGTCTGCATCGATACTTCGTGTACCTCAGGCAATGGCCAGAACACTACCTATCGCGGTGGTGATCCTTATTGCAATCATTGGTGCAGGGTTGTATACGCATAACCTGTATCACCACTGGCATGCTGATGGTTTAACCGATCCAACCAGTCCTAATTACGACAAACTGATTGACGGTAAATCGGCTTTCCTGAATGTACCTTTCTTTTTAGGACGTCAGGTTGTCTTCTTAAGTATCTATAGCTTCTTTGCTGTTTGGTTATCCAGATTGTCAGTTGCTGAAGATCTTGAAGGTGGCTTAAACTCATACACTAAAAGTTTTAAATACTCTTGTATATTTTTAGTAATCTATGGCTTTACTACTCCAATATTTGCTTTTGATACCGTAATGTCTTTAGAGGCACACTGGTTCTCTACTATGTTTGGATGGTACAATTTCGCAGCAATGTGGGTGAGCAGTTTGGCAACAATGGCAGTAATTATCATCCTTTTGAGAAAAGCTGGTTACATGCAGTGGGTAAACAACAGCCACCTGCATAACTTGGGACAGTTTATCTTTGGATTCTCTATTTTCTGGACGTATGTATGGTTTTGTCAATTTATGTTGATCTATTATGCTAACATGCCGGAAGAAACTGTGTATTTTTACAAACGATTTGAATATTATAAGTTCTGGTTCTTCTTGAATTTAGTGATGAACTTCCTGACTCCGGTTCTTTTATTAATGGACCGTGATAACAAAAGGAAAGAAAACATATTACTGATAGTATCAATTATAGTACTTTGTGGTCACTGGGTAGATTACTACCAAATGATTATGCCGGGAACTGTTGATGCGCATCCGGGATTTGGAATTCCGGAAATTGGAACAGCTATTGGTTTTGTAGGCTTGTTTACCTTTACAGTATTGTCTGCATTAAGTAAGAGACCTTTAATTGCAAAGAATCACCCTCTTCTTCAGGAGAGTTTGAATCACCATTTGTAGTTCAGGTTAAAGAATATATAAATTAATAGTATAGTAGAAGTACATCGTACTACTTTTTAAGAAGATGAGTTTAAGAAAATTTATAAGCAATAAGACGATAGCGGCCCTGGCAGTAATTGTTACTGTGTTTGCAAATACCAGCGCTTTTGCACAAGAAGCTGCCGCGGGTGCTGCAGCCGCTGCCCCGAAACCAATAGATATGTCTCTGGTATACAAATCAGCTGCATTTTATACGATGTTATTTTTACTGCTTTGCTTGTTTATAGCAATTGTAGGAAAAACTATCAGGGTATATGAACTAACCCGCGAAGCTCAGGAAAAACCAGAAGGCATTAACTGGAACACAGTTAACGGTGTGCTGTTTGTCCTCTTCTTAATTGCAGGTTTGGCCGGTGTATATTTTGAATATACAGTTCATGGAAACATGATACTTCCTGATGCTGCTTCTGAGCATGGTAAGAAAATCGACAGCATGTTTAACATCACGCTGATCCTGACAACGATCGTATTTATCGGAACGCATATCACATTATTTTTATTCGCTTATTTTTACAAGAATACAGGTAAGAGAAAAGCTTACTACTATCCGCACAACAATGCATTAGAGCGTATCTGGACAATTGTTCCGGCATTGGTTCTAACTGTACTTGTACTGATGGGATTTTTAACCTGGAGATCAATTTTCTACAAAATAGAAGATCCTAATAACAAACCATTAAGCATTGAGCTTACCTCTCAGCAATTCCAATGGACTTTACGGTATCCTGGAGCGGACGGCATTGTAGGTTTGAAAAACTACAAATTGATCACAGGTGTTAACGGAATGGGAATGGACTTCAAGGATAAAAACAATCTTGATGATCAGAATGCTGATGAAATGGTTATTCCGGTAAACAAACCTGTAAGGTTGATCATCACCAGTAAAGATGTTGTACATAGTGTATACATGCCGCATTTCAGGGTTCAATTGAACAGTGTTCCTGGTATGACTTCATATTTCGAATTCACGCCAACAATCACTTCGGAAGATATGAAAGTAAAAGTGAATGATCCTGCATTTCAGTATTTGTTATACTGTTCAAAAATCTGCGGATCGGGTCACTATAACATGAAGAAAGTAGTAAGAGTTGTATCTCAGGCTGAATATGATGCATGGGTAGTTAAACAACCTAAATTCATCAACAATGATTTGAGGAAACAATTTAACCTGCCACTTGAAGCAGAACCTGCTGCTGCAGCACCGGCCGAGGCCCCTGCTGACAGTACCGCTACACCTGCAAAAGATTCTTCTGCTGTAGCAATGAACAAACCGGCTTTAAAAAAATAATTATACTGGAATAGCGCATTATGTCAACTATAACATTAAACGATACACATAACAACGGTCACCATGACGATCACGCTCATGGTCATCACGAACAATCTTTTATAACGAAGTACGTATTTAGCCAGGATCACAAGATGATCGCTAAACAGTTTTTAATAACTGGTATCGTTATGGCTGTTATTGCCATGGGATTGTCTATCCTGTTCCGTATTCAACTGGCCTGGCCTGATAAAAGTTTCCCTATTCTGGAAACGTTTTTAGGAAAATGGGCTGAAGGCGGAAGGATTAAACCCGACTTTTACCTTGCCCTTGTCACCATACACGGTACCATCATGGTATTCTTTGTACTGACTGCAGGACTGAGCGGTACCTTTAGTAATTTACTGATTCCTTTACAGCTCGGTGTACGGGATATGGCCTCACCATTTATGAACATGCTTTCATACTGGTTTTTCTTTATCGCCTGTATCATCATGATGAGTTCGTTCTTCATACAGACAGGGCCGGCAAGTGCGGGCTGGACAATTTATCCTCCGCTGTCTGCTTTACCTAAAGCTATTCCCGGATCTGGTTTGGGTATGACATTGTGGCTTGCAAGTATGGTATTGTTTGTAGTTTCTCAGTTAATGGGTGGTATCAACTACGTAAGTACTGTATTAAACATGCGTACTAAAGGTATGGACCTTTGGAAAATGCCTTTGACAATCTGGGCTTTCTTCCTTACTGCAATCCTGGGTGTTTTATCTTTCCCGGTTCTTGTAGCTGGTGTTGTATTATTGATTTTTGACCGTAGTTTCGGTACAAGTTTTTACCTTTCTGACATAGTATTGGGTACGCAGGTTTTACCAAACGAAGGTGGTTCGCCAATCCTTTGGGAACACTTATTCTGGTTCCTTGGTCACCCTGAGGTATATATTGTAATTATGCCTGCATTAGGTATTTCATCTGAAGTTATTTCGGTGAATTCAAGAAAACCGATCTTTGGATACCATGCCATGGTTTACTCGCTCATCGGTATTACCGTATTATCGTTCATCGTATGGGGTCACCATATGTTTGTGACGGGAATGAACCCTTTACTGGGTGGGGTATTTATGATCACGACATTGATTATCGCTGTTCCTTCAGCTGTTAAGACCTTTAATTACCTTGCCACTCTGTGGCGTGGTAACATCAGGTTCACACCTGCAATGTTATGTGCCATTGGTATGGTTTCATTTTTTATCTCTGGTGGTTTAACGGGTATTTTCCTGGGTAACGCTTCACTTGATATTAACTTACATGATACTTACTTTGTTGTTGCCCACTTCCACCTTGTAATGGGATCGGCTGCAATATTTGGTATGCTTGCTGGAGTTTATCACTGGTATCCTAAAATGTTCGGAAGAATGATGAACCCGAAACTGGGGTACCTGCACTTCTGGTTGACATTCATTTGTGCTTATCTGGTGTTCTTCCCACTTCACTTCCTGGGATTGGATGGTGTACCAAGACGTTATTATGCATTTACTGAATTTGAATTCATGCAGAAATGGGTGACGGTGAATATTTTTGTAACGTGGTCTGCTATTGTTGCTGCATTGGCACAGGTTGCATTCCTGTTCAACTTCTTCTACTCGATCTTCTTCGGTAAGAAAGCAACACAAAATCCATGGGATTCAAACACATTGGAATGGACCACTCCTGTTGAGCATATACACGGTAACTGGCCAGGTGAAATTCCAACAGTACACCGTTGGCCATATGATTACAGTAAGCCAGGTGCTGAAGAAGATTTTATTCCTCAGACTGTCCCTTATTCTCAAACTATGAATTCAAACATGCCACATGACTTTGAAGGAAACGCTGAATCTGAGCGTATCCAAAGAGAGTGGGATGCGAAGTATGCTCCTGAAAAAACACAGGTTCATCACTAATATTTCATTTTAAAATATACAATGAGGTTATCTGCTTGAGTGTATGCTTATCAGTAACCTCATTTTTTTTAAATAACAAAACACATGGTTCCTGAATCTGAGCATAGATTTATCCGGCTAAACCTGATTACCATCATCGTGACGTTAGTACTTATCCTTGCGGGGGGCGTAGTACGCAGCACTGGTTCTGGTATGGGCTGTCCGGATTGGCCTAAATGTTTTGATCAGTATATACCTCCTACTGCTGTAGATCAACTGCCGAAGAACTATAAGGAGAAATACGTAGCCGGAAGGTTAAAGAAAAACGAAAGGTTTGCCAAATTGCTTGACAAGATGGGGAAAAAAGATCTGGCTGACAGTATCCGTCATGATCAAACCATCACTGTTCCTGAGAGCTTTAACGTTGCAAAAACCTGGACAGAGTATATCAACAGGTTAACCGGTGCAGTTACCGGGGTGTTGTTGCTGGCACTGGCCGTAATGTCTTTTGCCTATAAAAAGTTAGGTAAACGGATCATCGTACTGAGTATACTAAACCTTTTTGTAGTGTTCTTTCAGGCATGGTTAGGTTCAATCGTTGTGTCTACAAATTTACTGGCATGGATTGTCACGCTGCATATGTTACTTGCACTGGTGATACTTGCAATTTTGATATATACCTATTATTACAGCAGCAGTCTGCACGTACAGGAAACTACGATTATGGGCAAGGTGTTCTGGCTAAGAATGCTTCTCATTGTATCTATTATTCTTACTGTACTACAGATCACCCTGGGTACAGAGGTGAGGGAAGGGATAGATGCCGTTGCAAAACAGTTGCTTTATCAGCAGCGTAATGTTTGGGTGGCGCGTGTGGGCGAAATATTTTCTTATCATCGCGACCTTGCTATTTTGGTTGCCCTGGTTAATGTATTTGTCTACCAGATCGTAATGAACAAGTTTGGTGGTAAAGCTACGGCACTAAGGTTAGGAAACCTGATTGTGCTGGTTTTAGTAATTCAGATTGCAAGTGGATTAATATTGTCTAACTTTGCGCTGCCGCCTTTTACGCAGGTAATTCATTTAGTGTTCTCAACAATACTGTTTACCCTCCAGTTTTATCTTTACCTGTTGGTGTACAGAACTAATACGTATAATCAGTAATATAAAATATATAAGAATTGAAATTATTTTTTTCAGATTTATCCAAGCTCATCAAGTTCAGACTTACATTCCTCGTAGTGTTTTCTGCATCAATTACATTTTTGATTGGGTCAAGGATGCAGGTGGCAAGAGGGGAAGTACCTGCTATTGACTGGGGAAACTGGCTGATCCTGATTGCTGGCGGATTTTTGGTTACCTCGGCTGCCAACTGTTTCAACGAGATCATTGAGGTTGACCTTGATAAACTGATGACCAGAACAAAAGACAGGCCTATGCCTGCCGGAAGGATGACTACCGGACAAGGCCTGGTATTAGGTTTAATTATGGGGATGCTGGGTACCTGGTTATTGGGCAAGCTGAACCTGGAAACAGGTTTACTATCGGTGTTTTCCATATTGTTGTATGCCTTTGTGTATACACCGATGAAACGTAAGTCGCCTATTGCAGTATTTTTAGGTGCCATCCCCGGTGCGCTACCTCCACTTATTGGTTATCTGGCAGCCTTAGGACATATCAGGCATTTCCTCCCTATCGATTATGAGATAGCGAGTATTTTATTTCTAGTACAGTTTGTATGGCAGTTTCCCCATTTCTGGGCTATTGCATGGGTGCTGGATGATGATTACAAAAAAGCTGGGTTCAGGTTGCTGCCCAGTAAAAAAAGGGATAAAACAAGCGCCGTATTTGTTTTTATCAGCACTTTGATACTGATACCTGTAAGTTTGTTACCAACCATTTATAATTTTGGTGGTTATTATATTGCAGGCTTTTCAGTGATCTCAGGACTGATATTTGCATGGCTGGCGTTTAAACTGGTTATAAAACTGGATATAGAAAGTGCAAGGAAAGTAATGTTTTGCTCGTTTTTTTACATCCCGTTAGTGCAGTTGATATTGTTGTTTGATTTTATAGGTAAGTAAAGTTTATTATGGTACATACATTGAATCAGGAAGAGCTGGGGCCGGATGTTCCACCTTCACTCAAGGCCAAGAAGTTTATACTTTGGCTGTTTGTGGTGTCTTCAACCATTATGTTTGGAGGTTTCACCAGTTATTATATCGTATTTGCGGCATCTAAAGGAAAAGGGCATGGTTTAGTTCTTCCGGATGTTTTCGCTTACAGTACCGCAGTTTTGGTATTGAGCAGCATTTGTTTGTTCCTGGCGGCAAAAGCCGTACGTAACCAGAACGTACAATCGCAGAAAACATTTTTATGGGGTACACTGGCCCTTGGGCTTGTATTTGCCTACCTGCAGGTTGACGCCTGGTCGGCCTTATACCAAAGCGGTGCTGCACTGGTGAATAACAACGCGGCGATTTCCCTTATATATATTGTCTCAGGTATGCACTTATTGCATATTTTTGCCGGACTTTGTTTCATCTCTTTGAGCCTTTGGGGTGCTTATACCAAAGTTGCCGTGCAAAAAGCGGTATATCGTATAGAGATTGCTTCTATATTTTGGCATTTTATAGATATATTATGGATATATCTCTATGTTTTTTTACTTTTGAACAGTTAGACTTTTTAACAAACTATTACAATTTTTAAAATGGATTCATTATCACAATTAGATCAGGTAAAGACTACTCCATGGAGTGGCGGCCGTTCACCATGGTCGATAGAATATGGAAAACTAATGATGTGGTTTTTCTTGCTATCTGATGCGTTTACTTTCTCTTCGCTATTGGTTTATTACGGAGCGCAACGTTTTTCAAAATTCGCATGGCCCAATCCCGATCTGGTATTCCAGTCGATTCCCGGCATCAAAGATTCTGGCGCACCGCTGGTATTTGTAGGTATTATGACCTTCATCCTGATCATGAGTTCTGTTACGATGGTACTTGCCGTAGAAGCTGGTCATAGACGTGCTAAGAGCCAGGTTATCGGATGGATGATTGCTACTATCATTGGTGGATTTATGTTCCTGGGTTGTCAGGCTTTAGAGTGGACCCACCTTTATCATGAAGGTTTCTGGTGGGGATCTATTCCTGAACCGGAAAAACTGAAAGAATTTTTCAGTGGTGATGTTTCCAATGTTGCGGCGCAGCAGTTTGCTAACTTGTTCTTTACAATTACAGGGTTCCACGGATTCCACGTATTTAGTGGTGTGGTGATCAATATCATCATCTTATGTATGACCATTGCTGGTGTTTTTGAAAAAAGAGGACACTATTTAATGGTTGAAAAAGTTGGTCTGTACTGGCACTTTGTGGATTTGGTATGGGTATTTGTATTTACCTTCTTCTATTTAGTTTAATTCCTTAAAAATAATATTATGTCTGAACAACACCTACACAATGCAGATGAGCATGCGCATGACGAACATGCAGGCTTAAGTAAATCAAAAATCTGGCAGGTATTTTTTATTTTACTGGGAATAACAGTAGTTGAATTTATCATCGCCCTGGTGATCCTTCCTCAAGGAATGATCCCACGTACAGCTGGTAATATTGCCTATATTTTGCTGACACTATTAAAAGCATATTATATCGTTGCATTTTTTATGCACCTTAAATTTGAGAAAACCGGTTTGATATTGTCCTTAGGCCTCGCCTTTATCTTTATCATTTATTTTATCACATTGATGCTGATAGAAGGTGGTTACCTCCACGTGCACATGACTTTAAATTCATGAAGCTTGCTTCAATAAAAAAAGTATTAATCCTGGTAGCCATTTTAGCGGTACCGGGATTTTTATATTATGAACTTGTCCATCAAGGTAAGAACCGGTACAAACCTTTGCCATTTTTTGGTCCTAAGAAGGTGGCGTCTACCTTTCACACCTTTCACGGAAAGAAGATACCTGATACCATTTATCATACACTGCCTGATTTCAGATTTGTAAACCAGGCTGCCGATACGGTAAGCTGGAATAGCTATAGGGGACGTATCATTGTGCTTAACCTGTTCTATACCAATGGGAGTAACTATGCAGTAGAATTTGCAAATAAAGCAGTTGCTGCCTATCTGCAGAATTACAGTAAAAACATTATGGTGCGTTTTGCAGGTCTCAGTATAGACCCTACTACCGACCGTCCGGATATTTTAAAGCCCTATGCGGCAAAACTGAACGCTAAGGCGGGTAAGTGGGACTTAATGACAGGTGACAGCACTGAAGTGTACAATTGGATCAATAAAAGTCTGTTTATTGACGCCCATCAGGAGTTTGAAAAAGGCAAGCGTAAGTTTATCTATAGTAACCTGTTTGTGCTGATTGATCCGCAACACCGTATACGGGGTTATTATGATGCCACCAACCAGGAAGCTTTAAGCAAGCTGGATGACGAAATAAAGGTACTGATTGCAGAAGAACTGCGAATGAGAAGAGCAAAAGAAGGGCCGCAATAGTCCGGGTTAACAACTAATTTTAGCGCTACATACAAGATAGTAATGAATATAAATGACAAATTTTTCCTGCGCCTGATCTGGATAGTGACGGCAGTAGTTTTAGTAGTGGTGGTGGTATTGAAGATAGTTCCTCCTCCATCGGTTAAACCATCTTTTATCTATATTTTGCCCCATTTGATTGGTGGGATCAATGCTGTTTGTGCCGTGTTACTTATTCTTTCCCTGATTTTTATCAAAAGAAAGAATATCCAGGCGCATAAAATAACCAACGTAATCACCTTTATCCTTTCGGCGCTTTTCCTTGTTTTCTATATTCTGTTCCATTTGTACGAAAAGGATACACGTTACGGGGATATAGATCATAACGGTGTGCTTTCAGCGGCCGAGCTCGCCAATGTAGGAATATCACGTCTGGTTTATTTTGTAATATTGATTACGCATATCATGCTGGCGGTAGTGGTACTTCCGTTAATCCTGATCAGTTTCCTGAGAGGTTTCAGTATGCAGATTGATCGACACCGCAAAATTGTGAGATGGGCATACCCTGTTTGGCTTTATGTAGCAGTAACAGGAGTAATTGTGTACCTCATGATTGCACCGTATTATAACTTTTAATGTTGACCTTTTTACATAGCGGTTATGTAATTAGAAAGCTTATTATACGTTTAATAAGTATATTTGCAGTATACGATAGGGCAGGTTTTAAGGCTTGTCCTCACCATAAACACTAAATTCATGAAAAAGGCATTCTTCATATTTATTCTCTTCATCACGGTACTTGCCGGTACAGGAATCAGCACAGCTTCGGCACAATGTGCAATGTGTACCATTAATGCAGAACAAGGCGTTAAAAATGGCAATACACAAGCCAAAGGGATTAACTCTGGTGTCATGTATCTGATGGCAATTCCATACCTGATGATTGCAGGTTTAGGCCTGTTATGGTATAAAAAATACCGTACGCCAGGTACATCAAAATCTTAACCGGTTTTGGAGACAACAGAAAAGACAACCAAGTTATATGCTTTAGTCAACGGTAAATGCCCGCATTGCCGCAGGGGTGATATCTTTACCGGAAGCCTTTACGGTTTCGATGTACAACGGACCAATGAAATTTGTAGCCACTGTGGCCAGCGATTTGAGATTGAACCTGGATATTTTTATGCGGCCATGTATGTAAGTTATGCCATGAACGTTCTGGAAATGATTGCCACTGGTATTGCCACATATGTTTTCTCTGGAGGCAACCTGGAATTTGATTCCTTATGGCTGTATGTAACTGTGATTTTTAGCGGCTGTTTTTTCCTTGCACCTTTTAATTACCGGTATTCACGGGTGATCCTCTTGCACTGGCTCTCCCCTAAAATTAGTTATAACGCGTATTACGATAGACCATGATTCAACCTGCAACCCTCAACTTTTTAACAGAGCTGGTAGAAAACAATAACCGGGAATGGTTTGCCCTCAATAAAGAACGATACGAAACCGCAAAGTCTGATGTACTGGCCTTCATTGGGGAGCTTATCCCAGTGCTATCTTCCGTTGATCCTCAATATCCTTCAGATACACCTGCCAAAAAATGCCTGATGCGCATTTATCGCGATATACGGTTCAGCAAGAATAAAAACCCATATAAAAATAATTACGGCATTTCGTTTCGTGCGGCAAACGGTGCCGGGCCTGAATATTACCTCCACCTGCAACCTGGAAAATCTTATTTCGCAGTGGGTTGCTGGATGCCTGAGGCGGCAGACCTTAAAAATATACGGGAAGAAATTGATTACAATACTGCTGAATTTCTGGAGATTATAGAGGCCAAAAGGTTCACCTCTATGTTTAGCCTAAGTGCAGAAGATACCTTGAAAAAGGCGCCTAAAGGATATGAACCTACACATCCCCAAATCAGTTTACTGAAGCTGAAGAGCTTTATTGCCTCGATGCCCATCAGTGATGAAGAGTTATTTAAACCATCTATTGTTAACCATTTAAAAAAGGCCTTTGAGGAAGCTTATCCCTTTGTTCAGTTCCTCAAAAGGGCCGTTGTACAATAATTATGAAGAGAATCCCATTATTATTCGCCTTTGCGTTGCTGGTTAGTGCATTTACCTCATGCGTGATTTTATCCCCGAAAAAATATAAGGCATTGCTGGCGAGGCAGGACTCTTTAAATAACGGGCTTACTGAATCGCATCTGTCAGGTGAGAACCTTGAAAAGGCAATTGCCAGGTTGAGACGTGATACAGCCGACCTGAACGGGCGCCTGAATGAACTTCAGGGTAAATATAATGAGGTTGACGGCAACTACGCCAAATTGAAGAGCAATAGCTCATCTGAAATATCCAAACTATCAGGCGATCTTAAAAAACGCGAACAGCGTTTAAAGGAAGTGGAAGATGTATTGCGTAAACGCGATGAGGCATCCAATAAATTGAAAGAAAAACTTCAGGAGGCCTTGCTTGGATTTACTAAAAGTGGGTTGACGGTAGAGATGAAAAACGGAAAGGTATATGTTTCCCTGACAGACAAACTCCTGTTCCCTTCCGGCAGTATTGTTATTGATGAAAAGGGTAAACAGGCATTATCACAGTTATCTAAAGTGCTGAAAGAACAACCTGAAATTATCATCGCCGTAGAGGGACATACTGATTCGCAAAAAATAAATAACCTGGGCCAGATCAAAGATAATTGGGACCTGAGCGTGTTGCGCTCTACTTCTGTAGTAAGGTACTTAACGGAAACTGAAAAAGTACCGGGTATACGCCTTACGGCTACGGGCAAAGGTGAGTTCCAGCCACTGGAAGCAAATACAACCCCTGAAGGCCGCAGCAAAAACCGCAGGATAGAAATTGTGCTATCACCTAAACTGGATGAACTGTACAACCTGATTAAGCAATAGCAATCAGGTTCATCAATCGATATATTCCATAAGGGTCATGAAGGTAACATATTTGTCCCTGAACCGGATATTGATCTCTTCCTGTAATACAGGGGCATATACCAGCTGATAGGTTTCATAATCTTCCATTGACTGTGCAATGTATTGCGCACAAAAAGTTACGCCCTCATTGGGAGAGTCAACTACTTTTAACAATCGGTTGGAAACAAACATGCCGGTAGCCATCACCTGTGGGATATGCTCTTCCTTCATCCATTGAAGCCAGGCCTCAGCAGAGGCATCTTCGATGATCAGGGTTACATTGTATAATAACATTCGGCAAAGATATAAACTAGGATTCAATATTGTCCCCGCGAAGTTTGCGGAAGTGCTTTCTCGCTTCTGCTGTAAACATACTGCCGGGAAAGTCTGTAATCAGCCGCTGGTAGAGGATTTTAGCCTGTTCAGGTTGATTGAGCTGGTTTTCATATAACCCAGCCAGGATAAACAGGGCGTCATCGGTCCAGATGTTTGTCTGCGGATGGTCGACCAGTGCTTTAAGCAGCGTGGCCGATTTAATGTAATCGTTGTCTTTGATATATATCCTTGATTTGGCCATAAGGATGTCATCAGCCAGAGTGTTTTGCGGATAAAGCACTGTAATACTGTCCAGTTTGGCGAGTGCAGCCTTTGGGTCGTTCCTGAATTGCAGTAACTCTGCCCCGGCATACATTTTCAACGCCAATGTATCTGCAGGTGTTTGAAGGTGGTCTGAGAGCAGCAGGCTCAGGTTGAGTGCGTCATTTGCGATTAACTGTGAAGTAGATGCTTTTAAAACATCGGCCTGTGATTTTGCATAGACAAAATTGCCCTGGTAAAACGAAAGCCTTGCAGCCCGGTATTTCGCTTCGTTTCCAATGTTTTGGTTTTCGTAATCTTTGGCTACCTGTCCATACAGCAGAAAAGCCTCCCAGGGCTGCCCGGTCAGCACATACACATCCCCAAGTTCGAGTTTCAGTTCTGCTGTTTCTGAAAGCGGTATGCCGGGAATGCCAATGGCGGTTTCCAATGCTTCTTCTGCTTTGTCCAGGTGCTTCAGGTAATAGGCTTCTATCTGTGCGAGTTTTCTCAACGCAAAAAGTGTCCTCGGATTTTTACCGTACTCGTCAAGTATTGACCGGTATTCCGCTGCTAGCAGGTTAATTTCTTCCGGAGCTGTTTTGCCCAGGAGGAGCGACTGGTACCGGGCATCCACCACTGCCAGTTTGGAAGGTAGGAAATATGGGTTCTCCTTTCCTTTCAGCAGCAGATAAGTATAAGCTTTCACTGCGGTGTCATAAGCTTTATTAAAGCTGAACAGCTGGGCGTTTTCAAATAAAGCAGTTCCATCGCCCTTGGTTCTTTTATCCTGTGCAATAAGCTGTCTCAGTGCCATATCAAATTCCTGCTGCTGAAGGTATTGCCAGATCAGCAGCCTGGTATACGATTCGTTCTCAGGTTCCTTTTGTAGTTTTTTGAAGAGGGCGTTCTGCAGGTTGAGATAATCCGGGTTACCCTCAAATACAGACGACAGCACGGTTTCTGCCTGCGGAAGCATCTGTGGCATTGTACCTATTGCATTCAGGAATTCCTGGATCAGCATGCTTTTATCCTTTTTGTACCGGTAAAGGCTTAATAACTCGAAAGTAAACAGCTGATTGTTACCAATCTTTTTACGCCCTTCCTGGAACGCCCTGATAGCTATATCATATTCTTCCAGCTGATAAAGTTCATTAGCCAACGCCCTGACCAGCGATTCATCATTAGGTAGGTTACTGATGATATGGTCGAATGTTTTTGCAGCGTTTTCCTGTTGGCCTTCTTCTTTGTACATCCGGCCGAGCGCTATTTCATATCTTACCGCACCAGGGTTTTGTTTGATGAGTTTTTTAACAACCTTTTCTGCCTCATCATATTGTTTGGATTTAAGCAAGGCATTGAAATACAATGTAAAAAGTTCTTCATCTTTATTCCCTGAGAAAAGCTTTCCCAGTAAGTCTGCTGCTTTCTTATACTCCCCGTCCTGATAATATTGCATAGCAATCTCTTCATTACTGCCACCCTGGGCAAATAACACGAAGGGAATGGCAAAGAGCAACATAATAAGGGATATAGCTTTCATTTGAATTCGTTTTTATGAGGTCTGAATTACTGCTGCCGACAAATAAATACCATCATCTTCGTGCCGAAAAGACTGGTATTACTAAATTAAGAAAGATATCGGATTATGCGTATTTTAAATGTTACCTCTGATAATTTTCTGTATTCACTAAATATTTCTATTTTGAAATTTGCTATCACTACAGGCGCGTAAGGTAACAATATTACTGTATAGCCTGCTTAGACAAGCACTGTTATGTATTTTTGCACACTATGATCTTAAAGAGAGGATATTTGTTTCTTGTTCTGGCTGTTTTTTTTGTTGCGTGCCAGCAGGAGAAACAGGCAAGAATGATTCCTGTGGCGGATTTTTTCAAATCGCCGGAGAGATCATATTATGCCATTTCCCCGGATGGGAAAACGCTTTCTTTTTTGAAGACAGAAGGGCGCAAGCAAAATCTGTTTATTGAAGACCTTGCTTCTGGTAAGTTATCTCAGATTACGCAGCAGAATGAGAAAAATATCAATTATTATTTCTGGGTAAGTAATGAGGAACTGATTTATTATAAAGAAAAATCAGGTGTAGAGCGTCTTTCAGACATCTTTATCGTTAATAAAAAGGGTGACACGGAACGTAAACTGAGCGACAATGGAAAAAGCCGGATGCGCGTATTGAAAGATGAATTAATTGATGATAAATTTCTGCTGGTCTCTTCCAATAAGCGCGATTCTACCGTATTTGATGTTTACCGCTTAAATGTGAGAAACGGACAAATGGATATGGCTGCCAAAAACCCAGGTAACATTACCGACTGGATCACTGATTCCAAAGGTAAACTACGGCTTGCCACCTCAAGTGACGGGGTGAACCAGGCATTGTTGTACAGGGATACCGAAAGCCAGGTTTTCAGGCCTATTATCACCAATAATTTTCAGACTACCTTTAAGCCGATTGCTATTTCGGATGAAAGGCCCAACATAGTATATGCGGTATCAAATGTGAACCGCGATAAAAATGCGTTGGTTGAACTGGATTGCCATACCGGAAAAGAAAACAAAATCCTGTTCAAAAACGATACGCTGAACGTTGTGGATGCCCAGTATTCTGAATCTAAAAAAAGAATTTCTTTTGTGGTGTGCGAGACCTGGAAAAAAGAGAAATATTATCTGGACAGCGCTGCCAGAAAACTGTATAAACAACTGGATAAGCTGCTGCCCGGCACTGAATCGCGGGTGATTGGCCGCGACAAAGCGGAAAACGTCTTTATTGTGCGGACCTTTACAGATATCAATCCAGGTTCGTTTTACGTTTATTTTGCCGATAAGCGCAAGATCAGGAAGTTGAGCGACTTTAATCCTTACATCAAGGAAGCGGAAATGAGCAGGATGATGCCAATCAGCTATACCACTCGTGACGGCATGAAGATACAAGGATACCTCACGCTGCCGTTGCATACACCGCCGCAGAACCTGCCGATGGTGGTTTTGCCGCATAACGGGCCCGGCAGCCGCAATTCATGGGGCTATAATGCTGAAGTACAGTTTCTCGCCAACAGGGGTTACGCCGTGTTCCAGGTCAACTACAGGGGTTCTTCTGGTTATGGAAAAGCTTTCGCTGCTGCAGGATTTGGACAATGGGGGGAGAAGATACGTGACGATATCAGCGATGGTGTAAAGTGGCTGATCGACAAGAAAATAGCAAATCCGAGGAAAATAGCCATTTATGGAACAGGATTTGGAGGGTATATTGCGTTGAATAGCTTATATTCGAATCCGGGGATGTTTGCCTGTGGCGGATCTAACTCGGGAGTAATCAATTTATTCAGCTATTTAAAGTCTATACCTCCATTTTTAAAAACTAACCTGCAGATGTACTATGAAATTATAGGTAACCCGGTTACAGAAGTTGATTACATGCGGCAGGTGTCCCCGGTTTTTCATGCGGATAAGATTAAAACGCCTGTGTTTATTGCGCAGAGCCCCAAAGACCTGAACAGCAATGCTGCGGAGGCAGTACAGTATGTGAAGGAATTGCAAAAACGTGGGGTTAAAGTTACCTATCTTGAAAAAGAATACAACGAATCTTCAACACATGGCGAAGAAGTTCGTCAGAAGTTATACGCTGGCCTTGAACAATTCCTGGCAGCTAGTTTGTCAAAAAAATAGATAGAACTCACATGGCATCAGAAAGATACAGTGGCTATCGCAAGAATTTCCTATTGATCCTGACGTTTATTGTTCTGATCTCGGTTTTATTTGTGCTCTCACTCTATCTGGCCTATAACTTTAGTAAGAAGTTTGTAGAAAACGAGTTTGTTTCTGATAAGGTGAAGGTACTAGAAGAAAGTATTAAACCCTACAATGAGTTTTTCCAGAAGAAATTTCCCGAAATATCTTATTATAACGGATACCTGGATTCTGCCACCACGGCTAAATTTGTCGATACCATACTGAATACCTATCCTTTTGTTTCCAAGGTGGTCTTTTACGACTCAGAGGTCAATAATTTTTATGTGAAGGATGGCTTAAACACCCGGCAGCATTTCTCTTTCGGGCCTAAGTTTATTTACCAGTTCGGTGATTATGTTCCGCTGGATTCGGTAAAGATCTTTTCCAGGGAAGACGCAAAAAACTTTACCATTGGGGATGACTTTAATGCCCTGGGCATAAAGTTTATCTCTTATATAGCTACGCTTGACACTACCAAAGTTCCCACACAGGACGAACTTTTCACCAACTTCAGCAATATCAGGTCAAATAAGATTACTTACCTCAACATTCCGAGGATAGAAGACCTTAAAGTATATAAACAGATGATGGGGGCAAAACTCAATCCGCTTCCTGTTTATCAGCAGGATATGTTGTCCTTTTACCTGGATCCGTACAAAATAAAGATTATTAATACCCATAAGAAACTATACCAGAATATCAGGATTGAGCCGCTTACTTACGATCCGCTGAGTACTTCATCAGATTATGTAGCTACAGAGATCACCTTGCCCGGCCCATTTTCAGATTATAAGTTGTATTTTATCTCTGCCAAGTCTTTTGTGTATAAAGAGATACTGAGTTACTTCCTGCCAATTGCGGTGGTGATTTTATTATTTTATGGCCTGCTTGTGCTGGTTGCCTTCCTTATTTACAGAAACCTGAACATTAACCATAAGATGTTTAAGCTGCAGTACGACTTTGTAAATAACCTGACCCATGAGTTTAAAACGCCGGTGAGCGTGATAAAAATTGCAGGTAATAATATTAAAAGTGCCAATGCATTAACTGAGCGCGAACTCAAGCTATATGGTAAAATACTGGATGAAGAAGCGGATAAGTTAAATGGCCTGATGAACAAGCTGCTTGCCTTTACGCAGATAGAGAACAAAGCCATCCAGCTGAACCGCGATGAAATCTATATCGAAGATTTTATTGAAAGCACAATAGAATCGCACAAACTGAAACATCCTGATTTTGTTGTAACCTATCAGGTATCTGGATTTTCAACATTTATCACCGATCCTGTGTTGCTGGGGAGCCTTTTTGATAACCTGGCGGAGAATGCGTATAAATACTCTCCTCCAGAACGTAAGCGGCTGCATATTTCTGCCGCCCTGGTTAAAGGCAAGGTGGTATTCAGGTTTACCGACCAGGGGATTGGGATTCCGGCACCGGAAATTAATAATATATTTAAAAAGTTTTACCGTATACAGAACCAGTATAACCAAAACGGGAGTGTGGGACTTGGCCTGGCCTTCTGTAAGGAGCTGATTAACTTTATGAAAGGTGAGATTACAGTAAAAAGTAAAGTAAACAAAGGAACAGAATTTAAAATAGTACTGCCTTATAATAATTAATGATATGTCTAAAGGAATCAAAATACTAATAGTTGAAGACGATGAAAATTTAAGATTTTTAGTAGTTCACCGCTTAAAATCTGAAGGTTACGATGTTTCAGAAAGCGGCGATGGCGAAGCTGCAGTTACCACTATCATGGAAGAAAAGCCTGATATTGTATTGCTCGACTGGATGCTTCCGGGTAAACAGGGATCTGACGTTTGTGAAGAGGTACGTAAACAGGGTTTTGAAAACCTGATTATCATGATGACTGCCAAAGCACAGGATGTAGATAAGATTGATGCCTACAATTTTGGTGTGTCAGATTATGTGAGCAAGCCTTTTAATATGGATGTGCTTGTAGCAATGCTGGAAAGCAAAGTGAAATTCCTGCTCAACAATGACAGGTCTGAAATCCATCGTTTTGGCGATATGGAACATCATCCAAATATCCACACACTTTACCGTAACGGCAAAAAGATTGAACTGACTATACTGGAGAACAGGATTCTGTTATACTTCCTTAGAAACCCTAATAAGGTGATTAACCGGGATGAATTGATGCTTGTTGTATGGGGCTATAACTCTGATGTGAACACACGTACCCTGGATATGCACATTGTGCGTTTGAGAAAGAAAATTGAATTGAACCCTGACAATCCTCAGTTACTACAAACGGTACGAGGTATAGGGTACAGGTTTAACGCAGGATAGAATTATGCACGAAAGGCATAGTTGTAAAGCCTGTTTAGGGCTATATAACTATGCCTTTTTAAGTGTAAATATTGTAATTTCAGGCAAAATCCCCACCCTTCCAGGGAAGCCAAGGAAACCATAACCCACATTCACATACAGCTGCTGCTGTTGTTGCTGGTAAAGCCCCGCCCATTCTTTATAGATATATTCAATAGGGCTCCACTGGTAGTTTTCCAACCGCACGCCAAACTGCATACCATGCGTATGTCCGCTAAACATGGCATCTATCTGCGGGTATTTAGGCAAGACTTCTGCACGCCAGTGTGAAGGATCGTGCGATAACAATAGTTTTACCGGCAGGTCGTCAGTATTTTTTGTTGCCAGGTCCATTCTTCCATATCTGGGGAAACGGCCCATACCCCAGTTTTCAATTCCAAGGATACCGATTTCCTCTCCGTCAACTTTCAAGCGCCTGTGTTCATTAAGCAGTAAATCCCATCCCATCAGTTTGTGGGTCTGGATTACATCTTTAAGGTTTTTCGCCTTTGCCGGAGAAGCTTCCCTCCCAAAATGATAATCGCCATAATCATGGTTTCCCAGCGACGAATACACACCCAGGGGAGCTTTTACCTTACTGAAGATGTCCTGGTAATCGCGCATTTCATTGGCCATATCATTTACAATATCACCTGTGAAAAAGATAAAATCGGTTTTTTCTTTTAATAACATTTCAACGCCGCCCCGTACTGCTTTTGGGTTGTAAAAACTGCCGGAGTGTATGTCTGAAATCTGGCCCATGGTTATCCCGTCAAACGCTGAAGGTAAATTTGGGAGTACCAGCGTTTTCCTTCTTACCTGGTAATCATATGCCCCTGATACAATACCCCAGGTGAGTGAAGTAAGCGGCACTGCAGCGGCTACCAGACCAGCCTTAATGATGAATGAAGAACGGCTGATAGTTTCCACATTGCGTGGCTCTGCAATGGTTTCCCTGTTGCCTGGTTCTTCAATCGTTTCCCCGGTGCCTGGATTGTCAATAGTTTTTATAGGCTTATTAACTATTTTCCTGAACAGGAATACCAGCAATCTCCGCAGGTCATCTGCCAGAATAAAGAAAAGCATCACGATTTTGCAGGCCGTAAGCAGGAAAAACGATACCAGAATGACTGCTCTGAGCGAAAGAAAAATATTGATGTAGATTCCTGCAAATACACCAACGATCAGCAAGATGCTGATCGAGTAGTATATTCGTGTGAATCTGTGTTTTGTTTTGTCGGTCCAGTTCTTAAATACGGATAGAATTGCGTTAACAAAATAATAATCGAATGCTAAAATTAACAGGCATCCTGCAATAAGAAAGGGTAAACGGCCCATTTTCTGGTTTATGTAAAATATATATTAACTATCTGAAATCGATGTCTTCATCGTCTTCTCCAATTTCAGTATTGAACAGACTGTCAAACATATCTGAGAAGCCAAAGCCCCCATCCAGGTATTTTTTGCTCAGCTGTGAGTATTCTGCCAGGCCATGGAGCACAAACTCCATCAAAAGTAAGGTCTGGTTGGCACTCAGTTTAGGGTGGAACTTTTTCACCAGTTCATTCAGGCCCTTAACCTGCATCAGTTCTTTCTTGTATTGTGCAGCTGTTAGCGAGTCCGCGAGGTCGATCGTATTTCCATCGGTGAACCAATCTGTAATCAGCTGATATGGATTTACGGTTTTACCTTTTTTGGATTTTTCCGGATCTGGGAAGTAACGTCCAAAAAGGCTTTTTATAGCCTTTCCGATTAATGTATTAGCTACTTTCGCCGGCCCTTCCAGTTCACCTTCGTAAACCAGCTCAATTTTTCCAGTTACAGCGGGTATAATTCCCGTCAGGTCAGATAACCTTACAAAGGTGTTTTCTTCTCTGTTGATCAGCATCCTTCTTTCTGCAGAACTAATCAGGTTTTCATACGCAGAAATTGTTAACCGCGCAGAAACACCAGATTTCTGGTCAATAAATTCACTTTGACGGGCTTCAAATGCTACCTGCTCAACCAGGTCTTTTACTAAACCATCCGCTTCCACCTGCAGTTTCTGTGATTCTGTAATTTTTGCTTCCTGGAAAGTGATTTTTCTTGAAATAGCAATCGTTTTTGGATAGTGTGTAAGGATCTGGCTTTCAATCCTGTCTTTTAGCGGAGTTACAATTGATCCCCTGTTGGTATAATCTTCTGGGTTGGCGGTAAAAACAAACTGCACGTCAAGTGGTAAACGTAATTTAAAACCTCTGATCTGAATATCTTTTTCCTGAAGCATGTTAAATAATGCAACCTGTATACGCGCCTGTAAATCGGGAAGTTCGTTGATCACGAAAATACTTCTGTGTGCCCGTGGAATTAAGCCAAAGTGGATTACACGTTCATCATTGTATGTCAGTTTAAGCGTTGCTGCCTTAATAGGGTCCACGTCGCCAATCAAATCGGCCACAGTTACATCAGGAGTTGCCAGTTTTTCAGTATAACGGTCAGAGCGGTGTTGCCAGCTGATCAGCGTATCGTCTCCATAAGTTTCAATTTCCCTTTGGGCAAACCATGAGATTGGGTTCAGCGGATCATCGAAAATTTCGCTGCCCGTGATATACGGGATATATTCATCAAGCAGGTTCACCATTAACCGTGCAATACGGGTTTTTGCCTGGCCACGTAATCCTAATAAAAGTATATTGTGCCTGGAAAGAATAGCAGTCTGCAGTTCAGGTATAACAGTGTCATCATAACCTAAAATCCCTTCAAAGCCAGCATCTTTATTCTGGAGCTGCTGAATCAGGTTCTTACGCAATTCATCTTTAACTGTTAGGGAAACGTAATTTGAGGCCTTTAATTCGCCAAGAGTTTTAATTGATTTATAGTCCATAGGATTGATCTGCCCGAATTACCGAACTGTTTTTCGTCTGTTTTTAATATAGTCTTCAAAAATGTATTCGCCCAGGCCTGTAAGTGAACTGTAGAAAGCCCTTCCTCCGTTAATCTGGGTGAACTCCCTTACAAATTGCTGCAAATACGGGTCCTGTGCAATCATAAAAGTGGTAATAGGAATATTCAGGCGCTTGCATTGTGCCGCCATATTTAATGTTTTATTGATCACTTTCCTGTCAAGGCCCATACTGTTTTTGTAGTATCTGCCATTTTCTTTCAAACAGGTAGGTTTCCCATCCGTGATCATAAAGATCTGTTTATTGTGTGTCTTACGGCGGCGAAGAAGGTCTGCCGCAAGTTCCAGGCCTGCAAAAGTATTGGTATGATAAGGGCCCACCTGCAGGTATGGCAGGTCTTTAACCGTGATAGGCCATGCATCGTTACCAAATACCACAATGTCAAGTGTATCTTTAGGATATCTTGTCTTGATCAGTTCGGCAAGCGCCATTGCTACCTTTTTAGCCGGTGTGATCCTGTCTTCCCCATACAAAATCATGGAATGGGAAATATCAATCATGAGCACAGTTGAAGTGAGGGTTTTAAAATCTTTCTCCTCTACTTCCAAATCCCGCTCGGTAAGGGTAAAGTTGCCTATCCCATGGTTAATCTGGGCATTCTGGATAGATGCTGTCATGTCTATCTGATCCAGGCTGTCGCCAAATGAATATTCCCTGCGGTCGGCATTTTTTTCTTCTCCTATACCAGATATATTGCTGTTATGGTTACCTTTTCCGGCTTTTTTTAATTTGCCGAAGATTTCTTCCAATGCAGACTTTCGGATGGTTTGTTCTGTTTTTGAAGTGATTTCAACCTCACCGTCCCTCGGGTTTTCTTTGATATAGCCCTTTTCTTTCAGCTCATCAATAAAATCGCCCATACCGTATTCGCCATTGGTAAACTTATATTGTTTATCCAATTCATTCATCCAGGCAAGCGTTTCGCCAGCATTGCCTGCGGTATAGTTAAGCAGCTGCGTGAATAGTTTCAGCATTTCATCGAACCCGCCTTTTGGCTTGTCGTCAGGCTGAAAATCAGAAAAATGGAAACCTCTCATATTGTTATATTAACGGTATATCGAAGGTAAAAGTTTATAGGCTGACTAATGTTACCTGCTTGTAAAAATACAATGCAGGGTATTTTAAGCCTGCGATTGTGCAGGATGCCATTACAACTCTATTTAATGGATAAAGTTTTAAGAGAAAAAACCTTTCAGGTATGAGTAAAATCAGGGGCGGGGCGTTCCGTTCGCCAACGCTTTTTCTGCTCTTTTTACGGCTAGTTTTTCCCGAAATTGCGCATAGGGTGCTTTTAACGCCATTTTTAACAAACTATCCAGTCCGCCTTTGATCGCCAAGTTGAACAAGCTTTGTGCTTTCCGTATCGGAGAGGCATCCCAGGCCCTCAGGCTCAGTGAAAATGAACCGTCCAGGTATTTCATCCAGTGCCACATTCCGGTAGGCATAAACAGGGTGTCGCCATGTTCCAGAAACACTTCATACCCTTCCACGCCCTTTAGCGCAGGGAATTTTTCAAAATCAGGATTGGCTACATCATAATCTTCCAATGCATAAGTAGCGTTTGGAATACAGTAAAGGCGCTCTTTCCATTTGTTATCAAACAATATGATATGTTTTCTTCCGCCAAAATGCGTATGGAAAAGATGTGGCAGGTCTATATCGTAGTGTAAAAATGTAACAGAATTTGAACCTCCAAAAAACATGGCAGGCATACTTTCTATAAAACCGCCCATTAACTCCTTTGGAAGGATTACATCATTGATCAGACTGGGCACGTGTTTAAAAAGGTTGAAAAAAAAGATGCGCAATTCTGTAGGCTCTGATTTAATCAGGTCGAGATAATCGCCAAAGCGCATATGTGCTGCAGCAGAATTGATCGGCTTGGACGGGTCTACCTTGGCATTATCATATAGAGGTACTTCAAGATTGCCGGCTATTTCTTTCAGGTATTCGGTAGTCCATTTTTCCCTGGCAGGCCAGTTTTTGGTCAGACCTTTAATTATGAGGGGCTTTCTTGCGTCTAAATAGTTTTTTTTAAAATCAGATGGACTAATGCTCTCAACGGTATCTACTGGCTTTAGAATGAAGCTCATAATTAAGAAAGAATCTTGTTAAGGAACAAATGTGTAAATTAAATTTTACTTATTTTAAAAAAAAGGGGTGGCTGGTGCTGATTATTCAGGAAGATGACCCTGTAATGCTTTGTTGGCACGTTTAATTGCCAGGCGCTCTTTCCATGCCATGTATTTTTCCCGGAAATTACCCTTCATAAAGTCATCAAATTTCCGTTGCAGGGTAAGGTTATAAAGGCTTCTGGCTTTCACTGCCCATGACTTGTCCCAGGCCCTGAGGCTGATGGAAAAAGATCCGTCCAGGTATTTCATCCAGTGCCAGTAGCCGGTTGGCATAAAAAGGGTGTCCCCGTGTTCAAGAAAAGCTTCTACACCTTTCACCCCTTTAAGGGCAGGGAATTTATCAAAATCAGGATGTTCTACATCATAATCTTCCAATGCATAGGTAGCGTAGGGGATTTGATAAAGCCTGTCTTTCCACTTGTTTTCAAAAAGGATGACATGTTTTCTGCCATTGAAATGCGTGTGGAAAATATGCGCCATATCTATATCGTAGTGCAGAAAGGTGACAGAGCCTTTTCCGCCGAAAAACATGTTAGGGTAGGAGTCAAGGAAACCGCCCATAAGGTTTTTTGGTGCAATATAATCCTGAAGAAGTTTAGGGGCCTGTTTAATGGGGTCAAAAAGAAAAATCCTGAGATCGGTTGGTTTACTCTTGATCAGGTCTATATAATCTGCAAATTGCATTTCTGCGGCAGAGGCATTAATAGGTTTTGAAGGATCAGCTTTTGAACTATCGTATAACGGCACCAGCTGATCGCCTACAACGGTCTTCATATAATCGAGCGACCATTTCTTGTAGGCAGGCCAGTTTTTAGCCATGTTTTTGATTACCAGTGGCCTGCGTGGCTTAAGGTAGTTCTTTTCGAAATCTTCTTTCGAAATGTCATCAACGCAATCAATCTGAGATAGATCAAACTTCATGTTAATACAATGTTAATTCTGTAAAATTATATAAAAATAGATATTGCCATCAACCGCCTTATTTAAAAATAAAAAAATCTGACAATAAAAAAACACAGCTATCAGACTGTGTTAAATGTTTTAAAAAAGAAATGAATCTATTAGTTGGGCATTAAAACTGTATCTACAACATGAATGACGCCATTTTTTTGCATTACGTTTGCAATGGTTACCGCAGAGGTCCCGCCTTTTTCATCTGTGAGGATAAGTTTCTCACCTTCCATTGAGGCCCATATTTTTCCGCCCGCCACAGTTGCCAGTTCAGCTTTGCCATTACCAGCTTTGATAGCTTTCGCGATGGCTTTTGCATCCAGTTTCCCTGCTACTACATGATAGGTAAGAATTTTGGTCAGCACGGCTTTGCTTTCTGGTTTTACCAAAGTTTCTACCGTACCTGCAGGTAATTTGTTGAAGGCTTCATTTGTTGGCGCAAATACAGTGAAGGGGCCTTTGCCTTTGAGCGTTTTTACTAAGCCGGCGGCCTTTACAGCAGCTACAAGTGTCGTATGGTCTTTAGAGTTTACTGCATTATCTACAATGTCTTTCGAGGCATACATTGCTGCGCCACCCACCATTGGATTTTTTTGAGCGTAAACGTGCGACGAGATTGCCATAGCTACTACGACAAATACGGGCATAAATAATCTTTTCATAATTTGGTTTTATCGGAGAAGATACGTTGAATAAATGCCCTTGGTTTTTAACGCGCTTAAGCCCTGCTTTTCATGTATTTTGAGAACCTTTTTGGAAAAAACCTTTTAAACAAAATTCCTTTGAGCTCCTTTCCGCCGATATAAACCTCTTCTTTATTTTGTTCGATAGCTTTTACGATTTCCTTTGCACAGTCGGCAGCGGGCATCCCATTTTCCTGATTTTCGTCCATTACCCCGTGCTGGTTGCCGTCGGCTGTGGCCGCATTTACAGATAAATTGGTTTTGATGTATCCCGGACATATCATAATGATATGGATATTTTTATCAAAAACTTCTGTTCGCAGGGAATCGAAATAACCATGCAACGCATGTTTTGACGCTGCATAAGCAGCCCTGTTCTTAAGGCCAAACTTTCCGGTGATGCTACTGATACAGGCAATTTTGCCACCTCCTTTTGCAATCATTGATGGCAGCACTGATTTGCTTAGTGCTACTGTTCCCCAGAAATTAACATTCATGAGTTTCTTTTCTATTGCCAGATCTGTGTCTAGCGCCGCAGAACGCTGACTGATACCTCCGCTATTGATCAGCAGGTCAATATTACCATAAATTTTCTGCGCGTCTTTTGCTTTTTCCTGCAACTGCGCGGCGTCTTCAAGATCAATCGACAATACATGCACATTGATCTGGTTTTTGCAGTTTCCTTTCACCCTGAACAGTTCGTCACGGTTACGGGAAGAAATGATAAGTTTTGCGCCTGCCTTGTTGTAGGCATATACCAGTTCTTCTCCAATACCTGAAGAGGCGCCGGTAATCCAAACTACTTTGTTGTTCATGACAGTTTATTTAGTTAATCTTCCGGATGTTCATCTATCAGAAATAGTTCTGAAGCAATGTAATCTGCAAACAGTTTTCCATCCTGGCTGAGTACCAGTTTGTCGTTTTGGTTATGGAGCCAGTTTCTTTGTATAAACGGAGTGATGTTTTTCATAGTATCGGCAAGGAATATCTTGCCGAAATCTTTTTCTATTTTATGAAGGTCGGTTCCCCACATGGTACGTAAAGAAGTCATGATGTATTCGTTAAAGCGGTCGTAGATGTCCAGCTCTTCAACAGTTTCTACCAGTCTTCCCGCTGTTAACTCTGTGATGTACTTGGCATTGTTGGCAAGATTGAGGTACCTGAGGTTGCTGTTAAAACCATGAGCTGAAGGGCCTATGCCTAAATAGGGCACGCCTCTCCAGTAATTGGTATTGTGCACTGCATGTCGCCCAGGCAAACTGAAGTTTGAAATTTCGTAATGGTCGAATCCTGCTACACCCAATTTCTCTATTAAAGAGATAAACTGTGCGGCACTCTGCTCGTCGTTTACCGGTATCTGTTTCCCTTTTTTTATTGCGGCGGCCAGTGCCGTCCTCGGTTCAACGGTGAGGGAATAAGCAGATATATGTGGTACCTGGAGGCTGATTGCTTTATTGATATTGCTGTGCCATTTCTCATCTGTCAGCAATGGGTAGCCATATATGAGATCAATACTTAGGTTTTCAAATCCAGCATCCTGACTGCGTCTGATACAGGTGTCTGCTTCAATAGCATTATGTGCCCTGTTCATCCAGACCAGGTCTTCATTAAAAAACGATTGTACCCCAATACTGAACCTGTTTACCGGGAGCCGCCTCAATTGTGCAATTTTATTGGCGTCCAGATCGTCGGGATTGGTTTCAATGGTGATCTCGGCATCTGATGCGATGGAGAAGTGCGAGGTCAGCGTATTGAATATTTTTTCAAGTGATTTTTCCGGTAAAAGCGAAGGCGTACCACCGCCGAAATAGATACTGCCTACATGATCGGTTATCCTGTCCTTTTTCATCACAATCTCTTTGCAGATTGCATCGGTCATCTCGTCCATATGCTGAAGGGAGGTGCTGAAATGAAAATCGCAGTAGTTGCAGGCCTGTTTGCAAAACGGTATGTGGATATAAATTCCTGACATGCCGCAAAAGTAAGCTATAAAATATAAAATATGGGTATCAGGGAACAATCAACCGGAAAGGTCTGGATCCTATTTTACCTTACCATTTGAAAGTTTAACTTTCAAATGGTAAGGTAAAGCTATTTTTGTTGTTGTAGTAATGGTCAGTATTTTCAATCTTAAGGAGTATGATAACACGAAATTTAAAAGATAAACTTGTAAATGCCCTTGAAAATGTACCGGTAGTAGCGCTCATAGGTTCCAGACAAGTAGGCAAACTGTAACACGAACTGAAATTGATCTTGTACTAGAGGTGCCAGATCAGCAAATATGGGCAATAGAGGTTAAAAGATCATCGGCTCCACAGGTTAGTAAGGGGTTTTATGTAGCTTGTGAAGATATAAAGGCAACCAGTAAGTTTGTAATTTATTCTGGAACCGAACGGTACCCGATGTCTAACCAAACGGATGCAATAGGGCTAATTGGCTTTTTGCAGTTATTGGAAGATCTAGGTTAATATAGAGATGAAAGAATATTGTACTTTAGCTAAATGAAGAGCAAAATCCTATCTGCCTTGTGCCTCGCTTTCCTGATGATCTCTTCGATGCCAGTCAGCTCGCAATCGAAACTTAAAATTGTGATCATCCGTCATGGAGAAAAACAGGAGAAATTTGAAAACCTGAATTGTATGGGGCTGAACAGGTCGTTAAAACTCATCAATGTGCTTCATCAAAAGATAGGGTTGCCAGATTACATCTATGTGCCTTCGGTAGGCAATGGGAGTAAGACCACACATTCAAGGATGTTCCAAACCATATCACCCTTCGCTATCAATTATAACCTGAGTATAAACAGTAACTATCAAAGTACCGACCTGGATAAAATTGTTAAAGATCTGGAAGGGAAAAAAGGGCTGGTATTGTTTGTATGGAACCACGAAAGTATCATATCCCTTGCAAAGGCCCTGGGGGTTAAAGGAAAACAAACCTGGAGCGACAGCGATTATGATTCCATGTGGATTATTACGGGAAAAGGCAAAAACAGAATCCTTCAGGCAGACAGGGAAGGGATAACGCCAGGGAAGTTGTGTGGAAATTACTGATGCAGGGCCTTTGCAGGAATTGAAAATAGGGTGGACAAATAAATAATAATACTTTAAATTTGTTCAAAGGATTTATCCCCTTACTTTTACAGTCCGATGTATAAATACCTTTTTGTAGCTTTTTTCATATTGTGCGGCGGGGTTTCCGGACAAGTCAATGCGCAAAATTTATCGTCGTTGAGAGATTCGACCGCTAAACGGACATTTTACAGGCCCCGTGTAATCAGGGACTCTGCGTTTCTGGCACGGCAACGTTTTGTGACGGATTCCATCATGACGCATACCTGGATTCTTCCAGACTCCCTGATTAACCGTCATATGATTATTGACAGTATTGTTAAAGCAAATGTTTTTGAAAAACTGGACCTTGATGCCTGGTTCAAAAAATATGGAAAATTCAAGAAGGGTAACCGATTTAGGATGGGTACCCCACTGCCTAAGGGGAACACCTGGATACTCGGTTTTATCTTCCTTTTACTGGCTGTTTTTGCAGTGCTCAGGATCTCTTTTGCCAAGCAATTACAGAACATCATACAGTCCTTTTACAGTAACCGGGGGTTAAATAACCTCAATAAAGAGGATAACGTATTTAGTTCGTGGCCATTTTTGTTTCTTTTTATACAACTGGGATTCACGATCGGGATGTTTTTTTACCTCGTTGCGGTTTATTATCAGCTGCCATATGTGGATCAGGGATTTCGTTTTTTTGTCAGTCTATCCATCCTGATCATTATACTATATGCGCTCAAAATTTTGATGCTTCGCCTGCTCGGACACCTGTTTAACGTCCAGAAAGCGGTGAATGAGTATGTTTCTATATTATATTTAAGTTATTTTAATATCTCATTATTATTCATTCCGCTGGTGGTTGCATTTGCCTTGTCACCACTGAAATATGGTATATATTACATAGTTATCTCCTTTATTTTGCTCGCTGTGATCTTTACGTTTCAGTTCATTAGGGCGGGGGTAAATATTTTATCTCATTATCGGTTTTCAAAGTTCTATTTATTTATGTACTTTTGTGCCCTCGAAATATGCCCTATTTTGATATTAATCAAGGCAATAGGATTACAGCTGTAACTAGGTAAAATGCAAGAAAAGACAGAAGATAGGTTGCGTAAAGTAAAAAGTATACTGATAACTTTGCCAAAACCTGAAACAGAAAAGTCGCCTTATTTTGATTTGGCAAAGAAATACAACCTGAAGGTTGATTTCAGATCCTTTATTCACGTGGAAGGTATTCCCGCGCGGGATTTCCGAAAAGATAAGATCACGTTGAATGAGTATACTGCAGTAGTATTTACCAGCAGAAATGCAGTGGATCATTTTTTTAGGATCTGTGAAGAAATGCGGTATGAAGTCCCCGCAGATCTGAAATATTTTTGTATTTCAGAATCGACGGCCCTCTACCTGCAGAAGTACATCCAGTACCGCAAGCGCAAGATCTTTTTTGGTAAGCAAACCGCTGCCGATCTTTCTGAAGTGCTGAAGAAACATGCAGGGGAGAAATTCCTGTATCCATGTTCTGATGTAGCTACGGAAGATACCATGAACTTCCTGCTGAAAAACGGATATGACCTCACGCCTGCGGTTCTGTTTAAGACCGTAGTTAGTGATCTTTCAGATCTGGCTGATGTAACCTATGATATTATTGCTTTCTTTAGCCCTTCCAGTATTCAATCACTTTACACCAACTTCCCCGACTTCCAGCAGAACAATACCAGGCTTGCTGCATTTGGCGTGAATACACATAAGGCTGTAACGGATAATAAACTTATCGTAGACATTGCTGCTCCATCTCCGGAATCGCCATCTATGATTATGGCAATTGAAAATTATATTAAGAAATCCAATAAATAATAAACCGTAGCGTTATTTCCCCAATTTGGGGTTGTTTATGAAATATTGATAGTTTAGATGCGTAAGTTGTAAAGAGCTTGCGCATTTTGCGTTTCAGCGATAAATGTTTTTAAATAAGTTGTTTATATCAATCATTTTTGATAGAATTGTGTAAAGTTACTCACAATATTATGAGGAAAATTTACACACTTGGCGCTATTATCATCGCTATATTCGCTTCGGGCTGCGGAAAAGGTGGGCAGGGAGAGCTTGTAGGTGTATATAATAGAAAGTTCAATAACAAAAGAATGCCAGCGGGTATGGTATATATTCCCCAGGGCAAAACACTCATTGGAATGTCAGATGAAGACATCAATAATTCCCAGTCGTCGCCAAGTAAGATGACATCCTTTAGTGCATTCTATATGGATGAAACGGAAATCACCAATGCGGAATACCGACAGTTTGTAAATTGGGTACGTGATTCAGTTGCACTCACCTCCCTCGGTGCTGGTGCAGCACCCCAGTATTTCATCAATGCCAAAACCACTCCGGGAGGTGCAAGCCTTTCATCACAAAGAAATATAGACTGGAAAAAGGTCGGTAATGGTTCCACCTTATGGAGTAGCAAGGGCGGCGGCCTTAGTGCAAAACTGCAGGATATGTATTATAGTGGCGACGATGCTTTAACTGGTCGCAATGAGTTGGATATCAGAAAATTCAGGTATGCCTACAGTATTGTAAATCTCGACCTTGCAGAAGCCGGCAGAAAAGACCCCTCGAAAAAACGTAAGGACTTCATTGAAAGTTATGTAGACTCACCTGATCCCGGCAACCCGAACCAGTTTCCCTCAGTAAGTGTTTATCCCGATACCATGGTTTGGAAAGTAGATTATTCCTACTCACAGAATGATCCAATGGTGAAATCTTATTTCAATCACCCTTCATACGACAATTACCCGGTTGTAGGGGTATCATGGGAGCAGGCGAATGCTTTTTGTGTTTGGCGTACCCGTTTATATGAGCCAGTTGCGGCGTCAAGGAGAATTCCTGTAAGTTCCCGTCCCGAGTACAGATTGCCTACGGAAGCCGAATTTGAATATGCCGCCAGGGGTGGAAACTCAAAAACCAAATATCCATGGGGCGGTCCCTATGTGAGAAACGCTAAAGGATGTATGCAGGCTAATTTTAAAGTTGGCCGTGGAAACTATTCCGATGACGGAGGACTGTATACAGTTAACGTAAAGTCGTACTTCCCTAATGATTATGGATTGTATAATATGGCCGGTAATGTGGCTGAATGGACAGTTACCGCTTATAACAGTTCGGCCGCGACCCAGTTGCTGGACTTCAATCCGAATTTTACTTATGTTGCCAAAGGGACTGACAGCAAATACCTCAAGCGTAAAGTAGTAAGAGGTGGTTCATGGAAAGACATAGGTTTTTTCCTTCAGAATTCAGTTGGAACTTATGAATATCAGGACCAGGCAAGATCTTATATAGGTTTCAGATGTGTTTCATCGTTTGCTGGCACCGATATCAACTTCAAAAACTAGTAATCCATAAATTAATACCAATACCAATAACCAACCAAATATCAACCTTATCTTATTTAACATGGCGGCAAAAAAGAAATTTGACTGGCTACACGTAGCCATATCCTGGGGCGCAAGTATCGTAATTGTCGGCGCATTATTCAAAATCCTTCACCTTGGTGGAATCTGGGGAAACTATATGATCGGTATCGGCTTGGGTGTCGAAGCATTTTTATTCTTTTTAACAGGTTTTTTCCCGCCGGCACAAGAACTACCGTGGGACCGTGTCTATCCTGAACTCAATGACGATTTCAACGGCGAATTGCCTAAGGTATCTGCCAGACCAGTTAATGCTGCTCCGGCTTTTAGTTCCACTGCTGCATTGGACAAAATGCTTGAAGATGCCAAAGTAGGCCCTGAGTTAATTGAAAGCCTGGGCAATGGCCTTCGTAGTTTTGGTACGCAGGTAGCTGCAATTGGCACTATTGGTGATGCCGCTGGTGCAACGACAGAATTTGCCGGCAAGATAAAACAGGCTTCAGCCAGTTTTGATCATTTAAACGGCGCTTTTGGAAAAGCAACGGCCCAGCTGGTAGAATTGGGCGAAACCAATTCAGATGCCAAAGCCTATCACCATCAGGTAACCAACCTCGCAAAAAATCTAGGTTCTTTAAATGCTGTATACGAACTGGAATTACAGGATTCAAGTGCACATTTAAAATCAATGAACAAGTTTTATGAAAATTTGTCGCTGACCATGAACAATTTCAATGAATCTATGGAAGATTCAAAACAGTTCAAGGAGGAAGTGGGCAAACTGGCTAAAAACCTCTCTTCACTGAATGCTATTTATGGCAACATGCTAACGGCAATGAACCAGCCGCGCTTATAATAACAGCTATTTTATTATTTACTTAACCAGAGAGGGCTAATATAATGGCAGGAGGAAAAGAAACAGCCCGGCAGAAGATGATCAATATCATGTATTTGGTATTGTTGGCTATGCTGGCGCTAAACGTATCTGATACAATACTTAATGCATTTAAAAATATAAATGATAGTCTTGAATCATCAAGAACAAACGTAAATACCAGCATTGATCAACTTTTTTCAGCTTTTCAAAATACAAAGCTCAAAGATGAACCCGCACGCGCCCAGCCAATCTGGGATAAAGCTAACCAGGCGAAAAAGTATGCGGAAGACTTAAATGCTTATGTTCAGCAGCTAAAATCGCGCTTTAATACCGCGGGCGGTGGACTGGACGAAGAAACAGGCGATTTACAGGAAAGAGGTAACCTGGATATTGCGCAGGGAATAATGATCAACCAGAAGGAAGGTGAAAAATTAAAAGCTAAGATCAACGAAACCCGCGAAAAGCTGATCGCCTTGCTCAACCCTGAAGACCGTAAAAATGTAACCTTTTCGCTGGAAGCGAAAGATGCAGAAAAGTCTGTAAGCGGTAAGAAGCTTTGGGAAGATATCAATTTTGGTGAGGGAACGCCCTTAACTGCGGCAAATACCGTACTCACAAAAATCCAGGCGGATACAAAAAATGCAGAGGCGGAAGTTGTAAAAAAGCTCTTCGGGGATATGGATAAATCTTTGGTTAACCTGGACCAGTTTGCAGCGGTTGCCGTTGCACCAAGCTCTTATGTTATACAGGGACAGCCCTATAGCGCGCAGGTTTTCCTTACAGCAAGTGATTCTAAATCAAGCCCTGAAATTACTGTTGGCGGAGGCCGGTTGGCTACCAAAGACGGTAAAGGAACATATACAGGAAGCACTGGTGCGGTGGGTATATTCAAATGGTTTGGAACCATCCGTGTAAAACAGACAGATGGGCAGGTCAAAGAATACCGTACGCCTGAACAAAGCTACCAGGTGGCCAAACCTTCAGCAACGGTCTCTCCCGATAAGATGAACGTGATCTATGCGGGTATCCCTAACCCTTTTTCTGTGTCGGCAGCAGGCTTTCCTTTAGAAAGTGTAAGGGCCAGCATTTCAGGGGGCTCCATCAGTGGTGCCAACGGCAAGTTCACCGTTAACGTGAAAAGTGACCAGATTGGAAAAACCGTGAATGTATCGGTTTCCGCCACAAGCGGCGGTAAGACTTTAAATTTGGGTGCCCAGCAATTCAGGGTGAAAGGTTTGCCTACACCAAAAGCATTGGTAAAGGGTAAATCGGGCGGAAATGTAGACCTTGAATGGCTATCAAGATCTACCCTGGTCGATACCCAGCTGGAAGATTTCGTATTTGATATTAAATATAAAGTAATCAGGTTCAATACCACCTTTATCAATCCGAGATCGGATGCTGTTACGATGCCCAATAGTGGCGCTTCGTTCAGCGGACAGATTAAAGGTGCTTTAAATTCCATCAAGCCGGGGGCGACAGTAATCTTTAAAGATATTGTTGTGGAAGGCCCTGATGGGCGGCAAAAAAGCCTGGATGCAATTACATTCACCGCTAAATAAAATAAGATGAAACAAGTCCTGTATATTCTTGTCCTGCTGTGCTTCGGAACGTTATCCTTTGCACAGGTTAACACCACGCCTGTAAGTGCGCCTGCTGCGCCGCTTAAGGCAAAAACTAAGATAAAGACACCGCCAAAAGACGGTTTTTTTGCCAGAAAAGATGTGGACAGTAGCGTAATGGTTCCTTTTGCTGAAGTGAGGGAGGAAGACGTTTTTTATTCCAAACGCGTATGGCGGGAACTCGATTTGCGTGATACTATCAACTCGGTCTTGAAATCTGAGAACGGAAAACTGATAGAAATATTGATGGACGCCATAGCCAATGAAGAATTAACCGCCTATTCAACCAAGGATACAGTACAGGGTAAGCTCCTGGAGGATAACGACTCATTTAAAATTGCGCTTACGTCGGCCGAAGCCTTGAGAAATTCCAGGGGTACGTCTGAAGGGGATCCTGATTCGACCGGTAAGGTGGGTGAGCCTGTACTGCAAAGACTGAGGCCTGATGAATACATGAAATACAGGATTAAAGAAGATTGGATACTGGACGTGAAAAGGTCGGTCTTTGAACCACGTATTGTGGGAATAGCACCTATGAAACTGGTAGAGGGTAACTGGCAGCCGGTTTTTTGGATCTATTATGAGGAAGCAAGGCCCTTGCTGAGTAAATCTAAACTGGTGAACCCGGGCAATGATGCTTCTGTGCTCACCTTTGATGATTTTTTTGTAAGGCGTTTGTTTTCGAGCAATATTGTGAAGGAAACAAATCCTGCAAACAAAACGATCGTAGAGATCCTCAACCAGACTGATCCTAAAGATCCGAGGAAATTATATGAATCTGAACGGATAAAGAAAAGTATGGCCGACTACGAGCAAAGTTTGTGGGAATACTAATGAAGATAAATGAAGCAGCCCTGGAACTACCGGGGCTGCGTTATTTAAAGGCCTTTGGCACTGAAGTAGGCCAGCAGGGTTTTAACCTGTGTTTTATTAAGAATTTTTTCAAGCTCGTCCGTAGATGCTTCCCTTATTCTTTTTACAGATTTAAACTGTCTCAGTAATTTGTCTGCAGTTGTTTTCCCAATTCCCGGAATGGCTTCAAGTTCGGTTTTAAGTGTACCCTGGTCCCTTTTCTTCCTGTGGAAGGTTATACCAAAGCGGTGGGCCTCATCCCGTAACTGCTGTATAATTTTTAATGTTTCAGATTTTTTATCCAGGTGCAGCGGATAGCTGTCGCCCGGGTAATACAGTTCTTCCAGGCGTTTGGCAATACCGATAACCGTCACTTTTTTATCAATGCCCAATTTCTTCAGGCTGCTTACAGCTGAGGAGAGTTGTCCTTTACCACCGTCAATAATAATCAGCTGCGGCAATGTTCCTTCCTCTTCCAGCATGCGCTTGTAACGCCTGTATACGGCTTCTTCCATTGTGGCAAAGTCGTTGGGCCCTTCTACTGTTTTCACATTGAAATGCCTGTAATCTTTTTTAGAAGGTTTGGCATCTTTAAATACCACAATTGCCGAAACGGGATATTGTCCCTGGAAGTTAGAGTTATCAAAACATTCAATATGAACCGGCAGCTGTGTCAGCATCAAATCCTTTTGCATTTGCGTCAGGATCCGTTCAGAACGCAGGTCGGGATTTAGTTTTTCATACTGGTTGAGTTTTTCGCGACGGAAAAACAGCACGTTTTTATGTGAAAGGTCCAGCAGGTTTTTCTTTTCACCAAGTTTAGGAACAGTAAATTTTAAGTCCTCATCAGACAATGTAATTTCAAACGGAACTATAACTTCCTTAGAAGTGCTGCTGAATTTGGTACGGAATTCGGTAATGGCAATGGTAAGTAATTCTTCGTCCGACTCATCCAGGCGTTTCTTGATCTCTATGGTTTGTGTCTGAATGATACTGCCATTCATAATCTTCAGGTAGTTCACAAAGGCATACCGCTCATCAGAGGCAATATTCACTACATCTACGTTGGTAATAGAACTGTTTACTACAGTTGACTTACTTTGGTATTTTTCAAGCACCAATAGTTTTTTCTGGTACTGGTGGGCATATTCAAAGTTAAGATCGGCAACCGCCGTTTTGATAATCTGTTTAACATCCCTGATTACATTTCCTATTTTACCATTTAATATATCTTTGATCTCTTCGATATTCCGGTTGTAATCTTCTTCCATCTGATAGGCCTGACATGGCCCTTTGCAGTTCCCAATCTGGTATTCCAGGCAGACTTTGAATTTGCCGGCGTTGATATTGTCTTCAGTGAGCGGGAGGTTACATGTACGCAAGGGATAAGTTTCCTTGATAAGGTCAAGAATGGTATGCATCATACCTACAGAAGCATATGGGCCAAAATAGGTTGATCCGTCCTTCACCTTATTCCTTGTCCAGTAAATTCGCGGAAAATGCTCTTTTTTAATGATAATCCAGGGATAGGTTTTATCATCTTTCAGCATGATATTGTACCTGGGCTGATGTTTTTTGATCAGGCTGTTTTCCAGCAGCCAGGCATCAATTTCAGTATCAACAATCGTAAAAGTGATTTTGCGGATCTTTGAAACCAGTACACGGGTCTTGCCGTTCATCTGGGTGTCCTGATTAAAATAGGAACCAACCCTGTTTCTCAGGTCTTTTGCTTTCCCAATGTAGATCAGCAAATCTTCGCTGTCCCAGTATTGATAAACACCAGGTTTATGGGGGATGTCGGCTAATGCCTTCTTGTAGTCAAAAGTGCTCATTTAAAACCCTAACTTCTGGTCCAGTGCTGTGGTATCTGTTTGTTGTTGCTGATATTGGTTGCAGTCGTAAGTGATCGATACGCCATCTTTAGGCATCTCAAAATCACCCTTGCTCACATTTAATTTAGAATTGGCATATACGCGCTTAAAGAAGCCCCCGAAAACAGGCATTGCAGTTTTTGCCCCTTCACCCTGGTTGGTATTGATAAAGTGGAATGCGCGGTCTTCGCAGCCCGTCCATACCCCGGCAACAAGATCTGGGGTAATGCCCACAAACCATCCGTCAGAGTTGTTTTGGGTAGTACCTGTTTTACCGCCTACTGGGGTTTTTATACCATATTTACTAATCAAGGGGTAGCCAAAGCCGGTTTTAACCACCCCAATCAGCATTCGTGTCATTACGTAAGCAACCTCTTCGTTCATCGCCGGGTGTTTTTGCGGCGTTTGTGAAAAAAGCACCACCCCGTTTTTGTCTTCAATGCGGAGAATATAGGTAGGCTGTGTCCAGATTCCCTTATTGGCGAATACACTGTAGGCACCTACCATATCGAATACAGAGGCGTCAAAAGTTCCCAGTGCAATTGAGGGGTAGGCTGGCACGTTTGAGGTAATCCCCATTTTCTTGGCCAGGGTGGCTACCGCGGTAGGGCCTACCTGTTTCATCAGGTAAGCAGCAATAAAATTCTGTGAATAAGCCAGTGCTTTTTGCAGCGTAAGGTAACCCGGTAAAGTGCCGCCCGATTTTGGGGTCCATGGCGCACTGCCCGGAACTTCAATGGTAACCGGTTCGTTTAATACCTGGTAACATGGAGAGTAACCATTTTCAATTGCCACAGAATAAGTGAATGGCTTGGCAGTGGAGCCCACCTGCCTGGTTCCCATTTTTACCTGGTCATATTTAAAGTGTTCAAAGTTAATTCCGCCTACCCAGGCTTTCACGTACCCCGTTTTTGGGTCCATTGCCATCATGGCATTCCTGAGCAGCAATTTGTAATATTTAACAGAGTCGATCGGCTTCATCAGCGTGTCAATATCCCCTTTCCAGGTAAATATGCTCATCTCGGTAGGGGTGTTAAAATCAGATTTGATTTCCTCTTCCGATTTTCCTTCCAGCTGCAGTGCTTTGTACCTGTCAGATCTTTTTACGCCCTGTTCAATTTGTAGTTCTTTACCTTTAAATGCATCACGTCCTTTCCAGCTTTTAAGAAACTGCGCCTGCAGGAGCTTCATCGCCTCCTTTTGTGCATCCTCGGCATATACCTGCATATCATAGTTGATCGTAGTGATAATTTTAAGGCCGTCACGGTCCAGGTCATATGCAGATCCGTCAGCTTTTAAAATAGAGCGTTCCTGGAAAATCTTTTTGATATCGTTTTTAAGCACGGCCCTGAAGTAAGGGGCTATACCATCATTTACCGTTGCAGCGCTGAAATGCAGTCCCAGGTTTTTTTCTTTTTCTTCATCAAATTCCTGCTGGGTAAGCATGTTTTCTTTCACCATATTGGCCATAACCGTATTACGGCGTGCCAGTGAACGCTCAGGATTACGGGTTGGGGAGTAACGGGTAATTCCTTTTTGCAGACCCACCAGTGTTGCCGCCTGGGGTACAGTAAGCTTGTCTGGCGTGGTATTAAAATATACCCTTGATGCAGATTTAATTCCATAAGCCTGGTTTCCAAAATCTACGGTATTCAGGTACATGGTGATAATTTCTTCCTTGGTATAGTTACGTTCAAGTTTAACCGCAACAATCCATTCCTGGAACTTTTGCATCATCCGTTTGAAGAAGTTCCGCTGGCGGCCTTCCTCAGAGAAAAGGTTGAGGGCGAGCTGCTGCGTAATTGTACTCGCGCCTTGTTTTTTCCCGATAAGATTATAAAAAATGATAGTGAATGTACGTTTGAAATCTATTCCCGAGTGCTCCTTAAAACGGGTATCTTCAGTAGATATCAGTGCGTTGATCACATTTGGTGATATCTCAGAATAATTTACATTGGAACGGTTTTGCACAAAATAGGTGCCCAGGATTCTTTTATCCTCAGTCAGTATTTCTGTAGCCTGATTACTTTTAGGGTGTTCAATATCCCTGAAAGATGGCAATGGCCCAAATATCCCGAATCCAATTGATACTATAAATAATGAAAATATGACAAGTGCTCCGATGAGTAGCTTCCAAAGAGTGAGGTTGTATGATTTTATCTCTGCAGCTGAAATATTTTTATTCATTTTTGATAGTTGTTTTTATAGAAGTCCAAGTATTTAGTTAACAGTTCTTTACTCCTGAGTTTTTCGAAGTTTTCCTTTGTGACGATAAAACTGGAATAAATCCCGGCAGGAACCTTCATGATCAGACCCAATTGGGGAGTGATACCGTCGGCATAACTTTTTGCTTCTGCAAAACTACTAAAGTTCCCAACATATATCAGTTGGTCATTGTCAAATTCTATTAATTGGTGACGAAGGCGCGCATCAGGATAATTCCCCCGGTTAAACTGACCGATGCCGAAACGTGAAGAACTTAGGGTCAGACTGGCATCTTCTACATCTATAACATAGTAATAAGTGGCAGAAACTGCATCGCTGAATATTGGCGGGCCTGCTACAGGAACCGCTGTAACCGGGACAGCCGGTGCCGGGGGTACGTTGAGCTGAACAGTTGTTGTTTTTGCTGCTGCGGCTACAAAGGGAACTGCCGGGGATTTTTCTGGCAGGGGTTGTGAAGCAAAAAAGCGTGGCTCATTCATATCGGAATCGGGCAGTGCCACTTTTCGTTTACTGAATTCATTGCGGTGTGCAGCGATATAAGCGAGGTGGTCTTTCACCAGCGGAACGATTACGGGGTCGGCAGGATAAGCTGTAATAATAGTGTTGAAAGCGCTTACCAGACTGTCTACCGGCTGGGTCCTGCCAATTGAAATAGCTTTCAGGTAGCCGAATTGAGGGGCTACCACACTATTTGGGTATTCCCTGTTGTTGCTGTTTACAGCCGTAATCACCTGTGGAAAGGCTTTCTTTTCATACAAACTGAATACCTGATTGTATGCGCTAAGTACTTTTGCCTCAATTTCCGATTGTTTAACAGAATATTGCGGGTCAAGGATGGTTTTGGCATAATCACTTGATGGATATTGCTCAAGCACCATTTTCTTATATTTTACGGCATTATCCTGATCGTAGCTACTGTATCCAAGGTAAAGGCTATAGTAAATCGAAGCGAGATGCTGATTAGAAGGATAGCGGGTTAAAATTTCATGGTATATTCTTACAGCTTCCTTCTGGTCGTCCAGCACCTGCTGATAA